>ERZ1292629.186-Hain-H43-01um-R1-186-length-65116-cov-15_pt1 | contig 65116 bp, 94 predicted proteins | sample MGYA00564399_ERZ1292629 | MGnify/ENA primary metagenome ERZ1292629 (study PRJEB36523, sample SAMEA6512636) | groundwater metagenome | collected 2019-01-08 | study: AquaDiva: Metagenomics assemblies of 32 groundwater samples
CGGCAGGAGGTATGTTGTCAGGTGCAAGTCTGACTGAGCCTGCGTCGCTTGCGGCTCTCTGTGCAGGGCTACGACAGCGCCGGGTGTATGGTAAATGGGATGAATTATGCCAAATCGCTGGTCTTGATCTGGACGCCCTCCTCGACACAGCAGAGCGGAACACACGGCTGGTCGCTCTGTTGCGGCGAGCAGGGTGGTGGTTGCCGAGTGACACCGAGTTGTATCAAGACATCGTGAAGGAGTTGAAGACATGACCAAATACCGAAAAAAGCCAGTTGTGGTTAACGCCTCACAGTGGTTCAGAGAGGGCGATCATGCCGCAGTTCGAACAGTTGATGAAAGATCAACAACGGATGCTTGCGAACATTGTAACCAACCGTTCAGCATACACGGCTGGATTACGACTCTCGAAGGCGGACATATTGTATGTCCCGCCGATTGGATAATTACAGGAGTGAAAGGCGAACACTATCCCTGCAAGCCTGACATATTCAACACCACTTACGAGAAAGAGCCGCGTCAAACCGATCAATGTGCCCTCGCCGACGAGGTTACGCACTACGAATCCAGCGCCGGGGAGAATATCATGGAGGAAACGCAGGCAGTCACGAAGGGCACTCCCAACGATATCCCCCGTGCCGCTGGACCAGAATCCGCCCCGCAGTTTGATTTTCTTACTCATTTGCAACGGCAGCGCGAGTGGTCGGAAAAAACCTTTGGTCCCGAAGACCGTGCCTTTGGCATTGTTGCTCACATTAAAAAGGAACTCGACGAGATCATCGACAAACCGAACGACATAAGCGAATGGATCGACGTGGTGATCTTGGCACTCGACGGCGCTTGGAGGGCAGGTTACACGCCAGATGAAATTATTGCCGCGCTCGTTGGCAAGCAGGCGAAGAACGAAGCTCGTACTTGGCCGGACTGGCGACAATTCACAAACGGAGAAGCTATCGAACATGTGAAAGAATCCGCCCCGCAGGCACAGAAAGAGCAGGCATCGAGTACAAGCCTGCCACCTGCGACGGCGGATGTGCGACTGTGTATACTTGACAATCAACCGTGCCCATTTTGTGATGAGGGGAAGGGGCCAGGAGGCTCATTATGCGAGCAAAATGGAATATGCCAACGGATTGATCTCGCTGCGATAGCGGATGTAACCCAAGCTGAAATAGACGCGTTGGAACACGACAGCATAGCAACACCTGCGACGGCGGACCGACTAAAGAAGGTCCAGACATTCTTTGGGCTGGCAGGAGACTTCGACAATTACAGCTATGTCTTGGAAGAGGATTATCGACAGCTTGAACACGAATTCACCTCCATGACTGCCGAGCGCGACGACTATCGCGCGACGGCGCAGGAGAATCTACGGCTGCTCGAACTGACGCGGGAGGATGTGGCCGACCTACGCCACGACATCGAGCGCGCGGTGGCACAGAACGCAGAGTTGGAGACGGAACTCGCCGCCGAGCGCAGAGTCTCATCTGGTATCATCGAAAAGGCAAAACGGATGCTGCACAAAGATGCTGCAAATTCAATGAGCACTCTTGAGGGGGGCGTGGCATGGTGCCGTAACGAAATAGATATGTTGCGCGGAAACTTAGTATCAGAGCGCACGGCGCGGAATGAAGAAGCGCGATCGCTGGCTAATGCAGGTATTACCGCCACAGAGCGAGCCGAATGTGCAGAAGGAGGATGTGACATGAACGACACGACGCGCGGGCTGTACCATAAGTTCACTGTCTATCGCACGGATGGATCAAGTGCTGTCGATGGGAAGCATCACGATTGCGAGTACTTTGTGCTCGATCTTATGCACGACAAGCACGCGATCAAGGCGCTCATTGCTTACGCTAAATCATGCAACGATGAGTACCCTCTGCTCGCCAGTGATTTGAGGGCCAAAGTTGCGCAAACCCGCGCCAAGGCGGGGAAGGGGTGACATGAGCAAGCCTATGGTAGTCCAGAAGCCGCTACTCATAATGTATGAGCAGGATGGCAACATCATTACGAATATTTGGCCAAGAGCCGATGACACACATGAGGGCTACGGCCTGCTGATCTGTGATCTCGTGCGCCACGTCGCCCGCGCGTTCAAGGTCAAAAAGGACGCGGTATGGGAGTGGGTGGATAAAGAGCGCTACCATCAGACTACCAGCTTTTCGTCACCATCATGAGCATCGTTGACCGCGAACTGCAAAGGATCGATGGCGAGGAAGCCTTTGACCAAGTGAAGGCTTTAACCGCGCTCACCCGCGATCTTGAGGCGCACTGCGAGGCGATGGCGGCGGCATTGCGATATTTTGAAAACGAATCGCACATGGACACACAAACAGCCGCGCGATACCAGTGGGAGCAGTTCAAGAAGGAGCGCAGCGTATGAGCGAGTACGAGTGTTATTGCGCGCCGCAGGAAGGCGAACCGTGCGAAGTTTGGCGCACAATATGGTACAAGGCTAGAAAAGCGCACAAATGCGTTGAATGCAAAGAAGCGATCGCGCCGGGTGAGCGGTACGAATACACCTTCTTCATTTTCGAGGGCGAGCCGTCCTATCACAGAACTTGCGAGTTCTGCGTCAAGGAAGTGCAGCGCATCGCAACAGAGCGCGATATATTCCTCGTACCAGGCGACCTTGCCTGTGCCCTTGTGGCGGAATTGCGGGGTGAGTTATGACGCTCAAAAGGTACGGCTACGGCATCGTGGACCGGCGTGGCGAGCTGTTGTGGGACGAGTCTTGCGTATGCCAGGACCGCGAACCGATGGACGAGGCCGCGGCTGTGCTGAACGATCCCGATGAGATTACTGACAGCGAGACTGAGCGCCGCCGGCCCTTTTGCGTCGTGCGGCTTATGTATCAGGTGAGGCGCAAGTGACCATCAAGCGGGCAATCGCGGCACTCGAGCGCGCCAGCGAACAGTGCATCATCGGGCCGGTAGCTGAGGCTGTTGATGAAGCGCTCACTGCTCTGCGCTCGTTGCCGCGATCAGACATTGATGCAGGAATTGTGCTGGCAATCGTGGATCGGGAACGGAAGATGCGGGAGAAACTAGCTGACATTCGCTCCTGTTTCCTCGGCATCGACAAACAGGCCGAACGGCTATTAGGACCACCATCAATTGATTGGCACGACGAAGAAATCATCGTCGGCTATAAATTGAATACTGGCTTATGGCACAGACTGCACGGTTTGCTAGCGGATGTTGACGACGCCCTCAAATGACAATCACCGAGAAGCGCTACTTCCATCTGGTGACGGATGACGAATGGGAGGCGCTGAAAGCCGGCAAACTGACGTGGCGCGGATTGCAGGATGAAGGCTATGTGCAGCCGGATTGGTGCAACTATCCGGACGCGCTAGACGGCATGATGGGCTGCTGGTCGCTGGTCGGGCGGAAGGTGACGGGCGAAGCGTATTGCAAGAGTTGCGAGTGCTACAAAGCGAAGGTAACAGCATGACCTTCCCCGCCGACTTCGACCTAGCCTGCTCGTGGGCTCGCCTGTCGCCCGAGGAACGCAAAGAAGCATGGGATTCGGCGCACTGGGGCACGTATTTGTATCCGACGAACAAGGCACGACGTATTTATCGAGCCATCGCCGCCAGCCTGTCGCTGGAGGAAATCATCGAGGCGCGAAAAACATGATCTGCGCATTTTGCGATCACCCTGTCGGCGGCTCGAACGGAACGGCGTTGGTGCGCACCGGCACCGACCGAGCCGTGTGCCTGACCTGTTTCACCGTGCTGCTTGATGCTGCTGAGTCATTACTAGCAGGCGAGATGGAATATCAATCGTGGGCGCGCGATGCCGATCAAGCCTGAGAACGCCTCAAAGTACCCTGCCGATTGGAAAGCCATCCGGCAGGAAGTGCTTGAGCGTGCCGGGCACAAGTGCGAGCAGTGCGGCGTACCGAATCACTCTTGGCGGATCAAGACAACCGGCGAATGGTCAATGGACGAAGACGCTGCGATCGACATGGCAGAGCACGTCCGGGATATCACCTACATCGTGTTGACGATTGCTCACCGTAATCACGATCCTTCCGACTGCGGCGAACTCGGCAACCGCCCGAATCTCGCGGCGTGGTGCCAGCGCTGCCATTTGGCCTACGACAAGCAGCATCATCTGCGCAATTCTTGGCACACACGTCGTGCCAAGAAGCGGACGGCGGAACTCTTTTGATGAAGCCTAAAACTTACGCCGAGCGGCTGGCTAAACTCATGGGCTGGTCGCTCAAACGCGCCACCAACGAACTGCACGACTGCGCCCGCGACGGCATGAGCCCACAGTATATCGTGCAGTGCGCTGAGAACGGCCTAGAAATCCTATGAGTCATGATCCATACCGTATCGACGGGCAGAAGCTAATTTTTCACCCGCACCGGGTCGCGCAGTTACTCGACGGTCGGGATGATTGGGAGAAGGCGAAGGAAATTTACCCGATTTACGTCGAAGTTTCGCCCATCGGAGGATGTAATCATCGTTGCATTATGTGCGGGGTCGATTACGTTCTGGAAGCCAACCTTGCCAAGAGCGATATCCCGCAACTTAACCCGACAATGTTCTCCGGCCGACTACACGAGATGGGCGCACTCGGTATCAAGTCGATCATGTTCGCCGGCGCTGGGGAACCGCTCATGCACAAGCAGATCAATGGGCTCGTGAAGACCGCGCATCTGGCTGGAATTGATACGTCATTCACGACGAACGGCGTGCTGCTGGACAAGCTCGACCTCGATGGGGTGTCATGGGTCAAGGTGTCGGTCAACGGCGGGAACCGGGACGTGTATAGCCAAGTCCATAGGACAAAGACTTCGGACTTCGATAGGGTCGTGAAGAACATCCGCGAGGCGGTGAAGCGCAAAGGCAAGTGTACGATCGGGATCCAGATGGTCCTGCTGCCGGAAAACGAGAATACCGTCGATCAGCTACGCGCACTCGGCGCAGACTTGGGAGTGGATTACGTGGTCATCAAGCCGTTTAGTCAACATCGGTTCTCGATCAACCGTCAGTACGAGAACTACGATCCGAGAACAATCCCGATTCAGGAATCCGGTAATCTCGTCGTGCGACGTAAGTCGATGGATGCCGCGGTCAAGCCGATCCCCTACAACAAGTGTCTGGCCACGCCCTACCTCTGGGCATACATCGAAGCCGATGGCGATGTGTACGGGTGCTCGGCCTATCTCATGGACAGCCGCTTCAACTACGGCAATCTCAACAAGGCCACCTTCAAGCAAATCTGGCAAGGCGAGCGACGCAAGACGAATTGGGATTACGTCAGGAACCATCTTGATATTTCCGAGTGCCGGAAAGCATGTCGGATGGACGCGAGCAACAGATATTTGCACGAGTTGACCGGCGATGTTCCGCATCGGTCGTTCATCTGATGTTCACCTACGACGTGAGTCCCTATGCCTGGCACGGCGATCCCGCCGGTGCAAGCTGGCACAACTGCCCGAAACTCGCCGATGTCTTGAACACTCGGGCCAACGAGGGATGGCGGCTGGTGCAGATGCTTCCGGTGTCCATCGGGTTCCTGCTGGTGTTCGAGGGTCTGGATCGTGGTTGATCGTCTTAATTTAACCGGGTCACAATTTGGCTCGCTCGTCGTTATTGGACCTGCTGGCGCCCACAAAGGCAAATCGATGTGGAATTGCAGATGTGCATGCGGAGCGGAGCGTATCGCCAAAGGAACCAGTTTGACGCATTGGCAGATAACCTCCTGTGGATGTGGCAACAATTACGCGCACAACGTCACTCATGGGATGAGCAATTCTCCTACTTACCGCTCGTGGGCCGCTATGAAGGTTCGCTGTTTGAATTCTAACCATTACGCATTTCACAGATACGGTGGCCGGGGCGTGTCCATCTGTAACCGCTGGCTCACTGATTTTGCGACTTTTCTTTCCGACATGGGAGAACGTCCACCAGGCACAACTCTTGATCGTTATCCGAACAAGACCGGCAACTACGAACCAGGTAATTGTCGTTGGGCCACGCCAACGGAACAAGCTCGAAACATGAAAACAAATCTCAATTTGACGTTCAACGGAGAAACAAAATGCATGAAGGATTTTGCGCATACCTTCAATATTAAACGCACAACGCTAGGACGACGGTTGGCGGCAGGATGGTCAGTGGAACGCGCTCTATTGGAACCGATTCACAATAATGGCCGAAGAGTGCAAGCATGAAGTTAGTATTGAGTCATGGCGGATGGGATCTCCCACATCCAGGACACTGGCAACACTTCATGGATGCGAAGGCCCTTGGCGACATCCTAGTTGTCACATTGACCGCCGATGCTTTCTTCAACAAAGGCCCCGGTCGCCCGATCTTCAACGAGAACGAACGCGCCTTTATGATCCGTGCCCTGCGCTTTGTCGATCACGTTGAAATATGTCACGAAAAAACCGGGCTCTCGATGATTCACAAATACAAGCCGGCCATCTACGCGAAGGGAGCGGATTACGCGGTAGCCGACAAGCACGGCAGTCTGGCAATGGAACGCGAGGCCGTGGAATCCTATGGGGGAAAGGTAGTCCTCACGCCGCACGGTGGGTACAGTTCCACGGCTATCATTGAGCGGATCAGGGCTGGTGCGGTCATTGAGCAAATTGTGGAGATGAGAAGTGACAATCCTCGTTATCGGTGATGTCATGCTTGATCGCTACTGGCACGGCGACGTGCATCGCCTATCCCAAGAGGCCCCTGTGCCGGTCGTCAAGATGCTGCGCGAGGAATGCCGTGCCGGTGCCGCCGCGAACGTGGCCATGAACTGCGCGAGTCTTGGAGCAGAAGTAACGCTGATCGGGGTAACGGGAAATGACGAAAGCGAGAGGCTATTACGCAAATGCCTGCTCAGTCATTCGATCACCGCCTACTTGATCCCCAATCCGAACATCGACACCACGCAGAAGATTCGCGTCATCGGTCGAAATCAGCAGATCACCCGCATCGACATCGAGAAGCATGCCGCATATCCTGCCCTGACCGCCGCCGCACTGGTTCGCATTGATGCCCATGACGTGATCGTGTTCTCCGACTACGGCAAGGGGGCGCTTACCGATGTTGGGCAACTGATTCACTACGCCAAGCAGGCCGGCAAGACCGTACTCGTAGACCCCAAGAACCATGACTACTCCCGCTATGCCGGTGCCGATCTGGTCAAGCCGAACCTGGACGAGATTCGGGAAATGACCGGCGGCTGGTCCACCGAGGAACAGCTCGAAGCCAAGGTGGAGAAGATCAGGCAGGACGCGAACATCGGTGCCATCCTACTCACGCGCGGCCCTGGCGGAATGACGCTGTACGACGGCGGACGGCACCACATTCCATCGAAGGCCAAGGAGGTCTACGATGTGACTGGGGCTGGAGATACCGTAATGGCGGCAACTGCGGTGATGCTCACGCGCGGCATGGACCTGCGCGCGGCTGCTACCGTTGCGAACTATGCGGCCGGTGTTGCTGTGGCGCGATTTGGCACGCATGCCGTGACTTCGGCAGAACTTTCGGAGGCGATGGATGGAACTCATTGACGCGATCAAAGCGGCAAAGCGCGTGTACCTTATCGGGAACGGCGGCTCGGCCGCGAACGCGCAGCATGTCGCAAACGACCTGATTCTCTGCGGCATCAAGGCCCAGGCGCTGCTCGACGTGCCGACCATCACCGCTCTTGCAAACGATTTCGGCTACGATGAAATATTCTCACGTCAACTGGAGATTGTCGGCGAGCCCGGAGAATTGCTGATCGCGTTGTCTGGTAGCGGTCGCTCCGTGAATATTCTGAACGCATTGGATGTGGCTGTGCGCATAGGGATGGTGACATATGCTGTAGTTGGTGCATTTGGCGACTGTACGGCCGCCAACTATGCGCGTTACTGCATCCGTTCCGGTGAAAACATGCAGGATGCAGAAGATGATCAACTGGCGCTGTTTCACTCGTTCTATCGGATACTGAAGGGGTTTCAATGACAGTCTCAGACATCATGGCCGAATGGCTTGTAGCGCAAGGCGTGACGCACGCTTTCGGTATCGTAGGCGGCGGCAACGTCAGCCTATTCGTTGCTCTAGCCAAGCACATGACTCTTGTCTGCTGCCACCACGAGCAAGCCGCAGCACAGGCGGCAACCTACTACTACCGGACCTGCAGGCGCATCGCGCCAGTGATTGTCACCAGCGGGGCCGGGAGCGCCAATGCAATTACGGGCGTCATGGCAGCGCAAATGGACGGGATACCGCTGCTGGTGCTGGCTGGAAACGAAAAGCTCGCAGCGATGCAGGAACACACCCGCATCATCGGTGTCCAGGGCTACCGCTCCGACTACGTGGCGCAGCACTTCACCAAGTATGCCCGTTCCGTGGCGAGCCCTCGGTTCGCTCTATCAGAGTTGCAGGAGTGCTATCGCGTGGCACTACAGCCCCGTCAAGGTGCGACATGGTTGAACATTCCGCAGGATGTGCAGAGGGAGGTGGTATGAAATGGAGCAGTAGGCCAGTCATCATGATCGGCAACGGATGCCGGGACGCCGACCTGACTCCGCTCCTGGCCCTCGGCGTTCCAATCCTCTCAAGCTGGCCGGCCGCCGACCTGATCGACAACGACCATCCGCTGTACTTCGGCCGCACCGGGGTCTATGGCCAGCGATGCGCGAACAGAATCCTGACCGAGTGCGACATGGTAGTGGCGATAGGCAACCGGCTCTCGCTGTTCAACATCGGGCATGCTGGATTAGGTGACAAGCGGCTCGTCATGGTGGACATCGACGAGAACGAAGTCGCACGGTTTCCGCAGGCTGAGTGGATCAACATGGATGCCGCACAAGCCAGCCATTATTTTGGTCCCGGACCAGATCGTAATCAAGACTGGGCCACATGGATGGCAACCTGTGACGGATGGCGCCGCATGTGGCCCTGGTTCGACCCCTCCCACGTCAGTAAGAACGGCTACATCAACAGCTACGAGTTCATCCACAAGTTGCAGCCGTACCTGCGTCCCGATGAGGTCATCGTCACCGACATGGGCGTGGCCTTATGCGGAGCCCACCAAGTTCTGAAGCTCAGGCCGCCGCAACGGCTCATGACCAGTGGAGGACTTGGAGAAATGGGCGTTGCGCTGCCGGCCGCTGTCGGGGCATCGTTCGCCAGAGACAAAGGCGAGGTCTTGTGCCTGCACTGCGACGGCGGGATGCTTTTTAATTTGCAGGAACTTCAAACCATCGTCCATCACAAGCTGCCGATCAAGATCGTGGTGTTCTGCAACGACGGTTATGGCATGCTGAAGTCCACACAAAAGAATCTCGGTTACGACTACGCCGGGGTCAATGCTGCGACCGGAGTCTCGCTGCCTAGTTATTCCAGACTGGCCTACGCCTTCGGCATCCAGGCGGGGCACGTCAAGACTTGGGATGACTTCGCCCGTATTATGCCAAACTTCTTTGAGGCTGAAGAACCGTCCTTGCTCGAGGTCTTCATCGATCCGGAGCAGGCGTTCACGCCGAAGCTGCAGCCGATCATGGTGGACGGAAAGCCGATGCCGCCGCGATTCGATCAACTCAGCCCGATCCTCGATGACGAGGCGCGGTCCTGGCAGAATGCGATGGAGTGATGATGACCTACGAACTTGACGGCACCAAGATCGCGCTGCCAGTGCATGCGGAAAGGCTGCGGGCGTTCCTCGCTGGCGAGCGTATTGCGCCGATTACGATTGATATGTCCCTAACCCAAAAATGCCAGGCTGCATGCGTGTTCTGTTACGCCGGTCTACAACAAAACCCCTCCGATCCTGTCCCGTGGGAACTGTGGTCACGTTTCCTCGATGACTGCGTTGAGATCGGCCACAAGCCCGGAGAGGGCGTGCGCGCGATCTCACTTGTGAGCGACGGGGAATCCACGTTGAGCAAGTCGTTCTACAAGTTCATTGCCAAGGCCAAGGCCAACGGCATCGATGTGGCGAGCGGCACGAACGGCGAAGCGTTGAAGTTCGACCAGATGCCCATGCTGGTGGACAACCTGACCTATCTGCGCTTCAACCTGAATGCTGCAATGCCGAAAGAGAATGCCCGCATCATGGGGACCAGCGAGAACGCCTTTCATCGCGTGATCCGCAACGTGAAGGAAGTCGTGCGATTGAAGAAGGAACGCAGTTCCAACGTCACCATCGGTTTGCAGATGGTAGTAATGCCGTCCTATGCCGAGCAGGTCGTGCCATTGGCGAAATTCGGGGCTACGTTGGGTGTCGATTACCTCATCCTGAAGCATTGTTCAGATGACCAAGACGGTCGTCTCGGTGTGGATTATTCCTGGTATCGCTCCGACGAAGCGATGGCCATTTTCCGCGAAGCGGAGACACACTCGACAGACGGGTATCAGGTCAGCGTGAAATGGTCGAAGATCAAGACCGGCCGCGACCGTGAATACTCCAAATGTTTCGGGACCGCCCTGCATCTGCAAATGTCCGGCACCGGAATCGTCGCACCGTGCGGATCGTTCTTCAGTCCAGAGTACAAGTCAAAATGGATTGGCGACATCAAGGACACACGATTCAAGGACATCTGGGCGAGCGATCGGTATTGGGAAGTCATCGCGTTCCTGAAGTCCGAGCACTTCGATCCACGGAAAGAATGTGCAACCCTCTGCCTCCAGGATAGAAGTAACCTCGCGCTATTCAACCTGATCGAGCACGGAACGCCGTTGCCTGACGCGGCAAGTAACTCACATCACAATTTTCTCTAGGAGTTCATTGGAGGATTTATGAACACACGTCTCGAAAAGCTATTGATGTTGATTCTGCTGTACGTGGCCGGTGTATTGAGTGGCGTCACTTTCATGCTACAACTTCAATGAACATTGCCTTCATCCTTAATAACCGCAACAAAGCCGACTACGTCGGCCGCGCCGTTCATGGCGCCCTCTCGCAAACAGTTCCCTGCCTGATCTTGCTATCCGACCAGGGCTCAACCGATGGCAGTCTCGCGGCGATCAAGAAGGCGGTCAGGTCATTCGGTCGCGCGCGTAAGCACAAGGTCGAGGTCGTGGAATGTCCGGTCGGCGGGGCCTATGGGATGCTCGCCTGTAACCGTCACATACTTTGGTGCGTTGAGCAGTTACCGAAAAACATCGAGTGGGTCGTGCAGTGCTCGGCCGACGATTACTCGCTCCCCGATCGCGTCAAGGTCTGCATGGACGCCCTAGCCAGCCTCGACCGGCCGGCGGTCGGCATCGTCAATACCATGTACTTCGAGGCGCCCGGCGAGACGAATCGGGAGAAGGTGTCGGGCTACCCGAAGGTATCGGGTTGGATCAAGGCGGGAGACGGCATCACGAACCTGGCCTACGGCTCGACGATATGGGCCTACAGGCGCGATTGGCTGCTCCGGGTAGGGTTGGATGTCCCCTGCACCTCGGACGTGTACCTGGGCTATCTGGCGGCGATTGAGGGACTTTATTGCGTGGCCAACCCTCAGCACGTCCACTGCGAAGCGGCGAGCCTCGACAACATGGGCTTCCAAGGTAAGCTGCGAGCCGCCAAAGGCGATGAGGCGTGGAGACTGGCAGAACTAAACCACTTCCAGCTATTCCAGCTCTACAGTCTCTGCGCCGATCGGGTTCAGGAACTGCACCCGGGCGGCATACCGGATGAGGATTGGATGCCACTGGCTGAAACGATGATGAATCAGGCCAAGGCTTGGATGAAGGCAAGAGAAGTGCTGCATGCGGCTGGGGTCGAGCCGAGCACGCTATGAAATGGCCATTCGTTCTACGTTCCACACACGATAGGCGCGTTGCCGGATTGCAGGATGAACTACACGAGTATCGAGAACAATTGAACCGATTGCGGCGGGCAAATATTGCCGACATTGCGGCTGTCGTGGTTGAATCATGGCCTGCATTACAGGAAGAGTTACTGGAACATCGAGACGAATTCATTGGAGGCAAACGTGGATGAATGGCAGAAGGCCCTGGTGCTCGTGATGCGCAAACTTGGCATTGTCGAGATCCTGCTGACGCAGGCCGACGTGGACGCAATCAACAATATCGAGGATATCGGCAAGCGGCCCTGTCCGGTCACGTTCCAGAGTGAGCAGGGCACCCATATCCGCATCGTGACCGCGGATGAGGCACATGAGATGGCTGCGATTGGGTTGAACGGCTAGAGGGGCGACATATATACTCGCGCGAGCGCTAGGCTGGCATATCTGAATGCGTCGTGCGTCTCTGTACCGCGCCCCTCGGTGGTTGTGATTCGGTGCAGAGATCCTGTAGGCAATATGCCACTAGCACTCCACCCTGTTGCACATCCGCGGGCCGGGGTCTTCGCTGGAATGCGGCGCCATCACCCCGACTAGGACAACGCTCAACGCCAGCACCAGAATCGAAAATAGGCGCAGCACCTTTTCATCGGCTGGCCCGTCCAGGGCTCCAGCGTAGAACGCCGCGATGACGCCGCACATCGTGGCTAGCGCTATGGCAATCGTGATCGAATAGAACACCCACCACATCAGCGCGGTGCCGGCCAGGATGAGCAAGATCGGCATCAGTGCGTGGACAGCATCGGGGCGATTTGAGAATCCCGCAGGTACTTCTGGAGCTTCGCGGTCCGCTGCACGATCTCACCCGCGTATTCCTTGACGAGTTCCTTTCGTTGTTCCGGGTCGAGCGCGCGGTCCTGCAGCTTCTGCATCAGCATCGTCTTCGTGTCGATCAACTCGCGCTGCATGTTCTTCAGGTTCTGCGCCCGGGTGAATTCCGGCGTGATGGCTTGGACGTTGATGCCGGCGAGGTAAAGCATAGCCTGTATTTCCGTTGAGCGAGGTTCCCCGTACTTGTTCGTAGTGCCAGTGATTGCCTGAATTGCCTTGCCACCATGGGCTTGATCCAGCAGCCCCATCGGGGATAGCAGGCCGCGGTCAGTGATGAACGGCGGCGCCGCCATGTTCCAGACGTAGTTCATCATCGAGACCAGTTGACGTTCAGCGGGGTCTCCCTTGTTCCAGATGTCCCGGCCAGTGAATGGGTCTTTGCCAGTCTTGATCGCCACGATGATATCGGTGATCGGACCGGAGAAGATGCCAGCGGTCTGAACGGCCTTTCCAGGTTGACCAGACGCCACGTTGCCGGCCAGTTGCGTCCAGCTCGTCCACGGCATGAAGTAACCGAGATCGACGATTTGCCAGCGGCCTTGGTCATCCTTGTAGGGCAGGATCATGGCGTGGCCCTTATCACGCAGCCATTCCGGCATGGCCATTTTCAGCTTGTCCAGGTCGTCCTTGTCCACGCCGAGCATGGAAGCAACGATCATCGGGAAGCCGTAGAATAGCGCGACCCACGGGATGAAGCGCTGCGGGTGAAGCATGGCGGTCTCGATAAGGCGCGGTAGCACCTTGATTGAGTACGTCAGGAACGGGACTCCTATCGGTGCCGACCGCGCATACCGCACGCTCTTGTGAACCAGCGAGTAGTCGAACAACGCTTTCTGCGCGAGCGCGACGGATGCTTCTTTCGTCAGTCCTTGCCGATCCATGCCGTCGATGATTACGGCGGTCTTGAAGATGGTTTCCGAAAGCTGGTAGAAGTCCGAGGACTTGTTCATGATCAAGGCCGCGATGCGGTGTATCCGGCCCAGCGCTCCGAGTCCTCGAGTCTTCATCTCGAGGTCCAGCAGTTCGGTCTTCATCCTGAAAACCTCCTGCGTGGCAAACGTCGAGACGCCGACCCCGTACTCCTTGGCGACAAGGAAATGCTTGCCTCCGGTCCTGATTTCGCTGATCGCCTGGAAGATTCTCGCCGGGACAAGCCTGAGCGGGACGCCGGCAAACAGTTGCATGGCAATCGCGTTCGACACGAAATTCCTGACCTGTGCCGGCGGGTTCATCGTGACCTTCATACCTTTCCAAATTTGAGTCACCTTGGTCCCGATCCCGCCATATCCAAACACGTTCTGGAACCAGCCTGGATCAGTCGGCAGGAAGTCGTTCACGCCCATCAAGTCGTTGTAGATTTCAGTCCGCACGAACATGCCCCTGAGCATGCCGTAGCGGGCCGTGTTGGGGATCTGCTTGAAGTCGCGGTGTTCGCCTTGGATGCCTTCAAGGGCTTCGTCAGCGACCGTATCCATGGCCTGCGCTTCGGCCAGGGCCTTGGTTGCATTCTCAGCGGTGTAGTACCGGGCCTGCTTCCTAAGTTGAACGGCTTCCTCTTTCAGCCAGAACGGCGTGCTCTTGGTCGTTCTGCCGGTCAATGGCGACGTGTACTCGATGATCGTTCCCGGCAAAATCCAGTTCTTGTTCTGCGAGATTTGCGCCAGCCAGTCGAGTAAGGCCATGTCCCGCGCCGGTTTAGCGATGGCGACTGCGGCAAGGAAGCCGGGGTCCGTAACCTCGCCCAAGATCACGGCGCGGACCTCGGCGGAGATGTCCTTACGGGCCTTCAGGTAGCCCATGTCGGACGGTTTCTTGCCTGAGCCCAAGGCTCGGAAGTCCTGCTCCGACAGTAGGTGCTTCAGGTAAAGCCGTGGCAGGTAGGCGTCCTTGTACTTCTCGCGCGATTCAGTCGAGAGCATGCCGTGGGCCACGAGCTCGTCACCGATCTTGCCGATCTGTGCCTTGATCGTTTCCGCAGCCGGGCGCATTGCCGGCGTGATGTTCGCGGACGTGGCGCCCGCCGTGGTCAGATAATCGAAGATGGCCTTCTTGTCGGCCTCGGTTGCCTTCGGGAACGCATCGCGTATTCCCTGCGCCGATTCATCGGCCTTCTCGATCAGACCTTGAGCGAGACCGCGTTGGGCCAGGTACTTCTCTTGCTCCGGCAGCGTGCCGAGCGGGTTCATGGCTTGGTCGATGCGGTTCACGAAGGACGTGGCCACCGCCTTATATCCAGCCTGCTTCGCCACGTCCAGCTTCTCAGCGAACGTGCCTTTGGCTTTGTCAAAGGCGGCAGAGGCGGATTCTCCAACCGACCGGCGGATGTCCGGGTTCGTCGGCTGTGAATCTATGAACTTTTGAACGCGAGCAGCCAGTTGGTGTTGCGTTGTGGCATTCAACGTCGTCGCCAGCGTACCGTCTGGTCGGAACACATCGGCCCAGAACGTCTTCGCACCAGTGAGTCCATTGTCCTTGGTGTATTTCTCTATTTGGTGCCCTCGATATTGCGATACGAATTCGGTGCCCTCAGTGCGCAACTGTTCGTTTCTGCGCGTCTCAAAAGAACGATCAACCGGCGTCTGCGTCTGGTCCTGCTTGCTGAACCTCGCTTCCTCCCGCATCGCGTCCAGCTTCTCGCCGTTGCGCTCAAGCAAGGCTACACGGTCGAGGACTTTCTGGTCCCAGATGACGTAGTTGTAGGTTTCGTGGGGGAACTTCGCTATCAGGTCAGCGCGCATCTTCGCCGCCTCTTTGGGTGACTGGTAGATGTGGCTCATGAACTCGTCAACAGCCTTCGCTACGTCGCCGTGCTTAGCGAACAGTTTCCGCAGTTGTTCGTCTGCAACGTTGGGCGTTCGACTCCCCTGATCCAGATACCGATTGCCTGGGATGCCGATGGAGGCGAGGTATTCGGAGGCGGATTGGTCGTCGCGTCGGTCTGGCTCGTAGCGTCGATCCTCGGCGGTGCGTTTCTCAACTTCGGCGGCGCGCGCCAGCATTTGCGAAAGGCGTTGGTATATTTGGGCGCCCGTCAATCGGCCAACACGGAACAGTTCTGCCTCCATGTGGTCGATGCGATTAAGATGCGCCATCAGCCTGGATTCAAATCGCCCGATTGCGTTCTGCACCGTCGCGCTCTGATCTCGCAGCGGCCGGTCCCAGTCCAGCAGTTTCGGCAGCACGTCGTCGGGGATGTCTAGGCGGTAGAGGGAGCCTGGTTTTTGCCGCGTGATTACCGCCGGTTTCGTGAAATACTCCGACTTCCTCAACCCTTCCAGCGCATAGCGTACTTGATCCGTGTCTGCATTGGCAATCGCCTTGTCGAGATTGAGTCCATTCCGTTCCAGTGTTGCGCCCACGTCACTCGCACGGATGTTATTACCGCCGAATACGTCTATAAGCGGAATACCATTGGCGAAAATACGAGTGCTTGGTTGATCGTTGGCAAGTTCGGCGCGGTAACTATCGCCAGTCCCTTCCGCTTCACCGAAGTAAATCCCGTGCCCGTAACTTGCTGCACCCTGTCCAGTCCCAACCCTGTCCAACCTGAACCGTCCATGCGGGAAGCCAGGTTCCTGCGCCAAGACATGCGGCGTGCCGTGGAAGGCGGTGGCGAGGCGCGTGCCTTCGCCGGTCTGCTGTCCGATCCCCGGCGCCGCCCGCAGCGCATCGGCGGCCATCGCGTGCAGGTCGTCCACGGTCAGGCTGTCCGCCCACCGCACGATGGCCAAGCCTTTCGCTGCCGGCAATTGTTTGGCCAGCGAGCGGATCATCTTCCGCACCCAAGCGATGAAGCGCTTGACGATGGGCAGGTTCGGCGAGGACTGCATGAGGTATCCTAACGCCTCTTCGTCCATGAGTTTTGCCGATGTACCGGCCCGTTCCGCTTGCGCGTAGGCTGCCTTAACATCCGCTCTTCCAATCGCCCGCAGTGTCTTCACGCTCTTGATGATGCCCTGCCACTCCACATCCCCCTTGTTCATCTTGACGGCATGCACCGCAATTTCATGCGTCGCCAGCCCAACAAGTTGTTCCGGGGTCCAGGCCGTCGGAATCATGTCCGCGATGAAGGTCACATGACCGTCAGGGGTCACAAAGGCGCGCGTGCCCATGGCCTTCTCTGCCCAATGCGCGTTCTCCAGCCATATCACGTCCACGTTCGGCATGGCGAGGATGGCGTCGCCCAAACCCTTTGATCTGGCATTCAGGGCTTCGGCTAGGTCGGTCCTGAGTGTTTCGGGGGTGTGGTAGGGGCCTTGGTCGGCACCGATGGCAAATCGTGTCTCAGGGTTGCGGTCGGTGATTGCTTTGACAGCACGCTGCCTGTCGGCTGGATCGTTTTTCTTGTATGTTTCAACATCGAGCCCGCGTTCCTTCAGGATGTCGATCGTCTTCTGGCTTGTGCCTTCCGGGACGGCCGCCCCACGGAATTCAGCAATGTCTACGGCTCGCGTGATCTTCGCCTCGAAATACTCGGTCGGCATGTTGCGCAGGCGCGTCAGGAACTCGGCCATCTTCTGCTTGGTCGAGTCGGCCACGTTCTTCATGCCGTACTCGGCGAGCGCCTTGGGAATGCCAAACTTCGCGGATTCCTCCAGCACCGCGATCACGGTATCGCCGAATCCGAATTCCCTGCCACGGTCTGAGTACGGTGCCAGATCGTCCCAGATTACCTTCAGATCCTCATCGACCTCCTTCTTGACAGCATCGAATTCCTCTTTCCCGAGCAGGTTGCCCTTCGCTTCCCGGATCTGCGTCACGCTTCTGAATTGCGGTGTGAACTTGGCGCGGAGCGACCCGACACCGTAATTGAATCTTTCACCGCCGCGCAGTTCCTTCTTGAGAATGGAGACGACTTTATCAAGCGTATGCGCCGCGTACTTCTTGTTGCCGGCATAGGTGAAACCTTGGAATATATGTTCTGTCGCTTTCAGTTTCGCGAACTGCGCGTTGGCGAAGGCATGGAAATCTGCGTCGTACTTGTCGCGTATTTGGCGGCGCAGTGCGTCCCGTGTTGCCGGGCCGTCTATCTTGGCTGGCGCTCCGACCTTCTGCATCTCGTAGGCCAAGGATCTGGCCACGTTCATGCGTTGGCCGGAATCCATTTTACTGAACGGGGTAACCAGATCGCCCGCTCCGGCCTTGCGCATTTCCTTGCTGTATAGGGTGTTGGCAAGCCGCTGAAACTTCTCGTCTCGCATCAGTTCTTGATGGTCAACGTAGTCGCCTGGCTTGGCGGGGAAATATGGCTCAAAGCCTGCGGCCTTCAGTTCTGCAACGCGCTCCGGCGTGACTCCTTTCTCCATCACGATGTCAGGCTCAATGCCTTTGTCGCGCAGGAATTGCCACATGATCGCAGGTTCGTTCTCGAATTGCGCCGCGCCTCTGGTGTGCGCCTCGTCCCATTGAATGTTCGACCCGGTTGCTTCGACACCTGGAGCAAGTTCGGCGCGCAGAGAATCCTTCGGCACGAACTTGTAATGGATGGTCGGATACCGAGGCGAGTAGGCATCCGCTCCAAACACCTTGGTCCTGGCATACCCCTGCGGATCAGCCATCGCCTTGTCACCAATCAAGGTGATCTCACCGAAATTCTCGAATGGCTGGCCGACACGGTTAATGGCAAGAGCAGGAACAGGAATGCCGCCCATCTTGACGGCGTGCAACAAGTTGGCTTCGGTAAGGTTGTGGCGGACGATCAGGTCGCGTTCTCCGGTAGTTGCATTGCGCGAGAAAAACACCCCCTGCTGTTCTCCAGTAGAAAGCCCGCGCTCGGCGAAACTCGTCATCCCTCCGTTCTGTTCTTTGACGATGGCGTCGAGCATTTTCACGTCGGCAAGTCTCAGTGCAGTACCGACATTGCGAACCGCCCCCTCGAAGGTTTCCATACCCCTTGTCTCTTGTGAGATCATGGCGCGCTCAGAGGTTGGAGAATAGGCAATTACCGCCGCCGCGTTGCCGCGTCCGACTTTACGCATCAGTGCCGCCATGCCGGTATTCACATCGCCCGTGCGCAACGTGGACATTTCAGCGACACTCATCGGCCACCATCCGGTTGCGCGATGCTGCGCGTCCATGACCAGCAGGCCGGTTTCCTTGGGATCGAATTGGCGGAAGAATTCACGCACGGCAGATGGCGAGCCCAACGAGGCCAGATCGTCCTGATCCTGTTTGACAACCGCGCGCTCCATGATCGGCAGCGTGTAGCGCGGCTCGCCTTGCGCGACATTCACAGAATTGTAGTCATCTCCACGTGGGCCGATGTCTATCGTTTTGTTCTTCGTGATGATCAGGTGTCCGTTCAACGTTACGCCGATGTCAGGCGTCAATGCTTTCTGAAGATCTTGCGTGATGCGAATGTCTGCGGCGGATGGTTCGGCCACCCCGGAAGGATGCTGATGCGCAATCCAAACGCTCTTGATACCCGGCGTCTGGTAGATCGCCGTCCATGCTTCGCGCGGGTACACGCTGGTTTGCGTGACCGTCCCGGCGAATAGATCGAAGAAGGCGATTGGCTTGTTGTTTTTGTCCAGCCCGAGGACTTGGAACTTCTCGCGTGGGGAACGATTCAGGTCTTGAAAGACGCTCGCGGCCTCACCAGCAGACCGGATGCGATTGAAGGCGATCTTGCGCTTGCCGACTTGCTCCGGCTCTACGACGATCTTTTCGAGGGCTTGGACCGGCGAACCCGGTATCTCGGTTGGGGCGTATAGGTCGAGTTCGCCTTGGGCGGCTTGTGTCCCGCCCGTTTCAGCCCTTCCGGTATCTTGGCGTACTTCATGACCTACAGTATAGCCTGGGACGGATTGAAATAAAGAGCCTTGATTGAAAAACAGATCGTTCTGGTCAGCCTTGAGCGGCTTTCCGACTCGCGCTTTTTCTGCAGCAGCTTCGTCCTTCGCCTTTTGCTTGGCGGCGGCTTCTTCAGCCTCTGCCTGCGCCCTTAGTCCTGCTGCTGTTGGGCTGGTGAGGGCGGCTTCCGGTTCGGTTGGCGCAACTTCTCCGCGGCCAGTTTCGCCGACGGATCCCGGTCCTCCCTGGCGAGGTTCTGCAGCACGTCCGCCATAAGGTCGGCCGGGCTCGGCGATGAGGCGCGCTTGGGTTGAAGGCTGTTCATTTTTCTGTTCCTTTTCCAGTATAGCACCCAGAACACGGCCCGGCGTCACAATGTCCCCGCCGAACATATCGGCCCCTTGCGTGGCCATCGCGGCGTCGATGTACTCCGAAAGGGCGGTAACGACCTTCTCGCCGGAGCGGGCGCGGTTGTAGTTCTCGCCCCGGTAGAAAACACGCAGGTAGGCTTCGGTCAGTTGGGCGATGAATTGCCCCGACATGAGATCCCCCTGGCCGGCGAACTCAGCCACCGGGCGTCCCTCTGAGCGGGCTTTGCGCACGATGTTCAGGGCACCGACCAAGTTCTCGGTGGTATCGAATTCGCCCCCTATTGCCCCGGCCTCTGCATTGCGGCGCAACATAGCCCACCGGCCGGCGATCTGTTTCAAAGCGGTCCCGATGGCCTTGATATCAGTGTCCGAACTCTCGAACAATTCCTGAACCAGCGTCGAGTCGCCATAAGCCGATTGCATCAGCGCAGCTTCGATCCGCCGCCGCCCGTCCTGGGAGAGCATGCCATCGGCGTCCATGACACCAGAGCGAGCCGCTTCGGGGAGTTTGCCGATGAAAGCCCGCACGAAATCACGATTGCCAGCAGAAACAACATCCACCGGCTGATACAAGGCCAGCATGTCGTCATCGAGCATCTTGGCATCGGATACTGCCTGCTCGGTCACACTCATGCCCAACGTGGCGCCTTGACTCTTGGCGCCCATGTCACCAGCGTTGTCATTTTCAGAATACAGTCGCACCAGCATGGGTTGCTTGATGCCGGCCATAGAAGCTATCCCGTGCGCCTCGGCATCGGCCTTGAGGGCCTTCACATACTCGGCCGCAGTTCCTGCTTGGAACGCAGCTCGCAGGCCAGCTGCGCGGCCATTGTTCAGTGCCTTGACCATTCCGGGCATCTTGGATTCGTAGGCCGGATTCACTGACCCATCGCCGAAGTGGGAGGGCTGCACGTTCTTGGCTTCAACAACGGCATACCTGAACTTCACGCGTTGGCCATCAGCCATGACCGCTACATCTTCCCGACCCATAACTCCGGCAGGATCGATGTTGCCGACCGAGAACACCATTGGCGCCCCAGATTCCGGTGCCCGGGATGGTCCCAAGCGCAGGTAGTCAGGATTGCGCGCGATCTGGCGCATCTGCTCGGTGCTGGCCAAACGTGATCGATCGCGCGGTTGAAGCCCTTCGGATACTGGGGCCGACTCTGCGACAGGCTTGGACTTGAGTTCGGCTGCGATAGCTTCGCCACGGTTCTTTTTCGGAGCAGCCGCTACCGGCGCCGATTCCACCGGGGAGGAGGCGACGGCAGTCTCAACGACCGGCGCGGCTGCAACCTTGAGTTCTGATGCGATCACCGCCCCACGATTTACCGGACCTTCAGCAGCGCCGCTCCGATCGCTTTTCTCGTTTGCGGGTCGTGAGTCGCCTTCGTCACGAGCTTGAGCAGGCTTGGAAACTGCCCTCGGAATGTTCCCTGCTTGAGCTTGTCCAGCCCCGCCTTTAGGGCCGCCTGACGGCTTGCCTTGTACTGCTGCGCTACCTTTTGCGGACTTTGCATTCTGTTTCTCCTTGGCTCGCTGGAAGGCGAGTTCGATGGCCGTCAGATGACTGAGTTGGATGCCAGAGCCTGCGGCCTTGGCCATGAGAAGGGCGGTCTCGACGGTCTGATCCTGCTTCTGGACGCGGGCCTTGGCTTCCTCCTGCCGTTTGGTCCGTTCCTCGGTCTTTTTCTTTTCCTCGACCGCGGCCTTTTCCTGCGCCTTCTGCTTGGCTGCCCGTCTTTCCTCGATGATGTCGAACGCACGGCCGCGAACCTGAGAGGGAACCCCTGTTGCCGTTTCGACTTCGTGCAAGTAGGCTTCAAGGAAATCCGCGATCTTGCGCGAGTTGTTGGCGTTCTCGTCCAGAAACTGAATCAGTTGCTGGCCTTCGTAGCTGATGTCGTGGGAGACGCCTTCGGCCATGACCTGAGCGACCGTCTGCCCTGAGTCCCGGATCTTGGCGAGTTCGTCCACAGCCCCGAGGATGTCCGGGGTGATGTCGCGCTGTGCCGGTCCCTGGGCGAGCGTCCCGCGCACCCGCTCGACCGTGGGCGCCGCCATGAGCATGGCGTCCCCGATGGCCGAGAACTGCCCGGATTCGATCACATGCCGCACCGCCGCATTCTCGCCATAGACCGAGAGCAGGGTCGCGTTCTTCATGCGGGTTTCGTCGGCGTCGGGGAGGTCTTGGCCGGATTTCAGGATCTGGGCGTCGGCGCGGGCTTGGTCGATGGGGGAGAGGGGTTCAGGCCGTGCGGCAATTTCAGCCTCGATCTGATTCATTTCATCGAAAAGCGGCTGAAGCTGGCGTGCCAACATGCTGCCAGCCGGGATACCAGCGCCACCAGTAGCGTCCTTGACGCGCTGTTTGAGCGCCGCCAAGCGATCCTCTGGCGTTCCACCACCTGGAGGCCCGCCAGCCGGCGGTTCGCCGCCGGGTGTCACCGGCTCCCCGTGGACCATCCCATTGGCCTTCTCCTGCTCGTACTGGGCCCGGGTCATCGCGGAACCATCCTTGAACACCACAAGCGGCTCGCCGGCTTGATAGCCGAGGGCTAGGGGAGGACCGGCAGGCGGGGGTGGGGGTTGGGCGGGGGCGGGAGGCTGCGCGGCTCCTGGGGGCGTTTGGGCGGTCTGTGGTCCACCAATCATGACGCCAGCCCCACCACCCATCACTGCGGCAATCGGCAGGACATTGAGGCCTTGCCGCGCCCGGAGCATGGGGTCGTCCTCTGGCTTCGCCACCGACGTTTGCGACAAAATCGCGCCTTCTGTGGGTTCTTCAGCCCATTCCGTCAACCCTTCAACGGCTCCGGTTGTCAGGAAACGCCTCAAGGCATTGGCTTTGCTCGGCAGTATCATTTTGCCAACTGAGATCGCATTCAACGCGGCGCTGGCCAATGCCATCATGCTACCGGCTACCGCGGCTTCCGGTTCAGGGGCGCCGCGTTTGAGAACTTCCTGATACGTTTGCGCGCCCTCAAGCGAGCCGCCAGCGGTGCCACCGACTATCGCACCGCCAGCAATGGCGAGGCGCTCGATCACCTTTTCGGTTAGACCTATCGCCTTGCCACCTACGGATATCGCCTTCGCCGCACCAACGCCTGGAATAATTGCCGCCGCAAACGATGGGGCCATTTCTGCCAGGTTATAGGCCCACCACGTTCCTTTGAGCAGCAGTTCAGGCTTGTCGAATATCGCCCCTTGAATATCAGCGGGCGGCTCATACGGCTTCGCTTTTTCGTTCCAGTATTGCGCCCCTGACTCTCCCTGCTCGGCCATGCCTTTCGAGCCGACCCGGTTACCGATGAATTGCAGCCCAGTATTGACAGCCTCGGCCAGTCCAAGCACGCCATGGGTAAGCCCTGATGCTGCGGCCTTGCCAACGCCGGTCTTAGGCTCCTCTACCGGCTTCGCTTCCTCCGGCCGCCCGAGATACACAGGCGTCCACGTTTCCGCTTGGGGCGCCGCCTCCTGAAATACCGGCGTCCACGTCTCTTTCTTCGCCCTCAGTTCGCTGGCAATCTGTGAGCCACGGTTACGGAATGGTGTACCAGCAGCGAAAGGCTCGCCGGTGGCGATGCGCGACGTGGTATCAGCAGTCGCCTGTTTCAGCCCTGTATCGTCTGGATTGTCGATCTGCTCGTTTTGCAGCAAGGCGAGGCGCACCCTGTCCCGAGACAACTGAACATCGCGAGGGACTACGGTATCGCCGAGGTCAATCATCTACATGCCCAGTCCGTACCGCTGCACCTTCCCGCCACGCTTGAACCCGGCAACCTGCTGACCCTGCTTCGCCCGGATGAGTTGGTCGGCGTATTGCAGAGCGGCCGGGCCGGTCATCGAGCGGAACTTGGCAACCTCGGTACTGTCCTTCATGGAAATCGCCATCCCGCGCCCACTGCGTTCCTGCGACGGCGGGTAAAGTTTCGACAGTACCGCAATCAACCCTCGCACACCACTTTGTCTGACAATCGCCTGAGCTGATGCCACTGGCGCCTGTGGTTGCGCTACCGGCTGTGCGCTTGGTGCCGGCGCAGCGGCAGGAACCGCTGGCGCTGGAGCAGTCGAACCATCCGATACCCGCTCGCCGCGCTGAGTCGCATCGAACGCAGCCGATGCTGCTGCCTGTTCGTCATCAGGAATAGGCTTCCCATCCGTCACCATGCGAGATACGCCGACCGATACCCCACGGATGGGCGTGATGTTCCCGCTCTTGTCCTTCCATCCAAGTCCACCGGAACTGCTTTGCACGAGCGTCTTCCCTGTGCGTGCCGCGTTCTGCGCCATGTCGATGGCTTCCAAATGGGTCATGCCGCGCGGGTTCGCTTGCAAGATGCGCGAGGCTTCGACGCCTGTTTTCAGGCCCAAGTCCGTCAATATCCTCTTGGTCGTTAATGGATTTGGATCTGTCGGATCTGGTTTGCTCATGCCCTCAATATCCATAAGCAGGTTGGATACTTCCTTGAGGACGGGCAACTGCTTCAGGTTGTTCGAGCCACCCGCGCCTGTTCCGCTGGCAACCGGGTTGCCGTAGTTTGGACTGCTCGGATTGATGTCGATCAGCGTTGTGCTTCCGTCCTCGTTCTTCATTTCGTGGACGAGTTGGTTTGGCGTTGGCCCGGCACGCTCAACAGATTTCTCCGGCACCCTGGTCCGATTGGCAGGATCAAGCGGATTGCGCTTTCCTCCGGTGACAAACACTTCTGATCCGGCCGGCGCACTTACCACCTTCGGCGTTGTGGATTCCAGCGGCGGTTGAAGCCTGATGACATTCCCGGCAGGATCGAGCGTCTGTGATCCGGCCGCGCCTATTGGAGATGTTGTCGCCTTCGGCATCTTGCCGGCCGCAGTCAGGATAGCAGTGACATTTCTCGTCGCCGACTGTCCAGTCTTGGGATCCTTAAACGTGATGTTGCCCTTGTTGTCGGCAGTTATCGAATCGGGACCGAGCCCTGGGATCAATGCAGCCAAATCGGGACGCGGAACCGCTGCGGTTGCCGGCGCGTCGGCCTTGTCTGAATGAGTCATCATGTATTCGTTTGCAACCGAAACCAACCCTGATTGCTGAAGCGCGGCTTCCAGTTCCCTGCCCTTCAGTTGCCGCTGCATGTCCCCGAGGCGAGTATTTTCCGCCCGGTTGCGCCGCACGTCTTCCAAGCCCATCGTCTCAAGCTCTGCTGTTCTCCCTTGGGATGCGAGCGTGTTTGCATCTTCCCTGGCCGAGTTCATGCCCCTGCTGATCAAGCCAAAATTTGCGAGTGCTCCACTGAGATTGGGCATTTTTATCCTCCCATTCCGTAACCGGCGAATCGTCTTACCCTGCCGCCACCGCGATACGCTTGCATCTCGGCATTCATCGGAGCGGTAGTCTGCGGTTCCAGTCCTTGACCGCGCTTCCGCAGGGCGGCGTTGTTGATGATGGTCATGATTTCTTCGCCGGTCATATCCATCACGGGAGCTGACATGACGAACTCTCCGCTACTTAATTGTGCGGGCTCTCCATTGTCTATCGTCGCCGGGATGCTGTCGCTGGTTTCAGTTCCAGGCCCCTGTATCTGTCCGGCCATACTCGCATCCATTCCAATGTTCGACATATCCATACCACCAGCCATGCCTTGACGACCCACCCCGCCGCCCGCGGCGAATAGGCGCACATGCGGCGTGAAGGTCTGCTTGTGCCGTCCTACAGCAGCATGCGCCTGCGTAGTAGCGACTGCGGGTGATAGACCATGGCGTTGCAGGGTTGTCGCCATCGTGGTCGCGTCGTAAGTTCCTGGTCCAGTTTTTTCTGCGTCGATGACCATCCCGCCATCGGCATAACCTTCCCACTCACCACCTTGAGGCGTGGTGTTGGGAATACCGGATGAACGGGAAAACCACTTGTCGATGAGGTCGAGCCCGGAACTGAGGCCACGGCCGATGTTCTGCTGAGTGGTCTGGTTCTGGTTGAACGCTGCGTTGCCGGCGTATGTTGCAGAATTGGCGGCACCCGTCAGGCCCGATACCGCTTGCGACGGAATGCCTTTGCCGGTATTCACCACGTCGCCCAGGAGAGCGTCAGAATATTGGCGCGTGTAGCGATCGGCGCCAGTCAAAGCCCCGGCAGTTGCGGCCCCTTGCGCGAGGTCCACGCTGCCCATTGTTGCCTGATAAGCCGGAGAGCCAGGGTTGATGCCAAACGTCTGCATCCGAGATTGCGTCTGTCTCCCGGCGCGATTGAAAGCGCCGGTCACGTCCGCATTGGCAGCACCGCGAGCTCGAGCAAATGCTTCCGGCGAATCCGAATCCATCGCCCTTGCAATCCGCCTCGTTTCGACCGGCTGATAGTTCGTCTTGTAGTAGTCCCACTGCTCTTGGGCGATTCGTGCCGCCGTGGATGCGGCGTCGGTCCCTGTGGTAGTCGTAGTTTTATCAGGAGGAAGCAGCGAAGTGACGACCGGGACGATCGGAATAAAATCCTTGATGGTTAGTGGACCAACAGGGGACGTAGGAGGGATGACCGTGGTGGTTGGTGCGGGTGGCGTTACCGGAGGTGTAACAGCAGGCGGAGCTTGGGTGAATTGCTCAAGCCCCGGGTCTTCCATTGGAGGCATGACCGTCTCCAACCCTGGCAACCCAGACGTTAGCCCGGCTGCACCTGCAGCCCCTGCGGCAGCCTGAGATCCTGCAATCGTGCCTTCTGCTATTCCAGCTAGGCTTGCATCCATGCCGGTAAGGGCTGAAGATACTCCGGGAACAGTTCCTGCACCGGCCGCTGCTGCGCCAGCGCCGGTAAGAGCGTTGATTCCTGTGGCGCCTGCGATCAAACTGCCAAATACCGCCAGCACCTTGGTGTAATCGCTGAAACTTGCCGGCACGTCTTGAAAGCGGCGCCCGGTATCCTTCACCTGTCCGTTGACCGTGATCCCCGCGTTACCGTTCGGCAGTTGAGTATAGTTCGGCGAAAGCGTGCTCTGGCCTATCTGGCCTTGCGTGCCGGTATCGCGCATTTCGATCCCGGTCTGAGAATCAACCCATGTCCTGCCTCCCTCGCCGGGTGATTCGGCCCGGACAAACTGCTGCGAACCCTCATCCCATCGCATGTAATACTGCGAGTCGTCGGCCCAGAATGTCTGTCCTTCTCGATTCCAGGCAGGACCAAGAGTTCTGTTTGCCGCTTCCTGCAAACCGGCTTCTGTGTAGTCAAATTGTGCCATGGCTATTCCTTCGGCGCGTCCTGCGCCTTCTCGGGGATGATAAATTTCCTCGTGCTCTCCATGAATTGACCCAGCATCCCGTTCCCGGTTGCCGTTGTGATCCTGTTGCCCATGTTTTCAGACAGGATGGCAGCAAGGATCTCGCCTTGAGCGATGTGGTCTTCGGGTGTCATTTGCGCTCCGCCAGTTGGCGTTCGAGTTCGGCGATGCGCCTGTTTAGGTGACTCCTTTCCATGAGCAGTGAAAAGATCGTTGCTGACGCTGCCCAGTATTCGCGGTGCGGGATGCAGATAGGCTTTTCCGCTTGAGCCCACGCTTCGCGCACCGCATCAGCCAAGGACGTTTGCGGAATTGCTGCCGTTGAAAACATCAGCATCATGATTGCTATAATGAATTTCATGTATGCTCCTTTAATTCTAGTCAGCCTACGTGACTCGAAATGTTATTTGCCCAGATACTTCGGTGTTATCCGTCGAAGCTGAAAAATTCCCGGTGTCAGCGCGGAATACGCGCAGGTACGTGAGGCCGTTTGCTGCGGACACTATCCCATCAACAAGGACGCCGTTATCAATCACGCGAGCTACTGTAAGGTGATTTAAGGAAATCGTTTTGCTCAACGGTACAGTAATACGCAACTCATTGCTCAGCGTGCCAGCAACAGTGCTGGTAGCGACTGAAAAGCTGATCGTCATTGTATCGCCGGTGAGCGTGTAGCAGTAGGCTGACACATCTCCAGCAGCGACTGTCCACGTCATCGAGCCGCTGGCGGTAAAGACTCCCGCGTCGAAGGTAGGGGAAGTCCATGCTCCGATGACGCGTGTTTTGTAGGTGAAATCTCCTGTGGTAATCATCGACCCGCCTGTGACTGACGAGGACGCTTCAAAAGTGGTTGCGAAGAACGCGCCGTTGTCGTAGCACCTGATCGGGGCACTTGCGCGATTGTCAAATGTTTCACCCACCCAGAAACGAACGTCAGCTCCCCCAGTAGCGGTCGAGGCAAGCCCAAATGTGTTCCCCGTGTCGTGGATGTAGTCAGATCCGTGGTCGAAACCGGCTATCGTACTGGCGGCAGCAACGGTCACGGCATAGACGAATAAGGCGTTATTGTCGTATAGCCTAACCGGCGCTGACGCACGGTTTGCGAATGTGTCTCCGCACCACATACGGACATCAGCACCGCCTGTAGTCGTCGATGCAAGTCCGAACGTGTTAGCAGTATCACGAATATACTCCGCGCCAATATCGAAACCACCGACTGAGGCGCTGGTTGTCGTTAAGACCCCAGCTTGCGTAATCGTCACCGTAGGCGAGGCGGTTGGCCCCGCTGTGAACGCCGTCGCACCAGAGGAAACAATCGTCGTGTTCCCACCACTCGTCGCGGTCAGCGTCGTCGCCCCGAGCGTGAAGCCGCCTATCGTCCCCGCGCTCGCGGTGATTGTCCCGCTAAGTACAACACCCGTTCCCGTGAGCACGCCCGCCTGCGTGATCGTCACGGTTGGCGCACCAGTCGGCCCAGCAGAGAATGCCGTGGCGCCAGACGACAGAATGGTGGTATTCCCGCCAGAAGTGGCTGTCAGCGTCGTCGCACCAATCGTCCAGCCGCTGATCTGGTTGGCCGTCAGTCCCCTTGCCTGCCCGGCCCTGAATAAACTGATGTCGGCATTGATGTCATCCTGCACGCGGTCGATCAGTTCGTTGATCTTGTTGATGACCCCGGAGAAGGCTGCGTTCGGCCCCAACTTTACAACCGGCCCATTCTGCGCGCTGGCTCCACGCAAGTCGTCCAGCGTGGCCTTCATCACCGACAGGATGGCTGCAGCACGCGGATCTTGCAGTCCTTCGATGGCAGGGATGGAATGCCGGATCATAGGTTCTTCAGTTCCGAAGCGGTCTCCGCAATCTTAAAATAGCGCACCGAGGCATTGCCTGTAAACCGAATCTCCCAGGTATCGCTCTTCTCGCCCTTTGGAAGCCTGACATCATCGCGGCTTGTCAATGAGAGCGTTTGCCGCACCACGGTTGCCGTCCCCGTGGTCAGCGACGAAACCTGCACCGACAGCGTGCTGGTGCCACTGTAATCAGCATCGACTTGGAGGGCGCCGAAGTTGACCGGGCGAGGCAGGACGAACACCTTGCTCTTCCAGTCGAACGATGTCTTGCTCGAGGTGCTCGTGTCCCAAGACTTGATGACGCCGGCTTGCAGCAGGTACAGCTTCATCGTTTCCGGGTCGGTCCACGCCCCGTTCACGGCGAAGTCCCCGAAGGTCAACGGGCCATTCTCGTTATCCTTGTCGAAGATGAAATTTTCGCTTGATGTCGCGGTAACGAAAAAGCCGAAGTAGACATTCAAATACTGACGGGCAAAGATCGTCTCCGGGTAACACTGAGTCCGCCACTCGTCGCGCTTCATGAACTTCTCTATGGCGTTCACGGTTCCGCCCACCCCGGCTAACGCCAAGCCATCGGGAGTCGGCCACGCCACGCCAAACGGAAAACTCACCGTCCCGCGTTTTGAAACACACGGCTGGGTTTCCTCGATCATCGCCATGGACATCGCGTCTGGACGTTGCCCGGATACCGCGTAAGGAAAACCCTTGGTCGTGACGATCAACGTCTGACCGTACCTTCCCATGCTCACAATGCTGAAGTTCGCCGCAAGTTGGTAACGAGTCGGCCACGCATGGGGAAAGAACGGCTCGCAGAAGCAGATCAAGTTCTTCGAGAATCCAGCCATCATCCCGTTGGGCAGATCAATCAAGCCGGTCAAGTCAGACGGTGGAGCGATCCATTCAGACCCCACGATACCGGGGATGAACGTCGGGCACACCACCCCGAGATCCGCGTCTGCCACGGTATCGCTGGTGCTGGTGGTCGCAATGGGGACGGCATCCAGAGCAAGCTGGTAATTCGTGTTGCCGGCGTTGTCGGTCAACGTGCGATAAATGCGCTTCGTTCCAGCGGCAAACGCATACTTTCCTGTGGTCCCTGTCGAAAGAGCGGATATGACGAACCCGGCATCCGATTTTCCGGTGCCTGTCCCAGTCGGACTTGGAGGGCCTTCCTCGCTCCATGTCCCACCCTGTAAGTCGGTTCCGGTCACGTAGGTATAGGCATAGACCCGCGTCACGCTGTTGGTCGAAGTCCCGCCCGTGCTGGTTATTACCGGCGCGGCCCCAGGCGCCGGCACGCCCATCTCGAGCCAGTCGTGCGGGTAGTTGGTGCTTCCCGTGTTGGCCAGCAGCAGGTTCGTCTTGCGCGGCCCCGCTGCTGCATTGGTCGCCGTCGTGGTATCCCCGGTGTAGTACACCTTGAACTGCGTATCTCCAGAAATTGGTCCTTTGACAACATCCACATCATCAACCCACGTCAGCCAGTAGTCTGCCGACGTGCTGTACATCCGGTACATCGACTTCGCGGTTGCACCTTTCGTCGAGGTAGTAATGATCGTTGGGTTGTACCAAGACCGCAATTCCCCAGAGAACAATTTGACATTCTGCGCAACTTGAGCGCCACCATGAGGCAAAAGCCGAGGACCAAGCCTCGGGATCACGCCTCCAAATTGTTCGACCTTGAAACCGCTCATCGCCACGCCTTGCGCCCGAACCTGCGCACCGCCCAGTACCGCCACCAGGCCATCGGATTCAACTGCCCGAGCCAAGACCGAGACATGATGCAACTGCGGAGCAGCTTGTCCGCGTCTTTCTTCGACATCGGCTGCCCGTGAAAGTCACGGTGAGTGCGATAAACCCAGTCGTGCAGAATGCAGCATTGGAGATAGAAATCGAACGTTCCGGTGCAGCCGTCGGTCTGCACGAACCGGCCGATCTCTGCAATGTCCAATTCGGTCATCTGCCGCCAGTCGCGCGTTGACAGCGTAGCCGTGAACGCCAGTAATTCCTGCGTGGACATGCTGCGCAGATGAGCAAGGAACTCTGGTGAGGGTTCGGTGCTCACGGCAGATAGGTTCGACTTTTTCCGGGTTCCCATGACCGATTCTGCACTATCTGAATGTGAACCCACCCGGCGGTCCGGTTCGGGCTTTCACGCCATAGCCCAAGCTCATCCAGTATCTCAGAGTGAGCAGTGATCCAGCGGTCCAGAGCGTTGCCGGGATCAGCAATATCGACAGCGCGACATAGAACGTGGTTAGAGCCAAGCGCTGCTCCAGGCACGCAGGCGTTGACGGCTCGAGGTCGCCAGCCGGAGGCGAGCAATCGATCCTCTCCGAACTCGGCGAGCAACTGGTTCGCGCAATCAACCGTAGCTTGGGCGTCGCGGCGCATTTCGTCGGTAAGCTCGTCATCGGGCACCTTGATATCTGGATAGTTGATCTGCCAGAAGGTCAGGTAATCATCGACTGAAATCACGTTTGATCCACTTCCAAAAACGCTTTAATCGGCACGCTTATGGCCGTCAGGTCGGAGAAGAACATAACTACGATGCCAAAGACGTTGATCGTGTAGCAGCCTTCCCACGTCTTCCCACCCGCGCTCCACGTCACTCGATAATCAAGGTTCGTGACTGCCGCCACCGCGCATGGCTCGTTGTACAGGCCGATTGTCACGCCGCCGAAGTGCGCCGCGGCGATCTGCACAGCATCGACGGGCGCGGAGAGCAGAGCTAACACCAAAAGCCACACGCCTCTCATGTATCTTTGTCCAGCCGCTTGTGCAACGCGACGATCATCGCATCGACTTTATCGAAATGCTCCCTGATATCCCTCTGCACTTCTCCGATCAGCTTCAGTTCGAGGTCCTCGTGTCGTTGAAAATCAATCTTGCCAAGGTAAGCGGTCGGCAGCATCACCCGAAGCGATGTGACGCTGGCGGATGTTTCGGCGTGCCCGATCCGCAATTTGTCGATTTCCGAAAATACCCGGTTCAACAGGAAGCCGAACACGAGCAGAAGCACAGAAATCAGTATGTTGAAGATATTAGCGTCCATTCTGCGCCCCTTTCTCGGTGCGTTGCTCGTCGCTCCAGACCGGCCTGGAACCCTTGTTCACTACGCTGTCCGAGCCGAAGCCGGTGGTCAGCCCGGTCCACAACACATTCGCCCAGCCGGTGAAAGCGCCATCCGGCGTCGTGAAAATGCCGGTCGAGACAGCCGTAATCGCCAAGCTCGCCAAGCCGATTAAGGCAAGCAGGGTGCGGCGCGGCGAATCGACGAACAGGTAGCGCCACAGGCTGCCCTCGATCTGCCCGTAGGCCCACCGCACGACGTAGTGCGCGACCATGCCGACGATACCAGCGAGCATGAAGCCGTAGAGCTGCTGCGCCTCTGCGGAGGCAGGAAGCGACCCGAGGAAATGCAACAGCGACTCACTTGGCGGGGAGCGCAGCGCAAGTTGAGCTACTGTCGGTCCGGTCATCGTTTAACTCCACTTGAAATCCCGCCAGTCCAGCAGCTTGCCCGGATCATTCTGCGAGTAGGCCAGCACGAATCCGGCCGGCCAGCCGAAGAAGCCCTCGAACTCCGGCGCCGAGATCCCGAACTGAATCAGCGCATCAACGAGCACCTGCATTCTGTCCGGATACTGAGCCAGCGCAAAGGCCCGCACCGCCTCGGGGTGCGCCATCGCCCAATCGTGCGCGGCCTGTGTCGTCGGGTCGATACCGGCGAAGCCGCGAATTGCCCATGCCTCGAAAATGTCAGCAAGGACCGGAATGCCGATGCGCACGAAGCCCATGTCGCCGTGACCAGTGCCCCACGAGTTTTCCAGATCAAGCCAGTCACGGCCATACGCCTCGATCACCATCGCATGGCTGCCGATGTATCCATTATTCGGCGCACCCACGGGCGGGTAGCGGTGCCCCTCACGCGGACCGAAAACGCCGTAGAACTGCTGTCCCAGGCGCATCGCTATCACCACCGGGCAGCCCTCGGTGATCGCCGAGCGGATCGCGTTGAACTGGTTTTCCCAGTCGCGCCCGCTCATGTCGATGCTCTCGTAGCGCGTGAGCTTGCGCTGCCCGGCCCAATCGATCACAGCCTGCGGTGGCTCCTGCGTGACCTCACTATTTCGATATGGATACGCGGCCTCGGGCGGAATGCCGAGCTGGTGCGCGACCTTGAGCGCGTCGCGCAGGTACATTCCCGGCTCGCCTCGCCGTTGCTCCCAGATCCGGCCCACGTCGTACCCGAACTGGAACGACAGATCGAGCGAGCGATTAGCGCGAGTGAGGATCAGTTCGCAGGCGGACCCAACGGCATGAGTGGTACAGGCACCCGCGCCTAGCTGGTTTTCAATACCCGCCGCGAACTGACTGATATCGCCCTCCTGAGCGAAGCCGCGCGTGACGTACCGATAGTCTCGGTCGTCGGGCGGCGAGGGCGGAAGGGCGGCAAGAGTAAAATTCATTGGATATATGCCATGCGGATTAGGCCAGTTTTAGCGCAAATTGAAGAACGATGACCATGGAAGATGATCCCAAGAACGATTGCCCTTCTTTACATTCGTCAGCGCAGGTATTACCTGAAGGTTGCTCTCGACATGGAGGCCGCAGACTTTGGAATGGCGCAAAGGGACCATGTGATCAACGTGCCACTTTATGCCGGTGACTTTCGACCGCAACGCGGCAAGGCGATAGGCTTCTTCCATGAAGAATTTGTTGGCCCATGCCGGAGTCGCATCCAGTTTTGTCGCTCGGCGTCGCGCCGTCTGCGCATTAGCCTTTGCCGGGTTGTTTCTGACCCACCTGTTGGCAATTTCCTTGCGTCGTTCTGGATTTGCAGCGATCCATTCCTTGTGGCGCACAACACTCTTCGGCGCATACGCCAAAGACAGCCTCTTTACTTGTTCTGGATTGGCAGCTCTCCACGCTGCATTGGTCTGCAGTATGCGTTCTTTGTTGTCTTGATACCGTTGCGCGTGGTACGCCTTCATTTTTTCTTTGTACCGAGCGGCTTGGTAATGCTTCATGCATAGGCCACTACCAACAGCCTTGCGCCCACATGCATCGACAACGCAGATTCGGCGCGTTCTCATTCAATGTAGCCCGTAGACCACGTGGGTCCGAAGTGCTCCGCGCGTATTGGAACGAGCCGCGCGTATCCTCGCCTCACCTATAAGACCATTGAACATCCCAAGATGATACGCCCCGAGTTCCTTGTTTGAATAAGGCTTCGTAGGGATCGACATTATTTTGCCCTTGGCTCCGTGCGCTATGGTTTCCACATATCGCTCATAGATCCATGTTGGAAACGTGGTAGATGCTCTTGTGGGTTTGAGTGCGGCAAGAACCCGCAGATTGCCAGTTGATCCAGGTGGCATGACCAATGCAATAGTATCGTCATCCGGGCAGTACCAACGAGTAGGCAATTGAACGTCCGTGCGCCAATTCCGGCCGATCCAAGCAAAGTCAGTATTGTTCATCTCCGTATCAAGATCGTCTTCTGGAATCGGCTCAAGAGGACTGTCGTTCAGCCATGCCTTAAGTCCCTTGGCCATCGCACAACCAGTAGGCATAGTAAGGGCGTAAAGATCAACGAACTTCGTGACCTCGGCCCCCACTTCCACAGCCTGATTGAGAGCACCATCAAGAGTGATCGTTAAAGCCGATGGTGTGCCGCTGACATGCCCCCTCCACCACGTTCCATCATCCAGGGCAACTTTTAAGGTATTGCCATCGTTAAAATTGGTTATGGATGCCACCACGACTGTGGTAGCACCAGATAAAGCCGCAGCAGTAGTCGTTGTGGAAACAGGAGCTAGAACGAGGATTTGTTGAAGTTCTCTGCGATCACACAGGCTGCGCTCGCAAAGTTCGATGGTTGCATCCCGAATGGCGTTGACGACGAGTGTCGTATCCGGTGCCATGGGAAGATCCGGCATCACCCAATTCAGCAATGCCGTATAAGCGGTAGCCATTATCCAATCCCCAGATCAGAAAGGTACAGCTTGAGCGCTTGGATGGCCCGCTGCTCGACGGCAAACGGGTCGTCCGATACCTCGCAGCGCATGACGATGTAGTTCGCAATAGCAGGACGGTATTCAAGCGGCAAGGGGAAACTTGATGTCGCAACGAGGTCCACGTATGCCGTACCGAAGGAACCATATTTCAGGTCGGGCCGAATAACGTATGCCTTGGCGATTCCATCATTGGCGAACGCGAGCACGTTGGCCTCTGCATTGCGCACGGTGGAAGTGTCGTTGATATCCACCCGCGCCAGATTCATGATGCTTTGAACCGTGGCCACGACTTACGCCGCCTTCTTCGGGCTCAGGCCCTGCGTTGCCGACCACTCTTTGTACTCGCGCGATCGCTTGTCCATCTTGCTCGGGTCCGCTGCCGGCCCGGTCTCGCGCGGTTCCGCCGGTCTGGTATCGCGCTCCATCTTCCAGTCCGCGAACTCGTCCGCGTCCTTGCCGGTCATGAACACGGCGACCAGTTCCTTGTCGCGCAGTCGAGCGAACACGTCCTCGGGCACTTCGATCACGACGGGTTCCCAGTACGGCAACGTCGCGTTGCTCGGGACGAAATTCGCCCGCGGCTTCGGGTCCACGGCTTTCAGTTCCGGGATCATCTCGTATTCCGCGTCCGCGTTCGCCCAGATCAGCGGATGCTCCAGCAACTTTGCCGCCTTCTTCTCGTCGGCGACTTCCTGCACCTGGCCGCGCACCCACGTCAGGCCGGTCTGCGCGATGTTGTCCCCTTTCATCTCTTTGGTGCCGATGTATACGATTCGCATTATTTACTCCATGAGAAATGGAACCCCGCGGAAAGCGGGGCTCCATGCACAGCCGTTTTACTTCGTGCCAGTGGCGATGTAGTCAATCTCCGCTGTGATGGCGATTGCATGCCCCGGTGCCGCACCATTCACAAACGTCGCGTACACGATGGTGTCCGCGTCGTTCATGAACGATTGGAATGCCAACTGTTGCGGCGCGTTTGCCGTAACAAGCGGAACCCCAGTGCCGGACAACTGAGCTGTACCAGTTGACCCGCCGGTTGACGTGCCATCGGAATACTTGATGCCCACAGCGATGGTAGCCGTGGTAATCGCGGTCGCCGTGATGATCCTCCCGGACAGGACGCGAGCCCCGGCCGGGATTTTCACCAGATCAACCGTGTCAGCAGCAACGAGATTCGCCGCGGTTGTCGTCGTGTAGACGCCATACGCGCTCGACTTGTTGCCGTAGGCCCCGTTGAAAGGGATTTGGCTGAAATTATCAGCAGTGTAAGCAGCCATTTTTCCTCCTTACACCAGAAGCGCTTTACCAGCCGCGGTTGTGGGATCGGGAGCATACGAATCGATCGCGGCAACACCGTAATCGGTATCGATATTGTTGGTCCCGTCATAGACCTGGAATCGGGTCTTTGCGACGCCGCCCATCATGGCGACGCTGGTTTCCACCGCGTTCTGATGGTCCACCAGTTCTTCGTGCCAGGAGTAGTAATACTCGCTCGACTGGTGCTGGCCGTAGCACTTTAGCAGCGCCTGAGCGCCGACGATGATGCAGCGATCAGTCGCAACCGATGCAGTCGCATTGCTCGACGTGAACGTGGTAGTTCCGCTGTCGTAGGCAACTGTATCGCCTGCTGCGAAACGAATCGCTAAGCGGTTCATCGGACGGATCAGTATGCCCGCCCAGAAACCCACGTCGCCGTAGAACAGCGGATGACGCATGCCCGCCGAACGCCGTTCGTAAGCGTTTTGCAGGAAAGTGCGCCAGGATTTCTCGCCGGTCCGCGTCTGCAGGTACAGCCATTGGCGGTTGGTGACGAAAGCGACCCAGAGCGGATCGTTCCAAGCGTACACGTCGCCCTTGATCTTGATCGACTGCAGAGGAATCAGCGAGTCTTTCAGGACCGAGGCCACCCGGTCGAAGTCCGTCAACGTCAGGATGTCTGTCGTGTCTAGGTTCGAGGGCAGCGTTGCGTCGTTCGCGTAGAACTTCCGGTTGGACGTTGGCGCGTTTACCGTATTCACCATGATCGTGGTGAAGTCGGAATCCGAGGCCAGCGGAACCACCCAGTCAGCGGTGTTCTGCGTTCCACGGGCGCCAGCCATATGCACGAGGCAGAGTTGATCCTCGAGCCGGCCGGACCAGTTCGTGAGTCCCGCCATGGCGATGCCGCGCAGATTCCAGACGGTGCGTTGCTGGGTCATCTTGCCCCCGGCATCCGCTCCACCGCGATACTGGTTGATCTGCACGTCCATGCTGCTGTAGGTCAGACTCATCATCTTGCCCACGATCCGTTTGTCGCCCATCGTCGGTTTCCCGGTCAGGTTGTTGAACAGATCGACCGACACGCTCGCCCCCGCGCCTTTTGACAGGTCGGTGACGCGAACGATCGGGTATTCGGCGGATGTCTGGCCTTTCAGCTTCGCTTCCGCCTCCGCTTGCTTGGGCGCAGGCCCGGTGAGCAGGTTCATGAAACCCGGCTCGATCTGAACTGCGGCAAACAATGCGGCTCCATACACCTTCTTGGCCAATGCTGACCCGTAAGGGATATTGGTAGCCATGTTTGGCTCCTTCAGTTAGCACTGGCGAACCAGCGCTTACAACGTGCTCAGGTACGCTTCCATCTGGTCCTTGGTCATCCCAAGGAACTGCTGACCCAGTGCGACGGCGGACATTTCCTCCACCTTCTGGCGTTCATCAACAGCAGGAGGCGCACCACCTGGTATATCAGAGAGAGACAGCGGCTTTTTGGCCTTTTGCACCGAGGCGAGTTTCGCCTGCGCGGCTGCCTTGATCTCGGCTTGCGTGAGAGCGGGTTTCGGCTCGTCCACGACCGGCGTTTCCGGTTCCAAGTCGAGCGCTTCTCGCGTCAATACAACAACCTTCTTGAACCTGTCCTCGAACGAAACATCGGCGTACTTCGGGTTCCCGCGCAGGAGTTTGTCGAATCGAGAGGCTTCATTCCACATCGTCTGGTCTTCCGCCGTCTGCCAGATGGCAAGCGTCGGATTCGCATCGATCGCGGTCTGAATCTCGGTCTTGACTTCGGTTTCCTGTTGGACGACCTGCTCTCGCTGTACGTTCGCCATCCCCTGCACGGTTTCGGTGAGCTTCTTGATGGCCGCCTGCTGCGCCCGAAGCGTCTTCGCCAGCGTCGGCGAATCTTCTTCCAAGGCAGTAAGTTCTTCATCCGTCAGCATCTCGGCATCGCCCGCAGGCGCTGCCTTCTCCGCTTTGAGCGCAGCGATTTGGGTCGCCTGCTCACGCGCTAGGTTCTCGGCCGCTACCGCTCTTGACCGAGCCGATTCCAGTTGGGAATAGGGAATGACGTGCTTGCCGTCCTTGGCGAGCACTCCTTCAGGCTTCGGTTCGGCTTTCGCCTCCTCGGCCTTCTTCGCTTCGTCTGCTGCCAGGGCATCCGCCGTGGCTTTTGCTTCAGCGTCGGCTTGCGCCGTTGCTTCGGCTTTTTCGTCCTTCACCGGCGCCTTCTCTGGCTCGTCCGGCTTCCCGACAATCGTATCGACGTTCAATTCCACGGTCCCCGCTTCCATCGCGGAGTCCATGTGCTCGTGCGTCAGCCTCTCGATCTCTTTCGGATCGGTCGGCATTTCGTCGGGATGGTCAAGGAAATATTGCAGGTTCTTCGGTTGGTCACTCACGTTATGTTCTCCATTTGTCGCACTGGATGCGAAGGGTTGGCCCTTATCGCGGGCGGGACGGATTTATTAAGCAGCCTTCCATGCGTTAGCCACGCCGTTAAACACGGCGGTTACTGCTGGTACGGCACTGGTCACGCTCACCACGGTCCCGCCAGTCGTCGCGTTGACGAGTTGGAGAATCGAAGTGCCGATCGCTGCCGTACCCCACCGTACCGTGATCTTGTCGCCATGCGATGCGTTGAACGTGTCGAGAATCACATTTACGGTCACTGCGGTTGAAACGCCTTCCAGAACATAGACAGGCGCTTCCTTGCCAACCCGGATGGTCGGCACACCAGCCGCGCCAGTTCCGACGTACACGGCCGTATCGACCTGTACGCCAGCCAGCGTGTTGGTGTTTTGCTCCATCACCGTGCATTTGCGAAGGACATCCATGATGACCTCCTTCTCAAACCGGACCCTGCGTGATGACGGCGACGTTCGGGCTCGCAGTCGTCGCGGCAGTGGTCAGGACGGTGTAATGCGCGCGCCAATGCGGCACGATGGAGTCCACTTCGTACAGGTTCCCGGCGTTGGCGGTCGTGTTCGATGTCACGTCAAACCAGTTGGTCCCATCGACCGAATTCTGGACTTTCAACGTGGCTACGATGCCGGTCCCCAGATTGATTTGGAGCGCTTTCTTCCCAGGCGGTAGCGTGACCTTGTCGAACGCGGCGGTAGCGGCATATGTGCCGCCGGTGCCGTTCAGCAGATCCAGCACGTAGGGAAGTTTGTCTGGTCCAATGCTCATAATTTGCTCCTTGAAAGGACCATGAAAAAAGGCGCCCTAGAGCGCCCACCGTTGACCTATCGCCTGGTCCTGCGAATCTATGCAGCGATCTCCATCCTTGGAATCGCCGTCTCAATCTCTCTCAGCACGTCAGCCACGCTGATGGCCGTCTGACAAGCCGCAGCCTGCGTGACGTGGTTCTGATCACAGAACTCCCAGTTGTAGTGCAGGCGGTGACAGGGGGATCCGCGGCTGCAGTTGGTCCCCGACATGCTCGCCGTGTTCGGCCAGTCCCGCGTCAGGTTCTCCACGCTGGAATGCGTCAACAGCACTACTTTGCGCACGTCCGACTCGAAACCGACGCAGTTCAAAAGCCCAGTTTCCTGCCCGACCACCACGTTCGCAAGCCGGCAGAACGTCATCGCCTTCCGGATGGTCCAGTCCAGGCCGATGTCCAACAGGTTCGCGTGCTTGTCGAATTCCAAGCCACGGCGGTCCCCGAGGACCACAACCGACACATCACCACGCTCCAGAAGCTTCCGCGCGAGGTGCGGCGCGTAGGGCCAGAACTTCGTGCAGCTTGACCCGTTCGGCACGATCACCACGACGAAATCAGTCAACGTCTGCCGGATGCCGTTCGCCCATGCTTTCTCGTCGTCGCTCGGGTAGAACTTCTGATGCGGCGCCAGCGGAACACGGGCTTGCATCTGGTGGACCTCGACATAGTTGTGGTCCATCATCTTGTGCCGCAACACATGCGGAAAGTGGTAGCTGATCTTCTGCGGGCTCGGCAACAAAACGCCTTCCACGCACTCGACCAACAGCCGAGAGTGCTTGTACTTCGTCTCGACCCACCGGAACAACGTCCCCAGTTCGTCCATCGGCACCCGAGACTCGAACTGGATGATCTTGTCAATGTGCGGGTCGTGCCTCAACACGTCGGCCGTCGTTTCCTGGCAGTAGAGCAGGGTGTAAAAGCCTTGCGCCTTCAGGCCAGGGAACACGCTCGATGCAATCAGAGCATCCCCGTTGGCCCCCAACTTGACCACGGCGCACACCTTGTCCTGGTCCGGCTTCTCCAGGACAGTTGGCCGGTCGCACTTGCGATAGACGTGGAAGAATGCCCCGTCATTGATCCGCGCCTCGACCAACTGCCAGGGTCGCAAAGGCACCATGGCGTCCACCAGTTTCTTCGGCAAGCATTCCTTGACGCCTTCCTTCGCTTCGATGAGCGGCAGGAACACGATCAGGTAGCCGTCAGGCTTCAACAGGCCCCACCAGCCGGCCAGCAGCGCCGGCCAGTCGTCCAGTTCTTGAAGCAAGTAGGACGAGAACAGATAGTCCTGCGACTCAAGGGCGAAGTAGCCGGCGAGTTTGCGCGCGTCCCGAATCTGGTTCGGTCCCCGGTTCGTAGTCCCTGCTTTGATGTCGATGCCGACAGCCCAATCAAAAAACCTCGCATCACCACATCCGACATCAAGCCCTTCGCCAACCATGTACTCCAAACAATCCCACTTTACCGCACCCGCAAAGTCATCCAACCGCCGCCCTCCTCATATCGTTGTGGACCGTCATGCCGTCCTCATACGGTGACGTGACTTCGGTCAACTGCACGCTTTGCTCGGCCTCGCGGGGAAGGCAGATCACGTTTATCGAGCACCGTTCGCTTCCGTTCATCATGAACCTGTGCGTCCTGTTGCCGGCGAAGTTCTCCGGATTGAACAGCGAAGCCACATGCCAGTAGAGCCTGTATTCCCACGCCAGCAGCAACATCATCGCCTGCACCTTCTGCGCCCCGTCCGCTTCCATGTAGATCGCCGGCCGGTGTTTGGCAATGGTCTTCTTCGCCCCTTCCAGAAACTCGCCTTCCATGCCTTCCACGTCGGCCTTGATGAAGTGCAGTGCCCTATGGTCCCCCGCGTCCAGCGGCACAATCACGCAATCCTCGCCCTCAGTCACACCAGACATAGGCGCGCCGCCGAAGTTACGCCTTTGGTACGGGTCGAACAGCGGCACCTTGATCAGCCCCTGCTTCGCCCCGATCGCCATCTGGTTCGCGGACACATTCACACAGTTGTTCAGCGCCACGTTCGCGCACAGCGTCTGAAACGCGATGCGCTGCGGCTCGAAGGCAATCACCAATCCAGTCGGTCCAACAAGTTGCGACATGACGACGGTGTGACAGCCGATGTTCGCCCCGGCATCAATTACCGTCTGTCCGGGCTTGATAATCTGCTGAAACATATCAACCTCGGACCACGAAAACTCCCCGTACTCCTGAAGCGATACGCCGATCGGCCAGTCGTTCTTGTTGAACAGCAGCGGGCCGGTGCGGCAGAGCTTCAGTTCGTTGAAGCCGTTGGGGTCTAGCACGCTGTCTTCGGTGCAAAAATGTCCTGAATTGCACAGGCCGCAGTCCACGCAGCATTCCAGCACACCGTTTTCCAATGTTCGCGCGAAATCTTTTCTTGGCGAGGGTGATTGAAAATCACCTGATTTTTCACCATAGACGAATAGACCTCGTTGAACACTTGCCGTGCATCCAGGGTCCATTTCTTCCATTGCTTCACTGGAACGTGATACAGGTTTGCGCGAGACTTCACGTAGTTCACTTCGCATTTCTCAATCATTTTGATGCTCCCGTAGAAAGCCAGCGAATGCTGGCGCTTGTTACTGTGCGGCTGGTTGCGCTTCCGGCTTGTACGGCCCCGGCTCGTTCGCCTTGTCGTGCGTCAAGAGCATGTCGAGTGTGGCAAGGTCGAAGTCCTGCGTGACACCCTTCTTGCCAACCTCGGCCGCGATGCGCTTGGTCTCGGCATCGAAGGCTTTGATCTCGACCTCTTTCTCCTTGATGGCCAGTCCAGACTGCTGCTTGAACGCCTCGATGGCCTTCTCGATCTCCATCTGCACCTGCTCCTTCGTGAAGGTCTGCTCACCCTGTCCAGACTCGATGCCAAGAGCTTTCCTAATCTGGTCCGCTACCTCTCTCCTATGTGGCATTTCACTGGATTCAAGTATGAACGGTACGACAAAGGCTTGCACCTGTTCGGGTAGCGCTTTCGTCATTTCAGACAAGAGCATCAGTTGCTGCGCCCGGTACGTCGGCGTGCTCGGCACGTCCTCGAGGGCGACCTTGACCATCGCTCGCTGCACGTCATTGGTCAGCCTGCCGTCCTTGCCCGGCTGGTTCAACATGATCTGGCGCTTCTTGGCCCCGAACTTCTCATCCACATTCACGACTACCGGCTCGCTCCCCAAGTCCTCGATGATCAGTTGCGCAAGCAGATCCCCGACCATCCGCCGGCCGAACCGATAGTTGTCGTTGATTTCCGCCAGGGTCGTGGTGCCCTGCTCGACCAGCGAATTGATCGCAACCCCCGAGTTCGCCCCGCCAGGTTGCTTTTCGCCCAACATGGCCTGGTACACCCCGGCCGACTTCTGAATCGCCTCGGTCGCATCTTTCAGCACCTCGAATTGCTGGTTGGTCAGTTGAAAATCGGATTCGACCGTGAAAACTCCGTTGGTCCGGTTGCGCTTGGCCGACAACACGATGATCGCATCCGGGCGTGCCACTTCACGCCGCAGCTCATCAATGTCGTCCACCTGATCCGGATCCAGCGTCACCCGCTTGGCACTCAGCAGCCACATCATCTTGCTCAAACGCGCGTTGACCTCATCCTGCGGGCTCCGCATCGACCGGATCAGCCCGTAGGGGATCTGCGTCAGGTCTTCGCGGTAGCCCCAGAACGGGATGTAAGGGAAGTCCTGGTGCTTGTATGGGCTCGGCATATCCACGATTCGATGTGGCCCAATCCACCACGACAGCCGCATCTTCGGGAAGATCGCCGGTATCGGCTCGATCATGCCCGCGGCGATTGCCTGCGCGTGTCTCGGGTTGTTCAGGTCCACCTCGACCGTTCGGCCGTCCGGTGTCCTCACCACGAAACCTCTTGTCCATACCCGATACCAGACCTCGTAGAGACACAAGCGCTTGCGCGTAAAGTCACGCCAATCGCTCTCAGGCATCGATATGTCACGCTCGTACAGCCATGTCCGGCCTTGACTTGAAGATGACTCGGTGAGAGGCGTGTCCCAGTTGGCATTTGACCAGCCTAGGGACTGGATCAATTCCGCTTCGTCGGGGAACATCAGCTCGAGCACGTCCACGTCTTGCCAGCGCTTCCTGACCAGATAGCGGGCATCGCCCAAGTCGGGCTCTTTGGCCCGCCAATCCCAAAAGATCTCACGTCTGGAAACGGCTGACACCCTGTAGGGATACCGGAACGGATTCATCTCCCGAGAGACTTCGACCCAAGCGATCCCGGTCTTCAGTTGGCCGGCATAGGCGTCAGAGCAAGCCCGGTCAGCCCGCGATTCCCGTTCGGCCTCCTTCATCTTCACGCTCATGGCCTCGGCCACGTCCTGGTACTTGTCGTCGTCCGCCTGCACCCGCCAGTCTGAACGGGTCTTGGCCTCCATACCGAGAGCCACATCGATGGTCGGGCGGATCAGGTTGCGGATCAGTGGCGCCATGCCCAGTTGCTGCATGTCGTCAAGTGTCGTGCTATCTAATTGATTTCCATCATAGTAATCGGCATCCAGATCGGCCTCGCGCCGCCAGAGGTGCTGAAGACGGATTTCGTAGAGAAAACCATCAAGTTTGTCTATCGCCAGCCCAGCCGCCGAATCCACCGACGCATTCGACCCCTTGATCAGCAACGCGCGTTCCTGCGCCTGCTGCTGGTCCTGCGGGATGCGGTCGTCGCTGTACTGGGCGAGGCTCATGCTGCTCGCTTCGCCGCCATGCGGTCACGGTTCTTGACCCGATACGCCGCACCGAGCTTTGCCCGCCTCTTGGCCTCTCGCTCCGCCCCGGTCAGCGGTGTGCGTGACGGTGCGTGCGTGACGGCGTTCACTGTGCGTGACGGTGATGCCACAGTATCAACTGTCTTGTGATCGTCGCTCCTGGGCCGTTCTGGAGGGTCGATTTTCGCCGGCTTGACCACTTTCAGCGATTTTTCGCTCACCGTGGCCCAAATGTGGACCGGACCCCAATGCTCAATCTGGCACACGGGACAACGCGGCGGCTTCATAGAACGCGCCAGTTCGTCGGCTGCAGGTTCCGGTTCGGCCGCTTCGGCGTCGAGGTCGTGACCGGCAGGGCAAAGGTTAGGGCGAGCGCGTCCCCGGCGTCTGGGCTCTTGAGTCCGCGTGCTTTCATGTGCTTTTTTGTCTCCAGTTTGAACCGCAACGAGCCGTCCTCGTTCTTCGCCGGCCCGGTCAGGTCGGCCAGGGCGGCCATGTCGTAGGGCAGTTGGACCACATCCTTGAACCATTCCGCCATCTCGCCCCACATCTCGTCTCGGCGGAGGCCGTACAGGTCAAGCTCGTTCGCCCGCTCGCCGAACAGAACCCGCGTGACGGTGTAGCCAAGCTCGATGAGCCGGTCAGCAATCCCCGATCCAAGCCCTCCAGCATCGCAGTTGATGTAGTCGGGACGCCAATCCTGGATCGCCCGGGCCGCCAGAGCAACAACCTCGGTCGTGCTCTTGCCATGGAAGCGCCTGATTTCCGGCACCACGCGCCCCTGCCTGAGAGCGAATACCGTGTCGTCGCCGTCCTCACTCTCAGCCGGGTCGATGCCCATGACCTTTGGACCTACGGCCTCGAGCCCGACCATCTTCATCGCCTTCTCGACCGTGATTATTTTCAGCAGCGTATCAAGAGCTTGGCGACGAAATGCCAATTCGCTCGTAGCGGGATATTCTTGATCCCAAAGGCTTGTTTCGCCTCGGAAATCCGTCTTTATCTTCCGCTCCCGCCAGTACAATTGCTCGAGCGTGAGTCCATAAAGCTCGCCGTACTCCGCAGCTTCGGCGTCCGGCTGCCAGCCACCGGGCGCCGTCTGCCGGTACTCAGCCTGCCAGAACCACGGGATGAACACTGGAATGTAGTCCGATTCACCCCGAACTGCGTCCACCCACATCGAATGGAACAGGTTGCCCAAGCCGTTGCCCGTGGACTCCAGCGTGATTTCGGTGCCTGGAGCGTCAGGAATCGTCTGTCCCAGCCCGGCCATGTGGTCGGCGGCCGAGGCCCACATCGCGACCTCAGAGCCGTGGAAATACTGACCTGTCCCGCTTCGCCCTGTCCCCTTCGTCCCCGCCGTTGAGACGCTGAACTCGCTATCCATCGTGTCGAAGGTCAACGCCTTGGCGCTGTCCTCTCGGGTCGAAGGCTTCACCGCCTCCGGGCAGTTCTCGTAAAATCGACGAGTCATCCCGAACAGGTTATCTGTTGCCTCCTGCAGATGGGTCAGGATGTAGGCCCGTTTCCCTCGGTTCATGCTGGTTTTCCAGAAGAACCGACCCTCGACGTAGGTCGAAATCCCCTGCTGCCGGCCCTTGACGATGATCACCCTGACCTTGCCCGTCGCGCGATGTTGCTGCTCGATCTTCTCGTGCAGGTACAGTTGCGCCCTGTTCATCATGAACGGGATGATCTGACCCGCCTTGGTCTTGATCTTCAGGCACCTGGGCGCGTAGTAGGTGAAGTCGGATGAAAACAAGACCGCTTTCGCGCGCTGGGCGGGCGTGAGTTCCAAGCCCTCGACGATCATGGCAGGTCGAGGAAGTCCTGAACGATCAGCTTGCCGGAATGAGCGACCTCGGTCCTGGCCAGCTTCGGTACGTGGTATTCGATCACCGAGTTGAGCAACTGAAACGCCTTCTCGGGGTCTTTCTTGGCCACCTTATCGAGCCAAGCCTGCATTCGACCGGCGTTACTGTCCACGAACTTAGCGATGGCTGCCCGCGCTTCTTTGGTTGCCCTGTTCGGAACACCCTTTTTCCGACCCTGTCCCGATGTTGACGTTCTACCGCCATGGCCTGCCATTGCATACCTTTGCGTACTGTGCGCGATTCGTGCCGGCCTTGACTCTTGGTTTGACCACGCCTATCTCCCGTTCGCTCTTCTCAGGTACTCGTCATCATTCGCCGCCACGCCACGCGGTAGAGCCTCATTTCTTCACCTCCGGCTTGCACGCCTTCACTTCTTTTTCCAACTCCACGACCTTGCGCGACGCCTCCATGAATCTCGCGTACCAGATCGCGGACTCGCTGGCTGCAGTGTTGCGCTGCTGCTCGATGGCTTGGATGCGGAAGTCCTCAGCGGTCTTGGGTTCCTGTTGCTGCGCCAGTGCGAGGGTCGATGCGACTGCCAGCAGCAGAATCAAATGTGATAGAAATCTCATCGCTTTTCCTTCTCAAATGGATTCTGAATCTTGTAATCTCGCCAGCACGCACGTAGCGTACACATGCCAAATGGTGTCTGATACCACTGGCCGTCGATGCAGTAAGCTTCTGCCGAGCACGAATTGCACCCATCGCCAGCGGGGACCAAGTAACCGCACGGTTTGCCTTGTGGACAATCGGCACAGGACTTCGCCGATACTTTCTTTTCTTCCGCAGTTGGCACTCCTGCACCTATTGGAGTCGTGAGTATCTGCTGCGCCTGCGCGGTAGCGGAAAGCAGCAGGAGGGCGCAAAGGCCAAACGGGATTCGAATTAGCATCCTGTCACCCCGGCGCCGATGTTATCCACCACTGTAACTACTGTCGCACTCGTACCCGCCGCAATTGTCAGCTTCGCCGTGCCTGCATTCGTGCCGCAGACCAGTTCCAGCTTCGCGCCACTTGCTCCGGGCGCGGATGCGCTGGCAGTCATCTTGCTGAGTCCCACAGCACTATCAGTGAGCGTAAGCGCAGTCGCACCTCCAAGCTGAGTCCCCGCGCCCGTTGTGTGTAGGATGCCTGTATTACTGGCAAGCAGGATCTTGCCGCTGCCCTTTGATGTCACCGTGAACGGTACATTCGTCTCCCCCTGCGCACTGATCGTTGGGCCGACGGTAGTAGCGCCCATCTGCAGGCTCACGCCGTTCAGTCCAGAAGCAACGCCGAGGATCGAGAATGCGCTGGATGAATCTTGAATGATGTCCACCAGCTTTGAACCAGCGGCGGCGGCGGTCCAGGTGGTAGTGGACTTGATCGAGCCGCCAAAAGTCACGCCACCAGCATTCAACGTCTGCGTGATGTTCAGCGCGTTGACATCGGTGGTGGCGGTGCCAGCGGTGATGGAAGGGCCAGCACCAGCGGTATTGGATACCACCATTTTTGTGGTCGCATTCGCAATCCGAAAATACAGGGACCCACTTGAGGTAGGTGTGTTTAAAAAAACGTCATTCGTGTCACCGCTGAGCACGTAATTATTGGTAGTCGGGACGGCAATTGTCGTCCAAAGACCACTTTGCGTCCCAGAACCGTAATAACCGAAAATCCATCCTGCGTTCGTCGTAGCTCCGGTGCCATCCCCGGAGATCATCACCTGCTTGGCGGCGTAACGAGTAATCAGCGTGTCGGTTGTGAATCGGAACGAACCCGCATCGGCAGCCGTTGCAGTTGTGAATGTCCCCGCCGCCGCAGTCCTGGAACCGATAACGATGTTATCCAGCACATTCGTGCCAGAGCCACCGACGATGGTCAGCGCGCCATCGGTGCCGGAGGTAACCGTGCCCTCGCCTGCCGTCATCGTGGTGGCCAGCGTGACGCTGTACGTGGCTGCGTCGGGCGTGATGTAGCAGGACGACCCCGAGGCCGTAGCGCTCACGCCGGCGAGTTGATCCGCCCAGGTGCAGATGTTAGTCGCCGTGACCGCGTTGCTCGTGGCGACGATGAAATTAGTCGCGTCCTGCGTCGCCGCAGTCGCCGTGCCGACGTTGGCCGTGCTGCCGGACGCAGTGACCACTGTGATCGTGATCGTATCGGTAGGCAGGTCGATCAGGGAGTAATCGACCACCGTGACGAAGCGCCGACCGATGCCGGGACTGATCCCGAGTGCGCCGCCAGTCGTGTTGACCGTCGCCTGCGCCCAAGCGTTAGCTCCGGCGAAGGTGGTTGCTCTGGCTGCGGTGTCCGAGGACATGGTGTCTTTGCCGATTCCAGAAAGCGTACCAGCAGTTCCAATCAGTGTCGTGAACGTCCCTGCAGCGGGGGTCGTGCCACCTATGACGGTGTTGTTCAAGCCCGTGCTACTGAAGAACCCGACCTGTACACCACTTACGGTGAAACCGATCTGATTCGCGGCGGACTGATAGAACCCGGTCGTCGCAGAGGTTCCGATGAACGCGCCCGGCGTACCTACCGATCCAGCTGGAATGCGGATGTTCACCACAGGCTGCGCAATAGCGAGCGAACAGAACAGAAATGAAAGTATTGCGAGTAGAGTTTTCATGATTTCACCTATGTTGCAGAGACCAGCAGCGCCCAAATATCCACAACTCCAGCCGTTGATGCGGATAGATTGGCTCCAGTCGATCTCGCCGTAACGAGAATGTTGACCGCGGCCCCATGAGACTCAGAACCTACGCCTTCGGTTAGCTGAAACACGGTCGCCCCTACTGCCTGCAACACGTCAAACGCTTGCGCGTACTTTTCAGTTGTGCCGGAGATACCGACCTCGATGGTATAGGCCGTTATGCTTGCGCCGGCGAAGGCCGTGGAATGCTTGATCTTGATGGCCTCGATGATGCCACCAGCAATGAGAGAAAACAGCGTATTCGATACCGACGTTGCCCCGGTCTGGAACGCGGTATGACTCAGCGCGTTGCCAACCTTGACCCATTGAGGGATGGTCGTGATGACGGCGGGATTTGTTGGCGCCGGGCCAGGCACGATAGTGCCTCCACCTATCCCGGTTAGTCTCTGCGTGCCGCCAAGCCCTTCGTTTGCAGCACTCATGCCGCCACCCCCGCCGTGAGGCTTGCCGCGATGCCGGTCGTAAGCGACGTGACAACCATACGGCAGAATGAGTAGGGAACGACGCACCCGAATCCATCCGTCGCACTTCCGGATCCGGTAGATGTGAGAGTCCCGAGTGCCAGCCATTGGCTGTTGTCGTTGCTCACATCAACCCGCGTGATGCCGGCGATCACTGCGTTGGCTCCGGTAGAGGTCGTTGTCACGCTTGCTTGGTAGGACGTTTCCCCGCGCGGCAGTGCATACGGATTGCTCGTGCCGGCTACAAGCACACCACTCAGGAGGGTTGCGTATTTGACTGTTGCCTTGTCGGACATGGTTATCTCCTGTTCATCGGCGCCGGCCGACGTATGGGAATGCCGTGGATGTTAGTTTCGGGGGAGGGGGTGGCAAGCGCCGGGACCGGCGCCGGGGTGAGTTTGTGGTTTGGTGACATGCGCAAGTGAGGCTGGACGGGACCGCCGCGGGAGAATTTCTTCGTGACGCTGCTCAGACCGCTTGAGCGCCGCGCGATCACGGCGTTCGCCGATCGGATCGCCCGCGCATCGCTTCCTGTCTTGGCAAGCACGGAATTCGCCACGTCCCGCCACTGACGTTGAGCCACAGGACTGCTCGCCTTCTTGGTGTGGCCTTGCGCGTCTTTTGACGTCCAGGGCATTACTTGCTGAGCCCGTAGTTCTGCGGCCCGCCGTTGTGGTCGACTTCGCGCGATTCCACAACGCCTATTTCCATCTGACCAGTCAGGTCGTCTTTGGCGTCGCCGTCGTCACCATGGGGCGCGTTCGGGTCCGGTGGCAGCGGGTAGGACACTTTGGATTCCGAGGGCATGCCGCCAACACTGAAGGTTGCCGTGATTTCGTCTTGAGCCATGTGCGTCTCCAAATAAAAACGCGCCCCGGAGGACGCGAAGGCCACGAGGGCCGCGAAGGATGGTAGCGCCTGACGGAATTGCCAATAGCGCCGTGTAGTAATGCTGTATAATTACAGCATGGCTGCAAATTTAAAATCGCAACAGGCTGGTGGGCGAGCAACGGCAATAATCGCTCGAAAACAAGCCTGCGAAAGGTATTACGCATCGCCCAACTATTGCAAACACTGCGGCGCGGTTATTGAACTCAGGCCAAACTCCAAAACTCGAGACGCCCGCATTAAAAAGTTTTGCAACCATATTTGCGCTGCAAGTCACAGCAACAAAATTAGGCTTTACACAAAGCCTAAAAAGAAACGAGTTTGCGCAAATTGCGCCGCAGAATTCTTAAACGGCAGAGCAGATCGTCGGTTCTGCGATCCATGCTCAGAAGAATACAAAAATAGACTTGCCGTTCGTTCCCTTGCAAAAGCCACGCATTCAGAAATTCGGTCGCACGCAAGGGCAACTTTAAAAAACACTCCAGCGATCTGCTTCAATTGTGGCTATGACAAATTCGTCGAGGTATGCCACATTAATCCAGTCAAAAGCTTCCCGGAAACAGCGCTTCTAAAAGACGCGAACCACATCGACAATCTAGTCAAGCTATGCCCAAATTGTCATTGGGAGTTTGACCACGGAATCCTCAAACTCTTACCCTAGCGTGATGTGGTAGCGGGCCCACGGTTCGAACGTGGCAAGCCATGGCTTATGAGACCAAGCAGCGCCCAGCGCCGCCCGCGATTGAATGTGCTCGGATTGCGCGCCGAGCCGAATCAAACTGAACAGAAGAACTCGCCGTGCTGCTCTTTGGCAAATTCAACGTAGGCGGCCCTCGCTTCTTCAGAAGAATCGAACGAGCCGAGTTGAGCCTTTTCCCCGCCTATTTGGCATCGGGCCTGCCATTTCCCATAATGGAAAGTGACGCCCTTCAAATTGCTTTGCCTTCCTGCCCTTGTGCGACTGTTGAACTGGTTCTGTTGATTTGAACAAAACCTCAAATTCTCGCGTCTGTTATCCAACCCATTGTGATTGCGATGATCTACCTGTTCCCCTGCTTTTGCATCCATGATCAGACGATGCATTCGGACTGTTTTATTCTTGATATCCGTAATCGCATAGACGGTCTCTCGCCCAGCACAAATACGCTTTGACGGACGCCACTTGTACGCACGCACGAATGGTCCGTCGGCATCATCCACAACGGATACATATGATCCAACTTGGATTTCGGCCAACTCGTCCTCCGTGATAAAAGGGCGCCACACTACGCAGTGGCCGCGACGGCCGAAGAACCCCGTCTGGCAAACGTGGGTGTGGGTTCCGCCGATTTGGAATAAAAAAGCCCCGCACTTGGCGAGGCTCACGTTTCTTTCGGGCGCAGTTATGGAGCGATTAGGGTATTCCTGACTCCAACCCGTGTCAAGTGTGGACCAAAATCAGACGCTCGCAGCTTCATCCCGAGTTTCTGCCTGGCATCCACGTAGAACGCCCAGGCACTGCCTGGAAGCACCCATTTCGCCCCGAGATGGACGTGGTTCACCGCAGCGACCTCCGCGACATGCATGCCGGCCAGGGCCGCGTCTATGATCACCACGGCCCGATGCTCCCCTTCCGCTTCCCACTCTGCAGCCGGCTCGCGGTAGCCCCCATATCCGCCCCCAATGAACCCGGAGGACCGCTCTGGAGCCCCGAGGGCCAGATCCGGCCGGCGCATCCACTGCGCCCACAGGTGCAGCCAGCGCTCGACCCAACTATATGAATCGTTTATGTTATTTTGCCAGTCCATACACAAGGGCGGTGTTGGCGCGCATCAGGGCGAGGTCGCGGATGTGCGCTTCCTGCCAGTCGAGCAATGAGCGGGGCTGATTCACGCCTTCGCCTTGCGCTTCCGGGACTTCGGCTTCTTTCGCTTCGGCGCCCGCAATTCATGCGCCTCGGGAATGTGCGGCCGGCCGGCGCAGTTGTCCCGGGTCCAGTGCTCTTTCTGGCAGAGACGGCATTTCGGTGGGCTGATGGCGCTCACTCGACCTCCGCAAAAAGCGGCCCGTCAGCCGTCACCCGGGCCCGGGCCATGTCGGCGTAAGTTGCGTTCAACTCGATGAGAATGGCGTCTCGGCCCAGGCGATCGGCTACAAGCCCACTCGTGCCCGCGCCCCCAAAGCAATCTAGGATCGTCGCCGGCACGGGCTCGCCTGCCTCGCACTTGCAGGATGCGAGCCAGCCGGTCGTGGTCGTGCCAACCGGCTCATCGTAAGACGTTCCTGCGGTTCCGCGCGAATGTCGCGCTCCCTGTTTATCGCCAAACCATTTTTCGTGGTGTTTGTACGTCGTCTCAGTCTCGCGCACCCACGGCGCCCCGCAGCTCGAGCAAACGCCCTTGGCGCTGGTGCCGGCGAGGATCATCGGCTCAATCAACTTGCTCGGAAACGTGGCGAAGTGGCTCTCTTTGAAGGGTTCCGACCCAAGGCTCCATACGCTGCGCTTCGTGCGCATGTCTCCGAATGGACTATCGTGATCTTTCCCCTCTGCGCGTGCGTTTGCAACATTCTCCACAATCCAATAGCCTGCCGCCTGCGGATCCAATGTCGAGTTTTTCCCTTTTGTTCTGCGTTTTCGGTAATCTCCAACCGTCCCCGTCGCGGCATCATTCCGTCCGGTTCCTACATTCACCATCGGACCGCTGCCGCGCATTCGGTCACACGTTGCCGGCTCCTTGATCGCCTCTATGTCGTAGTAGTAGCGCTCGGCTTTCGAGAACATCAGCACGACCTCATGCGAGCGCGTGCAGCGGTCGCGCTGCGAGGATGGCATGCAGGACTTCTTGTGCCAGATGATCTCATCGCGCCAGTACCAGCCGTCAGCCTGGAGCGCGAGCGCCAAGCGCCATGGCTGCGCGCACAGGTCTTTCGGTTTCAGGCCCTGTGGTGTATCCGGCCTCGGCATGTCGTTTTGAACGTCGTGGTTTTTGTTCTCACTCACGCCACTTCGGAATGTTGCTCTGCCGCCGGAGGTATAGGAATCACCTTGATTGATCCAGAGGGTGCCATCGTCGCGCAGTACGCGCCACACGCCAGCGAACACGTTGCGCAGCTTGCAGATGTAGCACTCGCCGCAGTTCTCACTACGGGCCCACCCGAGGCAGTCGAGGAACCTCTCCTGCCCGATCTCTCGCGGCTTGTCTGCGTGATCGGCGGGCAAATATGCACGAAGGCCCCAACTACCAGTATGGCGGGGAAGTTACGCACATGTGCGCACTCCCGGCCGCCATACCGCGCAGCACCTCCATGCAATCTCCGTTGATAATTCTTACCGTCACTTTATGAATTTCTTCTCTATGTTCGCGTTGCTGTGAATGAAAGGATGGCACCCAACGCACAGCAAAACGAGATTGGTTAATTCGGTGCGAAGTTCCAGAACAGCAAAACTAACGATGTGGTGAATGTGCATCTTGGCACCGTCGTTTGCTTTATCACCACATCGTTGACACGTTCCAAAATCTCGTCTCCATACAGCTAGAGATGCTACTGCCCATTCAGGCGAGCTATAGCAAGCCGCCCGTTCTGGCGTAACGCCACCCTTCCAGTTCGGCGTGTCAGTACCACGTCGTCCGAACATGCCATTGGCTTCACCAGCCAGGCCCCAATGCTTCGCAGCGCGAATCTCCGTCATCATGCGGCGAGGAATGCCGTGCTTCGCAAGCCAGAACAGAATGTTGTTCTCGGTGCAGCCTATTTCTTCAGCTATCTCGTTCGCTGGACGCCGTTTCGTCGCGTACTCACGCACGAGCCATTCCCTGTCCCAATGTGCCGCACGCGGTCGCCAATGTTGCCCAGGTTTGAACTCTGTGCCCGGACTCCTACGCTCGCCTTTGTGAAAACGCCCATCAAATCGCACCGACTCGGCCGGCAGCTTCGCAAGCTCTTGTAAAGCGTCCCCCTGGATGATGCGGATCACGCGAGCAGCTCCTGCACCTTCGCCAACATCGCCAGATCGTCGAGCCGATACCTCAGCATGAACCCGCGCCGATGCAGGCCGTGAATTCCGCTCGGTCCGCGGTGCATCTCGACGCAGCATGGAATGATGAGAAAATTGCTTTTCCTGTCGCGCGAACTCTCGACGTGGTGCAGTTCCTCACATGGGTGCCTTACCCCGAGGATAATCAAGCACGGTACGCACGGCAACTGCCGTACTCGGTCCATGTGGCGATCTGCCGCAGCGCTCATGCCGTGCGCCCCTCCAGCTGCGCCAGCGCATCGGCCGCTTCTTCCTCGCGTAGCTGCCTCTTCGACTTCGTTCTCACCACCCCGTTCTCGGCTGCCCAGGCGTTGCCGAAGTGCAGCACCATCTCCATTTCCTGCCGCGACATCCTCGAGCTGCGCGTGTAGACGACATCAAAGCCGTGGCCGTCCAAGGCAGGGTAGATTTCCGCCGGCCGCTCGTGCGCGCGCTCCCAGGCTGCAATCAGGAGGCGCTTGAACGCGAGTGCGCTGATCTTGCAGCTCGATCCACGCGGCCATGGAAGCTGGTTTGCCATGTCAGTACAGAGGGCGTGAAGCTGCCCGTTCTGCGCCTCGGTCCTCTGCTCGATGAGGACGCCGCAGCTCGGGCAGATCGAGGTGAAGAATCCCATGCGACGATGCGGCTACTTGTTGCCAACTTCCTCGAACACGATGCCGAGTTGATCGACCTCGCGCTTCGCATCCTCGAAACCCTCGCCGTGGCGCGCATTGACGAGCTTGCGCACCACCTTCGAGAGCAGTCCCGAGCGCTCGGCTACGGCTTTGATGGCGTCGTTCAGTTTGTCCTTCGCTGCGTCGGCCTTCGTCTTCAGTGTTTCCAACTCCGCAACGGCCTCTTTCAGCGGTTTCGTTTTGATAACGTCTTCGGTGCCGTCGCTCGTCTTCCTTCCCTTCGCCTTCGCAATTACATCACCTGCCAGATCGGTTGCTGCGTCCATGGTCATGCTCCTTCAAAAAGGTTTTGCATCGGGTTGAATCTGCTTCGGCGGTTCTCGGAACAGCGGAGGGGGCGCCGGATTTCCCTCTGCTGTAAGCGCGACGGCGAGCGCGCTCCACTCGTCGCCCTTGATTCCGTAGCACGGTCCTGGTTCCGATTTGGTGCCGATCGCGATCACTCGTCCTGGTCCGTACCGATCAAGCAAAGCCGCGCGAATCGTAGCATCGTTCGCACGGCTCGATTCGCAGTGAAACAGCTTCACTTCGCGCCGGTAGACGAGTTGCACGCTGCCACGCCGGTGCTCCCACGCCTCTTGAAAGCGGCCGATCCAGCGCACCGTCTCGAACACTTCCTTGCCCACCGGCATGCCCATCGCGGCCACCATTTCCAGAGCGAGCAGATCGGTTTCCGGTTTCCAGTTTCCTACCCGGCCGCGCAAGAAGTCGAGCATCAGATCGTTGGGCACGATGGACGCCTGCTGCGGCGCGCCGTTGAACAGCTCGCACCATGCGGATTGCGTTGTGCCGGGGTCCAGGCCGATGATCATGCGGGTACCGCCCTGCTCTGCACTTCCGCCACGGCCGCACGCAACGCCTCGCCAGCCGCTTTCGAGCGCTGCTTGCCGTCCTTCAGGTACGCCGTGCGCCGGCGCCAGTCCAGCGCCAGCACATAGCGGACTTCGCACGCGAGTCTGTGCGGCTCAAGGCGCATTTGCTCGGCAACTAGCAGGGCATGCACGGCTTCATCCCTCATCGTCGTCATCGCCGGGTTCGCGCGCACGCCGCAGCCGTGGCGTCAGTGCTTCTTTCGCCATGCGTTTCTGCAAGTACGTCGCGCGCGAATCCTCCAGAATTCGCCGCGCCCAGTCCTTCGAGGGCTCCGGGAATGGCTGTTTCAGCATTTCACGAATGTGCGCCAGAACGGACGGGTGGACCGTGACGCTCATGTTCGCTCGCACCTGTTGCACACCAGTCCTTCGCGCCGCTTCGTAAAGCCACCAGCAAGGGATCCGTGGCAGCGCGCGCACTCGGCTTGAGCTTGCACCGTACCGACGGCCAGCTCGTCTTCCCAGCGCCGGCCATGCAGCCATGTCGAGGCGTGCGGCAGGAATTCAACTTCCTTCCCATTCCAGTTGAGCCGGTGCGCCGGCAGGACTGAGATCGCCTCGCGTTTTTCTTCGGTATTCATTTTCTGCCACGCCTTCAATGCCGCTTGCTTTGCAACGCGTCTCGGGTAGGCACGCCAGAATTCGCTGAAGTCTGGCTCTGTTTCGTCGCGCTGAATAGGCACCACGTTCATAGCGCGTGCTCGCAAGTCGGCCGGCATAATTCCCAAGGCGGTAGACCGCATGTGCAGCTATCAAGTTTGTAACCATTTCCTCTGATCGGCGGTGTCTTGCACAAGTGGTCGAACTTCGTACCATGCTTGACGCTAGAATACCCGCTCTCGGTCGGTGTCTCAAAACGTTCGCCGGTCATTACAACCTGTTTCCAGCGATTCTTTGAGCACAGATCCCAATGGTCCGAGCCATCCGGGTTATAGCAGTACCAGCGTTTCCCCTCTTTCGTCCACCGAACCATAGCACCACAAGATTTACAGGGTTTCATTCTTTCCCTTTCTTGTTTCAGGTTCTTTCAGGAGGCTTAGGTTTTGAGGACACTGCTGATCCCCGAGCAAAGCCCAGCCATTCCCTCAAGAATAACTGGGCCTTCAAACGCCGGCTCTGCCTCACCCGTCGCGTTACCCGGTAGCCGTTCGCATCTTGGGCGCTGCCTTCGCCACCCGCAGGGCTGTTGGATGCTCGTTTCCACAGTAGCCCCATCACGTTGTCTGCGCTGTCGTTGAGACCCCGACCGCAGGACGCGGCCCGGAAATGAAAAACGCCCTTGCCAAGAACGGGGGCCGGGTAGCAATCGGGGAAGACCATAACAGCCTAACCGAACCGAAACCCGCCCTTGGCAGGGGCGTCTTTTGGTCTTCCTTTCGCGCTGCTACACGCGGCACCATTTCCGATGCGCCTCTAGTTTGAACCAGTCATTTTGAAATGTCAAGCAGGGTATAAACGCCATACTTTGTCCTGCCGCAGTGATGCACGTCGCATCGTATGGCGTGCCCACGGTCGCGCAATTCAGCAATCCTGCTGTGCCCGGCCAGCGATCCGGTCTGCTCGTAGATCGTGGCTGGCGTCACGTACCCCCCGGCGCGCAGCATTTCGAGGACTTGATCACACTGGGATTTCATGCCACCCCACATTCCTTCCGGATCCGCGTCATGGCCGCCGCGTAGTAAGCCGGCGTCGGGTCCGGGTGCACGGCGATCCAGGCGGCCTTGGCCGCTTCGTACCGCTGCCAAGCCGTCGGCGGTCTCGTCGCCCGGGCTCGGCCGCGCAGGAAGTGGGTGGAATAGTGTGGGGCGCCGATCATGCCGTCGCCCGCTTCTGGTGGTACGCAGCGGGGTCGACGCGGAGCTTGCCGGCGGTGATGACTTGGAGTTGGTAGGCAACGCCTTCGGGAATGAGATTGGCCTGTTTCCAGAGGTTGACCGCCTGCCGGGTTCGCCCAAGCGCGACAGCAATATCCGCCTCGGAGCCAAAATGTTTGAGCACGTCCGTGTATCGCATTCGGCAAATATAGACCCCCGCAACAAAAATTGCAATATCTTCTTGCTTTTTCCTTTCGTCGCAAGTATTCTTGTAATTGTCAGCCCCATTTCCGGGGCATGCCTCACCCGAGGCGCGGAGGAAAGATGGGAAACAGAAAAGGACCGGGACGCGGAAGCGCGCATCGCAAGCGCAATCCTGCCGGATCGAAGGTTGCGCGCCAGTTTGTGGAGCATCGCGGCCTGGAGTGGAAAGGAGAGGTGTACCACACGGGCGCGTTGACTGATGCGAGCGATGCCCGCGCAGGACGGCCCAAAGGGTGGGCGAGGTGGCAAGTATGAACGACGACCGTACCCTGCACGAATGCCTGGTCGACCTGCCCGACGTCGTAGTCCTCGCGCTGTGCCTTGTGATCTTGGCCTACGCGGTGGGTGAGTGGCTGGCGAGGGGGATGACGTGAGTTGGTCCGATGGCAAGCCGTTTATTGCTACACAAGATCATTGCCAAACGCGGTGGAATTGCGGCAAGTCGGGTCAATATTTTCGCTGCTGCCTGTGTGGGCACAAGTTCGTCGAAGGCGATACGGTGCGCTGGCAATTCACGAACGATACGCCAGGCGCGGCCGGTAATCCTTTCGTGTGCAAAGATTGCGATGGCGGACGTGAAGCGAACATTGCAGAAATACTGAGACGCCGCGCCGAATTAGCAACAGGTCGGTGGTGGTGGTTTGTGCGGGGACAACAATGAGCCACGGCCGACACACTCTGCGTTTTGCCGGCGGGCCGAACAATCTGTGGCAGTGGACCTACCGCCGCGGCATGTTCTTTTGGTCCGGAGTCAGCCCAAGCCGCAAAGCCGCCATTCGGGCGCTGCTCGAAGCTCGCCGGGAAGCGGCTGCGTGCTCGGCGCAACTGGAAAGGTGGGTGACCGCATGACCGGCCCTCGTACCCTCCTGCAAGCTCTGTTTGAATTTCTCGACGATCCGTGGCGCGTGATCGCGCTGGCGCTGTTGGTGCTCATCATTCTATTCGTGCCGGCGCCATGAACATCCGCAATCCCATTATGCGCTCGCGACCATGAGGTTCCTGCCATGAGTAATTTCCCGCAGATCGGTTCCCGCTACACCGGCCCGGACTTCAGCAGGTCGGCATTGCGCCGCCTGCCGGCAGAATGGGAACTTGAGGAGACACGCCAGGACCGGCATCGAGCCGCATGGTTCCGCGTGCGCCGCTGGCTCTGGATCGCGTTCCTCGCTGCGTGCGCGATCGGGTATGTGGTGGCGGTGAAAGCGGTGCTGGCATGACCTATCAATTTCGCGGTTACGTCATCAGCGACGAAATGCTGGAGGCCCTGCGAGCCTATGCCGAGCATGGCCGTCCTGTGGGCGACTTCCTCACCGCCGTCCTCGCCAACGATCTGATGGACGCATGCGGACGGGCCGACGATTTCAATCTGCCGAACCTGCCGGCCTTCGCCGCGTGGGTCTACAACGAATGCCCGAGCCCGGCGCATGGATCGCGCGAGAAGGTGCGGGCGTGGATCGAGCGGCATCGGCGCGGGCGCGAACTCGAATTGAAAGCTGTCTACGATACCGATCCGCAGGCGAGCGCCGAATGAACGCGCCCGACACCGCGGCGGTCGCGCTCGAAAACGTTGGCGAGCTTGACCGCAAGACCTACCTCGGGTCGAGCAACGCAGCCCCCGTGATGGGCCTGGGCGCCTACGGGAATACGCCGCTCTCCTGCTATTTCGCAAAGATCGGAGAAGGCGAGGAGGAAATGGACGAGAAGCGGCGCCTGTTCCTTACCCGTAGAAAACGGTGGGAGGGGCCGATCGTGGAAATGCTGCGCGAGGAATTCGACGGCAAGATCGTCGCCGTGAATCAGCGCTACCGGGATCCTGAGTACGACTTCCTCGCCGCGGAGATCGACTTCGAGTGGTGCGACCAGGACGGCGAGATCCAGAACGGGGAAATAAAGACCGTCTCACCCTTCGCATTTGGCGAGCGCGACGGCTGGGGCGAGGCGGGCACGAGCGACATTCCAGTCCACTACGCCTGCCAGGTCATGTTCTCGCTCATGGTCACCGGCCGGCAGACCTGCATCGTCGCAGCGATGATCGGGCTCGATAACATGATTTTCTACCGCGTCGAACGGGACGAGGAAACGATTGCCGCCATGCGCGAGCGCTGCGTCAGTTTCTGGCGCGACAACGTCCTCGCCCGCGTGCCGCCCGAGCCGATCAGCTTCGAGGATTGCCTGAAACTCACCCTGCGGATGCGCGGCAAGCCGGTCGAGATCGACGACAAGACCGCGGCGAGCCTGTCGCTGCTGCGCGAACTGCGAGAGGAATCCAAGGCCAACGAGGGCGCTGAGAACGAGATCAAGTTCGAGATCCTGAACTTCATCCGCAAGGCGTGGCTGCTCGATCCTGCCGCCGAGATCGCCGACAACGCGGTACTGCTGCGCGGCGGCGAGAAGATCGCCAGCTACAACGCCCAAGTCACGAACCGCATCGACTCGGTACGACTGAAAGAGGAAAAACCGGCGATTGCGGCCGAGTACAACAAGCAGACAAAGACCCGCGTTTTGCGGATCAGTAAACCGAAATAACCCAACTGGAGAAATGAACATGGGCAACGAAGCAGAAAATCCGTTCGGAAGTAGCGCAGTTGCTACCCGTCAATCCGAGGCGATGGTCGCGGTCGAACAATCGCGCGCCATCGCCGAGACACAAGCCGCCATGGTGATCGCCAAGCGATTCCCGCGCGATCCGATCGCGGCGATGGACCGCATCCTCAATTCCTGCACTCGACCGACGCTTGCCGAGCAGGCCCTTTACACCTACGCCCGCGGCGGGACCGACATCACCGGCCCGAGCATCCGGCTTGCCGAGGCGCTGGCGCAGAGTTGGGGCAACCTTCAGTTCGGTATCCGCGAGCTCGAGCAGCGCGCCGGCGCGAGCACGGTCGAGGCGTTCGCCTGGGATATCGAAACCAACGTCCGGCAGACGAAAACTGTTCAGGTTCAGCATGAGCGCCACACCAAGAAGGGTTCCTACGCCCTCACCGACCCGCGCGACATCTATGAACTGACGGCCAACCAGGGCGCGCGCCGGCTGCGGGCCTGCATCTTGGGCATCATCCCCGGCGACGTGATCGAGGCCGCGCAGCGCCAGTGCGAGACGACGCTCACCACAAAGGCCGAAGTCACACCAGACCGGCTCAAGTCATTGCTGGAGAAGTTCATCGAATTCGGCGTGACGAAAGACCAGATCGAGGCGCGTATTCAGCGCCACCTTGACGCCATGACTCCGGCGCAAATGGTCGCCCTCGGGAAGATTTACAACAGCCTGAAGGACGGTATGAGCGCCTCGGCCGACTGGTTCGAGGTCGCGCCGCCTCCCGCCGACGGCGAGAAGCCAAAGACCGGCGCCGATGCCCTCAAGGAAGCCGCCAAGCGCACCGCCAAGGCCAACGCAACCGACTCCACGGCCCAGACGGACAAGCCTGCCCCTTCGACAGCGACCGGGACAGACTCGCCGGCTGGCGCCGCGGGTTCCAATGCTGGCGCTGATCTCCAAATTGCGATCGTCGACGCCATCGCGGAGTTGGAGCGGTATAAGGATCAAGAGACGCTGAGCCTGTTCTGCGACAGCCTGCCGCCTGGTGTCAACGAGTCGGATCAGTTCGCCAAGGCAGTAGCCAAGCGGCTGACTGCGATCAAGGGGAAAAAGTAATGGGCCGCGAACTCAAACGAGTGGCACTCGATTTCGACTGGCCGTTGGAAAAGGTGTGGGACGGCTTTCTGAATCCGCATTACAAAGCGTGCCCACACTGCCGCGCCGGCACATCCCCCGCTGGTCAATGGCTGGAAGCAATCGTTCGCTTGTTGATGGTGGCCGGCGAAGATGGGCGCGACGCCGGCCGACGGCGCAGCCGCGGTGCGATATGGCCGCACCCTTACCTGCAAGAAATGGCGACGCGCCCAGAGTGCGATCCGCCGCCGGCACTTGCCGAACTTACCGGAGGACTCGCCGGTCGGGCTACATGCAGTCCATTTGGACACGACTCGATAGACGCTTGGTCGGCTTGCAAAGCGATCATCAAGGCGGCGGGATTGCCGGAGGACTGGAGCACGTGCAAGACATGCGGCGGCGATGGGATCGATCCTGCCCTCAAGGCGGAATACGAGGCATGGGAGCCCACCGAGCCGCCTATCGGCCCCGGTTATCAGATTTGGGAAACCGTGAGCGAAGGCAGCCCTATTTCTCCCGTTTTTGCTACGCCGGAGGAATTGGCGCGTTGGATGGCAGGCAAGAAGTGGGGCGCGGATCACGGAAGCCCGTATGAATCGTGGCTAGCATTTATCAATGGACCGGGATGGGCTCCGAGCATGATTATGGACGCGAGCGGAATTCGCTCAGGACCGGAAGCCGCGCTATGAACGCCCCAGAACAATCCACCGCCCTGACCGTCCAGGTGCGTGCGGCGCCGCCGATGACTCAGGACTATCTGAAGAAACATCTTCACTATGATCCTGAGACTGGAATATTTACGCGGCTGATTGCAAATAGCCCCGCATCTTCTGTTGGCGATATTGCCGGATGGAAGACAAAGCTTGGGTACATCGAACTCAAAATTGATGGCATCGTCTACAAAGCGCATCGTCTTGCGTGGCTATACGTTCATGGACGCATGCCGGCTGGCGACATAGACCACGCCAACATGATTCGCACCGACAACAGGATTGCCAATATCCGCGAGGCAACTAGGTCGCAGAACGAATATAACCGCGAAAAATCATCAACAAATAAGACCGGATTCAAGGGCGTCAGCTTTCACAAGGCAGCCAATAAATTCGTCGCACAAAGCTGCCTCTCAGGAAAGAAGATTTACCTTGGCGTATTTGATAGGCCAGAGGATGCGGCTCGTGCGTATAAGGATTTTGCCACCGCACATCACGGTCAATTTGCGAGAACGTAAGGACAGCCAAAATGACAGAGCAATCCACCGCGTCAGTTGACTCAACGGCTTTGACCGTTCGCACCAATCTCACCAAGGTTGAAACCGCTCTCTCCGAATTCGACAAGATCGAAGCCGGGCTCGCCGAGCTGCGCGGCAAATACGATGGCGTCGTCTTCCCGGTCACGACGACGGCTGGCATGAAGGAGGCGACCGCCGCCCGAGCCGAGATCCGGGAGCCACGCTACAAGACCGAACACGCCCGCAAGGCTGGGAAAGCCCCTGTACTTGAATTGGGCCGCAACATCGAGCAGCGCGCGGCTTATATCACAGACGAACTGCTGAAGATCGAGACGCCGATCGACGAGCAGATCAAGGCAGAGGAAGCGCGGAAGGAACGCGAGCGCGAAGCCAAGGAAACCGCGGAGCGCGAGCGCGTGGCCAGGATCCAGGCACAAATCGAGAGCATCCGCGAATGGCCTATGAATGCGATTGGCAAGCCATCAGCCGTCATCGCCGAGTTCCTGGACGTCGCCCGCGCATGGGACTACTCGGCATGGGCGCAGGAGTTCACCGACGTAGCCGAGCAGGCCAAGGTCCAGACCATGACCCGGCTCACCACCATGCACGGGCTCGCGGGCGAGGCCGAGGCGGAAGCGGTGCGCCTGCAGGCCGAGCGGGCCGAGATCGAGCGGCAGAAGGCGGAGCAAGCCGAAGCGGCCAAGATCGCGAAGAAGGAACGGCAGAAGCGCGCCCGCGAGGAAAAGAAGGCGATGGACGAGGCGCTGGCGAGAAGGGTCGAGGAAGACCGCATAGCCCGGGAGAGCCGAGACATCCAGGAACGCGAATCCCGGGCCCGTATCGAGGCCCAGGAGCGCGAAGCCCGCGAGGCGAGGGAAGCGGCCGACCGCAAGGCGCGCGACGAACTGGCGGCCCAGGAGGCCCGTCTCCGTGCCGAACGGGAGAAGTTGGAGAAAGAGCGGACGGCGAAAGAGGCCCGTGAGCGCGAGGCCCGGGAGAAGGTTGAGGCGAAGGAGAAGGCGAAGCGCGAGAAAGCCGAGGCGGTCGAGCGGGGGCGCAAGCGACTCGAGGCCGAGAAGATGGACGGCTACGAGTTCTTCCGAACTGGTCGCGAGCGTTTCGGGCACATCGAGGAGTTCTCGGTAGTCTGCAAGGCAATCGATGCCCTAAAGCAGCCCGAGGCGGCATGACCGCATACAGCAGCACGGTGGATCAAGGAAGTGGACATGGGAGTGAGGATATGAAATTCAGAAAAGCAGAAAAACGATTATCTGCCCGCCGTCAAGATTTTGCAAAAGGCTCTCAAGCTAATAGTGCGGATCGTCAAAGAGGCCGTTGGGATACTGGCGGCTATCATAAGCCTGGGAGTATGAAGAAATGACCAACCAGAAAACCGCAGGCATGCGGGATGATACTGTCCTGAACCAACCACGCAGAGGGAAGGCTCCTGCGTCGCTTGCGGCTCTTTGTAAGGAGTATAAATGTTTGTTGTGCAACGGAATCGGGAAAAGGGACGTAGCTTGCTTTGGTGACTCAACGAAAACGGTACAGCGGACCTGTACGGCTTGCAAAGGGCACGGCTTCTTACCAATGATAGTTACCAGCTCAGAAATGAGCATCTTTCTCGACGCAGCAGAGCAGAACACACGGTTGATCGCGCTATTGCAGGGCGTTCTGGTAGCGAGCGACGCCCAGATGGACCAAGTACGCGAGGATATTGTGAAGGAGTTGAAGACATGAGCGCGACCCGTATTGCGTTGGCTAAGTTGCTAGCGTGGCTAGATTTCTGCCGGGCTATCGGGTGGCCAAACAATTGCCTAGCATCTCTTACTGATTTGTGGTGGCAATATCACGATGAACAAACAGGAGAACTGAAATGACCGATCAGAAAACCGCAACGACGCAGGCCCATAGTTCAATCTCCGACGAGGGGGCCGACGCGCACGAAAGGCCAGTAGAACAGCCTCCGGCAGGAGGTATGTTGTCAGGTGCAAGTCTGACTGAGCCTGCGTCGCTTGCGGCCCTCTGTGCAGAGATATTGGAGTTGATGACGAAAGCGACGCCGGGGCCGTGGTACGCAGAGCCGAAACGATTGGTCATAAACGGGATCGAGGGACCGATTATGTCCTACCTAGCCGGTAATCCAAGCACCCATCCCGGTATGACTGTTTCATGCGCGAGCGAACGCATTGCGGATCATGAGTTGATAGCGGCTTTGTACAATGCTGCTCCCGTCTTACTCAACGCAGCCAAGCAGAACGCGCGGCTGATCGCGCTGCTGCGACAAGCATCGCACTGGGTGGCTTATGACACCGAGTTGTATCGAGACATCGAAAAGGAGTTGGAGCCATGACCAAGCACCATGACTGTATCCGTTACGGATGCCAACGTAGTACGAGCGGCGTTTTCGGCTGCCCAAGCAATAAGTGCGCCCTAGCCGACGAGGTTGCGCACTATGAATCCAGCGCAGCGCATGATGTTGTCAATCAGGAGCAGCCTCGGGAGCCGTCCG
>ERZ1292629.45-Hain-H43-01um-R1-45-length-118854-cov-9_pt2 | contig 64857 bp, 78 predicted proteins | sample MGYA00564399_ERZ1292629 | MGnify/ENA primary metagenome ERZ1292629 (study PRJEB36523, sample SAMEA6512636) | groundwater metagenome | collected 2019-01-08 | study: AquaDiva: Metagenomics assemblies of 32 groundwater samples
CTTTTTGTTTTTTTAATGTTTCTAGTGCCCAGGTGTAAGCATGGGTATTTTTACTTTGATCAATGTTTTTGATATTCCTGTTAATGTTAAAAATAACTGCAAGAATAATTAAAACGATGAAGGCGAAATAAACTAAAAACTTTTTTGTAATTTTGTCTATAAAAATCACTATCCAAATTAATTCAATTAAAAATGACCCCAGAAAATATCTTTCTATGGCGGCATTCTGGTATTTCATCGAAAAAACCAAAAATGGAATAAAGATAAGCATTAAAAAGGTGGCAATTTTTGGGTGTTTATGAAAAGAAACGAATACCCCGGCCGGTATTAAGACCCAGAAATAGAAAGGAAAGCTTTGTTTGACTAGATTAAAATAAAAAGTTAAAGTTTCTAAAAAGTTTTCTCTTGCCCAGGTATTCATTAGTCCCCGGAAATCACTCCCCAACACATGTCGACTAAATCCATCAACTGTTGACAATGAATAGTTAATATTTAAAAGTGTGGGTTTTAGAGATTGCAAAATTGGTAAAAGTAAATAAGTTGAAGCACCTAAGAAGAAAAATTTATAACCCTTGATACTTTTTGAGGAAATAAATAAATATAAAAGGGAAGGTATGAAAAAGATTGATAACATATGGTTTCCTAAAGACAGGCCACATATGAAAGCGGTTATTGGTAACAAACTAACCCTTTTTTCTTTTAATATTTTAACTCCAAGAAATATAAATAATGATGTGAATAAAAAGTGAAGTGCGTGTGGATCGGCTTTAATAGCAACTGTCCACAAAGTTGGATTGACCGAAAGAAGAATCCCAAAAGTTATTGCAAGGAATAATTTTTTTGTAAGCTTGAATAGTAAATAAGAAAAAATATAAATACCCAGACTAACAAATATTGCCGAAAGAAAGTTCATTCTCCAGGCCACTGAATTAAAATGGAATATGGTCAGAAATATTTTACCAATGACCACATAAGTTGGGTAACCAGTAGGGTGGCCGATATCGAATGTGTAAGGGATGGTTTGAAATTCACCTGTGTCCCAAAATCCCACACCAGGCAATAAAGTTTTCAAATAAATCGCGAGAGGTAGTATGAAGGCAAGTATTAAAAACTTACCCATCCGAATTTGTTTATCCATATAACTCCCCAGAGGTTAACAACTACTCCAATAAAAAGTAGTATCCAATGATATTTTTTCAAACCCACTTTCTCGATGCCTTTAATGGTCAAAAGTGTCAAGAATGGATAAAAATCGACTGCATACCTATAACCAAACTGGGTCCAACCTGTTCCACCTCTTAATGCAACTAGTATAAAGATCAAAATGACGGCTAGCCACAGCATCTTTGTGAGATTTTCTTTAATTGGTGACCAAAACGCAAAAATGAAAACCGGGGTAGTTATCCAAATGGCAAGTCCGTACCACGAGGGTTGAATATATGGTGGGTGATTAAAAAAGTTAGGAAGTTTTAGGAAGAGTATTTTTAAATGTTCTGGAATATAGGCGATATTTAGCATACCCTTAGAAAACCAGGGTTCAGAATAAATCCCAGGTATTAGGAAGTATCCCTTATCTAAAACTGTCCCAAATCTTATAAAATTGTAGTAAAAATTAAACAATACAAAAGGAAGAATACCCAGTCCTAGATAAAAATATTTTTTAAACCAATCCTTATTAGCTAGTAGGTACAAAAACAAAGGAAGGGATAAAATTGTATGTAGACGTGATAAAAATGCGCTACCCAAAAAGATTCCAATGAGAAAAGAACGCCTTTTATTTAAACTTTCGTAAAGTGCAGCTGTAGTCAAAAAAGCGGCACTAACTTGCCCCAAATACCAAACCGAACCGGTTGCGGAAAGATACCAGACAATGCTTCCAAAGCCAATCATTATTCCAAAAAAAATAGCTAGTGGATAACTCTTTTTAAGTTTGTAAGAAATGGCCATTGTTAAAATAATAATTCCAGCTCCCAAAATATGCGCTAGATATTGTTGTTCAAAGTTTTTTCCGAAGAAATAGACAAAAGGAAATGATAAAATTGCTGGCATAGGCGGCTGGATTACATAGAACCTGCCTCCTGGCCCGGGAACCAGTTCAGATAACCAGTGGGGATTTTCACTTAGGTAGTATTTACCCTGCAGAAACGAACTGGAAAGTCGGGTAAAATAATCGTAAGGGGTTTTTCCTGCGGAAGTTAAATAATAAACAATGAGAGAAAAGACAAAAGCTAAAATAAAAAGTTTTTTCATACATCCTATTTTATACGTTTTATTCTTAGGATTAATAGTTAGACTTATTCTTTCGAATTTTGGAACCCTTCATCTTGATCAAGGGACTTTTACGGCGTGGAGCCGAATTCTTGCCGACGGAGGACTTAAGACTTTTTACAACGGTTGGAGTGACTACCTCCCGGGGTATTTATATGTTCTCTGGTTTTTGGGAAAAATAAATTTGCTGAACATATTACCTCAAGTTGTTCTTTATAAACTTCCAGCAATTTTTGCCGACATATTTACTGGATACTTGATATATAAAATAGTCGGTAGAAAGTTTGGGACATTGGGTGCAAGTTTGTATATTTTTAATCCGGCAATTTTTGCCAATTCGACACTTTGGGGCCAAGTCGATTCGTTTACTATCCTATTTTCTTTGTTAGCTATTTATTTACTACCCATACACTATCCGCTATCCGCCATTGCCTTGTCCGTAGGTACTCTTATTAAACCTCAAGCCGCATTCATAGCTCCACTTATCTTGATAATGATGATTAGACACAAGTTTTCTCTAGCAAAAGTTTTAGCATTTATCTTTTTAGCATTTAGTATTTTTGTTCTCGCCTTTGTTCCTTTTTGGAACCATGGAAATTTATTTGAGTTTATTTTTGGCCGTTTGACGGTCTCTGCAAATCAATATCCTTACACTGCCGTTAACGCATTTAATTTCTGGGGTCTTTTTGGTCAGTGGAAGCCAGATAATTTATATTTTCAATTTGGGGGTTATTTAATATTTTTGATCTCGTTTATTATTTTTGCAAAAAAAATAAAATCACAATATCTGCTTGCTGCCTTTTCTTTTTTGTTTTCTTTTTTGTTTTTTACTAGAATGCACGAAAGACACCTCCTCCCTGTTTTTGCCCCTTTGACAATACTTACAGCTACCGAATCACTATACCTAATACCACTAGTTGGTCTCTCTTTTGCTTATATTTTAAATCTTCTCTACTCATATAGATGGATAACCAGTGATTTCTTGGTTTCATTTGAGCCGTTTCCCGTAATAATTTTGAGTCTTGTTTCTTTCTTAATGCTCTTGTTTATTTCCCTGAAAACCAAAAATGTAAAAATACTGATTAATTCCCTGGTTAAATTCTTTAACAAAGGCAGGAAAGTTGTCCCCGAGAAGTTCCCCAAGTTTGCCATTCTACGTTCTACATCCTACTTGTTACTGTCCGTCATTCTTCTTTTTTCTTTTATATCACGAGTATATAAATTAAGTGAACCACCAAAAGATTATTTTGATGAGATTTATCACGCCTTCACCGCCCGTCTTGTTTTGCATAATGACCCCAAGGCCTGGGAATGGTGGAATCCACATCCGGAAGGTTTTGCCTATGAGTGGACCCACCCGCCGCTTTCTAAATTAATGATGGCGGGGAGCATGAAGATTCTTGGTGAAAATGCTTTTGGCTGGAGATTCCCGCAGGCGATTTTTGGAACGCTATCAATATTCATGATTTACCTTCTTTCCAAGAAAATATTTAACGACGAAATAATCAGTCTTTTATCCACGTTTATTTTCTCATTAGATGGGCTTTTTTTAGTGCTATCAAGAATGGCCATGAATGACGTCTATGTTTTATTCTTCATGCTTTTAACGATTTATCTTTTTTTGAAAGAAAAAGATTTTTGGTCGGCGATTTCTTTGGGTCTTGCAATTGCTTCAAAATGGTCAGCCATTTGGGTAATTCCGATTTTATTTATCTTGTGGTTAAAACGTAAAAACAAATTCAAGCTTTCGACATTCTTGTTTTTTGGTCTATTACCTATTACTTGTTACATATTAACTTACCTACCTATGTTTTTAACCGGTCATGACTTGGGAACCTGGTGGGGGATGCAGAAACAGATGTGGTGGTACCATACTGGCCTACGTGCGACTCATCCATATACATCTGCCTGGTGGAGCTGGCCACTAATGACCCGGCCTGTTTACCTTTACACAAGCGATGAGGTGGGTGGCTTTGTCAGCAGAATCTATGCGATAGGAAACCCGCTTGTTTTTTGGTTTGGTTTAGTATCTATTTTTATGTCTTCAGTTTTTGCATATATTGAGCGAAATAGAAAACTTGGCTTAGTCGTGTTTGCATATTTAATCTTTTTTGTTCCGTGGGCAATCTCGCCTAGAATAATGTTTCTATATCATTATTTACCATCAATACCATTTTTGGCGATAGCCACGGGTTACATTCTTCGTCGAAACCCCAAGCTTGCTACATACTACATTCTACTTGCTACTGTTTTATTTGTTTACTTCTACCCTCACTGGGCAGGACTACAAATTCCTCTTTGGCTAGACAAATCCTACTATTGGATGGAAAGCTGGAGATAAGTTACCTTATTTTTCGCACTTGAGGATTCTGTCCCATCTTTTACATTGCTGATTGGTGAAACACCTCTTAAATCGTGTGGAGCATGAACCCCCTCCACAGGGATTATCCGCGTCACACTTGGTATGATTTCCGCCGCCACCCCCTCCGTCATCGCTGGGTTCATAGCAACAAACAAGATCGCCTACACTACAGTCATCCGTCCTCCTTTTTTTATCTGGATGTCTACACTCAGGTTCAGACACACAATCGCCTCGTAATTGCAAACAAGTATCCCCCGCTGCTTTTTCTCGGATGTCTTGGGACTGCTTGACCAGAAGTACGCCGGCGACGATGGCGCCGACCAAAAAAATAAGACTAACCAACTGCCAGGGCTTTTTATTTTCCCTTTTTCCTTTAAAAATTCTAAACATGCTTACGTATAAACGCTATTACAAATTAAATTAAATTGCAAGTAGCAGTGAGCCCATTATGACGAGTATTCCAAGTCCTGCTCCAAATACTGTTGGCCAGCTGGTTCCAGAGTTTGGAAGAGATGGCTGTGTTGGTGTTTGGGCCGAGGCACCAGCACATGTACAGTCAGTTTCTGCTACACACGAGGCGTTTCGGCAGAATCCCTGGTAGCAAATAAGATCACTCCCGCAGTTACTATTGCTCCCACATGTTCCTCCGCAGGAATTTGGAGTACCGGGAGGTGAAGTTGGGGATTCAGTTGGCGTTGATGTTGCGGTACTGGTTGCCGTAGAAGTGGCGGTCGATGTTGCGGTTGCCGTGGCTGTAGCTGTAGCTGTTGATGTCGCACCAATCGTAAATGACAATGAGCAATTATTTGTTTCTGCAGCCCTTGGTTTACTAGATGGTACATTTGGAGCCACCGGCTGTGCTCTCAATTGGTAAAGCCTGATAGCGGTAAAAATAGCAACTCCAGCTAGAACTAGAGTTATGATTATTATTATTCCGGTTACAAATTTAGATTTTTTCATATTATTTCCATTGATTTAATATTTTAACTTGTGCTGAAATGTTAAATGTTGTTGTTCCTGCCGGAATTGTATAAAGATCACAAAATTCATTCTTGCCCCCGCCCGGCCTTTTACCTATCGTTTCCGGCCTTGTGGTTCCATTAACAGTGAACCTTGCGGCTGTAAATTGAACTCGATCTTGTGCTGGGGTAGTAGTTCCAGTTGCACAGAAATTAACTTGGTTATTAGCTTTGAGGCTAGAAAGCTGAGCTACACTTAGTTGCGTCCATGTTGGAGAATAGGCTTTAATATTTTGACAACTAGCGGTGGGAGTGCCATCACCATCATTTACAACACATCTACCACACTTGTCACCAGAAAGAGGTATCCATTTACATTTATCTGCCTTTTCTATAGTACATTCCCGTTCGGCAGTTGCGCAGTCTGTTGCCCCAGATTCAGAACAAGTTTCTTCGTATGCTTTTTCTGAAACACTTTGTTTTTGTTGGGTCAAGATTACTCCTCCGGCGATGCCGCCAATTAATAAAAATAATCCCAATATTGTTGCGATGATTTTTCCTCCGCCGAATTTTTTCTTTGGTGGTGGGGAAACCATCATTGAGGACACGTCGTCTAGTGGTGCAGCTGTTCCACCACTTTCACTGGCGATTGGAGACTGGAGATTGGAGACTGGCTGCGAGTCTTCAGTTGGCATAGATGAAATATCTGAAGTATCTGCCATTTGAAAGTCAGGGACAGTTATAACTGGATTATCGTCAACTGGGGGAACTACCGGAGTTTGAACCGGATCTGTTTGAGTTGGGTCCAACTTCGCTGAAGCTCCGCTGGATAAATCAGATTGATTGGGCATGTTTATAGGTAACAAAAGACAGCGCCATAACGCCTATACCCAGAATAGAGAAAAGAATGGTCGGAGTCAAGTTACCAGTTTGAGGAATAGGCGCTGGGCTTGCAGTTACTTTTGGACTAGACGTTGGTTTAGCATTTGACGAGGCGGTGGGAGTTGGGGTTGCAGTTGTGGTCTCTCCAGAACCAGATGCCTCAAAGGCCGGAGCTTCACCCGCTTGAACAACAAAATTTCTAGTTAGTTTTCTGGTTATTCCGGTTATATCTTTCCAGGAAATAGTAATTTTATGAACTCCAGGACTTAAATTTTCCGGTGGATTCCAATTCCAAGATCCGGCAGTGCCAATAGTGACGGATGCTGTTATGGGATTTTCAGACTCGACAGTTATTGTTAATATAGTTCCTTTTGGCCCGTCACCAAAAAATTCTGGTTCGGTGCTAGTTACCACCTCTCCATCATCTAAACTCTCAAGGGTTACACTTTGAGCTGGTCCAGAAACGGGGACATTGTCGGCTACGGCGAACTTGGATTTTTCTTCTGAATTTTCAGGAAGATCGACTTCGGCATTAGGTGTTCCTCCAGATGTTGATATTGGAAGGCTTCGAAAATCATGTGTTTGCCCAAGTACCATGGGTGGGGCGGGTTTAGCAGATTGTGGAAAAATTTGAGCGGTTGAAACATCCCCAGTTCCTGTCTCCACAAAAATTTCAACTAAGGTTTGCGCCTCGTTGATTTCTAGCAAGTTTTTTAAATCTTGAGTTCTTGTAGCCCCTAACTGAAAAACATAATTGCCGGTAGGAGAGGTTAATGTTGAGAGTATATATCCTTGAATATTTGCATAAACTAAGGCATTTTTGATTGTTTCCCCAGTTGAACTTATTACCGATCCTGATATAAGCACAGAATTTTCGCTAACATTTAAAGCAGATCCTGTTTTTGTTTTCCAGGGAATCCCATTGTTGTCAAACAGTATTCCTCCTGAATTTATTTTATAGGAGTATTCAGTTTCAGCCTTAAGATCGTTTAGTGCCACACTGTGAGTGAAAGACTTTTTGCTATCTTGAACCAATTTGTTTTGACCCCAAAGCACAAACCCGACAGACTCCTTGTCTGTAACCCAAGAGATTGTCAGACTAGTATCTGAAATATTAGAAACCCGTATATTTTTAGGCATTGCCTCTCCGGATGCTCCTAATCTAAAAATAGCTCTCGAATTAACTAATATAACTCCAAAAAGTGTTCCAACAATTAAAACTATTAGTCCGAGTATTGTTGGAAGTTTATTTTTTTTAATCATAAGCGTAGCTTGTGACAAACTTTGTTTATCATAAGCGTAGCTTGTGACAAACTTTGTTTATCATGAAATGTTACTCATTTCTATTTTGAATATCTCTAATAATATCTTGATCTAGGAATGGCACCAATGGTTTTGAGATTTCATCAGGTACCACCAAAGATGGTTTTACGACAACTGCTCGGTAAACGCTTAAAGATATCCACATAATTGCAGTTAGGGTTGTCAAAATTAAAATTGTAACAATGTTAGGAATTTTGTTTTTCACTGGATAAACGGTAACCTGCCTGAAATTATAGCTACAATAATATTTCCACTTTCGGACGTAGTTGTATTAATTCCAAAGGCATCAATTTTTATCGGACGGCGCAAGTTTTCTAAGTCGCGGGCTGTAGAAATTATTCCCTGATAATTTCCACTAATACTAATTGAAACAGTCATTTCTTTTGATCCTGTAGATAATGGTTTTAAACCAGCTTCCTTCTTCTTGGCCTGATCATCTTTTCCCAAAAGTATTATTTCTCCTACAGATACACCCAAGACTTGAACGGCGTTTTTGCTTGCGACAGCTTGTATCTGCCCAACAAAAATTTCTGGCTGTGGTTGATTGGGGACGGCCAGGTCTACCAGTGGAATAACCCCTGAATTTTCAGAATAAAGACTGCTTGCGGTATCTAGATTTGCAATTTTCTGATCAAGTAAAGAAATAGTTTTTTCTTTCTCATTGACTTCTTTAACCAAGGAGATAATGGTCAGGGCGGTAGGTTTTAGGGCAAATAAACCAAATATGGTTATTGTAATTAGGGAAAGAATAACTTCCAAAAACATCTTGAGGTCACGGCGCTGTTTGTAAAGCACCACGACATTTAAAAAATACTCTTTGTACCGTAAATATTGTCCTCGCCATCCAAGTGCCATATTATTTTATTAAAAGCTTGATATTAAAGACTGTTAGTGACGGATTATTTTCTGATGAATTTAGTTGACCGAGAGATATGTCTTTAAATGCGGCATCGGCGTTTAGATTGGAAATAAATTGAGCAATTCCCATTTCACTTCCAGCAACTCCTTTGATTTGGGCTGAAGTTTCCTGAAATGATATCGACTGAAGGCTAACCTCACCGGGTACCTTGGCAACGATTTTAGCTATAGTATCGGAAGGTTTTTTCTCTTTTGATAGATCTTTAAAAATTTGGAGTTTTGCTTGTAAAGTTCTAAAACTTTTTTCAAAATCACTTTGGGCTTTTATTTGGGCAGTCTTAATTTGTAGTTGATCGTTTAGATCAGAGTTTTGAGCATCTAACCAAAATCGGGAAAGAAATGCTCCCATAACTACCATTTCGGTGATTATTACAATATACCTAAAAGATGTCATTGCCCAACGAAGCAATCTCCCTAGCGTTGAAGCCTCAAATTCTTCTTGAGGAAGTAGATTGATTAACTTTTTTTTGGTAGCCATGCTACTTTCAATATACTATTTTGATTTTGTTTTTGGAAGAAGCTTTGACAAAGCGCTTTTAATCCTGGCGGATTTATTTTTGTGGATAACTTTCTTTTTTGTGGCCCTGTCAGCCAATGAAGTTGCTTTGAATATCGAGTCTAGACTCTTAAGTTTTCTAGCTTTTCTTAAGGCCACTTCAAGCTTTGAAATGATAATTTTATTAACACTAGTTTTTTTATGGGAGCTTCTCAAGGCTCTTTTGGCTGTTTTAGTAACCGGCATCCCAATAGTATAATCGACCTTGATAATGAAATCAATCAAAAACCTATTTAATTCACAACAAAAGACTGTTCTTTCCGCCGCGACAATTATTATGTTTATGGTTGTTGCCAGTCGAATCCTGGGTCTTGTTCGTCAAAGAGTTTTGGCAAGTTTTTTTACGCCAGATGAACTTTCACTTTTCTTTGCCGCGTTTCGCTTACCCGATTTGGTTTTTGAGGTATTAGTTTTTGGGACCTTTTCAGCCGCATTTATCCCAGTTTTTACAGGACTTATCAAAAAAAACAAAAATGAGGCTTGGAAGGTGGCTACAACAGTTGTCAATATTGGATTTTTAGTTTTTTTAATTTTGGCAGGATTTTTAATCTTTTTTTCATCTCATCTTTATGGTGTTTTAGCTCCTGGATTCACAAATGGACAACAAGTAACAATAGTAAGGCTTACTAGAATTCTGTTTGCGGCCCAAGGCTTTTTTGTTATTAGTTACGTTTTAACTGCAGTTTTAGAATCATCACGGCGTTTTTTAATTCCTGCGGTCGCTCCACTTTTTTATAACCTAGGAATCATTTTTGGTACACTAATTTTTGCTCCCAAGTTTCATCTTATGGCCCCAGTCATCGGGGTTATAGTGGGCTCTGCTCTGCATCTTTTAATTCAACTCCCCCTTTCTTTAAAACTTGGTTTCAGATTTAGGTCAAAAATTTCCATTGATGATAATGTAAGAAAAATTGGAAGACTTGCACTCCCCAGAATTATTGAAGTTTCAGTGATTCAGGTTATGAAAACGGTCGAGCTTTTTTTGGCTTCATTAATTTCAACTGCTTCATATACTTATTTTACTCTAGGCAACACCATTCAACTTATTCCAGTTGGACTTTTTGGGACATCGATAGCCAAAGCATCTCTACCCACACTATCAAGACAGGTGGGCCAGCCAGGCGTTTTCAGGAAAACACTTTTTGATGCTCTATATCAGATGGTTTTTTTAATTTTGCCAGTTTCGGCCACATTGATAGTTTTAAGAATCCCCATAGTAAGGCTTATTTTTGGGACAGATATGTTTGATTGGGAAGCAACGGTCCAAACCGGAATGGTTGTTTCGGCATTCGCCGTTGGAGTTATCTTCCAAGCTGGTGCAAGTCTACTTTCAAGGGCATTTTATGCCATGCACGATACAAAGACTCCCGTTATTATTTCTATAATCTCATTAATTATTAATATTAGCTTGGCATTTATTTTTGTCAAAGTTTTTAGTCTTCCCTCTTGGTCTCTGGCACTTGCCTACTCTATCGGAGTTTTTATACAAGGCGCCACTCTTTTTATAGTAATCAATAATCGTCTTAAAAATGGTCCGATTTGGAAACTTCTTTCCCCACTTTTTAAATCAGTATTTTCATCCGTAGTTTCAGGTGTCGTGATGTATTTTATGCTCAAGTTTTTTGATAGATGGGTTTGGATAAAAAATTCGCCGGCCAATCTTCCTTTTGAGAGGTTTGTTTTGGATACAAGATATGCCGGAAACCTTTTGGCATTAACCATGTTGGTAATTTTATCGGGCGCCTTGGCTTACTTTTTAACTTCTTATTTACTAAAATCTCAAGAATTAACTAATTTTTTAAACTTGTTTAAACGATTTTTTATTTCAAGAAAAATAGAACCCATTTCAGACCTTGACAAGGGTTAGCACTCGAGATAAGATACTGCTAACTATGGCTGAAGGATTAACCGCAAGGCAAACACGAGTCTTAAAAGCTATTATCGACGAGTATATTGAAACTGCCGATGCGGTTGGCTCCGAGGCTCTCGATAAAAAATATAATTTAGGGGTTTCTCCGGCTACGATCAGAAATGAGATGGTTTCTTTGACAAAATCTAATTATCTTAAACAACTACATACATCTGCGGGTCGCGTCCCCACCCCAACCGCGATGAAATTTTACATCGATCAACTAATGGAGGAAAAAGAGATGAGTTTGGTCGATGAAGTTAAAGCAAAAGAGGATGTTTGGGATTCTAGGGCAGACTTAAAGGATCTAATGGAGGAGGCAACACATGCTTTGTCTGATGCCACCCAAAGCCTGTCTGTTTCTGCGCTCCAAGAAGGAGCAAGTAATAGGTTTTGGCATTCAGGCTACTCCCATCTTTTTGAGAACCCAGAATTTTCAGATATACAGGCTTGTGCAAATATATTTTCATTACTTGAACAAGGAGAAAAAATGCAAAAGCTTTTTTTTGAGATTTCAGAACCCACCTCTCCTTTAGATATTTTATTTGGAGAAGAATTAGGCTGGCCGGAGTTGACGCCAGCTGGTATTATTGCGACACATTTTAATGTTCGAGGAAAACCCGCCATGCTTGCTATAATCGGACCATCAAGGGTTTCTTATTCGACACTGATCCCAGTTGTTAAATATTTTAAGGGATTAATTGAGGAGGTAGCATCAGCATGAAAAACCAACTAGCCAGAGCTCTTGCTGATTATGATAACTTAAGAAAAAGAGTTGAAACAGATAAAAACAATTTTGAAAAGTTGGCTAATTTAAGATTAGTGTTAAAATTATTACCAGTTTTAGATGTTTTGAAAAAAGCTCAAGAGCATGTTAAGGACCCAGGAATTGCTGTCACCATTAAAGAATTTGAAGAAGCAATAAAAACTGAAGGGATAGAAGAAATAAAAGTTAAAGCTGGAGATGGGTTTAACCCAGAGCTTATGGAGGTTATCGAAGCTGTGGTTGGGAAAGCTGTTAATACAGTTGCAGAAATAGTGCAAACAGGTTATAAAATTATAGACGGGCCAGTAATAAGACACACAAAAGTAAAAGTATGGCAAAAATAATATGAGTAAAATCATTGGAATTGATTTAGGAACAACAAATTCGGCCCTTTCTGTAATGGAGGCAGGACGCCCAGTGGTTATAGCAGCCTCTGACACCGGTCGTAATGTTACCCCATCAGTTGTTGAACCTATTAAAAATTTAGTGGGGGATGTGGCTAAACGTCAAATGATTCTTAACTCTAAAAATACAGTTTTCTCTGCCAAGCGCCTTATGGGTAGAAGATTTGAAGATAAAGAGGTCGAAAGAACTATCAAAATGGTTCCTTACGAAATTGTAAAGGGTAAAAATGGAATGGCCGATATTAAAATTGGTGACAAAGTATTTACACCTCAAGAAATTGGAGCCAGGGTTTTAATGAAACTCAAAAAAGATGCAGAGGCTTATCTTGGTGAAAAAGTAGAATCAGCAGTAATTACGGTTCCGGCCTACTTTGATGATGCCCAAAGGCAAGCTACGAAGCAAGCGGGCGAAATTGCAGGACTTAAAGTTGAGCGAATAATTAATGAACCAACCGCGGCAGCTCTTGCATATGGGCTAGATAAGAAAAACGCTCATAAAATTGCTGTCTATGATCTTGGTGGTGGAACATTTGATATTTCAGTGCTTGAATTGGGTGAGGGGGTATTTGAAGTTAAGGCTACAAATGGCGACACTCACCTTGGAGGAGATGATTTTGATCAAACAATTGTTGAATATATAGTTGATGAATTTAAAAAGGAAAATGGCGGGCTTGATCTTTCAGCTGACAAACAAGCACTTCAAAGAGTAAGGGACGCCGCGGAGAAAGCAAAAATCGAGCTTTCTGCCGCAGAAGAAGTTGAAATAAACCAACCATACATTACTCAAAAAGATGGTCAACCACTTCATTTAACTATGAAGTTGACAAGAGCAAAACTAGAAAGCTTGGTTGGGGAGTTAATCGAAAAAACAATGAAGCCGGTAGCTTTAGCCTTGAAAGACGCCAAATTAGACCCACACGATATTAATGAAATTATTTTAGTAGGTGGAATGACAAGAATGCCAAAGGTGGTCGAAACTGTTAAAAATTTCTTTGGCAAAGATCCAAATAAATCAGTCAACCCAGACGAGGTAGTAGCAATTGGAGCAGCTATTCAGGGCGGAGTATTAGGTGGAGAAGTAAAAGATATTTTGCTTTTGGATGTTACCCCACTTACTTTAGCGATTGAGACTTTGGGTGGAGTAGCTACACCAATGATTCCAAGAAATACCACTATTCCTACAAGTAAAACTGAAACATTTTCAACTGCGGCTGATAATCAAACACAGGTTCAAATAGTGGTAACTCAAGGAGAGCGCCCAATGAGTGCCGATAATAAAACACTTGGAACGTTTACTCTTGATGGAATTCCTCCGGCCCCAAGAGGAGTGCCACAGGTTGAAGTAACTTTTGATATGGATGCATCGGGCATTTTGACAGTTACCGCAAAAGATAAAGCATCGGGAAAGACTACAAACATAAAAATCACAGGAGCAGTGGGACTTTCCGACGAGGAAGTAAAAAGAATGCAGGAAGAAGCCGAAAAACACAAAGATGAAGATGAAAAGAAAGCAGAAGGTATTAAAGCAAAGAATAATGCTGACGGCCTAATTGCAACTGCAGAAAAGGCATTAAAAGATGCTGGAGACAAGGTTGATACTAAAATAAAAGAAGAAGTAGAAGAAAAAGTAAAAGCGCTTAAAGAAGTAGCGGGGAAAGACAGCTCAACTAAAGAAGAAATAGAAACCGCAACAAAAGATTTGAGTGATGTTTTGTCTTCAGTTGGCCAAGCGATGTATGGGGATCAAAACAAAACCAGTGAACCGGAGAACAGTGGAACCGAAGAACCGAAAACTGAAGGTTCTGAAAAGAAAAAACCAGAGGATGTTGAAGAAGGACAGGTGGTTGAATAAATGGAATCTTTTTTTGGTCTTGTTGAAAGATATAGTTTTTCAAAATCTTCCAGTGAAGAAAAGGCTTTAAAAATATTGGCACAGCCAATAAGATATTATTTGAGGTTGGAATTGATGATGTTTTGGATCGAAATGCTACCGTCCTTAATTTAAAAAATTTAGGGAAGCCCTTTAATGGGGAATCGCTTCTGAAAATTATTTCTCGTGAAGTTTGGGAACAGGATGTGTTAAATGATAAAAAGGGAATTTTAATATCATTACCAACAAACCATATTTCAAATTTAACAATCGATGATGTTGTTGTTAATTTGAAAGGTAAAGAATCAAACAAATTTGAATTGTCTTTTGCAACTTCATCTAAATAATTACAAATTTATAATTTCTAGTTTAGAATAAGGGTTATGTCTACAAAAACTGATTACTACGATATTTTAGGTTTAATTTTGGCAAGTGTTAGCCTTTGAGTTTTTTGAAGATTTTACTTTAGTTTGAGGAATTCTTTTTCTGAAGAGTCAGCCTTGTTGATGAAATTTCTTAACAAGCCAGGTTTTACATCTTTGGTTTGAATGAAGGCATTTTAGGCAGTTAAGACTGGATAAGAAACAGCAATTTTTGTAAAAAATGTTTCCGTTTTTTCTCTTGGAATCTCCAACCCTTCTTCTTCCATAACAGCAATTACACCTGAAATAGCCTCTTTGATGTTTCTAACTGCTTCTTCTATAGTTTCCCCTTGAGTTGCACAACCATCTAAAGCGGGAACGGTAACAATATAGCCACCCTCTTCGGCAGGCTCAAATAGAACAGTATACTCTAAAATATTTTTGGTAATCTTTTTCATACCCAAAATTATATCATAGATTTGGAAACAGATTTTGATATAATTAGCATTATTAATTTATGAGTGCCAAAACAGATTATTATGACATTTTGGGAGTAGGTAAGACTGCTTCTAGTGATGAAATTAAAAAGGCATATAGAAAGCAAGCTCTCGAGTGGCATCCGGATAGACATAAAGATGAGAAAGAAGTTGCTGAAAAAAAATTCAAAGAAATAAACGAAGCATATCAAGTATTGTCCGACCCAAATAAACGCTCTTCATATGATCAATTTGGCTCAGCGGGTGGCCCAACAGGAAATCCATTTACTGGAGGTTTTTCGGGGCAATCCAGTCCGTTTACATATACCTGGTCATCGGGTGGGGACAGTAACCCGTTTGCAAACGCAGATTTTGGCGATCCATTTGATATTTTTGAAAGTTTCTTTGGTGGGGGAAATCCATTTGGAAGGTCTCAATCAAGATCTATTCCTCGTTATTCAATGACAATGGACTTTATGGATGCAGTAAAGGGCATAGAGAAAGAGATAGAGATAGAAAGAGGAAAAACAAGAAAAATTAAAATTCCTGCAGGAATTTATGAAGGAGCAAGAATTAATTTCGGAGACTTTACTCTTTCAGTTAATATTAAACCCCATAAGGTATTTGAGCGCCAGGATGACGATATCTATGTAACAGTTGGCATTCCTTTTTCACTAGCAGTACTTGGAGGAGAAATTAGTGTTCCTGCGATCGATGAGGAAATAAAAATTAAAATTCGCCCAGGGACACAAAGCGGAGCAATGGTACGCCTTCGCGAACGAGGAGTTCCCCATCTTCATGGAAGAGGCCGTGGTGATGAATACGTGAGAATTAACATCCTAACACCAGATAAACTCACTCGAAACCAAAAAAGCATACTTGAAGAAATGAAAGAAGAGGGGCTTTAAACCTTCTTGTTAATTTAGCTTCTTTAAGGTAAACTTCAAGCTTGTATGCAAGCAGCTAGAACAGAATTTTCACAAGCCTTAAAAGCAATCGCTGCAGAGCGAGGGCTTGACCCCAATGTTATTCTCGAAACCATTAAACAAGCAATAATTGCGGCCTATAGGCGAGACGCCAAAGAGCAGGGTGAAGAAATCGCAGAGGAAATCGAGATAGTGGCTCAAATCGACTCAGTTTCCGGTGAAACCAAGGTCTTTATAGATAAAAAAGACGTTACCCCTCCTGGTTTTGGAAGAATTGCGGCTCAAACAGCAAAACAAGTTATTCACCAAAAAATAAGAGAGGCAGAGAAAGGTGCAATTTTAGAGGAGTTTGAGGAAAAAGTAGGAGCTTTGGTTTCGGGACTTATTTTACGGTTTGATGGTCCAAATGTGAGAGTGGATCTGGGTAGAACCGAGGCTATAATGGAAGCTAGTGAGCGGATTTCAAATGAACGTCTTAATTTAAACCAAAGACTTACATTCCTTCTGAAAGAAATAAAGGAAACTCCAAGAGGAAAAGATCTGTTTTTATCTCGAGCCGAACCTGAATTTATTAAAAAACTTTTTGCCAGGGAAGTTCCGGAAGTTTCCTCGGGTGCTGTAGTGATTAAAGAAATTGCAAGAGAAGCCGGTGTCAGAACAAAAATTGCTGTTTTTTCAGAGCAGACCGGAGTTGACCCAGTTGGCTCTTGTGTGGGGCAAAAAGGAGTTAGGGTTCAAGCTGTAACAAATGAAGTTGGTGGAGAGAGGGTTGATGTTATCCCTTGGAGCAAAGACGTTGCCGAACTAATAAAGTCGGCCTTGTCCCCCGCAGATGGCCTTACAGTCAAACTCAATGAGAAAGTGAAAGTTGCTAAAGTGCTTTGTCCGGAGGATCAACTCTCGATGGCCATAGGCAAAGATGGGCAAAATGTTCGTTTAACAGCAAAGTTGACGGGTTACCGAATTGAAGTTGAAGGAAATGGGGAAAGACTTGAGAAAGAGGTGGAGACGGAAAAAATAGAAGAGATTTTACCCATATCCGACGTTAATAAAATTACAAAAACTAAAGCTAGGAAAATTGCTAAAAAATTAAAAAAGGAGAAAGCTGAAGAAGAGAAGCCGGAGTAATATGTATGAAAAAAAGAAATCCAATAGTTGTAGTTTTGGGGCATGTAGATCACGGTAAGACTACGCTTCTTGATGCAATTCGAAAAACTAGTGTGGCTTCACGAGAGGCAGGAGGAATTACGCAAAGTATCGGGGCTTCTGTTGTAAACGGAATTTGTTTTATTGACACACCGGGGCACGCCGCCTTTGGTAAAATGAGGGGGCGTGGGACAAGGGTTGCAGATATAGCCATCTTGGTTGTTTCAGCAGATGATGGGATTAAACCACAAACAAAAGAAGCGCTTGAGATGATTAAGGAAGCTAAAATTCCATTTATTGTTGCTCTAACAAAGATTGATATAGTAGGAGTTCGTCTAGAGATAGTTCGTGGCCAGCTTGAAAAAGAAGGGCTACTCTTTGAAGGTAGAGAAGGAGAGGTTCCACTCGTTTCACTTTCTGCCAAAACAGGAGAAGGGTTAAAAAACCTTCTTGAAACAATCACACTTCTTTCTGAAGTTAATAATGTTTCAGGCGACCTCAATGCTCCACTTGAAGCGGTTATCATCGAGTCGTTTAAAGATGCAAGAGGCCCGGTTACCAATATCATAGTCAGAAACGGGAATATTAAAGTTGGGGATCAAATTGATATAGATAACTTATCAGGAAAAGTAAGGGGAATCTTTAATGATAAAGGAGAATCTGTCCGAGAAGTCCTACCCGGTGAACCATCTCAAGTTATTGGTTTAACCCAAAAACAAGATGTTGGTCCAAGAAAAGTTTTGGGTGATGCTAGACGGTTGGCAGAAGATGAACTGCCAATTGTATTAAAAGCAGCAAATTCAGGGATACTTGAGGCAATTATTGCCTCACTACCCCCTAAAGTTATAGTTGTCGACTATGGAATTGGAGACGTTTTAGGTAATGATATTCTAACTGCAAAAGTAGGTAATGCCTATGTTTTTGCCTTTGGAACAAAAATTCCAAATAACATTGCAAAATTAGCAGAAACAGAAGGAGTAAGGGTTAAAAAATTTGATATCATTTATGAGTTAATTTCAGAAATTGAAGAAACCTTAAAAGGTGGAAAAGTTCAAATATTAGGTAAGGCTCAAGTTTTAGCAAGTTTTCCTTTTAATAAAAAAAGCGTTGCTGGGTGTAGAGTTTTAACCGGTAGATTTAATAAGGGTGATCGCTTAATTTTAACCAGAGACGAAAAAGAAATTGGAAAAGCAAAAGCCCTGACAATTAAAAAACAGAAAGTAGACACAACTTCGGTTGGGGCTAATGAGGAATTTGGAGTAATCTTAGAACCCCAACTTGATTTCCAAGTTAATGATGTGTTACTATCGGTCACAAAATGAACGATTCTTTTTCTTCTTTGATTAGCTCTGCCAATTCTATTCTGGTGCTTTTGCCAAGTAAACCGTATTTCGATCAGGTAGCAGCAGGGCTTTCACTCTATCTCACTTTAAAAGATCAGAAACCAACTACAATTTTTTCATCTAGTTCGATGACCGTGGGCTTTAATAGATTAATTGGTGTAGACAAAATTTCTTCAAACCTTGGAGATAAAAATTTGGTGATTAAATTTACCAACTATGATGGAAATGGAATTGACAAAGTAAAAGCGGATTTAGAAAATGGAGAATTTATTTTGACAGTTATACCCAAACCAGGCTTTAATTCTCCAAAAAAGGAGCAACTATCCCTATCAACTGCTGGGGTTTCTGCTGATTTATTAATCCTTATAGGGGGAGCAAGTGATTCTCATTTTCCGGAATTGGCTGACAAGCAGTTGCAAGGAGTCAAAATCCTACATATTGGCACACGCGTTTTGACGAGTGATCGTGGGATTATGTCATTTGCAAAACCTGGTTCTTCAGTCTCTGAACTTATTGCCTCCACAATTAAAGAAAATGGGATTCCAATGGATTCTGACTCTGCAACAAACCTAATTATGGGAATTGAGGAAGGGAGTAGTCATTTTGAAAGTAGCGAGGTAACTCCTGAAACATTTGAAATTTTTGCCCACCTTCTTCGAAATGGGGGTCAAAGAATGCCAAAAACAATACCAGAGCCGAAGAGTTTCCCTATGGGAAGTATTCCGACTCAGCCTTTCGGACAAAAAGTATCACAAGTAGATCCGGTTTTAGAACAGATTGAGGCAAAAGAAGAGATTGTCGAGAATCCTCCACAAGATTGGTTACAACCAAAGATTTACAAAGGGACTAGCGTAAGTTAAGTTTATATGTTATCATTTGCAAGATGTTAACAAGGTTTGCTCTGGAATGAGCCTACTTTGTTCCACATGACGACCTATGGCATTAGCAAAAGATTTAAAGCTAGAATTAATAAAGAAATTTGCTCGAGAAAAAGGCGACACAGGTTCTCCTGAAGTTCAAATTGCGCTTCTCTCAACACAAATAGAGAAATTAACAGCTCACTTAAAGGAACATAAAAAAGATACTCATTCAAGACGAGGGCTTTTGAGCATGGTAGCTAAAAGAAGAAGACTTTTGTCTTATCTTCAAAAACATGACGAGGGGCGTTATAAAGACCTCATTAAAGAATTAAAATTAGACAAGTGAAAAAAATAGAAAAATCAATTGAACTTGGAGGTAGAACCCTAACTTTAACTACAGGTGAACTTGCCCAGCAAGCCGCCGGCGCTGTTATGGCCAGACATGGCGATACTGTAGTTTTGGCTACTGTCGCTTCAGCGCCACTTAAAATTGAGCTCGACTATTTCCCTTTAACTTTAGAATATCAAGAAAAGCTTTACGCCGGCGGGCGAATCAAAGGTAGTCGCTGGGTTAAAAGAGAAGGCAGACCCACAGATGAAGAAATTCTTTCAGCTCGCCTGATAGACCGTTCAATTCGTCCACTTTTCCCTAAAACTTATAAACGTGAAGTCCAAGTAATTATCACGGTTCTTTCGGTAGATATGGAATCTGATCCATCAATTTTAAGTGCAATCGCGGCTTCAGCTGCAATTCATATATCAAATCTCCCCTGGAAGGGTCCTGTAGCTCCGCTTACCGTAGGACTTGTTGATGGAAAGTATTTAGTCAATCCGACAGCAAAAGATTTAGAAGCTAGCTCGATGGACCTAACTGTTTCTTGCACAAAAGACGCCATTTTAATGGTCGAAGCTGGCGCACGCGAAGTAACTGAAGAAGAAATTATTAAAGGTGTTGAGTTTGCAGTCAAAGAGTCAAAAGCAGTTCTAAAGTTAATTGAGGATATGGCTAAAGAGGTTGGGGTAGAAAGGGAAGTTTATAAAGAAGAAAAGCCTTCGGCCGAACTTGAATCACAAGTTAAAAAATTAGTTGGTAACAAAATTGAAGATTTAGTTAAAAACATGGCCTTTCATGAAGGGCCAACTGGGGAATATGCGGAATTTGTTGATGCAGTTAAAAGTAACTTCGAGAAGGATGAAGATAAAAAGTTTGTTCTCGATATTGTTGACCATTTAAAGAAAGACTTTATTCGTGAACAAATTCTCAAAAAAGGAAAACGACCAGATGGCAGAAAATTAACAGAGATTAGAGAACTATCAGGGCAAGTTGGATATCTGCCTAGAGTTCATGGTTCGGCACTCTTTAAAAGAGGCCAAACCCATGTTTTATCAGTTGCTACTCTTGGAGCTTCCAAATTGGGTCAACTACTAGAGTCAGCCGAAGGAGAAGTTGAAAAACACTACATGCATCAGTACAACATGGCTCCTTTTGCGAGTGGTGAAACAGGAAGAGTGGGGAATCCTGGTAGGCGAGAAATTGGCCATGGTGCACTAGCTGAAAGGGCCTTGATACCAGTTATTCCTTCAATCGAGGAATTTCCATACGCAATTCGAGTAGTTTCAGAAGTAATGAGTTCAAACGGTTCAACATCAATGGCTAGTGTTTGTGGCTCCACCCTTTCTTTAATGGATGCTGGAGTCCCTATAAAATCGCCTGTAGCTGGAATAGCCATGGGGCTTATATTTGGAGATAAGGCCATGCCTGCCGGTAGGCAGGAGTATGCGGTTCTCTCTGACATTATGGGGATTGAAGATTTTAATGGGGATATGGACTTTAAAGTGGCGGGAACTTCTAAAGGAATCACGGCGCTCCAGTTAGATGTAAAAACATTAAATTTAACCAGTGAAATTTTACGTGAGGCACTCATACAATCAAAAGATGCAAGAGCCAAGGTGATGAAGTCGATAACCGACATATTGAAAGCTCCGAGAGCTGAAGTTTCAGTATTTGCACCAAAGATCAAGGTTGTTAAGATTCCAGCAGACAGAATAGGAGAGTTTGTAGGACCTGGTGGAAAAGCTATCAAGAAATTAATAGCAGATACTGGAGCACAAATTGAAGTTAATGATGATGGTGGAGTAAGTATTTCTGCAATTGACGAAAGTGCAATAGCTAAAGCTGTAACTTGGGTGGAAGGATTTGCAAAAGTAGTTGGGGCAGGTGAAGTTTACGAAGGAACAGTAGCTAGAGTCTTAAATTTTGGAGCTTTTGTAGAAATCTTGCCCGGAAAAGAAGGGATGGTTCATGTTAGTGACATGGGTCAAGAGGGATTTGTAGCAACAGCAGAAAGTGTCGTTAAAGTTGGAGATAAAATTCAAGTTCGAGTCAAAGAAATTGACGATATGGGCAGAATTAATTTGTCAATGAATTTAGATCCTGCAATGGATGAAAAAATCAGGGTTGAAAGATCCCACTTCGCTCCTCGCGGAGCTTCGAGGGACAATGCAAGAGGTGGGTTTGGTGGAGGAAGATCATTTGGCGGTGGAGCAAGATCTGGTGGATACCAAAGAAGCGGAGGATTTTCCCCCAGAGGACGATCCTCTTTTGGAGGAAACAGAGATGGTCGTGGTGGGTCGGGTGGTCCCCACTTCCCAACTTCAAGATTGGTAGATGACAGCAGTAAAAAAGACTTCGGGAGATAAACAACCTCTTTACAATCGTCTAATAATCGTCTATAATACGGCTAGTAGTGCCAAGCCTCGCTTAATATACGTCTAGTATGTTTAATCCTAAATTTGCCATTACCAACAAACTCCTTTCAAATATTAAAGAAATAGGATCAATTATCACCGAACTTAACAATAGGAAATTTTCTAACCTAGTTCTGGTGGAAATGGAAAGGCTTGCTCGCGAAATCTCTTCGCATGCCTCAACTAGTATTGAAGGTAATCCACTACCATTAACCGATGTTAAACGACTGATTAAAACTGACCCGAAAAATATTCGTGATAGTGAAAAAGAAGTCCTAAATTATAATAACGTCTTAAAACAAATAAACAAAAATCTTAAAAACAATAACATTCATTTTTCCCTAGATTTGATCTTAAAGATACAAAAAGGAGTTGTTGATGATCTGCTACCAGATTACGACACAGGGGTGTTACGAAAGCGGCCAGTGTTTGTAAATAACCCGTCATTAAGAAAGGTAGTTTATCTACCTCCAGATCATTCTAATGTCCCCCTATTAATAGATGAACTGATTATGTTTATAAAAAGCAAGAGTGATGAAATAGACCCAATAATATTGGCGGGAATATTTCATAAACAATTTGTTTTAATCCATCCGTTTATAGATGGAAATGGAAGAACGACAAGACTACTCACAAAGATTTTACTTGCGGAAATGGGTCTGAATACTTTTAATTTGTTTAGTTTTGAAAATTATTACAATAAAAATGTAACAAGATATTTTGAATTTGTTGGAGAAATTGGTAATTACTATGAATTAAGTAAAAATGTTGATTTTACGAAGTGGCTTGAATATTTTACCGATGGAATTATTGATGAACTTTTAAGGGTTAAAAAGATACTTAGTATTCAAGTTGATCCTAAAAATGTAGTTTATAGTCATGACCAAAAGGTGTTGGATTTTGTTGAAAAAAACGGATTTATTAAAAATAGTGATTACGCCAAGTTAATTAAGCGCTCAAAAGCTATGCGAGTAATCAATCTTAATAGACTAATTGAAATGGGTTTAATTGAGCGGAAAGGAAAAGGTAAGGCAACTTTTTATGTTTTAAAAAAGACTTTGGGAGATAAATTTCACTAATTAATATATAATCGGCCAAGTGAACGATAATTTAAAACAAAAAATTAGAATATTTCAGAATATCCTTAATAAAATTCCGGAATTTAGATATATTGGCGATCCAATCTTAAGAAAAAGAACTAAGAAAGTTAGTTTGTCTGAAGGAATTAAGATAGGTAATAAATTAGGTAAAGTTTTGATTAAATATAGAAAAATTGCAGGATTTGGTAGAGGTCTGGCTGCCCCCCAAATTGGAATTGATAAATCTGTCTTTGTAAGCTTTGTTGATGACAAGCTTCAAATTTTTATTAATCCTGTAATAACCAAAGTTTCAAAAACTAAAAATTACTTCAGGGAACTTTGTTTAAGCACGGGATTTATATGGGGAGATGTTAAGAGATCGGAATGGATGGAGCTTAAATGGACCAATGAGGCAGGAAAACTTCAAAAACAAAAGTTTGATAGTTTTATGGCAAGACTTATTCAACATGAATATGCACATTTGTTAGGGGAAACAAATTTAGACGCAGCTGAAAACAAAACTATTGAATTTGCCAAAAATCCACTTGAAGAAAAACTTCGTAGATAAGACACCTATTTATTATTAATTAAACTTCCACGAATTAATTATATCACCATGTTTCAACTTCCTGTTATACTCTAATTGATATGGATTCTGCTGCCCAGGAAATTACCACTTTAGTTGATAGAGTTAAAAAAGCTTCAATGCCAGATAAGCTTCGTGAATTAGTACTCGTACGACTTAATCAACTTTCAAAATTAACCTCGTCTGCAACTTTTTTACCTGAATTTGATCGAATGGAAAAGTATATTGATTGGATTTGTGATCTTCCCTGGGACAAAAGAACGCAGGATATCCTTGACCTCGAGAATGCCAAGAAAGTTTTGGATGCACATCACTATGGACTAGACGACATCAAAACTAGAGTTTTGGAGTATACGAGTGTGATGAAACTTAAACAAGAAAAAGGAGAGAGTAAGGACATATATCGTGCTCCAATTCTTTGTTTTGTGGGTTTAGTCGGAACAGGGAAAACTACGATTGCATTTTCAATTGCAGAAGCCCTAGGCCGGCCCATTGCTCGCATTCCTTTTGGAGGGATGGGAGATCCACTAGATCTTCGAGGTCAGAGTAGAATGCACCCAGAAGCCGAACCGGGTAAAATTATTAAGGCACTGCGGGATTGCCAAAGCAGAAATCCTGTAATACTTCTTGATGAAATTGATAGGGTAACTGATCAAGGAAGGGCTTCTATAATGGGAGTTTTGGTTGAGCTACTTGATCCTAAACAAAACCACGCGTTTGTCGATCACTATATCGATTTTCCGTTTGATTTATCTGAAGCCTTGTTTATAGCTACAGCCAATAACACTACAAGTATAGCAACTGCCGTTATGGATAGATTAGAACCCATTGGGATGCCAAGCTATACCGATCAAGAAAAAATTATTATTGGACAGAAATATATAATGCCATCTGCGATGAAAGCGTCAGGACTTCCTAATGGAAGTTTGACCATTGATGATGACGTTTGGGCGAGTATAGTAAGGCCCCTTGGATATGATGCTGGAATTCGTACACTGGAAAGAAACATTGATGGAGTTGTAAGGAAAGTTGCTAAAATGATAGTAGAGGGAAAATCAACTTCAGCCCATATCACTTCTGCCAACGTTAAAGAATTTTTACCACAATAGTATAAAATAGGCTAGTGAAAATACTTATTATCTCTGATTCTCATGGTAATATTGCCAACATTAAGCATGTAATGGGTTTTGCAACCAACATAAATGCAAATGCTGTAATTCACTGTGGGGATTGGGATAATTTAGAATCAGTTAAAACGGTTTTATCTTTCGGCATTCCCCTATATTCAGTTCTAGGAAATGCTGATACTGATCCGGGCTTTAAATTTAAAGAATTTTTAGAGGTCAATATTGATAATAGAAAAATTGGGGTTACACATAAACCAAGTGGTGTTAAGAAATATTTTGAAGGTAAAAAAATGGACATTATTTTTTGTGGACATTTACATTCGAAGGATGAAAGAATGTTAAATGAGGTAAGAGTTGCCCGTCCTGGAGCAATCCTAAATGGAATTAATTTTGCGGTCTATGAAACTAAAGCAAATACAGTAGAATTTTTTCAAGATGAGTAAATACGAATTACTTCATAAACTAAAAGAAAAAATGGAAAAAGATAATTCATTGCCTCTTAAAAAAGGCGCTAATAAATTAGTTTTTGGATCGGGAAATACTGAAGCAAAAGTTTTACTAATTGGAGAGGGACCAGGAAGAAATGAGGATGTTCAGGGATTACCATTTGTTGGTCAAGCTGGAAAGTTATTAGATAAATTACTTTTGTTGGCAGGTTTAGAAAGAAAAAAAGTTTTTGTTACAAACGTGGTTCACCACAGACCTCCTGAAAATCGTGACCCATTTCCCAGTGAAATAGAAGCCTATGGCAAGTACCTTGACAAAATTCTGGAAATTATTAAACCCAAATTAATCATAACTTTAGGTAGATTTTCCATGGCAAAATTTTTACCAAACGTTTACATAAGTTCAGTGCATGGTAAAAAGTTTGAGTTAATTGTTAATAGTAAAAAGTTAATTGTTATCCCCATGTATCATCCGGCGGCATCGTTACGCAATGGCAATGTTTTAGAACAAGAAAAGAAAGACTTCTTACATTTAAAAGAAATATTGAGTAAAATAAGATAATGGCTTTAAAGTTTATCGCTCTTTCCGGGACTGTCGGTGTAACCGAGAATCTCTATGTTTACGAAACAGATAGAGACATGATGGTTGTTGATTGTGGTGTGGGATTTCCTGATCTTGAAATGCCTGGGGTAGAACTTGTTCTTCCCGATTTTTCTTACATTATTAAAAATAAAAACAAGTTACGGGGAACAATCCTTTCTCAAGGACATGATGATCACGTTGGGGCCCTACCATTTCTTCTAAAGGAAGTGAATACTCCTATCTGGTGTACGGCTCTTGTCACTGAATTTTTAAAAGTTAAGTTTAAAGATTATGGAGTTAAAAATTATCAAATTAATACATTTAACCCAGAACGAGATGTTTTTGAGGTGGGATCATTTAAAATTAATTCATTTAGGGTCACTCACTCGGTTCCCGACACTGTTGGTTTTGCAATCGATACCCCAGAAGGGAGAATCTTCCATGTGGCAGAGCATAAAATGGACCAAACTTCAGTTGATGGGATGAGTTTTGACATTCTAAAAGCAAAAAAATTTGCGGATGAAAAAGAAGCGCTTTGTTTAATGTCTGATTGTTTGGGATCAAATGACCCGGGATATACTCTAAGTGGAGTTTCTATTGAAGAAAATTTGCTAAAAATCGCAAAAAATGCTGGGCGCGGGGCCATTTATATGACTGCCATCTCCTCAAGTATCGGAAGATTTCAGCAAATGATAAATGTTGCCACGAAGATTCATAGAAAAATTGTTCTTGTTGGCCGTTCCATTCAAAGTAAAGTTGAAATTGCTTATAACCTTGGTTATTTAAAATATTTACCAAGCCAAATAATCGATCTTAAAGAATCTCAAAAGTACGACGCGAGCCAAATCGTGTACATTATTGCCGGTTGTTATGGGCAAGTCGGAAGTTCTGTTTACAGACTTGCTCTAGGAGAACATGACAGAGTCAAAGCTAATCTAGGTGATACATTTATATTCTCGGCCGATCCCGGGCCAGCATACTCTAAAGAAGCCCAAGATTTAATTGTTGATGAATTAATTGATATTGGAGTAGATGTTCATTATTACGACTTAAATGAAGGACTTCATGTTTCAGGTCATGGTAGCCAGGAGGACATTATAGAGTTATTTAAAATTGTCAAACCAAAATATTTTATTCCAACAGGTGGAACAATTAGATATATGTCTTCGTATCAAAAACTAGTTGTTGGTATGGGCAAACCTAAAGAAAATGTTTTTAGATTAAAGCCAGGTGAGAGTGTAATTTTTGAAAATGGAAATGCAAGGCGAGGAGAAACAATTAAAACAAGAGAGGTTATGGTCCACGGCCTTGGAATCGGAGATATTGGAAAGGTTGTTCTTGAAGATAGAACCGCACTGGGTAAAGAGGGGATTGTGGCCGTAACGCTTCTTGTTGGCAGAAACGGTATGGTTAGCAAAAAACCAGAAATGACTAGTCGGGGATTTGTTTTTGAACAAAAATACCGTGGAATATTGGACGATGCGGCAAATAATTTACTGGACAATTTAAAAAGCAAAAAGGCTAAAAATATAGCGGAGTTAAAAAGTGTAACGGAGCATTTTTTAGAAAAATACTTTTTTGATAAAACTGGCCGCCGCCCCATGGTACTCCCCGTTGTAATTGAAGTATAATGAATCTTGCCTATGGCTAAGAATCATCACAGAAGAAGACTTGATAAAAGAGGGTTTAAGTTAAAACTTAAAAGAGATACTGTCTTTTCTATTGTTCAGATTTTTTTCTTTGCCCTCGCCGGACTAGTTTTAATTTCCTTTTCCAGAACGGGCGCAATTTTGATGCGCTTCAACGATCTTTTAATCGCTTATTTCTCCTGGTCGGCAATTTTTTTACCTTTTGTTTTTCTTTCATTTGCATTTTTAATATCGAAAATAAAACTTATTATTGGTCAACCTAATGTAATAGTCGGATCACTTCTTTTTTTTCTTTCAATAATGGCAATTGGGCGCGCAGGTATATTGGGTCACGGAGCGTGGGAAGCTATTAGTATATTGATTACTGGGGTCGGAGCAGGAATTGTTTTAGCAGGAACTGCCCTAATTGGTTTAATTGTGCTTTTTAATACTTCAATTGATCAGGTGTTTAGGGTTGTCGCCAATATCATTTTAACCATCCGAGGCTATACTTTTGGAAACACCGATATTAAAATTGGAGGATCTCTTTCAAAAGGTCCTTTAAAAGTTTCCGGTGGTGGAATGGCCAAATCCCAAGTTGCCAATATGCCAAAAGAACCATTGGAACAAAAACTTGTTAGTAATATACCTGGAGAAGAAAAAGTTTGGCACTACCCATCAATTGATTTGTTGGGCGAGGAAGAGGTGGGTAAGGCGGACCGAGGGGATATTAAGGGGAATGCCGCAATTATTGAAAAAACCCTTGAATCGTTTGGAATTACTGCCCACGTTGTTGAGGTTAATCTGGGTCCCGCCGTTACTCAATATGCTATTGAGCTTGCTCATGGCACCAAGCTTTCTAAGATTACATCTTTGGAGCGTGATTTAGCACTAGCCCTTTCGGCTCCAACTGGGACAATTAGAATTGAAGCCCCGATTCCTGGAAGAAATTTGGTGGGAATAGAACTCCCCAATAGGAATGCAGAATTTGTACCGCTTAGAAAAATGATTGAAAGTGAAGCTATGTCTGGCAACCGCTCAAGATTAGCAGTTGCTTTGGGATTAGATGTTTCTGGTAGGGCAATTGTTGCCGATGTTTCTAAGATGCCACATATATTAATTGCTGGTCAAACCGGATCTGGAAAGTCGATTTGTATCAACGCCTTTTTAGCATCGATTCTTTTTAGAGCTAGTCCATCTGAAGTTAAAATGATAATGGTCGACCCTAAACGAGTCGAGCTTACCCATTACAATGGCATTCCACATCTTCTTTCCCCTGTTATAGTAGAACCGAAAGAAGTTATCTCGGCTCTTCGTTGGATTTTAGCCGAAATGGATAGGCGTTATAAACTTTTTGCTGAAGCGGGGGCCAGAAACATCGATAGTTACAATGAGATGTCAGGATTTCAAGCTCTTCCCTACATTTTATTATTCATAGATGAACTCGCTGATATTATGCTTTTTTCTCCTGTTGAGGTTGAAGATGCGATTACCAGAATTGCTCAAATGAGTAGGGCTACTGGGATTCATATGGTTCTAGCTACCCAAAGGCCATCAGTTGACGTTATAACTGGTCTTATCAAAGCCAATATTCCCTCTAGAATCGCTTTTGCAGTTGCGTCTCAAGTTGATTCCCGGGTAATTCTCGATACTCAAGGAGCTGAAAAACTACTTGGAAAAGGGGATATGCTTTACCTTCCCCCGGAACAGGCAAAGCCAATGAGAATTCAAGGAGCTTTTGTTAATGACAAAGAAATTAACGCACTCGTATCTTTTATTAAAAATCAAGGTGTAACACCACAATATACACAGGAGGTTATAACCATGCAAAAGGCTGGGACGATTACGGTTTCAGGGATAAGTGGGGAGATTGATGATTTTTTCAAAGATGCCATTCGAGTCGTTTGCCAATATGAGAGAGCTAGCGCGTCACTTCTCCAGAGAAGGCTGTCGATCGGATATGCAAGAGCTGCAAGAATTATGGATCAACTTGAAGATGGTGGTGTAATCGCGGCAAGCGATGGCACCAGTAAACCTCGAGAAGTTTTAGTGAAAAACGCAGAAGAGTTTATAGCAAATTTAGAAGGAAATGAAAACAATCGGCCAAATACTTAAAGATGGAAGGCAACGGAAAAAATACTCCCTTAAAAAACTTGAAGATCTCACGAAGATTAAAAGCGATTTTATAAGCGCAGTTGAAAACGAAGATTGGGGAGTTCTTCCGCCCTTTCCAACTGTTTTAGGATTTGTTAAAAGTGTCTCGGCGGCGTTGGGCATAGATGAAAAAATCGCAGTTGCCATACTCAAAAGAGATTATCCACCAAAAATAGAAGCGGTAAATCCAAAACCCGATGTTTCATCAAAATTTGTCTGGAGTCCAAAAATTACATTTGTCGTAGGGGTGGGAGTAGTCACAGCAGCAATATTGGGGTATTTAGTCTTTCAATATTCCAGGTTTATTTCACCCCCCAAATTAGATATAGATTCGCCAGTAAATGGGCAAATTATTACAGGTCGTCTTGTGGTAGTTTCAGGAAAGACAGATTCAGATGCAAAAATTACAGCAAACAATCAAGCCGTACTGGTTAATTCTGATGGAAAGTTTGACACTAATCTTGAGGTTGATCTTGAGACGAGGGAGGTTGTTATAAAGTCAATTTCTAGATCTGGTAAAGAAACGGTTATACATCGAACAATAAATGTTCGAGTAAATAACTAATTGCTCTAAGTGCTCTAATTGTTCTAATATTGCTTAGGTCAATTAGGTTAATTAGAAATTAGAAATTTTTATAAACATGGATCCAGTTCAAAGACTTTTAGTTATAGTGGTAGTTTCTTTAACACTCCTTTTGGTAATTGTTGGAGTGCAGGTTATGTTAATTATTATTGATTTGAGGCGGGCCATAAAAAGATTGAACAGTATTTTAGAAGACGCGATTCTTGGAGGAGGTTTAATTCGTCCCGAGAAACTTACTTCTGTTCTTGAGATCCTTCGCAAAAACAAAACTCTTGAGTCCCACGGCGGCTAGAAGTGGTATACTTTAGCCACGATGGTTACGACAAATGAAGTTCGAGAAAAATATTTAAAATTTTTTGAAAAAAGGGGTCACAAAGTTATTCCCGCCTCCCCACTTGTTTTAGAAAATGATCCTACGACCCTTTTTACTTCAAGCGGTATGCAACAAATGATTCCATATCTTAAAGGTGAAAAACATCCGTTGGGTAAAAGGTTGGTTGACTCGCAGCCCTCAATTAGAATGCAGGATCTTGATGAGGTGGCAGACAACAGACATTATTCTTTTTTCGAGATGCTTGGCAATTGGTCTCTGGGTGACTATTTTAAGAAAGAACAACTTGACTGGATTTGGGAATTTTACACAAAAGAATTGGGACTGGATAAAAAGAGATTATATGTTTCAATATTTGCTGGGAACAATGATGTTCCAAAAGACACAGAAAGTTACGAGATTTGGAAAAGTCTGGGGGTAGAAGAGGGCCATATCCACTTCTATGGTGCCAAAAAGAACTGGTGGAGTATAAGTGGGCTCCCAGACAAAATGCCAGCAGGTGAAATCGGCGGACCAGATAGTGAAATTTTTTTTGAATTCGATTCAGTCGAACACAATACAAAATTTGGTCAAGAATGTCACCCCAACTGTGACTGTGGAAAATTTCTTGAGATAGGCAATTCAGTTTTTATACAGTTCAAAAAAGAAGCGGATGGAACCTTGTCTGAACTGCCACAAAAAAATGTCGATTTTGGGGGAGGTTTAGAAAGAATCACGGCCGCGGTCAATAACGATCCTGATACATTTCATATTGATTCGTTTTCAGAAATAATCAAAAAAATAGAAGAAGAGGTTGGTATAAAATATAATTCAGATTCCAAAAAAGACAAAAATTTTAGAATAATCGCGGACCATATTCGTGCTTCGACGAGTTTATTAAAAGAGGGGATTCTACCGGCCAATAAATTACATGGTTATGCATTACGAAGACTGATTCGTCGCGCAATGTTTCATTTACACTTACTTGGAGGGGGAGTTTCTGGAACAACTTTGGCCCATATTGCAGGAGACCCAGAAGGTGCAAAAGAAGGATTTATAGAAGAAGGTAAAAGATTTGCTGATGCCTTAAAGCGCGGACTTAAAAAATTAATCAATATTGTTTCAAATGATACCAAAGTTGATGGAAAAGTAGCCTTTGATTTATACCAAACAGGTGGCTTTCCACTTGAACTTACACTTGAAATTCTTTCCCAGAATGAAATGACTTTTAATGAAGGCGCAAAAGAAGAATTTAAAAAAGAGTTTGAAAAACACAAAAATTTAAGTAGAACAACTTCAGCTGGAATATTTAAAGGTGGGTTGTCTGATAAATCTGATAAAACGGTTACAAAACTTCATACGGCAACACACCTACTTCATGCTGCACTTCGAGAAATTATAGGTAGTCATGTCTCACAGAAAGGAAGCCATATAACTGCCGAAAGATTACGCTTTGATTTTTCTCATCAAAATAAACTTAGCGATGAGGAAAAAACCGAAGTTGAAAATTTAATAAATAAAAAAATTAAAGAAAACTTACCAGTTTCTTTTAAAGAAACAAGTCTTGATGATGCGATTGTCCAAGGTGCATTACATTTTTTTGCTGAAAAATACGGAAAAGATGTTAAGGTCTACTCAATCGGTGATTTTTCAAAAGAAGTTTGTGGTGGCCCGCATGTGGGGAACACCAGTGAGGTTGGTCGTGTTAAGATTATCAAACAGGAGAAAATTGGCGCGGGAGTTATTAGAATCTACGCTAGCTTACAATGAAAATGAATTTGAAAGACTTTTTTGCCCAAAAAGAAAAACCGCCGGAAACGTATTGGTCATTGGTTCTTGAACCTGGTTGGGTACAGGCTGGTATTTGGCACATAACGGACAGTGTGGCTCAGGTGATAACAAGTAGTCCCGCAACGCCCTGGGAAGCTAACGATGAACTTATAGGGGCAATCGATACTGCACTTTCTTCCGCTGTTCAAAAACTTCCAGAAGGAGCTTCTGAACCCACAAAAACTGTTTTTGGGGTAAGTAGCAATTGGATAAAAGATGGAGAAATCGGTAGTGAATATCTAGAAAAAATTAAAAAGGTTTGTGAAGATCTTTCCTTAACCCCAACCGGCTTTGTAGTACTCCCCGAGGCAATCGCCCATTATTACAAATCTATTGAGGGGGTACCTATCAACTCTATAATTTTAGGTCTTGGTAAGAATTTTTTGGAGGTTTCTGTTTTTTCGTTGGGAAATTTAGTTGGAACATCAAGTGTTGCAAGGAGCGTTTCTTTAGCTGACGACGTGGTCGAGGGTTTATCAAGGTTTGAGGGGGCAAGCCCTCTTCCTTCTAGGATAATTATATTTAATGGTCGGGGTGGCGAACTTGAAGAAGCAAGAGATACCCTTTCCGGGGTTGCCTGGGATCAAAATACAAAAATCCAATTTTTACACACACCTAAGGTTGAAATTTTAGAATCCGACAAAAAAGTCCTTGCCACATCACTAGCTGGAGCGGCTGAAATTGGTCAGGCTTCAGCGATATCTAATGTTTCTGAAGTTTCAGCCACTACCTCACTTGCGAATCTTGGATTTTCTGTCGGGAAAGATGTTTCAGAGGAGGTTTTGCCACCCCCACCATCTCCTGTAGTCCAAAAGCCTGAACTTTACCTAACAAAACTAAAAAGTTTCTTTACTGGCAAAAAATTCACACCCCTTATAGTTATTTTTGGGGTTTTTATATTTGGTTTAATATTTTTTTGGTGGTTTTATCCTAAAGCCACAGTATCGATCTATGTTTCTCCTCAAAAGTTTGAGGAAGAGTTTGATATTTCATTTGATGTCAACGAAATTAATAAAGTAAGCGTTTCAGGAGAAAAAACTAAATCCGCAACCGGAACGAAATTAATTGGAGAAAAAGCTAAAGGTGTCGTGAGTTTGAGAAATGGCACAGATTCTCCTATAAACTTTCCAGCTAGCACGGTTTTGGTGTCTTCGGGGGACTTAAGATTTAGTTTAAACGAAACCGCTTCGGTTTCTGCCGCAATTGACGCTGATAATCCGGGAACTGCCGGGGCCAATGTGACTGCTCTCGACCTTGGGTCGGCTTACAATTTAGCTAAAGATGAAGTTTTTAAGGTTGGCAATTATCCTAAGGCGGATGCTTATGCAAAATCTACTTTGGATTTTTCAGGCGGGTCAAGTAGGGAGATTTCAGCTGTAAACATAGAAGATCGAGAAAAACTCTTAAACGAATTAACAAACGAACTTTCCGATAAAGCTAGGGGGGAATTTTTGGTAAAAACTAATAATGATCAAGTTTTTGTTAATTCGTTTGCTGTTTTTGAAATAGATAAACAATCTTTTAGTCACAAGATTGGGGATGAGGCGGATACTCTAAAACTAGATCTATCCATGATCGCTACTGGAGTTATTACAAATAAGCAACGTTTGGCTGACTTTGTTAGGGAAAAATTAAAAGACAAAATTCCCCAGGGATTTGTTTTAAGAGATACACAAGTGGATTATAAATTTGAATTTATAGATGCTGATGGGGAAAAATATAATTATAAAATGACTACAACCGTTAATTTTTTACCAGAGATCAAAACAGAGGAAATAATCAAAAAGATCACTGGTAAGTTGCCTCAACTGGTTGAAGAGTATCTTTCATCAACTCCCGGTTTTTCTCGAGCCGAAATTCGCGTCACCCCTCTCCTTTTTGGTAAATTTGCAACTTTACCAAGGGTAGCTAAAAACATTACCATAGAGGTCGTAGCGGAAAAATGACTCAAAAAATAATTCTTCGAATAGCAGCAGCAGTATCAGGGATATCTGGAACAATCATCCTAATTGGAGTGTTTTATCCAATTGTTTCATATAATAATACCTATTCTCAAAAATATCCAAATTTAATTTCACCCATCTCCGAAAAAAAACCAGTTAATATTGAAGAAGTAGATTATACCCAGGCAAGCAATTGGTTTACAGGAGGAGCAAAAAAAGAAGATTTTATTTCGAGTAAGGTTGAATATTACACGATTTCTATTCCAAAATTGAAGATCGAAAATGCAACAGTTGCCATAGGGGGGAATGATTTAAGTCAACACATTATTCAATATCCCGGGACAGCCCTACCCGGGAAGCGTGGTAACTCTGTCCTTTTTGGTCATTCGATCTTGCCCATTTTTTATAACCCTAAAGATTATCTATCGATTTTTTCTCTTTTACCGAGTTTAAAAATAGGAAACGAAATTTTTATTGAATATGACGGTGTTTCATATAAATACAGAGTTGAGAATATGTTCGAAGTTTTGCCTACCGATATTCAAGTTTTGGAGCAGGATGATTCTGATTCATTTTTATCTCTTGTAACCTGTGTTCCTCCGGGTGACCCCAGGAAACCAAAAAGGCTAATAGTCAGGGCAAGGGTGGTTCCACCAGAAGAACTTACATACAATGAAAATTCTAGCAATTGATTACGGTAGAAGTAAGATTGGGCTGGCCACAGCAGAGGGCCCCTTGGCAGGGCCCTGGAAGGTCGTTGGTTTAAACGAATTGAATGAAATTTTAAAAAAAGAAAAATTTGATAAATTGGTTGTTGGAGTTTCATCGGGAACTATGGCAGAGGAACAAAAAAAGTTTGCCAAAAATATCGGCGCTGAAACTTTTGATGAAACCTTAACTACTAAAGAGGCCCAAAGACTTTCGTTGGAAGCTGGAATGGGAAGGAAAAAAAGAAGAGATATGGAAGATGCATTTGCAGCAGCCCTTATGCTACAATCTTATTTGGACTCAAATGTTTAAAAATGTCATAGCGCCGATTCAGGCATGGTTGCTCTCGCAAGGGAAATGCGTTGGTTGTGGGGCACTTCTTTCTGAAGGGAAAAGCAAGTCTACTAAGTTTGGTGAACAAATAACTTGTAAAAAGTGTGGAAGAATTTTTATTAAAGAAAGCGGTAAGTATAGACGTGCACTTCTCGAAGAAGTGTAGCTCGAATTTCCAGTCCCCAATTGCCAGTCTCCAGTGAATTATCAAATTATAAATTACGAATTTTTCTTTTCAAGAGTGATTATTGATGAAGTTAATATTTTAACTATCTCCTTACCTTCTGCGGTTAGCTCTCCACATTCTTGCTCTACTTTACCAAGTGCCTCCAATGCCTAAATATAATTTGCCCCAGGCGAAGCCGAAGATCTTATGAGTTGGCTTCCGTACTCAAGGTTAAACTGAGTTCTTGGTAGGGTTGAAGTTATTTTTTGGGATCTTTGTCCAAACCGCTTTAGTCTTTCCAAGAAAGCTTCTGAATCAAACTTACTGGTGGACATTATTTTAGTTTAGCACTTATAATTTGCAATTATTAACTCGTGATTCTTTGGAAACTGGAAACTGGCGACTGGAAACTTTATACTTAGCTTTGACAAATGAAACGACTATTACTTTTACCCATTGCTTTAGTTTTAATTGCTGTCACATTGGTCTTTTGGTTTAGGTCAAATACAAAATCAGTTTCTTCTGACAAGAATTTTAAAGATTTCTTGATCGTAAAAGGATCGGGAGCAAGCCAAATTGGCAACAAGCTCTATGATGAAGATTTAATTAAAAATCCATTGGTTTTCAAAATTTATATCCAGATATCGGGACAGGCTGGTAAAATTCAGGCAGGTGAGTACAGGCTCTCACCCAGCCTTTCTCTGTTTGAAGTAGTTACCCAACTACTCCGAGGACCGGCAGAAATTTGGATAACAATTCCGGAAGGACTTAGGCGTGAAGAAGTTGCAGAAAGATTTTCTAAGGCTTTGGGTAAAGATGAAGTTTTTACTAAAGAATTTTTAAGCTCATCTTCTGATGAAGAAGGATATCTTTTCCCAGATACATATCTTTTCCCTAAAACCGCTAGTGCTTCAGCAATTGTTAACAAAATGACAAACACTTTTGATAGCAGGACCTCAAAAATGAATCTAACGCGAGACCGGGTGATATTAGCCTCGTTAGTTGAAAGGGAAACAAAAACTAGTCAGGAGCGCCCAATTGTGGCTGGAATTTTACTCAATCGAATTGAGATTGGAATGGCTCTTCAGGTCGACGCTACTTTGCAATATGTCAATGGCACATGGGGTTTAATTAATTCATCTGATAAAAAAACAAATTCGCCATATAACACATACAAATTTCCAGGGCTTCCTCCTGGTCCCATAGCAAGCCCCGGGTTAAGCTCTCTTGAGGCTGTGGTTAATCCAAGCGATTCTGATTACCTATATTATCTTCATAATTCAAAAGGACAAATTTATTATGCAAAAACACTGGCAGAACACAATGAAAATATAAGAAGGTACTTGACAGATTGATAATTCAATTTATAATCTCCACTTAGGCGTACAAGCAGGATCGGTACGTCCTTTCTGTGTCTACTAAAAGCTAATGACTCAAGCTAAAAAACGTCGAAATTTCGGAAAAGAAGAAAAAGATCTACCTGAAATTAATTTGTCGTTGGTTCAAAAAGAATCTTGGGGGTGGTTTTTGACGGAAGGGATAAAAGAAGAACTTGTTAACGTTTCACCAATTGATGACTTTACTGGAAAAAACTGGCAGCTTAAACTTGGCGACCACACTCTTCTTCCCCCGACAATTACTCCAAAAGTGGCTGAAATTAAAGGATTAACATATTCATCTTCACTTAAAATTCGTGCAACCCTAGTTAATAAAAAAACAGGTAAAGAAGTATCTCAAGATGTATTTTTAGGAGATGTACCTCAAATGACAACTCGAGGAACATTTATTGTCAACGGTATTGAACGAGCTGTTATTAACCAAATAGTGCGCTCTCCTGGAGTTTATTTTTCTGGAGAACTCGACGCATCGAGTGGCCGAATATTATATAAAGCAGAGGTCAGGCCACTTCACGGAAGCTGGTTGGAATTTGAAGTAACCAGGAGCGATCTTATTTATGCTAGAATTGATAGACGCCGAAAGGTTTTGGCGACTGTATTTTTAAGGGCAATTGGGGTCGCGACAGACCAAGAAATAGCTTCTGTTTTTGCAGATATAGATAAAGGGGCCGATCATAAATATATAGGCACCACTCTTGCAAAAGACTTGGCTAAATCCAGAGAAGAAGCCCTGCTTGAAATTTATAGAAAACTTCGTCCAGGAGAACCTGTGATCTTGGACAATGCCAAATCTCTTTTTGAAACTCTTTTCCTTGACCATAGAAGATACGATATGGGAAAGGTGGGCAGATTCAAAGTAAATAGAAGGCTTGGACTCAATCTTCCCAATGATAAGGCGACATGGGTTTTAACCAAACAAGATGTGGTGGCCACACTTTCTTACTTAATTAATCTTCAAAATGGTATCGGTAGGATTGACGATATTGACCATTTGGCAAATAGGCGGCTCCGTCGTGTTGGGGAGCTTGTTGCTGTTAACGCTTTTCGAGTTGGACTACTTCGGCTTGAGAGGTCAATTAAAGAGAAAATGAGTTTAATTTCCCCCGATGATAAACCGCTTCCAGCAAACTTGATTAATGCAAGACCTTTGATCGCCTCTCTTAATGAATTTTTCAGAAGTAACCAACTTTCTACAATTCTGGATGATACGAATCCATTAAGTGAAGTTGATAATTTAAGGCGTGTATCTGTTTTGGGGCCAGGTGGAATCAATAGGGAGAGGGCAAGCTTTTCAATCCGTGACGTTAATGCCTCACAATATGGCAGGATTGATCCCGTAAGATCTCCGGAAGGTCCTAATATTGGACTTGTTACCTATTTGGCTTTATATGCAAGAGTTAACGAGTTTGGATTTATAGAAACACCATATAGGAAAGTTGAGAAAAAGAAAATCACAAGCGAAACTGTTTATTTGGCCGCAGATGATGAAGAAAATTTTTACATTACCCATTCAGGCGTAAATATAGACAAAAACGGAAATATTACTGACAAGCGTGTGCCATTGAGGTTTGCTGGTAAGTTTATTGAAGGATCAAGTGACTTGGTCAACTATATTGATGTAACACCAAGACAGGTTATAGGTGCTTCGGCTTCTTTAATTCCGTTCTTGGCCAACGATGAAGGAAACAGAGCGCTTATGGGAAGCAATATGCAGTGTCAATCTGTCCCCCTTGTTAATCCGGAATCACCGATTATAGGAACCGGAATGGAAGGGATTATTGCTCAAGGCATGGGAAGAGTAATTAGGGCTAGGCACGCAGGGGTAGTTGAGTACGCTGATAATGAAAAAGTAGTCGTAAAACTAGATGCAAAAATATCAATAGATTCAAAGACCAATGAAGAAGAAATAATTGAAGGTGGCAGAAAAGAAGTTTACGGTTTAACTAAATTTAGACGTACCGCCCATTCGACATGCTATAACCAGATTTTAAGAGTTTCGCCTGGCGATAGGGTTCAGGCAGGGGATCTTCTTATTGATGGCCCAGCCTCTCAAAATGGAGAGCTTGGACTGGGTCGTAATTTAGTAATTGCCTATACAAATTTTGGGGGTTATGGATTCGAGGATGCAATTTTAGTTTCAGATAGACTAGTTAGAGAAGACCTTTTGACATCCGTCCATATTGAAGAATACGACGCTGAAGTAGTTGACACCAAACTGGGTCCCGAAGAGCTTACTCGGGATATTCCCAATGTTGCAGAAATGGAACTTGCAAGTCTTGCAGAGGATGGAATTGTGGTAATCGGTGCTGAAGTTTCTCCAAACGATATATTGGTGGGTAAAATAGCCCCTAAGGGAGAGACTGAACTAACAAGTGAGGAAAGATTATTAAGAGCCATCTTTGGAGAAAAAGCCAGAGAAGTAAGAGATACGTCATTACGTGTTCCACATGGAGAAAAAGGAATTGTGGTTGATGTACAAGTTTTAGATCGTGAGAAAGGTGATGAACTAGGGCCCGGCGTAATTAAAAAAGTAGTTGTCAAGGTTGCTCAAATTAGAAAAATAACTGTTGGAGATAAGGTTGCTGGTCGACATGGGAATAAGGGAGTTATTGCCAAGATCATGCCCGTAGGTGATATGCCATATTTAGATGACGGAACACCGGTTGACATTATCATTTCTCCACTTTCTGTTTTATCCCGTATGAACTTAGGTCAACTGATGGAAGCCCACCTTGGCTGGGCACTTAGTAAAAAAGGTGAAAAGGTCGCACTACCTGTTTTTGATAAAATTGATGAAAATATTATAGCTCGCGAACTGGAAGAAGCAGGACTTCCGGTTAATGGAAAAACCAGACTTCATGATGGAAGAACCGGCGAGGTTTTTAAAGAAGATACTGTAGTGGGGATTAGTTACATTATGAAACTTACCCACATGGTTGAGGATAAAACTCATGCCAGGTCCACCGGCCCATACTCACTTGTTACCCAGCAACCACTGGGCGGAAAAGCCCAAATGGGTGGCCAGAGACTTGGGGAAATGGAAGTCTGGGCGCTTGAGGCACATAGAGCCAGCCATACCTTGCAAGAAATGCTTACTATTAAAAGTGATGATGTAACAGGAAGAGCTAAAGCTTTTGAGGCAATTGTCAAAGGAATAGATATCCCAGAGGCAACTATTCCTGAATCGTTTAAAGTACTTGTTCGCGAACTAAATTCACTATGTCTTTTTATAGAACCCAAAGGGGTAAGATTTGTTAAAGAAGATGAGGTTATCGGCCTTGCTGGGCAGGAGTTGGCTAAAGAGGCTGGAGCCGAAATCGTAGCAACGGAGGAAGTGGTATTATGAACGAGCAACAAAACGACCTGAAAAACCTAGGTGATTTTTCCAGTCTTGTTGTGAGGTTGGCATCGTCAGATGAAATAAGACGATGGAGTAGGGGTGAGGTTACAAAACCTGAAACGATTAATTACAGAACCCTCAAACCCGAAAAAGACGGTCTTTTTGACGAAAGAATTTTTGGGCCAACCAAAGACTGGGAGTGTTATTGTGGTAAATATAAAAGGATTAGATATAAAGGAGTAATTTGTGATAAATGTGGAGTTGAAGTAACACAAAGTAGAGTAAGACGAGAGAGAATGGGACATATAACACTAGCCACTCCTACCGCCCATGTTTGGTTTTTTAAAGGGGCACCTTCTAAAATATCACTTCTTCTTGGGGTTCCCCCTCGTGGAATGGAGCAGGTAATTTATTTTGCCAGATACCTTGTTATTAATGTTGACGAAGAAAAGAAAAAAATAGCAGTCAAAAATATTACTAGTGCCATGGACGAGAGACTCAAAGAGACAATGGAATCGTATAGAGAGAAACGCGAAGCCCTTTCGGCTGAAGGTGTAATTGCAAAAGAAAAGATAAAAGAAAAAATAAAAGATAAGGAACAGGCTTCTTTGGCGATATCAGAAATAGAGTTAGACCTAAGAAAGAAAGATGTGGCAATAACAGAAGAAGAAAAATCAACTATAGTAAAAACAGAGCAACTTTTTGAAAATTTGATTTCAGTTGTCAAAGTTCTTAAACCACTAAGTATTTTAAGCGAGGAAGAGTATGACGAGCTTGGTGTGCATGGAGCTTCAGACTTTTTTACAGCTGGAATGGGTGCTGATGCATTGCTTTCAGCAGTCGAAAAAATAGATCTTGAAACTATCTCAAAGACCTTGCGAGAAGAAATAGGAAGTGCTAAGGGGGGAAGTTCAAGATATATTAAATTAGTTAAAAGATTAAAATTAATTGATGGACTAAGAAGGGCTAAGGTTGACCCTTCTTGGATGATTCTTAAGGTTTTGCCGGTTTTACCCCCAGACCTAAGACCTATGGTTCAGCTTTCGGGGGGCAGGTTTGCAACAAGTGACTTAAATGATCTTTATAGGCGAGTAATAAATAGGAACAATCGTCTTAAACATTTGATTGGACTAGGTGCCCCAGAGATAATTTTAAGAAACGAGAAAAGAATGTTGCAAGAATCGGTTGATTCACTAATTGATGCCTCTCAAAGGAAAGCAACAAGAAAATCCCGAGGTCGCCAACCATTAAGGTCTTTATCTGACATGCTTCGAGGTAAACAAGGTAGGTTCAGACAGAATTTATTAGGTAAAAGAGTCGACTATTCGGGACGAAGCGTAATTATTATTGGCCCAGAACTTAAGCTTAATCAATGTGGACTTCCCAAAGATATGGCTCTTGAGATGTTTAAACCATTTGTTTTGAGGGAAATGATATCAAGAGGTATCGCCCCCAACGTTAAAAGTGCAAAGAACATGTTAGAGCGCCGTCCTCCGGAAGTGTTTGATATTTTGGAAGAAATTACAAAAGATCATCCAGTTCTACTTAACAGAGCGCCTACATTACACAAGCTTTCAATTCAAGCTTTTTACCCCGTTTTAATTGAAGGAAGTGCCATCAGAGTTCATCCTGCGGTCTGTGCGGCCTTTAATGCTGATTTTGACGGGGATCAAATGGCGGTTCACGTCCCCTTGTCCTCAAAAGCAATCGAGGAAGCTAAAACCCTAATGCTTCCTGAAAATAATCTCCTTCGACCTTCTGATGGTAGCCCTGTTGCCACTCCATCTACAAAAGAAATAGCTTTGGGGGTTTATTATTTAACATCAGAAGATTCAAGAATTTCGCTATATCAGAGTATTTTAGGAGATAGAGATGAAGCAATAACTGCATACCAAGCTGGGAAAATCGAAGTTCGACAAAAAATTAAAGTAAGGCTTGATAAGACAATTATAGAAACAACCCCTGGCAGAATTCTTTTTAACGAAGTTCTTCCTGAAAATTTTGATTTTGTTAATGAGGCGATAACATCTTCAGTCATAAAGACGCTTTTTAGCACAGCATATTTAACCTGTTCACGCTCTCGTGTTACACAAATGGTAGACGATATTAAAGATCTAGGATTTTTTGGAGGAACAATTTCAGGCCTATCTTTCGGAATATTTGACGCTAAACTTTATCCAGGAAAAGGTAAGGCGCTTTTAGAAGCAGATGCAAGAGTTACAGAGATTGATGAGAATTTTGCACAAGGTTTAATTACAGCCGAGGAGAAAAAACGTTTAAATCAAGAAGTTTGGATCGAAACGGCTGAAGATCTTTCTGACAAGACCTGGGATGGGCTTGAGGCAACCAATCCAATAAGAATAATTATCGACGCTAAAGTGGGGCGTGCTTCAAAAGACCAAGTTAAACAGCTAGCAGCAATTCGTGGACTTGTGGTTGATCCTTTAGGAAAAATCGTTGAGCTTCCAATTAAATCTAATTTCAGAGAGGGTTTGTCAATTTTTGAATATGTCACTTCATCTAGAGGTTCTAGGAAAGGTTTAACCGATACTGCGATTAAAACTGCGGATGCAGGATATCTAACTAGGAGACTTGTTGATGTTGCCCATGATGTTTTGATCCGGCATGAGGATTGTGGAACCAAAGATGGGTTTGAAATTAGGAAAGATGTTAGGTCGGGATCTTTTGTTAATAGAATTACAGGCAGATTTGTAGCAAAAGATATTCTAACCAAAATGAGCAAGAAACCACTTGTTGTTGCGGGGGATCTTATAGAGGAGGAAATGGCCAAAAAGATTGATGAAGTTGGAATAACTGAAGTGGTAATTAGGTCTCCCCTAACATGTGAGTCAAGATATGGGATGTGTGTTAAATGTTATGGTTGGGATCTGGGAACCAAGAGCTTGGTGGAAGTTGGAATGCCGGTCGGAGTCGTTGCTGCCCAATCAATTGGAGAACCTGGCACCCAGCTTACTTTAAAAACTAAACATGCGGCTGGGATTATTGGAGTTGACGTTACTCAAGGATTGCCTCGTGTTGAAGAATTGGTTGAAAGCAGAACCCCAAAAGTTGTTTCTGCATTATCTGAAATTACAGGTAAGGCAAGAATAGGTGAAACAGATGCTGGCTGGAAGGTTGTTATTTCTTCGGGAAGGGGAGCTCCTAAAGAAGAAAGAGAATATATAATTCCAAAAACATTACAACTAGCCATAAAAGACGGTGAAGTGGTTGAGGCCGGACAGCCATTATCTCATGGGCCACTTGATGTTAAAGATGTCCTTTCGATTAGAGGTGTCCGTGCGGCTCAAGAATATGTTGTTCATGAAATTCAAAAAGTCTATGAGTCACAGGGAATTCCAATAAATGATAAACATTTTGAAGTGATTGTCAGAAAGATGACTGATGAGGTTAGAATTGTAACTCCTGGGGATACACAGTTCTTACCAGGTGAGCTTGCAAGCAGAACAATGTTTCAAGAGGAAAATGATAAAACCTTGGCTGCTGGTGGAGAACCGGGGAGTGCACAGCAGGTGGTCTTGGGGATTACCAGGCGCGCCCTTTATACAGATAGCTGGCTTTCAGCGGCATCATTTGAACAAACAACAGACGTTTTAACAGAAGCTTCACTATTTAGCCGTGAAGACAGGTTACTTGGTTTGAAAGAAAATGTTATTATAGGCAGGCTGATTCCTGTGAGTGCAGAAAGGGCCCATTTAGATGCCAACAATTAATCAACTAGTCAGAGGTGGTAGGAAAGTTATCCAAAAAAAGACAAAAACCACGTCTCTTAAACGTTGGTTTAATGCTAAAGATAGAGTTTACAGTGAAACCGCTTCCCCTTTTAAACGTGGAGTAGTTTTGGCAGTTAGAACCATGACGCCAAGGAAGCCAAATTCAGCCCTAAGAAAGGTCGCAAGAGTGAGACTTTCTAATAAACAAGAGGTCACAGCTTATATTCCGGGTGAGGGGCATGAACTTGCAGAGCACTCAATCATTTTGGTGCGGGGTGGTCGCGTTAAAGACCTTCCGGGTGTAAGATACAAAATTGTTCGTGGGAAATTTGATACGACAGGTGTGGTTGGCAGGTTAAAAGGAAGGAGTAAATATGGCGCGAAAAGGAGCAGTAAAACCAAGGCAAGTTAATTTAGACCCTATTTATGACAGCATACTTGTAACAAAGCTGGTAAATAGGAGCATGCGTGATGGAAAAAAGAGTGTCGCCCAGAAAGAAATTTATAAGGCTTTTGATTTGATCAAAGAAAAACTAAAAGATGATCCGATAAAAATCTTCACACTTGCCATTGAAAATATTAAACCTTCGATGGAAGTTAAAGCAAGAAGAGTTGGGGGAGCCGCTTATCAGGTTCCTCAAGCGGTTAGAGGGCCAAGAAAAGAGTCATTGGCCATTAGGTGGCTCATTGAGATTGCTAATAAAAGATCTAATTCGGAGTTCCACACATATGCTGGAAAACTAGCGGCAGAAATAATTGAGGCTTCAAAAAGCGAAGGTGGAGCGGTCAAGAAAAGAACCGACATGGAGCGAGTAGCCGAGGCAAACAAGGCATTTTCCCACTTTAGGTGGTAACAAATCGATATGACGATATCTTTCACAACAAGTAGTAGTAATGTTAGTAAAGAAAGAATGTATGCACCGTTAGGAGCCCAGACCATGAGAGAATTACCTGATTTTGATGCTATAAAAGAAGAAGATCTTCAAGTTGGTACTTCAGTTGGAGCGAGTCCGATTGTTCCACGCACTTGGGTCGATCCCGATAAACATATATATTTGCACGGTGAAGAAGGTGTATTGGCTGCCCTAAAAAACAAAAGATAGTACTACTGCTCCAGGTTTAAAATAGTTATTTCTTGTACAAACTCTTTTGGTGAAACTATTTTTATACCTCTAAAGTTTTTAATTAGTAAAACATGTTTTTTATCACCACTAACAATGTAATCGGCTTTGGCCTCAAAAGCACAAGAAAAGAGTTTGTCATCATCTGAATCGAGCGAAGTTTTGACATTAATTTCTTCAGGAACAATTATTGAAGTTTTCAAAAGTTCAGCAGAAACATTTTGAATTTCGGTTTGACTTAGCTTTATAAATTTTTGAACCTTTGGATAATTAAAAGCTCTTTCTAAATCTCTTAAAATAGAAAATGAAGTCGCAAATAAAATCTTATCTTGCCTCCAAAGTTTTAGAATCAGAGAGGGTGGGGTATTTGAGAAAGCAAGACCGCTTAAGATTACATTAACATCAGGAACAACTATGACTGGAATCATATCTGATTTGTTGCTTCGTCAATCGCAGCTTGAACTTCTGACTGTTTGTATTTTGAAGTATTTTTGCGAATCTTTTCAATTGTTTTAAAAAGTCTATCTTTTGATTCCTGTCTGTATTTTCGAAATTGTTCAAATTGAATCATAGAAACTAGCACCGCCTTTGGCTTTCCTGCACGTTCGATTATAAAAGCCATTTGTTTCAAATCAACTTGGTCAAGATAGGTTCCAGGCTGTTTTCTAAAATTCATGGCACTAATTGAAGCTGTACCTGAAAGCGAATTGTTTATCATAATTATATCAATTATAGTAATTACAACAGTCTTGTCAAGTATCACTTTACATCTTGACTTCCGCAGAGAGAGAGTAATATTTGGGTTGAAATGAACTGGAAAGAATTTCTCACAACTCCATTTACTGTGGAAAAAGAAGCTACTGGAGTTTATCTTGGTCACGCTATCGACGCTCAAAAGGACTTAGAAGTAATTGAAGCGGTTCAGTTAGGCGGACATGTACCACCTGGCTTAGATGCTATTAAAAGAAGAGCTGCCATAAACGCAAGAAGAGCCAATGATCAATTAAAACATGAATCTCCGATGCCAGGGGTAAAAGACTAGGTTATCTCATTGATCCCCAAACCTATCTCTGTTAAAATCACTCTTGCTCCGGAAGGAGTTTTTGTATGGCGGAAGTAGCAAAGAAAAAGGCGAGCATTATCATGACGGCCACAAAGGACCGTAATGTTCCTTTGGAAAAGATCCGAAATATTGGGATTATCGCCCACATTGATGCGGGTAAAACAACAACTACTGAAAGATTATTGTTCGAGACAGGCCGAACGTACAAGCAAGGCTCCGTCGATGATGGAACAACGGTAACTGACTGGATGGCCCAAGAGAGAGAACGAGGAATTACTATAGTTTCTGCGGCAATTACAGCCTTTTGGGATATTAAAAACACAACTTCAGTTGAATCTGGGCATTATAGAATTAACTTAATTGACACCCCGGGCCATATTGATTTTACGGCAGAAGTTGAGCGCTCATTACGTGTTTTGGATGGAGCTGTTATGGTTTTTGATGGTAGAACTGGAGTTGAAAGTCAAAGTGAAACTGTTTGGAGGCAGGCTGATAAATATAATGTTCCCAGAATCTGCGTACTTAATAAATTAAATTTAATTGGAGCTGATTTTGAAGGATCAATTAAATCAATTCACGAGAGACTTGGTGCCAATGCAGCGCCCGTTATTATTCCAATAGGTCAGGAACATGACCATCGAGGAGTTGTTGATTTAGTTAAAATGAGGGCATTTACTTTTAAGGCCATTGAGGATGCAAATTTAACTGAAGGCGAAATCCCTACCGAATTTGTCGAAATGGCCAAGAAATATAGAGTTCATCTACTTGAAAAAGCCTGTGAGTTTGACGATGAAGCACTGTCAAAGTTTTTAGAAGGTCAGGAAATTGATGAGCTAATTCTTAAAAGGGCGATTAGAAAGGGAGTAATTTCTGGTAAATTCTTCCCTATTTTTGGAGGGGACAATAGGACCGCAGAAGCACAACTTTTATTAAATGGAGTTGTTGAATATTTGCCTTCACCAACAGACCTTCCACCAGTATCTGGAATTGATACTAAAACTGGTGAAAAAACCCAAAGGGAAAGAAAAAGTGACGCACAGCTTAGTGCCTTGGCTTTTAAAGTAATGACAGATCCACATGTCGGTAGACTTGTTTATATGAGAGTTTATTCAGGTACTCTTAAGGCTGGTCAGGCAGTTTATAATTCAACCAAACAAGTTGCCGAAAGAATAGGAAAACTGGTTTTACTTCATGCAGATCAAAGGGAATTAATAGAAGAAGCTTATGCTGGAGAAATTGTGGCTGTTGTTGGAGTAAAAGATACAACTACTGGAGACACAATTTCTGATTCGGGGAACCCAATTGTTCTTGAGTCAATAAGTTTTCCAGAACCTGTTATCTCGCTTGCAATCGAACCCGCCACAAAAAGCGATCAAGAAAAAATGGGACTTGCCTTAGGAAAACTTTCTGATGAGGATCCTACATTTAGAATTAAAAGTAATCCCGAAACAGGGCAAACTATTATCTCCGGAATGGGAGAACTCCAGCTTGAAGTATTGGTTGATCGTATGAAGAGAGAGTTTAATGTGGAGGCTACAACTGGGGCTCCACAAGTAGCCTATAAAGAGACGATCAAGAAAATTGGTGAAGGAGAAGGAAAATATATAAGACAAACCGGAGGACGTGGACAGTATGGACATGCTTTACTTCGTCTTGAGCCATTGGGTCGTGGAGAAGGATTTGAATTTAAGAGCGAGATTAAGGGCGGATCTATTCCCCAGGAATACATTTCTCCAATCGAAAAGGGAGTCAAAGAAAAGATGGAAAATGGGGTTATGGCGGGATTCCCTATGGTTGACATGAGAGTAATAGTTTTCGATGGTAGTTTCCATGACGTAGATTCAAGTGAAATTGCATTCAAAATTGCAGGTTCGATGGCACTTGAGGACGCTTTCAAAAAATCCGATCCAATACTTCTTGAGCCAGTAATGAAAGTTGAAGTTTCAACTCCAGATGAATTTATGGGAGATGTAATCGGGGATCTTTCAAGTAAAAGGGCACAAGTGTCGGGAACTGACAAAAGAGGAACAATGACAGTTGTTAATGCTTTAGCACCTTTGGCTGAACTTTCAGGATATGCCACAAAACTTAGATCTCTATCCCAAGGACGAGCAAGCTACTACATGGAGCCAAGCCACTACGAAGAAGTACCTAGAAACATTGCTGATGCTATTGTTGCCAAGGCCGGTAAGATCACAATGGCAAGAGGGTAGGATCTTCTAATTGACATAAAAATTGAAAGATAGTATATTTACGATCATGAATCAGGACGATTTAGCCAAAGTTACAGCGGAGGAATTAACCAAACTATTCGAAAATGGTAGGGCGAAATTAACTCGATCTGTTGGCAATTATCACGTATTGAGTATAGACAATGAAACAGTTGGAGGCATGTTTCAAAATTCATATGAAGGACCGTATGTCATTAAAGTTGGAGAGCGGATTGTCGGTTTTACGACTGACCGATAATTTCCCTGTTGACAGGCGTGATTAGCCTCGAATATAATTCAAGTTATCAAGAGCAAGTTTGCTCTTGTTTATTTGCCCGAAAATTTGTATACTAATCGCTAGTAACTAATAACTAACACATGGCAGACGCAAAACAAAAATTTGATAGAACAAAACCACATGTAAACGTTGGCACCATTGGTCATGTTGATCATGGTAAAACCACACTTACTTCAGCTATTACTATGGTTTTGGCCAAGCAAGGGCTTGCTAAAGCTAAAACTTATGCAGATATAGATAGCGCTCCGGAAGAAAAGGAACGAGGGGTTACAATCAATCTTTCTCATCAAGAGTACGAAACAAAGAAACGTCACTATGCCCACATAGACGCTCCGGGGCACGCAGATTACATCAAGAACATGATTACAGGAGCGGCCCAAATGGATGGCGCTATTTTGGTTGTTTCAGCGGCCGATGGACCCATGCCTCAAACTCGAGAACATGTAATTTTAGCCAGACAGGTTAATGTTCCAGCGCTCGTAGTCTTTCTTAATAAATGTGATACGGTTGACGATCCTGAAATCATTGACTTGGTTGAAGCAGATGTCCGAGAGCTTCTAAAGAAGTATGAGTACGAAGGTGACAAAGTCCCTGTAATTAGAGGATCCGCTCTTAAGGCAACCGAGGGGGACGCGGAGGCCGAGAAAAAGATTCTAGAGCTTATGGAAGCGGTTGATACTTATATCCCAGATCCGGTCCGAGATGTAGATAAACCATTCCTAATGCCTGTTGAGGATGTATTTACCATCCAAGGCCGTGGTACGGTTGTCACGGGTAGAGTCGAAAGAGGACAAATCAAAGTTAACGAAGAAATTGAAATTGTTGGGATTAAAGACACTCAAAAGTCAGTTGTAACCGGGCTTGAGATGTTCAGAAAAACCTTGGACGATGCTATGGCAGGAGATAATGTTGGTGTACTACTTCGCGGTATCGAAAAAGATCAGGTAGAACGTGGTCAGGTTTTGGCTAAGTCTGGAAGTGTAACTCCTCATACAGAATTTGAAGCTGAAGTGTACATTTTAAGCAAAGAAGAAGGTGGAAGACATACGCCATTCTTCACAGGTTACAAACCGCAATTCTATATTAGAACAGCCGATGTTACGGGTGAGGCTACTCTTCCAGAAGGAATTGAAATGGTTATGCCTGGAGACAATGCTAAGATGAAAGTTAAGTTAATTCAGCCAGTTGCAGCAGAAGAAGGTTTAAGATTTGCAATTCGAGAGGGTGGACATACAGTTGGAGCTGGTGTAATCACTAAGATTTTGGCCTAAAAACTGCACCATCTGGGTGATGTAAGCACATTAAAGAGAATGGCGACTAATTTGCGCTTGAGAGTTAAACTCAAAGGCTACGATCATAGGGTCATAGATGAGGCGGCAGGAAAAATTATTGATACCGCTTTATCTTCAGGTGCAAAAATAATTGGGCCCATTCCTCTCCCCACAAAAAGAACATTAATCCCAGTTGTCCCTTCGACTTCTCGTGGAATAAAGAATGCACAGGAACATTTTGAAATTCTAATCCACAAGCGCTTAATTGATATTCTTGATCCATCTCCTCGTACTGTTGACTCCCTGGGCAACCTTGATCTTCCAGCTGGAGTTTCTATAGAAATCAAAATGTAAACATTTTGTGAAATTAAGATGTAAGTCTGCTATAAGCGTAGCTTGCAACGGGCTGCTTAAACCGTTATAATTCCCCCATAACATGAAAGTGGTTAATAGGTTCAACCACAGCAGGTAGTCTTTGTTAGGATGCTTCTAATTTAGAAGCGCCTACAAGGGCGCTTTTTTTGTTTAATGACCATGCTTAATACTGTACTTGGTTCAAAACAGGGTACGAGTCAAACCTTTTTAGAAGGATTTAGAATTGCTGTGACAAAAATTACAGCTGGGCCATGTGTCGCAACTCAAGTTAAGAAAATGGAACCAGATGGTTACTGGGCGATCCAATTAGGATTTGGGACCAAAAGAATTAAGAATATAACCAAACCCCAGAAAGGTCACTTCAAAAGTTCAAATTCCACACCAAGATTCGTTAGAGAGATTAGATTAGATAAAGAGCCAGAGACAAAAGTCGGAGATGTAATAAAAGTTTCCGACATTTTTGATATTGGGGACATTATAGCCGTAACCGGCACCTCTAAAGGGAAAGGTTTTGCGGGAGTAGTCAAACGTCACCATTTTCGGGGTGGGCCAAGAACACATGGACAGTCAGACAGGGAGCGTGCACCTGGTTCAATAAGTCAAGGAACAACCCCAGGGAGGGTCCATAGAGGTAAGAGAATGGCGGGTAGGATGGGTGGAGAAACTGTAACAGTTAAGAATCTACATATAATTTCTATCGATCCTGAAAAAAATGAACTAGTCGTTTCGGGACCGACCCCAGGAATTCCAGGATCACTTTTAACAATTAGAAAGATTAAAAAAGGAAGCTTGAAAGAACTTGAAAAAGAAGTCGTGGCACAAGTGGTTGAAGGAGAGCCAGAGGCAGCTGCAACTAAAGATGTTAAAAATTAATACATATTCTATAAAAGGAACAAAATTGGCAGACTATAGTTTACCTAAAGAGTTTGATATTAAGCCAAATTTAAACTTATTGGCTCAAGGCATCAGGGTCTATGAGGATATGTCCCATACCGGATTAAGAAAAACAAAAACAAGGGCTGAAATCAATAGAACTGGGAAAAAAGTTTATAAACAAAAAGGTACAGGTGGGGCAAGACATGGAAGTAGAAGGGCGCCAATCTATGTTGGTGGTGGTATAGCACATGGTCCAAGGCCGATAAGAAGAATGCTATCACTTCCCGCCAAAATGAAGCTAAAAGCTAAAACGATGGCAATTTCATTTAAAGTACAAAAAAAGGAAGCCGTTTTACTTGATGGGGTCGGAAAAATTAAGAAAACAAATGAAGCTGGTAATGTTGTTAATAAACTTGGGAGAGTTAGTGGGGTTACAAGGTTTACATTTGCATTACTTAAGCACAATATTGCCTTTAGAAACATTGAAAAAGTAAATATTGTTCCGTTTAAAGATCTAAATGCTTGGCAAATATTAACAGGTGGACTTTTGGTAATCGATAAAGAAGTTTTTAACAAAAAATCATGATCCAGCCAATTTTTACAGAAAAAACAACAAGGCTTGCTAAAGAAGGGAAATATACTTTTTTAGTTTCTGCCCGAGACGTTAAAAGTATGCTTAAAAGTGAAATTGCCAGCCTTTTTAAGGTTCATGTTAAAAGTATTAGAATACTTAAGACTGGAGGCGAGGCTAAAAGAAATTCAAAGGGAATAAAGGTCACTAAATTAGCTAGTAAAAAAGCGATAGTGACACTTAAAGCAGGCGAAAAAATCGACTTATTTGACGAGAAGAAGAAAAAGAAATAAGAATATGATTAAAAAATTACAAACAATATTATCTAAAAAAGCAGGGAGAAGAAATGGAAAGGTGACAGTTCGTCACCAGGGTGGACGAGAAAAAAGATTTTTGCGAGAAATTGATTTTAAGAGAGATAAAAAAGATGTTTGGGGTAGGGTTGAAGGTATTGAGTATGATCCAAACAGAAACTCAAGTATCGCTAGGATTTTATACGAAGATGGAGACAGAAGGTATATTTTAGCTCCAATAGGGTTTAAAATTGGAGATAGGGTAATTAGTTCCAACACTGCTCCGGTTGAGCCTGGGAATAATCTTGCTTTAGCGAGTATTCCAGTGGGGACACAGGTTCACAATATTGAGCTTCGCCCAGGCAAAGGTGGCCAACTTGTTAAAAGCGCAGGTAGCGCTGCAGTTATTTTTGGAAAAGAGGAATTGTGGGTTTTAATTAAGCTACCATCGGGTGAGATTAGAAGATTTTACCCACACTGTTTTGCCACAATAGGTCAGGTGGGAAATATTGAAGCTAAAGAAAGAGTTTGGCGCAAGGCTGGAATAAAACGTCATATGGGGATTAGGCCAACTGTAAGAGGGGTCGCGATGAATCCAGATTCTCATCCTCACGGAGGAGGAGAGGGTAGAAGCGGAATCGGTATGAAAGGTCCTAAGACAGTTTATGGTCGAAGCGCAGTGGGTAAGACTAGACTAAAGAAAAAATATAGTAGTAAATTTATCGTTTCCGGACGTGGAGGGAAAAGATGAGCAGAAGCACTAAAAAGGGACCATATGTAGACATCAATCTGACTAAAAAGGTCGGGTGTGGCATGGGAACAAAAGACGCTCCTATAAAAACATGGGCAAGGGCAAGTCAAATTGCTCCGGATTTTGTGGGTAAATATTTTCAAGTTCATAACGGACGAATCTTTATAGACGTTTTTGTAACCGAAGACATGGTGGGACATAGATTGGGCGAATTTTCTCCGACCAGAACATTTAGGGGTCATGGGGAAATAGTAAAGAGAACATTAGATAAGACCTAAAATGGAAAAGGATTTTATTTCAACACAAAAATATCTAATAGTCGGGCCAAGAAAGGTCAGGGATGTAGTTGCATTAATTAAAAAACTTAAACCATTGGACGCCATAGCAAAATTAGAATTTATTAATAAAAAGTCATCTGATTTTTTGATTAAAGTCATTAAAACCGCAATTGCTCAAGCTAAGGTTGCAGGGGTTACCGATACTGACTTAATTTTTAAAGAAATTCAAATTGGGGAAGGACCAAGGCTTAAGAGGGGGCGTCCTGCTTCAAGAGGAAGATGGCATCCTTACAAAAAGAGAATGTGTCACGTTAGAGTCGTATTGACAACGCGCGAAGTACCAAAAGTAGAAAAAGTATCAAAAGCCAAAAAAACAAAGAAAGATGTCACACAAAGTTAACCCAGTCGGTATAAGAATCGGAACATTTTTGCCTTGGAAATCAAGGTGGTTTGCCAATAATACGAATTTCAAAGACTTTCTAATTGAAGACATAAAGATTAGAAAAGGTTTAATGGAAAAACTTAAGCTCGCTGGAGTTACATCAGTCGAGATCGAAAGATTGCCAAAAAGTATGGTAATAAATATCTTTGTTAGCCGACCAGGGGTAGTTATCGGCAGGGGTGGCGCTGGAATTGAAGATGTTAAAAAATTAGTATTAAAGTTTGCCAAAAATCCAAGTCACAAAATTGATATAAGAATTAATGAAATAAAAAGTCCAGAACTTTCGGCGTATTTAGTTTTGGGTAGAATTATATCGGAGCTTGAAAGAAGAATTCCACATAGGCGTGTTGTTCAAAAAACAATGGAACGAGTTATGTCTGCTGGAGCTTTGGGCGTTAAAGTCACACTAGGAGGACGGATTAATGGGGCTGAAATTGGTAGGGTTGAAAAATTTCATCAAGGATCAGTACCAAGCCAAACCTTGAGAGAAGAAATAGATTATGCCCAAATGCCAGCCCTACTTAAAAGAGGCTATGTAGGTGTAAAAGTTTGGATTCATAAAAAGAAAGATTAATCACGATTTCTAATCGAACAATGTTACAACCAAAAAGAAGGACATATATAAAAGATTTTAGGGGCAGGAGAAGGGGGGTCGCATCCAGGGGGAGCGCTATTGCCTTTGGTGAATATGCTCTAAAGGCTCAAGAAGTTGCTTGGGTGACAACAGCTCAAATCGAAGCCGCACGTCGGGCCATAACACATGCTTTAAGAAAAGGTGGACGTGTTTGGATAAGAATCTTTCCAGATAAGCCGATTTCAGCTCGTCCTGCAGGAAAAAGAATGGGTGGCGGAAAAGGCGATATCTCAACATATGTTGCAGTTGTTAGACCTGGAGTGATTCTTTTTGAGGTAGCTGGAGCCGAGAAAAGTATAGTTGTCGATGCATTTAACAAAGCATCTGCTAAACTACCCATTGCGACAAAAATTATAAGCCGAGAGGAAAACTAAGATGAAAAAGAAAGATTTATTAGATTATCGAACAAAAGAAATTAAAGATTTAATAAAGCTTGTGGTTGAAAAGAAACTGGTGCCATCTAAAAATTCTAGACGTGAAGTTGCACAAATTTTAACAATTATTAAAGAAAAACAGCTCAAATGAAAATATTTACGGGTCAAGTAATCGCATTAAAAAATGAAAAAACAGCTACTGTGTCAGTCGCTAGGGTTACAGTGCATCCTTTATATAAGAAAAGATTAAGAAGGCTAAAGAAATATCAAGTCCATGATGAAATTGAAACAAAAATTGGGGACAAGGTCAGTTTTATTGCCAGTAAACCCTACAGTAAGACGAAGAAGTGGAGGATTATCAAATGATACAGTTGAGATCAATATTAAAACCAGCAGACAATAGTGGCGCCAAAAGGCTTATGGTAATAGGATTACCCGGGAAAATAGGCAAATTCGCGTCATTGGGTGATGTTGTCTTATGTGTTACTCAAGGAGCTGATTCGGCCGGGGCGGTACTGGACCATGAAAAAGTATCAGTTTTAATTGTTAGAACGAGGAAAGAGGTAGGTAGGAAAGATGGAACTTATGTTCGGTTTGATGATAACGCAGGTGTAGTTATCGATAAACAGGGGCTTCCTCGTGGAACGCGTATATTTGGCCCAGTTGCCCGTGAAGTCAAAGAAGTTGGATACAATAAAATCGCTTCGTTAGCAAGGGAGGTTGTATGATCAAATTTAAATTGGGCGACAATGTAAGGATTATGACTGGAAAAGACAAAGGCAGAGAGGGAAAAATTGAGAAAATTTTTCCTAAAGAGGCCAAAGTTTTGATCCCTGGAATGAATATTTACAAGAAACATGTTAAAGGTGTGGGGGAAGTTAAGGGTGGAATTTACGACTTACCACGCCCCATTGGATTGGGTAAAATAGCTTTGGTTTGTCCCAAATGCAAAAAGATTACAAGAGTTGGTTTTCGAATGGCAGGTAGTCAAAAAGTTAGAATATGTAAGAAGTGTAAAAAGGAAATATCATGAGCAGACTTAAAGACAAATATATAAAAGGGTTTAATCCTAAAGAAGATCTTTCATTTCCAAAGCTTGTGAAGGTTACCTTAAATTTAGGTATAGGCAATATTGCTAAAAATGCCCCTGCTCTTGAGGTTTTGAAAAAAGACATCGCAGCAATTTCGGGCCAGATGCCATCAATTAGACCAGCTAAGGTTTCTATTGCAAGTTTTGGAATAAGGGCTGGAATGCCAGTTGGATTATCAGTGACCTTAAGAGGAGAAAGAATGTATTCTTTCTTGGACCGTCTTTTTTCCATAGTTCTCCCTCGGCTTAGAGATTTTAGAGGAATTCCAACTAAATCGTTTGATAGCTTTGGCAACTATACTTTAGGTTTAGCCGAACATACAGTTTTTCCAGAAATTGATACTGCAAAAGGAAATAACCCGCATGGCATGGAAATTACAATTGTGACAACTGCAAAAAATAAAGAAGACGCTAGAAAACTTTTAGAACTTTTAGGTTGTCCCTTTGAAAAACCATGAGTACAGTAGCTAAAGAAGTCCGAGAGACTAAAAAATTAAAATATAAAGGCCGATATAGAAATAGATGTAGAATTTGTGGCAGAGGCCGTGGATATCTAAGGAAATTTGGTCTATGTCGTCTATGTTTCCGTGAACACGCATTAAAAGGGGAAGTCCCAGGCGTTAGAAAGGCATCATGGTAGCCGACTTTTTAATTCGAATAAAAAATGCTGTTATGGCAAAAAATAAAGAAGTGAAAATTGTATCAAACAAGCATGTTTTGGCTGTGGCCAATTCTCTTAAAAAATTAGGTTTTTTGGAGAAAGTTGAGGCTGATAAGGTGACACTTTCCTTTATGGACAAAAAACCGATTCTTATGGATATAAAACTTGTATCAAAACCTGGGCGAAGAATTTATATTGGAGCTCGTGAGTTGGAAAAAAGAAAGAAGCCATCAATTCTTTTGATATCTACTCCTATAGGGATAATTTCGTCTAAACAAGCTTTGAAAAGTAGGATTGGAGGGGAGGTATTAGCTGAAGTACTATAATTTCAGCGAAATTAAATCATGAGTAAAATAGGCAAACAACCGGTATTAATTCCAGAGGGTGTAAAAGTAGAACTAAATGATAAATTGGTTAGGATTACTGGTCCCAAAGGAACCCTAGAGAGAAAGTTACCTCGTGCGATTGAGGTGGTTTTCAAGGATGGCCAGATTGATGTTAAAAGGAAGTCAAATTCGAAAGTAGCTACAAGCTTACATGGAACAATCCGTTCACTAATAAACAATATGGTTAAGGGTGTAACAGAGGGCTTTATTCGTCAGCTAGAGCTTATTGGAACCGGTTTTAGAGCAGAGGTTGTGGGTAGTGATATATCGCTTATTGTGGGTTATTCACACCCTGTTAAAATTCAAGCTCCCGAAGGAGTTAACTTTAAGGTTGAAAAAATGATAATTACAGTTAGCGGATTTGATAAAGAGGTGGTTGGTCAAGTAGCTGCCAATGTAAGAGCTGTAAGGCCACCCGAGCCATATAAAGGAAAAGGAATTAAATATGTGGAAGAGGTTATAAGAAGAAAGCCTGGTAAAGCAGCAGCAGCTAAAACCACAGTAGCCTAATATTATGGAAATAAAAAGAAAGAGATATATACAAAGGAAAAGAAGGGTACGCTCAAGGATCGAAGGATCACCCGAGAGGCCCAGGCTTTCTGTTTTTAGATCTAATAAATATGTTTATGCTCAAATAATCGATGACATTAAGGGTGTAACTTTGGTGTCGGCTCATGGAATTGATCCCAAAAGTGTAGGTGAGGAAATTGCCAAAAAGGCAATAAAAAAGAAAATAGAAAGCGTTGTTTTTGATAGAGGAGGTTTTAAGTATCATGGAAGGGTAATGGCTGTAGCTGTTGCAGCAAGAGAGGGGGGACTTAAATTATGATGAGAAGACAATATAATAACCAGAATCAGTTTGCCTTTAGTGAATTTGAAGAAACAGTTGTTCAAATAAATAGAATTTCTAAAAAAACCAAAGGAGGAAATCAAATCCGTTTTTCTGCGCTTGTTGTGGTTGGAGATAAAAAAGGAAAGGTGGGTGTGGGACTGGCTAAGGCCACGGACGTTCGAAATGCAATTAGGAAGGCAATCGAGGCCGCTAAAAGAAAAATGATTAAAGTCCCGCTTGCTGGTACTACTGTACCTTATTCCGTAAATGAGAAATTTTCAGCAGCTAGAGTACTTGTTAAGCCAGCTCCTCCTGGAAGCGGTATTATTGCCGGAGGGCCAATGAGGGTAGTTTTGGAGGCGGCTGGAATAAGAGACGTGGTAGGTAAGATATTGGGTACAAAAAATAAAATTTCTAATGTTTATGCAACCCTAAAAGCGCTATCATCAATCTATGCAATTGCCAAAAGTCGTAACAAAATCGAATAAAAGAGTTGGCCGCGGAATAGGATCCGGAAAAGGAGGCCATACTTCTGGTCGTGGACAAAAAGGTCAAAGAAGTAGGGGGAAAATCGGAATTTTATTTGAAGGAGTAAAAATGAAGAAGTCGCTTATTAAAAGACTTCCTCTTTCTCGTGGTAAAGGAAAATTTAAATCAAAGAATGGGCCAATTGTAGTCAACATGGAAGTCTTAAATATTATGCCTACTGGGTCAATTGTTAATATCGAGAGCTTGGTTAAGGCAGGAATTGTAGATAGTAAGGATGCTAAAAAATATGGAGTTAAAATATTAGGTAAGGGAACACTTACTAAAAAATTAAAAATAGAACTTCCCATGTCCAAGTCAGTTGCCAAAAGACTAGCTAAATGATTCAATCTATTGCCCATTTCTTTTTAAAAGTAGTAAAGTCCCCCTCTATTAGGAGAAAACTGTTTATTACTGGAATAATTTTGATGGTTTTTCGCTTGGCGGCCCATATCCCAGCTGCGGGGATAGATAGAACTACACTTTCAGCGCTTTTTGCAGGAAGCCCGCTTCTATCACTACTCGATGTTTTTTCTGGGGGAACACTGGCCAATTTTTCTGTACTAGCATTGGGTCTAAACCCTTATATTAATGCTTCTATTATTTTTCAACTTTTAGGCTACGTAGTTCCAAGTATTGAAGCGCTTCAAAAAGAGGGAGAGTATGGTCAGGAAAAAATAAATCAATACACAAGACTTTTAAGTGTCCCCTTGGCGGCACTTCAAGCGTTTGGAATGTATGCTCTCCTTAAGGGTCAGAATATCATTCCAAATTTATCAACAATTTCACTCATTTCTTTGATTTTGACAATGGTTGCGGGTACCGTTTTTGCCGTTTGGTTGGGAGAGTTGATCACAGAGTATGGATTTAAAAATGGGATATCCATCCTAATATTTACGGGGATAGTAGCAAGGCTCCCCGTTACCCTTGGGCAATCTGCTAGTATCATCGGGTCGGCAGATGTAATTAAGGTGGTTATATTTTTGGTTGCAGCCATAATCGTTGTGGGGCTAATTGTTTTTATGGGTGAAGCAGCTCGCCAAATCCCCATTCAATATGCCAGAAAGAGAACTGCTGGTGGCCTTCCATCTTCTTCTTATTTGCCTTTAAGATTAAACCAGGCAGGAGTGATACCAATTATATTTGCGGTATCTTTGGTTTTACTACCATCACTTTTGGGCCAATTTTTGGGAAATTCAGCCAATCCTAATATTGCAAATTTTGCTAGAGGTATTAGTACTGCATTTGATCCCCAAGGAGTTGTCTATAATCTTATATATTTCCTTTTGGTTTTTGGTTTCACATACTTCTATACTGCTATAGTTTTTAATCCAGATAAAATATCTGAAAATTTACAAAAAGGAGGTGGATTTGTTCCTGGAATCCGGCCGGGTCCCGAAACTGCTAAATATCTTTCTTTCGTGTTATCTAGAATTACTGTGGTTGGAGGGGTATTTTTGGGGCTTGTTGCGGTTTTGCCATCATTTTTCCAGAATTTTATTGGTGTAGCTAATTTAGCAATAGGAGGGACTGGGATTTTGATTGTGGTTTCTGTGGTTCTTGAGATGATTCGGGAAATGGAAGGTGAACTTGTTATGGGTAGCTACGACAAGTTAATTAGATGAACTTATTGATATTAGGCCCCCAAGGATCGGGTAAAGGAACGCAAGCTAAAATATTAGTAGAGAAATTTGGTTTTTTTTATCTGGAATCTGGTGAATTTTTGAGAGAAATTGCAGTAAGTAATGATGTCTTAAAAAAAATGATGGATGAGGGACTGTTTGTTCCAGATAATGAAATGGTTTCCTATATTACGGCCTTCTTAGATTCAAAGGGAATTTATGGCAATATACTTTTCGACGGTTTTCCAAGAAATATTGAGCAGTATAAATTTCTTAAAAATTGGCTAAATGATAAACAAGTAGTGATTGATCTTGTTTTAGTCTTAAAAATAGACGAAGAAGAGTCGGTCGAAAGGTTAATTTTAAGAGGGAGAGAAGATGACAATCTAGACTCAATTAAAAAAAGGCTATCTCTTTATACTCAAAAAACTGAAATTTTAATTCAAGAATTAAAGAAAGAAATTAAAGTGGTTGAAGTTGATGGAGAAAGATCGGTTGAAGCGATTTCTGGTGATTTAATTAAGATTATCAATGATATCAATCAAAACTGACGAAGAAATAAAAATCATGGCCGAGGGTGGGGCTATACTTGCTCGTGTCAAAACCAAACTCGGCAATACCATAAAAGAAGGAGTAACTGCGATGGAAATTGAGAAATTGGCGAATAAGCTGATTTCAGACGAAGGTGCCGAGGCTTCTTTCAAAAAGGTTCCGGGATATCATTGGGCAACGTGTATCAATGTTAATGAAGGTTTGGTCCATGGCATACCCAATCCAAGTGTCGTTTTTAAAAAAGGTGATTTAGTAAGCGTGGATGTTGGACTTTTTTTTAAAGGTTTTCATACTGATACCTCAATCTCGGTTGGAATCGATCTGTCAGATGATAGTAAAAAGTTTTTAGAGGTGGGCAAAAAGGCACTAAAAGAGGCAATTGCTAAAGCAAGAGTGGGTAATCATATTTATGATATTTCAGAAAGGATAGAGAAAATAGTAACTGAAGCAGGGTATTGTCCTATTAGAGCTTTAGTGGGGCACGGAGTGGGAAGAGAGTTGCATGAAGAGCCACAGATTCCATGTTTCCTGCCTGCCGGCAGGCATGGCCTGCCTGGTAAGATCGAAGAAAGTCCAGAGATTGTTGAGGGGATGATTTTAGCTATTGAGGTCATGTATGCTTTGGGAAGCGATAAAGTACATATTTTAGAAGACGGGTGGACAATAGCCATGCGTGATGATAAAATATCAGCACTTTTCGAGGAGACTGTCGCTGTTACCCTAAAGGGTCCTAAAGTATTGACGGTCTAGTCGCCGTTTTTTGTATGAAGCAAAATATTGTTACAGAGATTGACGGGGTTATTACCCAGGCATTACCTAACACAATGTTTAGAGTGGAACTGACTGACGGTAGATTAATCTTAGCTACTCTTAAAGGTAAGATGAGAAAGGCTTATGTTAGGATTTTTCCAGGAGATAAAATCAAGATCGAAATGACACCGTACGACGAAGATAGAGGAAGAATAGTATTTAAGTATTAAAATGAATTATAAGCATAGCTTAGCAAAATATTATTATAAGAAAGGAATTTTGTGAAAGTTTCAAGTTCAATAAAACCAAGGTGTAAAGACTGTAAATATGTCAAAAGAGGTGGGGTTTTATATATCATTTGTAGAAACCCCAGGCATAAACAGCGTCAAGGATAATTTAAATTATGTCAAGAATTGTAGGAGTTGAATTACAAGATAATTGGAAAGTAGATTTTGCTCTAACGAGAATTAAGGGTATTGGTTGGAGCTTGGCTAAAAAACTGATAGAAGAAGCCAAGATTGATAGCAGTAAGAGGGTTTCTGATTTAACTGCAGATGATGTCGCTAAGATTTCTAGCTTACTTGAAAAGCATCCAACAGAGGGAGAGCTTTTTAGAGTAGTTAGGGGGAACATTCAAAGACTTCAAGCGATTGGATCATATAGGGGTTTGAGGCACACAAAGAATCTGCCAGCACGAGGACAAAGGACTAAAACAAATGCGCGCACAAAAAGGGGTAAAAGAAAGACAGTAGGAGCGTTCAAAAAAGAAGTTTTAAGTAAGATGCAGACGGGAGAGAAAACAGATGCTAAAAAGTAAGACAAAAAATACAATCAAAAAAGAAGTTAGTCTTGCAAAAGTTTATATTGCCGCATCTTTTAACAATACTCTTATAACCGTAGTAGATGAGTTGGGTAATACTCTAGCTTGGGGATCGTCAGGGGCGTCTGGGTTTAAAGGAACCAGGAAGGCTACCCCATATGCGGCAACCACAGCAGTTGAGACAACAATCAAAAAAGTGATTAATGAAATTGGGGTAAAGGAAGTTGAGATTTATGTTAAAGGGCCAGGATCGGGTAGAGATGCCGCGCTTCGAGCTATCAGGTCATCTGGAGTCACAATCTCGCTTATTGCTGATGTTACACCTGTTCCACATAATGGCCCAAGGCCAAAAAAGAAAAGGAGAGCATAAGCGAAGCTTAAGACTTTGTCAAAAAATGAGATACACAGGACCAAAAGATAGATTAAGTCGACGAGAAGGAGTTGATTTATTTGGTCGTGGATCAAAATTGACCCGTCTTAATATTCCACCTGGGGTTCATGGCCCTAAAGGTACCCGTGGATCTTCCCAGTATGGTCGCCAGTTAAGGGAAAAACAGAAGGTTAAAAGAATCTATGGAGTAATGGAGGCGCAATTTAGAAGATATATAGATTCAGCTTTTAAGGTAAAGGGGAATACGGGAGAGGCTATTCTTTCAAGTTTAGAAAGACGTCTTGACAATGTTGTTTATCGTCTCGGTTTTAGCCCAACAAGAGCATCGGCAAGACAGATTGTTTCTCACGGACACGCTGTGGTAAATGGGAAAAAAGTGAACATACCATCGTATCAGGTGAATATTTCTGATACAATCTCCATTGATTCTAAAGCTTTATCAGTTCCTGAAGTCAAGAAAAGTTTGGAAGATAAGGACATAAAGATTCCAGAATGGTTGGAAAAAAAGGCTGCAGTTGGTAAGATTAAGCGCTTGCCTAGGCGTGAAGATGTGTCAGAACCAGTTAGTGAACAAGATATAGTTGAGTTTTACAGCAGATAGTTATAAAATACCCGAATGCACGACCCAATGTTCGAAATTAAAGAAGAAACCTTGAAGGGCGGATATGGAAAATTTGTCATTTCCCCACTCGCTCAAGGTTATGGGCTTACGTTGGGTAACTCTTTAAGACGAGTTCTTTTAACCTCTTTACCTGGACTAGCGGTTACTTCAGTCAAAATCAACGGAGTGAAGCATCAATTCTCAAGCCTCGTGGGTATGAAAGAGGATGTGGTTGAATTTATTTTAAACTTAAAAAAAGTTAGATTTTCTTCCCAAACAGATGGCCCCATAAAGGCAAGTCTGGATGTAAGTAAAGCGGGACAAGTTACTGCGGGTGACATTAAAGTTGGGGCGGGAACTAAGGTCATAAACCCAGATTTAATTTTGTCTACCCTAAATAAAGGCATCAAACTTTCTGCCGAAATCACAATCGAAATTGGAGTAGGTTATTCACCAGCAGAGGAAAGGTCAGTTAGCGTTGTAGGATTAATCCCAGTTGATGCATCTTTCTCACCGGTTAAAAGAGTTAGTTATAAAATTGAGGAAACTCGTGTCGGGCGGCTTACTAATTATGACAAACTAATTTTAGAACTTTGGACCGATGAGGCTTCCTCGCCCAAAGAGGCAATGGTTACAGCTTCAAAGATTTTAGTTTCTTACTTTAGTCAGATAGTAAACCCAAAGAAGGTCGACAAGCCAAAAGCAGTTAAAGAAACTGATTTGGGACCCGTTGGAAAGCTTTCGGTTGAGGAAATAGGGCTCCCCACAAGAGTAGCTAATGCATTAATTAAAGCGGGATATGAAACAGTTGAGGGCGTTGTTAATGCTAAAAAGGCCGATTTGGTCAAAGTAAGAAACTTGGGTGAAAAATCATTAAAGATTGTAGCTGCTGCACTGGGACAAAAAGGAGTAGAGTTTCTCCAACATGAATAAAAGGGTTTATGGCAAAAAACTTTCAAGAAGTAGACCTGCCAGGGAAGCGCTTTTTGCTTCCCTCATTAGTTCTCTGATAATTAGGGGGAAAATAACAACTACAAAAGCGAAAGTTCAAGCTATTAAAGGCCAAATTGGGAAATATTTGAGTTTAGCCAAAAAGGGAACTCTGGACGGCCGGCGCCGAGTTTTAGCCGACCTAGATAATAGCAAGGAACCAGTAAAGGTCTTGTTTTCCAAAAAATTTAAACATTTGAAAATTATAAATTTACCAGCTAGAAAAGGAGACAATGCTTCCATGGCAAGAATTGAATTAGTAGAAGAAGAAACAAAAAATGAAAACCTACCAACCAAAAGCAAAAGAAGTTAAAAGAAATTGGCATTTAATTGACGCAAAAGGCCAAGTATTAGGTAGACTTTCCACTAAAATATCTGGGCTTTTGATGGGTAAAGGTAAAACCAATTATTCGACCCATATGGACATGGGCGACTTTGTTGTTGTTTTAAATTCAGAGAATATAGAGGTTACAGGAAAGAAAAGTTCACAAAAAGTCTATAGAAGGCATTCTGGGTATCCTAACGGACTTAAAGAAGAATCATATAAAAAAATCTTAGAAAATCATCCAGAGCGAATAATTACACATGCAGTTAACGGAATGCTCCCAGATAATCGCTTAAAAAATGAAAGATTAAAGAGGTTAAAGGTTGTTATCGGAAGTAAAAATCCATATGAAAGTAAATTCTAAGAACTATACATACGCAATAGGAAGAAGAAAAGAGTCTAGTGCTCGAGTTAGGCTTTTTAAAGGTAAAGGAGAAAATCAAATTAATTCTAAACCTGCTAATGAGTACTTTCAACAAGAAGTGGCCAAAAAAGTTTTAGGTAAACCTTTTGAGGTTACAGAAACTTCTGATAAATACTTTTTTACAGGTAGAGTAATCGGTGGTGGTAAAGAGGGTCAGCTTGAAGCTTTGGTTTTAGGAATTGCTAGAGCGCTTTCAAAAGTTTCACCTGACAAATTTAAGCCGCAATTAAGAAAAGCAAATCTTGTAACCCGTGATTCCCGCACTCGCCAAAGACGAATGGTCGGAATGGGTGGAAAATCTCGCCGCAA
>ERZ1292629.190-Hain-H43-01um-R1-190-length-64806-cov-12_pt1 | contig 64806 bp, 67 predicted proteins | sample MGYA00564399_ERZ1292629 | MGnify/ENA primary metagenome ERZ1292629 (study PRJEB36523, sample SAMEA6512636) | groundwater metagenome | collected 2019-01-08 | study: AquaDiva: Metagenomics assemblies of 32 groundwater samples
GAAGAAGATATCTTCCTGCGAGAAACGTCGGAACAATAATCCTTTCGACAAACAAAGGATTGAAAACGCATGAAGAGGCTGAAGAAGAAGGCATAGGAGGAAGCCTTGTAGCATTTTTCTACTAAAATGAAAAGCGATTCCCATACGCATCGGGAAAGAAACAAAAAGGACCACGCATAATAAAATATAAAAAAATGAAAATAAAATTTTTCAAAGAAATTGAAATTCCACAGGGAGTGGAAGCAGACATAAATGGAAGCGTGCTTACAATAAAAGGAGAAAAGGGCGAAACAAAAAAGAATCTCAACATAAGAAGCGTCGACGTTAAGATAAAAGACGGAAAAATCATACTCGGCAATGAAAAGGCAAGCAAGAATGAAAAAAGACTGATCAACACATATGCGGCGCATATAAGAAATATGATTCACGGATTGAACGAAGAATTTGAATATAAGATGAAAGCAGTCTACAGTCATTTCCCATTCACCGTCGAACTGCACGGACATGAAGCGATAATAAAAAATTTCCTTGGAGAAAAAATTCCAAGAAAGGCAAAAATCTTGAAGGGAGTCAATGTAAAAATTGACAAGGAAGACATAGTTGTAAAATCTCATGACAGAGAACTTGCGGGACAAACCGCCGCAAATCTTGAAGTTGCCACTAAAATAAGAAACCGGGACAGAAGAGTTTTCCAAGACGGAATTTTCATCACAAGTAAACCAGGAAGGGAAATATGAAAGTTAAAATAAAATTCCTCAGAAGAACATGGAACAGATTTTCAAAACTTGGAAAGGGAAGAAAAAAGAAGCAGAAGTGGAGAAATCCGACGGGAAGGCACAACAAGATGAGAGCGAAGGAAAGAAATTATCCAAGAACGGTAAGCATAGGCTACAGAACCGACAGAAGCGACAGGGAGAGATTCAACGGAATGAAAAAAATATTGGTTTACAATGTAAAAGACTTGGAATCCGTCGGGAAAAATGAAGTTGCGCTTTTGGGAAAAATCGGAAACAAAAAGAAAATTGAAGTTTTGAAAAAAGCGAAAGAAATGAAAATTAATGTTTATGGAATAAATCCCGAAAAATTCATAAAATCTATGGAGGCTAAAAAATGAATCTGGAAAAGAAAAAAATATTGGCGTCGAAAGTTCTTGGCGTCGGAAAAGCAAGAGTTGTATTCTCAACTGCAAGATTAAATGAAATAAAAGAAGCGATTACAAAACAAGACATAAGAGATTTGTTTTCCGTAGGGGCGATTACGATAAAAGAAGTGAAGGGAAGAAAAAAAATCATCAAAAGAAACAGAAAAAGAGGACCTGGAAAAATCAAAGTAAAGGTCAATACGAGGAAAAGAGTTTACATGACAGCGACGAGAAAATTAAGAGGGCACATATTTTCGTTGAGAAACAATGGAAATCTTTCCCTTGAAGATTACAGAGATTTGAGGAAAAAAATAAGAAACCGATTCTTTAAAAGCAAAGCGCATTTGAAGGAATACCTCGGAGCCAACAAAAACTTGCCAGCTTCCAAGCAAAGCAAAAGGAAGGGAAAATAAAAATGAAAACACTGAAGAAAAGAAAATGAAAAGCGATTACACATACGCATCGTGGAGAAATAAAAAATGAAAACACTAAAGAAAAGAAGATTGCAAAATAAGACGGATTACGGAAAGAGACTTATGTTCTTGAAGAGCGAGAAGCCGAGAGTAGTTTTCAGAAAAACAAACAAATATGTCGTCGCCCAATATGTCACGAGCAAGCAGACGAAGGACCACGTTGAAATAGGAGTAAATTCAGTTCAACTTTTGAAACACGGATGGCCAAAGGAATTCGGCGGAAGTTTGAAATCCCTGCCAGCATCATATCTCGTCGGACTTTTGATGGGAAGAAAAATAATCAAAGAAAAGAAAGAAACTCCGATAGTGGATTTTGGAATGATAAGAAGCATTCACAAAAGCAAAATTTTTGCATTCCTAAAGGGACTTGTCGACGCTGGCGTTAAAATAAAACATGAAGAAAAAATTTTCCCGAGCGAAGACAGAATAATTGGGAAGCACTTGAAAGAGGACTTTTCAAAAACATTTGAAAAAATTAAATCAAGCATACAAAAAGAATAATGGCAGAAATGGAAAAACCGATTGTTGCAACAGAAGAATTGGACAAAAAAATTGAAGAAATACTCGAAGAAGAAGTAAAAGAAGTTCCGGTTCAAAAAACTTTAAACTCCGTCGGCGGATGGGAGCCGAAAACAAAACTTGGGGCGGAAGTAAAAGCCGGGAAAATAAGAAGCATTGATGAAATTTTGGAAAGCGGCAAAAAAATTCTGGAGGCGGAAATAGTTGACACTCTTTTAACATTGAATTCAGATTTAATAGCAGTCGGACAATCAAAAGGGAAGTTCGGAGGCGGAAAGAGAAGAGCGTGGAGACAAACTCAAAGAAAAACCATGGAAGGAAGCGTCATAACATTCTCGGCATTTGCCGTCGTCGGAGATGAAAACGGACACATAGGAGTTGGAGCCGGGAGATCGGCTGAAACTTTGCCGGCAAGAGAAAAGGCGACGAGAAAAGCAAAATTGAACATAATGAAAATAAGAAGGGCGTGCGGAGCATATGATTGTTCATGTTCGGAACCGCACACGATTCCATTCCAAGTTGAAGGAAAAGAAGGAAGTGTCAGAGTCATATTGACTCCGGCTCCGCAAGGAACTGGACTTGTCGTCGGAAATGAATTGAAAAAAGTTTTGAAACTCGCCGGAATAAAAGACATGTACAGCAAGACATTCGGACAGAAAAGAACATCCGCCAATCTTGTGAAGGCATGCATTGAAGCATTGAAAAAAACCAACAGGAGCGCGATAGGGCATACGCATCGCCAAGAAGGGAGATTTACATGATTTGCGCAATAAGAATCAAAGGAGTCATTGGAGTAAGAAGCGAAGCGGCTGAAACTCTGGAAAGAATGAGAATCAGAAGAAAATATGCCTGTGTTGTTTTGAAAGAAACAAAAGAAAATCTTGGAAGAGTAAACAAGATGAAAGATTTCATAGCATACGGCGAAATCAGCGACGATATGTTTGAAAAATTAATTGAAGCGAGAGGGAAGCCTCTTGACAAATCAAAAAAGATTGACGCAAAGAAAGCGGTCGCAGAATTCAAGAAAGGAAAAACGTTTGAAGAGCTTAACATAAAACCGTTTTTCAGACTTCATCCTCCAAGAAAAGGAATAAGCACAAAAGTTCATTTTCCAAAAGGCGCTCTTGGAAATCATGGCGAAAAAATAAATAGTTTAGTTGAGAGGATGCTATAGCGAGGGGACACCCCAAGCGATTCCCATACGCATCGGGAAAACACAAAGCATAGCCCCGAGGAAAAAATAAAATGATGAAAACAAAGAAAAGAAAGAGATCGTCGAGAATGCACGGAAGAGGAATGGGAACTCACGGAAGAGGCTCAAGAAAGAAAGCCAAGAAGTCAGGACATCATGGGGGACCTGGAATGGCTGGAAGCGGAAAGAGAGCAGACCATAAAAAATCACTAGTCATAAATTTATATGGAAATAGTTATTTCGGAAAACAGGGAATAACAAGCCGTGGAACGAAAAGAGACACAAGACAAAGAATAAGTTTGAGAGATGTTGAGTTGAATCTTGAAAGCTACGTCAAAAAAGGTATTGCAAAAAAGACAGGAGACAAATATGAAATTGACTTGAAAAAGTATAAAATTCTTGGAAGTTCAAAAGATTACAAGCCGAAGAAAAAAATGGTGATAAAGGCGATGGAAGCATCCGAATCAGCGATTGAAAGCGTCAAGGAAGCTGGCGGAGAAATCGTCCTGAAGTAATCAAATGGATTTAAGAAATATTTTCAATTACATTCCGGAAGTTAGAAAGTCCGAGGAGAAAAAGGTTGATTTTAAAATCAAGTTCAAATGGACTCTCGTTGTCCTCGCGCTTTTCTTCATTCTTGCAAACATTCCGCTTTTCGGATTAACGAACAACGCCCTTGAAAGATTCGAATATCTTGCAATAGTTCTCGGAACCGATTTCGGAAGTTTGATTTCACTCGGAGTCGGTCCGATTGTAATGGCTTCCATTATTTTGCAGCTTTTAACCGGAGCCGGAATTTTAAACATTGATTTGACGAATCCCGAAGGAAAGAAATTTTTCCAGGGAGTTCAGAAACTCTTGGTGTTTTTCTTCATAATTTTTGAGGCACTAGTGTACGTTTTAATGAACGGGCTTCAAGCCGCGCCAGGATTTACGCAAATTGTGATTTTGCAATTAGTTCTCGGAGGCTTGGCAATTTTCTACATGGCGGAAGTCGCAGACAAATGGGGATTCGGCTCGGGAGTTTCACTTTTCATCGGAGCGGGAATCAGCTGGAGATTATTCACAAGCGCATTCCAGTTTGTAAATCAGCAAGGAAGAAATTGCCTTTTAGATTTTGCAACGGTTCCGTGTTCGGGGAAAGTTTTAGTTTTGATTCAATCAGTAATAAACAGATACCCCATAGAATTCGTCTCGGCAGGGGCGGCAATTGTTTCAACGATATTAATTTTCCTTCTCGTCGTCTGGGCGCAATCATTGAAAGTTGAAATTCCATTATCATTTGGGAAAGTCAGAGGATATGCAATAAAATGGCCTCTTGCATTTTTCTACGCGTCTGTAATTCCAGTAATTTTAACCGCGGCATTGATTGCGAACTTGCAATTATTCGGAGGATTAGTTGAAAACGCGGCGTTGCCTTGCGCTAACGGCGGAGAATGCACAGCGACGGCAAAGATTGCATCATACTTTGGATTCCTGGGACATTTCGTAAACGGACAGCCAACGTCAGGTTTGGCTTTCTGGCTTGGTTCAACAAACTTGCTTGAGTTGACAATCAGGGGAGGATTTTTACCGACATATCTCATTCAAGGACTTACCCACACAATATTCTTTGTGATTTTCTCGACGGTATTTGCAATATTTTGGGTTAAAACATCAGGCATGGAAGCAAAATCTCAAGCCCATAAAATCGCGGCTTCGGGATTGCAAATCGCAGGATTCAGGCAAGATGAAAGAGTTTTGGAAAGCATACTTGAGAGATATATAATGCCGTTGACAGTCATGGGCGGAATGGCGATAGGATTATTGGCCTCAATTTCAAATCTTCTTGGGGCTTTGGTTTCGGGAACGGCGATTCTTTTAGTCGTAATGATTATGTTCCAATTCTACCAAAATATTGCACAACAACACCAGGCAGATATGTTCCCCGCAATGAAGAAATTTATAGGCTAAGCAGAACCATAAATAGTTCCGCACGAGAGCTAAAGCAATTATTTAAAAATAAATTTTTCTTAAGTTTAATATGATAAAAGAATTAATCGCACAATATCCCGAAGCGAGCATTGTGACAATTTCAGTTCTTGTGACTCTTGGAATGACTTTCATCACCAAGTATTTCACAGATCAAAATAAGCTGAAGGAAATGAAGAAAAGAGTTGAAGAACTCAGGAACATAAAAAATAAATGCAATATAGAGATAAAGGGCGACCTGAAAAATTCCAAAAAAATCGAGGAACTAAGGAAAAAAATACAGGAATGCGAGACTGAATCAATAGAACATTCTTTCGGCATGTTGAGGTACAGCATGAAGCCGTTGCTTATAACAATGATTCCCTTGTTGTTGCTTATTACCTGGTTGAAAGGAACTTACAGCGTAACAACGATTGCAAGCACATGGCTTTGGTGGTACATTGGCGCAGGAGTAATATCAAGTATCACATTTAGGAAGATTTTTAAGGTCGTTTAGTGGAAATTTTATATGGAAGACGAGAAGCAGGAATTTTTGTTCAGATTAAGCGTTTTTGAGCAACAGATAAGACAATTACAGCAACAGATAAATTCCGTCGAAGAAGGAATGATTGAGTTGGATTCTTTGCATTTGGGATTGGATGATTTGAAAAACGCCGATGGAAAGGAAATTTTCGCTCCAGTCGGAAGAGGAATTTATGCAAAAGCGAAATTGATTTCCGAGGATTTGACTGTTGACGTCGGCGGAAGAAATTTCGTCAAAAAAACAATTTCTGAAACGCAGGAAATGATAAAAAAACAAGTTGATAAATTGCAAGAGATAAAAAAAGATTTGGACAACAATCTTCAAGAAATAGGAAACGAAGTTGAGAAAGTCATTGGAGAAGCTGGGAAGAATTAATTTTCACCAAACATTTTAAAGCAATGTTTCTTTTGTTGCTTCATGATTGAATCGATGGTGAATCCAAAGAGGTTGGAAAAGGGACCGATAAAAATGCTTTTCATCGGATTGCTTTACGCTTCGCTTTCATTGCTTTTAGTTCAATGGTTTTTTTCCAAGGATGCGGTATTGTATCAATATTCAGGAATAATGGTTGTAACTTTTTGCGTAATGTTTTCACTTCCATTTATGTATTTCTTGATAAAAAAAGAAGAGGAAGAAGACGAGGAAGTTGCAGGATTTTTCAGCGTTTGGAAAATACATAAAGATGCGGTTTACTCGTTCACTTGGCTTTTTCTGGGATTCATAATTGCTTTTTCATTTTGGTACATCATCCTCGGCGATCAAACTCTTTTCAATGCGCAAATTGAAACTTATTGCATGATAAATTCTCCAGACAACATGGAAAATTGCGTCGGGCAATATGCGCCGGGAGTGATAAATCCAACCGGAGCGGCAGCGACGGAAGCCAGATTCCTTTCAATCATAAGCAACAATATTTACGTCATGATTTTCACGCTTATTTTCTCATTGATTTTCGGAGCGGGAGCGATTTTTGTTCTTGCCTGGAATGCTTCGGTAATATCTGCGGCGATAGGAATTTTCACACAACACAGAATAGGCGAGATTCCATTCGGAATTGCGAGATACATGATTCACGGGCTTCCGGAAATAACTGCATACTTCATGACTGCTCTTGCCGGCGGAATTTTTGGAGTTGGAATAATAAGAAATGGAATCATGAGCCAGAAATTTTTAAGAGTTTTGGACAATGTCATAGTTCTTCTTTTCTTCTCTATAGTTCTAATTATCTTTGCAGGAGTTATAGAAGTTTATCTTACGCCGGTACTCTTCAACTGATTGGAAATCTTTATATACAAATATCTTTTAGCCAAAATAAGAGGATAAATCTTAATGGAAAACTCCGGAAATGAAGTCATAGAAATAAGAAAAAAGGAAATTATCTCTTTCTTGAAGCAGAAAAAAGAATGGGTGACTTATGTTTTACTCGCATTTATTGTTTTTATCGGCGTTTACATAAGAACAAGGAATATTCCTGGACTGAAAGACGTGACAACCGGCACATGGACGCTTGCTCCGGATTTGGACCCTTTTCTTTTTTTAAGATGGGCTGAATACATCGTTGAACATGGAAGCATAATGGCGAATGACACCATGAGATATGTTCCAAATGGTTTTGACACGGCATTTGAGATGAAACTTCTTTCATATATGATTGCCTGGTTTTACCATTTTTTAGCTTTTTTTAACAATGAAGTCACAATCACATATGCGGCAATATGGTTTCCTGTTGTAATGTTCGGACTTACAACCATTGCATTTTTTCTTTTTGCAAGAAAAATCTTTTACAATGAAAAAAAAGAAATTCAAAATATAATCTCCCTTATTGCAACACTGATATTTGTTCTCGTTCCATCACTCCTTCCAAGAACAATCGCAGGGATTCCTGAAAAAGAATCTGCGGCATTTTTCTTCATGTTCATTGCATTCTATCTTTTTTTGGAGGCAATGACTTCCGAAAAATTCAGCAAGAAAATAATTTTCGGAATTTCTTCTGGAATTGCGACAGGACTCATGGCTTTGATTTGGGGCGGATTCATCTATGTCTTTTTTGCAATTTCCGCCGCAATCGCACTTTCGTTCATCCTCGGAAAAATAAAATGGGATGAAACAATAATTTACGGCTCATGGCTTTTCACATCTTTTGCACTTATGATGCCATTTTCGACAAGATATACCATTGACAATTTGATTGCTTCAACTTCAACCGGATTCGGCATAGGAGTGTTTGCAATAATTTCCATGAGTTTAGTTTTGATGAAAGTTGAAAAAATTGAAAATTTAAGAAAAAATACAAAGGTACCAAAAGAATTATTTTTTGCATTGGTATCTACAGCAATATTGATTGCAATAGTCATTGTCGTCTTTGGTCCCAATTTGCTCTTCGGGCAAGTGATAGAAATAAAAAATTCACTCATAGATCCGCAACCAAGCCGTTTTGGAATAACAGTTTCTGAAAACAAACAGCCTTTTTTCGTGGATGATTGGAAAGGAAATTTTGGACCAACCATGAGAGAAATTCCATTGTTTTTCTGGCTTTTCTTCATCGGTTCAGTTGCATTGTTCAACAACATGATTGAAAAAATGAACAAGAAAGAAAGGACAATTCTGACCGCAAGTTATCTAATTTTCATAGGCTGCCTCATTTTCAGCAAGTATTCTCCTTCGAGCATTTTAAACGGAACTACCGGATTCAGCATCGTCGTTTACTTTGCAGGCTGGCTCGCATTCATCGGAGCATTCGGATATTATTATCACCACAGACATAAAAAAGAAGAATTTGCCGTCTTCAAAGAATTTAATTTTTCGTACATTCTTTATTTCATAATTTTAACGCTGGCGATAATCGGTGCAAGAGCCGGAATAAGATTATTAATGGTTCTCGGAGCAGTAAGCCCGATAGCAATTTCATTCCTAGTTGTAAAATCTACAAGAAGATACCTTGATGAAAAAGAAGATATGTCAAAATTTTTCTGGGGAGCTGTTGCATTAATAATTATAGTTTCAGCCCTATTCACCGGATGGGCATATTATAAAAATGATGTTGCCACAGCCTCAGGATATTATCCAAGTGCTTACAATCTTCAATGGCAGCAAGCGATGAGCTGGGTTCGTGAAAATACAAGCGAGGATGCAGTATTTGCACATTGGTGGGATTATGGCTATTGGGTTCAAAGCATTGGAAAAAGGGCGACAATATTAGACGGTGGAAACATGATTGGATATTGGAATCATTTAATGGGGAGACTTGTCTTAACAGGGGATGATGAACAAAAGGCGTTGGAATTCCTTTATGCGCATAACGGAACGCACCTGCTAATAGATTCCACAGAGATTGGAAAATACACGGCTTTTTCAAGCATAGGCTCGGATGTCAATTACGACAGAATCTCAAACATACCGACGCTATCTCTTGACAACCAGCAAATTAAAAAAGCGGGCAATAGCACAATTTATGTTTACCCTTCCGGAATAGCGATTGACGAAGACATTATTCTTGAAAAGAATGGGAGCGAAATTCTCTTGCCAAGAAAAGTTGCAGGAATAGGGGCAATAATAATCACCACGGATGGAAATTCCTTGAGTCAACCAGAAGTAATTTTGATAAATAATGGAAAACAGTACAATGAGAAATTGAGGTTTGCGTACTTTGACAATAATTTAATAGATTATGGTTCCGGAATTGATGCAGGGGTTTTCATTTTTCCAAGTCTTGAAGTTGGAGCAAACGGACAGGGGCAACTCAACCATTTCGGAGCAATGCTTTATCTAAGCCCAAGAGTGGTGCATTCTCAACTCGCGCAACTTTATTTGTTCGACAAAAAATCGGAACATTTCAAACTTGCACATACCGAAAGCAATCTTTTTGTCCAACAGAATTTAAAGAATCAAGGCATTCCTGTTGGAGAATTTGTTTATTATCAAGGATTGCAGGGGCCGATAAAAATATGGGAAATCAACTATCCGTCTAACATCAAATTTAACGAAGAATACTTGAATACAGATTATCCTGATGAGGCACTTGATTCGGTCAAGCCAGGAGAGTATTGATGGAACCATTGCTGATAATTCCGTTCGCAGTTAGCTTATTTTTTGTTCTTTTCTCCATGAATTTTTGGATAAAGAAAGCGCATCAAATAGGATTAATCTGGGAAGATATTCACAAGATAAATAAAAATAAAGTTGCAGGCTCCGGGGGAATAGTTATTGTTCTCGGTTTTTTGGCAGGAGTTTTGTCATATATTGCGCTAAATACTTTTTATTTTAATTCAACCCAAAATCTGATACAGATTCTTGCGCTTTCAGTGTCCGTGCTTATTGTAAGCGGAGTCGGGCTTATTGATGATTTATTCGGATGGCAACACGGAGGTCTCTCAATCAGGTCAAGATTGGTTTTAGTAATTTTTGCAGCAGTTCCGCTGATGGTTATAAATGCAGGAACGTCCACAATCATAGGAATTGACGTGGGTCTGATTTATCCGCTGATTCTAATCCCATTGGGAATTGTCGGAGCATCGACAACATTTAACATGCTTGCAGGATATAACGGACTTGAGTCGAGCCAGGGAATTTTAATCTTGGGGGCATTATCAATAGTGACTTACATTACGGGCGCTCGATGGCTTAGTTTAATTTCTTTGATTATGGTTTTATGCCTCTTTGCTTTTTATCTTTTCAATAGATTTCCTGCGAAAGTTTTCCCCGGAGATGTTTTGACCTATCCCGTCGGCGCCATGATTGCAATTGTCGCCATACTCGGCAATGTGGAAAAAATTGCGGTTTTCTTTTTCATCCCATATATATTAGAAACAATCCTCAAAACGCGCGGAAGATTAAAAAAGGAAAGTTTTGCAAAGTTGAATCCTGATGAAACTTTGGAAGTTCCATATGAAAAATTCTATGGACTCGAACATGTTGCGGTTTATTTGCTTAAAAAAATAAAACCTAGTAAGAAAGTTTATGAGAAGGATGTTGTTTATTTAATAAACTTTTTCCAGATAGCCATAATCGCTGCAGGATTTATTTTATTTGGCAATGATTTGAGAACATGAAATTAAAAAAATACCTCCCAATAATTGGAATCGCAATTTTTGCTTATCTTCTTTACAAGATAAATCTTTCAAGCGTTTTGGCAGAAATAAGCAATGCCAATTTTTTTTATCTCGGTGTTGCATCAGCATTCATCATTTTATCATGGTTCACTTCAACATATAAATGGTATGTAATAGCGAGGCGCCAAAAAACAAAAATCCCGTTCCTTGAAGCATTCAAAATAAATCTGATGAGCGGGTTTTATGGTTTTGTGACACCATCAAGGATAGGCGCATTAATTCGCGTTGAATATTTGAAAAAATTCAACGAAGACAAGCTTGGAAAGGGAATAAGCAATTATGTTCTCGAAAAAATTTTTGACATCGGTTCACTTCTTCTTCTCGTCGGAATTTCCTCATTTTTCTTCAAAGAAATTATTTCCGCAAACTATCTCAACTATGCACTGGTAGGTTTTGCTATTTTTCTAATTTTTATAATAATTCTGCGCGACGAGAACAACACAAAATGGCTTCTAAGATTTTTTTATGCTAAGTTTGTTCCGGCAAAAATAAAAAATGGAATGAGGGATGGATTTTATTCATTTTATGAAGACATGCCTGAAAGAAGATTATTCATAATATTTTTCCTATGCAATATCATCAACTGGGTTGTTTTATACTCTATATTTTATTTCATAGGGTTATCTGTTGGGATAAATGTTTCTTTCTTTTATTTCCTTCTTTTCATGCCGATAGTAACGCTTGTTGGGCAGATACCCATAACAATAAACGGGCTTGGAACCAGAGAAGCAGTAATGATAAGTTTATTCGGACTTCTTGGAATTGAAGCGGCGAAAATATTTTCAATGTCTTTGATAAATTTGCTCATTAATGGAATAGTTCCTGCAGTAATCGGTGCCCTTCTAAGCTTCAAGGAAAAGAATAATTCTTAATATCATAATGCTTTTAATGTTTCAGGATTGAAAAAAGTGATGAACGACGGCGATAAGATAAGCATAATTATTCCCGCCCATAATGAAGAAAAAAGAATAGGAAAAACGCTTGATTATTATATTAGATATTTCTCGGGATTGAAAAAAATAGGAGAGCTGAATTTTGAGATAATAGTTGTTTTGAACAATTGCAAGGATAACACTTCAGAAATCGTATGGGAACGCAAACGTGAAGAATTAAAGATTCTTGAATTTGAACAAGGTGGAAAGGGTTTCGCAATAATGGAGGGTTTCAAAGAAGCATTGAAGGGGGATTCTGATTTTATCGGTTTCGTTGATGCAGATATGGCCACTCCGCCGAACGCCTTTCATGGATTGATAAGAAATATAAAAAACTCTGATGGCGTGATTGCAAATAGATGGGATAAAAGAAGTAAAATAAAACCTAAGCAAACATTGATTAGAAAAATAACAAGCAGCGGTTATAATTATGTGATTCGTTCATTTTTTCTTTTTCCATTCAGAGACACCCAATGTGGTGCAAAGGTTTTCAGGAAAGATATAATCAAAAAAAATCTCCATAAAATAGTTTCAAGTCAATGGAACTTTGATGTTGCACTTCTTTTCTGTTTAAGTAAAGAAAGCCATGCCAAAATAAAATCCATTCCAACAGAATGGAGCGATCAGGTCGGAAGCAAAATTAATTTGAGAAGTACGCCAATAAGAATGTTTTTGTCAGCAATAAGATTGAGAGTAATGCACTCTCCATTTCGTGATTTGATAAGAATTTACAGAAAGCTTCCTGAAAGCTTGAAAATACATTAATTTTAAAAAGAGATTTTAGATTGAATTTTCATGGCGACTAGAAAAGTAAAAGCAGATTTTCACAATCACTTAAGGACATCCAGCAGGCTTGCCGACTCTGATTTTAACAGAGCGGTTGATATTGCCGAATGCAGACTTGGAAGTGGGGGCACTTTCGGCATGATAAATTTCGACGACAAAAGATATGAAAAATTCATAGGATTCAAAGGTTACAACAGAGATTATATCGGCGAAAATAAGAATGCAATTTATATCCCCGGAAAAGACATTTTGATTGTCAAAGGACAAGAAGTTCCAACCCAACAGGGGCATTTGCTCATTCTTGGTTTAGGTTACGATGAACATATAAAACAAAATCAAACTCTTGAAGATACTATAAAAGAATCAAGGGACAAGGAAGCAACAATAATATTAGATCATCCCTTTTGCAAAATTGCCTGTGGCGCCGGAGAATTTTTGAGAAAAAGAGAAAATCATAATTTGCTAAAATATATTGACGCATTGGAAGTTCATAACGGAGAAGTTTCTCTTTTCCCGCCATCAAATATAAAGGCGAAAATTTTTTACAATTCAATATCAACATACAATGTGGGCGCAATATCAACCTCTGATGGACATTCTTTTTACGAACTTGGAACAAGCTGGACTGAAATTGATGAAATTGACAGAGATAAAGGAAAATTTTTGGAATCCCTGCGAAAATCCGTTCAGGAAACTAAATATTCCAAAAGAGAAAATAGCGCATCTTTAGTCGGGGCGCTTGAACACGGAATCTATGTCAAATTTACAATACCATTCTTGTCAAAAATCGGCTTGTCAAGATTATTCGACACGGAAAGACCACTGCAATAAATATATCCTTTCTTCATAAACTATATAAGTGATTTACTTGAATTTACTGAATGAGTCGTGGTAAAAAGAGCGAGGTTTCTGGATGAAATTCTCCCTGGTAGTTCCTCTTGCACCCGACAGGGATGCTCCAATCATTGAATCAATAAAAAATTTAGATTATCCAAAATCAGAATTTCATGTCATTGTTGTCAAAGGGCTTAATCCATCTGCAAACAGAAACAACGGCGCCGAAAAAGCCAAGGGAGAAATAATCGCATTTCTCGACGACGATGCATTGATGCAAAAAAATTATCTTAAAGAAGCCGAGAAATTCTTCAATGAACATCCTGAAATTGACATCGTCGGAGGACCGCAGCTTTCTCCAAGCGACGAGAATGTTTTTGCAAAAATTTCAGGCTACACTTTAAGCTCCAAATTTGGGGCATGGGACGTTGCCCACAGATATTCCGTTCAAGAAAAAAAGTTGGATGCCGATGAAAGCATGTTAACATCGGCGAATTTGCTGTGCAGAAAATCTGTGATGGACAAGATAAAATTTGATACAAAACTTTTTCCGGGAGAAGATCCAAAATTCATTGAGGATGCGAAAAAAGCGGGATTAAGAGTTGCATATTCTCCAAACATAATCGTTTATCATAAAAGAAGACCGACGCTAAAACTTTTCATGAAACAAATGTTCAATTATGGGAAGACGAGACCATTCAAGGAAAATTTCTCACAAACTGCAAAAATGCCGTTCTTCCTCGTGCCGAGCGCTTTCATAGCATATCTCATCTCGCTGATTATTCTTGCCGGAATGAATTTTTCAATAACTGGAAATATTGCAAATTCAAATTACGGCATTATTAAAAATATTCCAAATTTTGGACTTATTTACATGACGCCGCTTGCGGCTTATCTCGTTCTCGCTTTGATTTTTTCCATAAGAGATTCAATGAAGAATAAACATGGAAGCGCATTGTTTGTTCTGCCATTCATTTATCTTATTTTGCATTTGGCTTATGGAAGCGGGATGATTTGGGGATATATCAAAAAGAATTTCACAGACAGAAGCGTCGGATAATTATTTCTTTTTTCCTTTCATGCCTTCAACTTCTTTTTCAGTATAGACTTTAACAATTGAAAGTTTTTCATGATGCGCGCTGCAACCCATGCAGTATCTCCTTCCTTCCTGCAAATAACCGCATTTTGAACATTGATACATATCTTGTGGCATAAGTAAAAATAAAGAAAATGCTTTAATTAGTTTTTGCAATAAGAGTATATATTTCAAGAATATTGAATTAAACACCTTAAGTTTTTTAAACCTAAATCAAGTATGTTAACAATGGTTAAAAGAGAATTAAACTCTTCAAAAAAAGTTGATATTCAAAAGGTTCTTGTCGGCTATCCTCCGGTTGAGTCTGCAAAGGGAACGGCTTTGCTTTCGCAGAACAGACAGTTCCAATATTTTCAGGTAGCTTCTTTTCTTTTTCCGGTAGCGATGGGAACTGCCGCAACAATGGCGAGAGATGCAGGGTTCAAAACAATTTGGTATGACGCTGTTTCAGAATATATGAATGTTGAAGTTTACGACAGAATGCTTGAAAGGGAAAGACCCGACATTTTCTTTTTTGAGACTAAAGCTCCCGTTGTGAAAAAACATTGGGCTTCTGTAAAACATTTGAAAGAAAAATTTCCCAACATGCTGATTGTAATGTGCGGAGACCATGTTTCCTACGACGCAAAAGAAACGATGGAAAATTCCTTGGTTGATTATGTAATTCGCGGAGGATATTATGATTTTGCATTTATTGAACTTCTTGATGCTTTGAAAAATGGAAAGAAAATTCCCGTCGGAGTTTGGTACAGACAAAATGGAAAAATTATTGACAATGGAAGGTATATTTTTCATGGAAAATTAGACGATGCCCCAATCATTGACAGAAGACTGACAAAAAATCATAATTATCAAATTGAATTTAATTTGAAGGGAAGACCGCTTGCATACATAATGAGTGGAAGAGATTGCTGGTATGGAAAATGTACATTCTGTGTTTGGGATCACACACTTTATCCAAAGGGGCAGTTCAAAGTTAGAAGTCCTGAAGATGTAATGAAAGAAGTTAGATATTTAGTTGATGAGTGCGGAGTCAAGGAAATCTTTGATGATTGTGGAACAATCACCGTCGGACCTTGGCTGGAAAAATTCTGCAGGTTGATGGTTGAATCTGGATATAATAAGAAAGTTATGTATTCATGTAACATGAGATTTGGTGCTGTAAATCTTGAACAATATAAAATGATGAAGCAAGCGGGATTCAGACTTTTGAAATATGGTTTGGAATCTGGATGCCAAAAAACAATTGACAAACTTGACAAGGGAACAAAGATTGAAGAAATAATTCCTTCGTGCAGAGATGCAAAGAGAGCTGGATTGACGGTTCATTTGACGATGATGGTCGGTTATCCTTGGGAGTCAAGAGAAGATGCGATGCAAACAATTCAACTTGCTAAAAATTTAATGGTAAAGGGATATGCAGATGTTTTGCAATCAACGGTAATTGTTCCATATCCTGGAACGCCATTATATGAAGAGGGGCAAGAAAAAGGGTGGTTCAGATTCAATCCGAAAGATTATGAGAGATTTGACATGACTGAACCTGTTTTCAAAACGCCAGGAATGACTGCCGATGATGTTCAAAGATTGTGTCAAATGAATTACAAAATTTATCTTGACCCAAGATATATTTTCCAACACGCAAAAAGAATCAAAGACATGCAAGATGTTGCTTACACTTTGAATGGTATGAAAGCCGTCGTCGGACATTTGGTGCAGTTTGCCGGCGCTGATAAGACTTCTTCCGGATAAATATTTAAAGATAGAAAACCTAGAGATTAGATGGGACCAAAATATTTTACAGATAAGAAAGGAATTTAATACTTGCATAATTGAAACACATTAGTTCAAGGTTTTATTATAATCAAAGTGTCTTTTAGGTTTTCTCCAGTTTCTTGAACGATATATCTTATAATTTCATTTTCGGTGCGAATGCAACCCCTGCTCGCATCAAATCCAAGAGATTGAACTAATGGCGTCCCATGCAAACCAAACCCGTGAAATCCAAGGGATGAAAAATCTATCCTGATAAAACCATAGCCGAATTTTTCAGGTTCTCTTTTTTCAAATTGATGCAATTTAAAAGCCCCATATTTTATTTTTCCATCACCGCCGGATTTTTTGTCGCCTTTTATTCGCGGAGATGAAATCACTCCGCTTGTCAAAAGCGCCCCGTTGCCGTAAAAATACAACGTATGTTCCTCCAATGAAATATCGATAACATACCGGCAATTTCCTATAATATTTTTCCTATTAACCAAAGCATCTTCCAAAGTATGGGTTGGTTTGCATACGTCTATTTTTAATTCTTCAGCTTTTGGCTCGCCATTAAGAAAAAAATAAATTACAATTGAAGCCAACGAAATTTTTTTCGCCAGTGACATATACCTGTTTTGACATATATATTATAGTATATATTTAAATTCTACGCTTTCGCAAACTTCAAAACTTCAAGGCCGCCCTTCAAAGTTAGCTTTACGTCTTTGGCGGTCCTCAATCTTATCAATCTCCTCAAAATAAAGGAAGGGCGAAGATAAAATTCCTTGTATGCCTTTTTTTGCATTCTGCTCATCAATTCCGGAGTGACATCGCCGTGAATAAAAGCTCCTTCGGAATATGCAGTGTATCCTTCCCAACCCACGTCGAGAAGTTTGCCTTCCTTTTTTATAATTTCATAATATTCCGTTTTCGGCATAGGGATGGTAACATGGAATGTTGCAGTATCTAATGGAAGAGATTTTGCGAAACGAATGGTATCTTCCATTGTCTTCTCATTTTCCCCAAGCAATCCGAATATGAACAAACCTCTAGCATTTATTCCAGCCTCGTAGCACCATTTCGCCGCGTTTTGAATGTCTTCCAATTTCTCCGCTTTTCTCATCTTGTTCAAAATTTCCTGATTTCCCGATTCAATTCCAAGGGACAACATGTAACAGCCAGCCTGTTTCATATGCTTCAGCATCGGCAAAGATAATTTATCGCATCGGACTCCATTTGAAACTCTCCAAATAATTTTTTTATTCAATCCAGTCTTTACCATTAAGTCGCAGAACTCCCTCACCCTTTCAGGATAAAGCGTGAAATTGTCATCCTGAAAATCTATTTCTTGAGTTCCATAAGTGTCAACTAAATGCTGAATTTCTTTTACAATATTTCCGGCGCTTCGCGCCCTCATCTTTCTTCCAGAAGTTATGAAATCCGCACAGAATATGCAACGATATGGACAACCTCTTCCCGAAACAACATAATCTATCGGAGAACGTCTTGTTTCAAAACTAAAATATTTTTCCATCGGCAACAAATCTCTTGCTGGAAAAGGCAGAGAATCCAAATCTTCAATGAATGGCGCGTCCCTATTATGAATTATTTTTCCTTTTTTATCCCGATAAGAAACCCCAAGAATTTTTCCAAGTAGCTTATTGTTCAATATGTCAACGATGGCTTCCTCGCCCTCTCCACGGACGACAATGCTGATTTCTTGGTAATCTCTCAATACTTCTTCAGGCATCGAACTTGCATGAATTCCTCCGAAAATAACTTTAGTATTTTTTGGAAGCATATCGCACAGTTTTTTTATTTCATCCATCATGCTTGAGGCCCCCGTCAAAGCGACAAAGTCGGGAGAGTATCTTTCAATCTCCTGCTTTATCTGCTCGTGATTTAAATTATGGGCATTTGCCTCCAGAATCTTTACTTCATGTCCCTTTTCCCTTACAACCGCCGCTAGATATGCAAGTCCGAGGGGTGGAGAAATCGGCGTAGCGGTTTCACTACCAGCATAGGAATAAACACTACGGTAGTTTGGCTGAATTAAAAGCAATTTCACCATATGAAAGCCATCAGAAAATTGTTTAAATATTTTATGATGACATAAAATCCTAATAATCCTTAAATACACTTTCCTGCTGAAATTTTAGATGATAATACTTGGAATAAGCGCCTCTCACGATGCCGGAGCGGCTATAATAAAAGACGGTAAAATAATTTCTGCGGTCAATGAAGAAAGGCTGAACAGGAAAAAAATGTATTGGGGTTTTCCAGAGCTTTCCATTGATGAAGTTTTCAGGCTTTCAAAACTAAGTCCGAAGGACATTGATGTTGTCGCAATTTCAAATCTTACAATGACAGGGATGGAAGATGGCGCGACTCCGGGAGAAAGAGACAAAAAAATTTATGAAAATAAAAAAATGCAGTCGGGAAAACAATTGATGTATCCGTTGTCAAAATTCAAATTCATCGGCACAAAGACGTTCACAAAAATGGCTTTGGCAATAGGAATAATGAAAACAAAAAAGAAAATTGAATTCATAAAAAATTATCTCAAATCAAAAGGGATTGATGCTCCAATGATTCAAATTGAACACCACAAGGCTCATGCGGCTTCCGCTTTTTTGACGTCAGGATTTGAGAGGTGCTTGACTTATACTTCGGATTTCATGGGAGATTTTCTTTGCTGCACTGTGAATGTTTGCGATGAAAACGGCATTCACAGAGTTTTGGAGACGCCATTTTATCATTCTCCGGGAATGGTTTACACTTGGATTACAAAATATCTTGGATTCACGCCCGGAAAACATGAGGGAAAAATAACCGGATTGGCGGCATTTGGAAAACCAACAACTTATGATATTTTTTCAAAATATATTTCATTGAGCAAAGATGGAATGTCATATGAAAGAAATATCCGAGGTTTCTGGTATCACAACGCTCTGGAAATGTTCAAAAAAGATTTGGATGGTTTCACAAAAGAAGAAATTGCGTCAGGGTTGCAAAAAAGATTTGAAGATGTTGTTTCAATCCACATCCAGAATTGGCTTAAAGAATATCCCATGAAAAATGTCGCGCTTGCAGGCGGAATTTTTGCAAATGTAAAGCTTAATCAGAAAGTATTAGAACTTCCGGAAGTTGAAAATATCTTCATTCATCCACATATGTCCGACGGCGGATTGGCGGCGGGAGCCGCATTGGCAGTCTGGATGGAATCTGAAATCAGAAAAGGAAGGAAAATAGTTCCGCAAAAACTTGAAAATGTTTATTTCGGCGAAGATTACAGCGATGAGGAAATCCAGAAAGAACTTGACAATCACGGATTGAAATACAAACATTATGAAAATGTCGAAAAAGAAATTGCCAAGTTAATCGCAATAGGCAAAGTTGTTGGAAGATTTAACGGAAAAATGGAATACGGACCTCGCGCCCTTGGAAACAGAAGCATTTTGTACCAGCCAACAAAGAAGGAAGTTAATGATTGGCTGAATAAAAGATTGAAAAGAACCGAGTTCATGCCGTTTGCTCCGTCAACAATAAAAGAAGATTTGGAAAAAAGCTACAAAGACACGAAAGGTGGAGAATATGCGGCAGAATTTATGACTATCACTTTCAACGTGACAGACTGGTTCGCAAAAAAATGTCCTGCAGTCACTCATGTTGATGGAACTGCTAGACCCCAAATAGTAACCAAAGAAATCAATCCCAGTTATTACAAGATAATAAAAGAGTACCAAAAAATTTCAGGAATTGGAACTATCGTAAACACTTCATACAATATGCACGAGGAACCGATTGTCTGTTCTCCCGATGACGCAATCCGTTCATTCAAGGACGGAAAATTGGATTATTTGGCCATTGGAAATTACATAGCGAAGAACAGTTCTCCCATTCCACAATCCTTATAAGAGCTTTTTCTTTTCATCGTTTATGCCTGAAGAAAATAAAGATGTGAAAAGTCTTGGAAAATATGACAAACCCGGCTTCAAGGAAATTACAATGGAAAAGCCGAGAGAAATTGACGCCACTGGAATAAAACGCCCATGGAAAATGGATCCGAAGGGATATTTTTTGATAAGAGTTAATGCTGATTTGAAAAAAATTGAAGCGGCGTTTTGCGATTACAAAGAAAACAAGGTAAGAATAATAATTCGTGGAGACAACCCTATGGAAGTTTATACTATGATGCTAAATGAAGATTTGGTGCAGAATCTTGACCATGCGATGGATTTGGGCGTTGAGCTTGAAAAGGCGTATATTGCATTAAAACACGGGAAGAAATATACTCAAGACAAGATAGATTTGGAAGACAATTAATCTTATAAGTTCTCGACAAAATCATTTCAAATGGGAAAATACACCGCTTACGGCGAAAAAATGGACGATTACATTCAGGAAAATTATCTTGATAAAATCGTAAAATCTTTCGTCAAAGATTGCAATCCCATTTCAATAATTCTTTTTGGCGGTTTTGGAAAGGGAGAAGGAAGCATTCAATTCATTGATGGAAAACCCGTCCCGTTCAACGATTTTGATTTGTATGTTGTAACGAAAGAAAAACTTTCCGATGAACAGCTAGATAAAATATCAATGAACGCATCAAAAGAAATCGGTATGGGTGGTTTGGAAGTTGCATATTTTCCGCAAGAAGGTTACGATGCAAACAAATTTTTTCACGTTGATGTTAGGTGTTTGCCCGTAGACTCTTTGCAAAATTTGATGAAGATACAAAGGTATTATGAACTGAAGTATGGAAGCCAAATAATTTACGGCGATGAAACCGTGTTGAATGCGATAACGGAGATAAAACCTGAAGACATTCCAGGATCAGAAGGTTTGCGAAATCTTTTCAACAAACTTCATACAATGCTTCTTGGATTGCAAAAAGAATACAACGAAGACCAAAGAAAAATAAGAATTTTCTGGAGCATGAAATGCTACATGTCGATATGCGAGTCACTTTTGATTTTTGACAAAAAATTCGCTCCAACTTCCAAGGGAAGGGCTGAACTTTTTGCAGAAATTTATCAAAGAGATTTTCCGGAACTTTATGAAAAAATCCCAAATCTTCCAAAAAAAGTTGAAACAGCGACGAATTTTAAATTAAAGCCAAATTTCAAAGTGGATGAAGAAAAACTTTGGGATACTGCATTAAGGGACATAATGATCGTCTTTGAATATGCGATTAAAAAAATTTCAGGGACTCAAAATGTTTCCGAAGCGATAAATAAAAAATTACCCTACAATTATTTCAAGCCTTATCTTCAAAAAAGAATTGGATTTAATTTTTTCCCAGCTCAATACGCCTTGAACGTTGGATATTTCAAGATATTAAAGAAGCAAAATGAAACTTATTTTTCGCCACTATTCAATTGGAAAGACGTTGGTTTGAGATTGATTCTTCCAATTTATTATCTTTTAAAATTTAAAATGACGAACGATGAAAAATATCTTGACCTGACTCAAAATGAATTGAAAAAATTCATAAGAGTTGAAAGCAAAGATTTTTGGCATCTAAAAGAGAGAGCTCTAAAAGCGTACGGGCTTTATTATGAGCAAAGATTACTCTAAAATGAAAATCATTGTAATGTTAGACAGCTTCAAGCCGGAATATATTAGATACACCACTTACCTAAAAGATATGTGCAGAAAGTATCAGCACGGGGAACTCGAAACACCATTGGGATTTTGGGGCGGAATGGAAGTTTTTTTCCGAGGACAATCTGAAAAACTTGCATTTTTTTATTACAATGAAAAAAGTTCTTGGAAATGGATGAAAAATTTTATTTGGCTTGGAAAAATAAATCGCTTCGCTTTTGATATTCTATTAAATTTGTGGAATGTCGCAAAAGGTAATGAGCTTTTCAGGACGAATAATATTCCAATGAATAAATTTCATTTATTTGACACTGACGTAAAAACTCCTTTTCAAAAAGGGCTGGATATAAAATATATTTCATTTCACGAACTTGACGGAATAGCACATAAATATGGAACAAAATCAATAGAAGTTATTAATGAAGTAAGAAGACTTGATGAATTGTTGAAAGAAATTAACTGGGATATAATAATGTCAGACCATGGCATGCTTGACATAAATGAATTTGTGAAAATGCCTGAAACTGACAAATGTTTTATTGATTCAACTCTTGCAAGATATTGGAGAGAAAAACCAAATGGAATTCCTGAAGAAAAATGCAACCAGATAAATTGGAGAAACAGCAACAAATATGGAGATTATATTTATCTTGCAAATCCAGGTGTTTGTTTTTTTCCAAATTATTGGCAGACAAAGCCTTGCATCGGAATGCACGGATATAATCCAAAAATTAAAGATATGAAAGCATTCTATATCGTCAAAAAAGAAGGTTCAAGAAAAGATTTGACGATGAAAGAGCTTCATGAGCATATTAAATAGTCAGCCCAATGCATAAATTATCGGCGACAAACTTGAACTCTGTCCAATAATTATCAAGAACCCAAGAAGTATCAGCATCAGAATTATTGGTAAAAGCCACCATTTTTTTCTAACTTTCATAAAATTCCACAACTCCAGCAAAAGTGGTTTGTTATTCATAGACTTGGACAATTCCTTTTCTTTTTAATTCTTCAGTTATATAATCTGCAGACATTTTAACCCCATCTGGATTCCAGTGCGGGTCTGTTTTGAAATAAAATTTATCAAAATTTTCATCTGCTAAATCGTACAAACTGATGTAATTAATATTTCTCTTTGGCAACTCGTCATTGAAAATTTCGTCAATTTTTCTAAAATCAAAGTATGATTCATCGACATCGGAATATAAATTTAGGAATTTTTTCTGGTACTCTTCACTAACTCCTCTTTTTTCAGGAATTCCTATAACTATAAATTTTAAATCATTTTTTTCAGATAATTCTTTAAATTCATCAAATAATTTGAAGACTGCAAATATAAGATTTTGTGCATTATTACTATATTCTTTCTCAATAAAAATATCTATCGCATCAGATATTCTTTGTGAATACTTTACCTTCATGGCATTTTCAATAGCAGACAATTTATGAAAAATAAGAGAGTAAAGATGGGAAAATCTTAAAAAAATACTAGATGTTGGATGTTCCTTCGATAAGGGATTTTTACTTGGACCGTATTTATTGTTCCAAGTCATTTTTGTAGGATAATTTTCAATAATTACAGTTTCATTGTTTAATACAAAATTTAGATTGCTTGGCTCTACTATCTGTTGAAGTAGAATTATTTTTGATTGGCTTTCCAGAAAAGTTTTGGCTTGAGCTAAAATTTCGTCTGGTGAAGTCTGGAATGTTTTTCCAGATCCAAGATTTATTCTCTTAATCGACTGAAATATTGGTTTATCTGAAAACGCCTTATCCCAAGAAGAGGTATCTGAAAAGTCATTTGGATAAAAAAACAACAGAACTATATCCGGATCATATTTTAATCCTTCTTCATAAAATTGTAAAATCTCCTGACCTGTTCCATAACCATCAACGCCCATGTTTATTACTTCATAATTTTCACCGAGATCTTCCTGCAATTTAACCGCGATTGTCTCGCTATCATTTAAACCAAAGCCATAAACAAATGAGTCTCCCAACAATAAAACTCTTTTTTTGTTCCCCTTTTCATAGGAAATCTCCTTACTCATCCTTAATCCATTAGAATTATGGATTTTGGAAATTATTTTGTTTGTATCTGGCTGGTATCTGCATCCAGTATAATTTGGAATTAACTTCCAACCAAAATGCGAATCCAATTCTACCTCAAGATTTGAAAGATTTTTATAAGAATATTCATAGCAATCATCATAAAGTTTCTGCGGGTAAAATAATCTTAAACCAATTTCAAAAAATATCATCACAACAAGAATTGTAATTCCAAGAATCAAGAGATTTTTCTTTAAGTCTTTTCTATTGAAAAATTTCTTTGGAATAGGATTTTCCAAATTTATTTCATTATTCGTCGTTGATATTTCTTCCATCTTTATTAATCTCCGGCAATTTTTTCGCCATCCCAAGCGTCTTTTAGATTGTCTTCCCTTTTTATTAAGAAATTACCAATTATTAAGTAATCTATTCCAGTACCCATCATACACTTATAAGCATCATCGGGAGAACAGACTATGGGTTCTCCCCTAATGTTAAAAGAAGTATTTATTAAAATGGGAATTTTGGATTTTTTTCCAAATTCTTTTATTAAACCATAATAAATTGGATTTTGCTCCTTTCTTATTGTTTGCAATCTTCCAGAACCATCAACATGAGTAACTGCAGGAATTTTTTTACGCCATTTTTCTTTAATCGGATAAACCATCAACATAAAATCAGTTATTTCTGGAAGAGTTTTGTCGCAATCAAAATATTTTGACACATCTTTCCTGCAAACCACCGGGGCAAATGGCCTGAATTTTTCTCTGTGTTTTACCTTTAAGTTTAATATTTCTTTCATTTTTGAATCGCATGGATTTGACAAGATGCTTCTGTTTCCAAGGGCGCGAGGTCCGTATTCCATTTTTCCCTGGAACCAACCGATAACATTATTTTCAAAGATTAATTTGGCTGTTGTTCCAATTAATTCTTTTTCATCCCTAAATTCATAGTATTTTATATTTTTATCTTCAAGGAATTTTCTGATTTCTTCATTGGAAAATTCTGATCCTAAATACGCGTCTTTTAATACAGAATTTCTCTGATTTCCTAAAAGGGCATTGTAAATGTACAGTGCCACTCCAATGTTTGTTCCGCCGTCTCCAGGATCTGGATTAATCCATATTTTTTTGAATTTTGTATTTTTCAAGATTTTCCCATTAGCGACACTGTTTAAAGCCACCCCTCCGGAAAGAACAATATTTTCTGATTTTACGACCTCATGAACGTAATTCAATATTTTAATCAAAACTTCTTCGGTAATTAACTGCAATGCCGCCGCAATATCTTTATGTCTTTGTGTTAATTCTTCTTTTGAATTTCTTATTTTTCCACCTAGCAAATTGCATAATTTCTTTGTAGGCATTCTTCCGGAATAGTGGTATTTGAAAAAGGACATGTCTAATCTGTAACTCCCATCGTCTTTAATATCAATAACTTGTTTCAATTTTTCATAGTAGGGATTTATTTTTTTGTCCATGTTACCATAGGGAGCCAAACCCATGATTTTGTATTCAGAATTATTTACACTAAAACCAAGGTAAGCGGTGATTGTTGAATATAATAATCCAATTGAGTGGGGAAATTTTATTTCTTTGAATAACTTTATTTCATTGTCTTTTCCAAATCCATAAGTTGTTGTTGTCCATTCTCCGACCCCATCTATTGTTAAAATTGCCGCTTCTTTAAACGGGCTCGGCAAAAAAGACGAGGCTGCGTGAGCCATGTGATGTTGAATAAACAAAATATCTTTTTTATATTTCAATTTCTTTTTTATCGTCTTGATTATTCTTAATTTTTCATTCAACCAGGACGGCAAACTAGATAAAAATTTTGCATAGCTCTTAGGGAACATCTCAAGATGCTGATATAATAATCTCTCAAATTTTAACAATGGTTTTTCGTAAAATCCAATATAATCAATTTCGTTTATTGTAATCTCTTGAGATTCAAGACAATATTTTATCGCATTTTCCGGAAATGAATCGTCATGTTTTTTTCTTGTAAATCTTTCTTCCTGAGCTGCCGCCACAATTTTTCCGTCTCTTAAAAGAGCTGCAGATGAATCATGGTAAAAACAACTTATTCCTAAAATGTACATCTTAAAATTGCCTGTAATAATTTTCCATTGGCTCCTTGTTTAAATTTAATTCCGACCAATATGTTTCTTTATCTTTCTTTATATTTAATTCTAAGAAATGTTTTCCAATAATTTTGGCAAAAATTGAGGTTAATCCGACTCCGACAAAATATGTAAATGTTAAGAGAACAAAGTTTACAACAGATGATATATCATCCCCGAACGCTTTTTGCCCTTTCTTAAAATCCTCAAATAATTTTTTCATTTTTAAGCCAAAAATTTATTATTTTTCCAGATAAAACTAAATTTACAGATATTAGAAAAATATGAATATAGCTCCACGATTCTGGTAGTTTACCTGAGAAAAACAAAACTGTAAATAGAACGAATGAGAAAATTACCAACATTGAGATATATCCCATAATTTTGCCAATCATAAAAACAGCACAAATTGCAGTTATAAAAAGATATTGATATTATTTAGAAAAAAATATTTTATGATGATTAATATAAAACATTGGGCGTTCATTAAAAAATAGTAACTATATTTTATAAAGTATATATCGCAGAATATATGTTATGGGGGGAAGTTTGAAGTTAATCATATCCGTTCTATTATTCACTTTTATCTTTTCTGGTTTCATATCTGCAGATAATTACAAGGAGTTTATAGAAGACGAGTCTAATTATGGGAAAATATCAGTTTCAAATAAGAATAACGAAAAATTAGCGGAATATATCCTTCTGAGTAACACAAACACGTGCTTGATTAATTGTGAAGCTAATGGGATAGCAAAATTATTTTCCCGAGGCGAACTCTTCACAGACCTAAATTTTAGAGACTTGGTGGGTTTAACTGAAATAAAAGGCAGCAAAATTTTAATAAAAAAGAGCGAGAGTTATAATCATGAGATTAACGATTATGAAAAGAAATGTTATGAAGAAAGCAATGGCACGTATTGCGTAAATAGAATAGTTGGAAGCCATCAAGAAAATAAGACAAGAACTTTTTTGGAAGAATATGATGGTTCTGTTTTAGAACCCGGGATGTATGAGTGGAAAATAGAAGGAAGAAAGGATAGATTCAAGAATATCGACTGGATAGCCAGTTCATTTGGAATTGATTTAACTGATTGGGCCTGGTGGAATACCAGCTATAATCTCCAAAGAAATTTGACTGGCATGAATGAATCCTTGATCTTTCCAGTTAATGGGACGAGTGAGATAAATATTAATGGTACTAATTTTATTATTTATGGGATGGGGGAAGATATATCCGGTACGACCGCTTTTTATTATAGTGATGCATCTTCCGCCAGCCCAAGCGCAATAGCTAATGATTCTGATGAATTTTTTAAAATAATAAGCTTCCCATTTGAAAATAAGAGTGGAATTCCGGGAAATTTGACTGCTTTTGTTCCTATGGACATAAAAAATTCAACAAAGAATATTACTAATTTTATAGACACGTCAGGTTTTGGCGGGTTTGAGATAATAAATCAAAATGGACTTGATGATGGTGTATTTAGTAACTTTACACATAATATAAGTCACATATTTGGAGGTTATCATCTTAAAAATGGTACTGGCAGTAACTTCTCACAATTTCTTTTTAATGGTAGCGAAACCCCAATAAATAGAGACAAAGGTTGTTTTTATTCAGTTATAGAATTCAGTGGATACCCAAATCAAACTGGCAGTGACAGATTCTACTGGGTAGAGAGCCGAACTTCAAACACTCGATTTTACTGGAGTGCCCTTAACTGGGAATTTCAACTTGGAGGAACTGTAATTTTAAGCACTGCATGGAATGCCTCGGATGTGCAACCAAATACAGTCCATCATGTATTCTGGTGTTGGGATACAGTAAATGATAATTACAAAATTGTAGTTGATAAAAAACTTATTGCAAGCGACACTACACCCGCTTCAGCTACAAGTGATGATATGTACGTTTTTGGTTCTGGTACTGCTGGTGGCGGAGCTGGAAGAGCTTTAAGTTTAAATGTTAGTCATATTGCATTCTACAATTCTTATTTAACATCTGCACAGATAAATTCAACATATGATGCCTTCTCTGTAGGGACGACCCTCATGTCTATAGAATCCTCTTACGAGCCCCTACAGAACGCTACCTTTGAAAATTTAAATGTAATAAATACAGGGTTCTTTGCAAATATTGGTAGCTCCGTTATACGAGTTGTCAAAGGATGGTTCAATGAAATTGATGTATCTGGAAACGCAAACATAGCTGGAAATTTAACAATAGGATACGAACAAGTTATAAATACATGTAGCAACGCTACGATAAGAGTATGCAACGTGAGTTGTTCAAGTGGAAAACAAATTTTAAGTGGTGGATGCAGAGCAAGGTCCGCCCCAATAAACGCAACATTTCCTTCAAGTGCAACAACTTGGATGTGCAACACTAATAAAACGGCGACCAATATAACTGCTTACGCTATTTGTGGAAGATTATACTAGAGTTTCCATAATCTTTATAACCTTTTTTTATATTATTGTACAATGAAAACACTTCTAATCGCGCCGAATTATTTGAAAGTTTACAGCTATGTTTCCGAGGAGGCGACGATGATTCTTCCACCATTGGGATTGGCTTACATTGCAGGATATTTGAGGGGAAATGGAATTGATGTTCAGGTTCTGGATTTGGCTGCTCTAAGATTAACAGATGAGCAAGAAAAGGAAGCGATAAGGAAGAGCGGGGCTGATTTTGTCGCTTTGGCGGCGACTACAAATACAATTATGGAAGCTTATGCGCTTGCAAAAAAAGCCAAAGAGGTTTTGCCAAATTGCAAAGTCGCCGTCGGCGGACCTCATCCGACAATGATGCCTGAAAGAACATTGCAAGAATTTCCAGAGATTGATTATTGCATAGTTTCCGAGGCGGAAGAAACAACATTGGAATTGGCTCAAGAAAAAAAAGACAAAGATATTTTAGGAATTTCATACAGAGATAAGAAAGGGAATATCAAAGTTAATATGCCTCGTACTTTGATTCAAAACCTTGACAAGCTCCCATTTCCAGCCAGAGATTTGTTGCCCTTGGAAAAATATTGGACACCAGGAGTAAGAAGATATCCATTTGCGACGATAATGACTTCAAGAGGTTGTCCTTATAGTTGCACATTCTGTTCAAATTTTAGAACGCAAGGAAAACAATTCAGATACAGAAGCCCTGAAAATGTTTTGGCTGAAATTGATTTCTTGGTTAAGAATTACGGAGTCAAAGAACTTAATATTCTTGACGACAATTTCACTTTCCTTCCAGGCAGAGTTGAACAAATCTGCGATATGTTAATTGAAAGAAATTATGATTTGGAATTGAAGACTGGAAATGGAATTAGAGCGGACAGAGTAACTCCGGAGCTTTTGAAAAAAATGAAGAAAGCTGGTTTCTATCTTGTTGCTTTCGGAGTTGAATCTGGAAATCCTGAAATCTTGAAAAAGATGAGAAAGGGAGAAACCCGGGAACATATCATCAACGCTGTAAAATGGGCGAAGCAAGCGGGTTTGCTGACTGAAGGATTTTTCATGTTTGGAAATGAGGGAGAAGGGAGACAAGAAATGCTTGACACGATTAATTTCGCGAAACAGCTTGATATGAATTTCGCGCAGTTTCAAATTTACACTCCGGTTCCCGGAAGTCCTTATGCCGACAAGCTGATTAAAGAAGGGAAGGTTTTCTCGCAGAAGTGGGAAGACTTCAACGCGTTTAATGCCCCCTTGTTTGAATATGGCGGAAGTAGTTTCGCGCTTATGATAGAAATGCAGAAGAAAGCATACAGAGAATATTATTTCCGCCCGACGATGATTTTGAGAAAATTTCTTGAGGTCAAAAACTTGAAGCAGTTCAAGGCTTATGCAAAAACTGGGCTTGCCGTCGCTAAGTTCAGCATGGGGAAGGCGACTTAAAGGGAAATTTTAAGTTTTTTACAACCAATCGATATTAATAGTTTATTTAATATGGTGTCATTAGTATTATTGAAAATTAGTCTTATCACTAAGAAAACAGATATCAGAATCGCTAATGTAAAAACAATAGGATAAATCATTTTAAATTTATAATTAGAAGAATTTGAAATAGGGTTAATAATATAATAGAATAGGTTAAATCCTCTATAGTCCAGCTATCAACTAATTTTAATCCTTCTCCAGTTATCCTGTAGTTTTTTCCATTTTGGTCTTCACTTATAAATTTTATCAGATTATCTTCTATTAGAGTTTCAACCCCCTCATCTATCCTATGTAATCTATCATACCCATAGCAAACAAAGAGGGGATACCCGCGATATAATTGCTTCAGAAATTTTCGTAATCTCCAAACAACTAAATCTTCCCCTAAGAAAAATTTCTTTATTTCTCTAAAAAACATTTTAAATCTTTGAGAGATAGAAATTCCATATTTTTAAATCGCTTTATTTTCAACCTTCCAAAATCTCCCCTAAATCAGGCACAAATTCTTCAAAATCTTGATAAGGTCCGCCTGCAAGTCCAGCTTTTGTGAATGAATGGATTGCCAATGCTATATCAACCATTTTCTGTGAAACCTTAGGACGATTTTTGTAATAAACCTCATCAGAAAGTTTGTTCAACTTTTCAGCGGCGGGTTTTTTGTCGGAAGATTCATTGTATTTCTCAACAAGTAAAAGCATTTCTTTGGCAACCTTTTTTTCATAAGCTCTATCCATAAGAAAATTTTCTTCAATGTTGTTTATAAGTTTTATTGGGATACCTTATTGAATAAAGAAAATAAATTGATATGTAAAATACCGTCGTCATTATTGCAAGAACGTATTTGAATATCAGAGGAAATTGATTTATCATTATGGCGTAGGCAAGAGCGACAAAATTAGCGATGAGGAAGATAATGAACAAACTCAAGCTAACGCCTTCCGTGCTTCTCATTTTTATGGTTTTGACAACCTGCGGAATTATCATAACTGAAAACAAAAACGTGGCAATCCACCCTAAAATCTGAGCTAAATCCATAAAATCATTTTGCCGTTTTGTTTTAAAAGAATTGTGATAGTCAAATCATTTATATTTGAATTCGTAAATTATCAAACTTGGATTTTGATTTTGATAGAAAACTTTTGCTATGGAAAACATTTCCGGTTTTCTTTCGGGCAAAGTTTGAGCCCATTCCGGAATCGATTCATAAATTGACATAACCAGATATTTCGGCTTGTAATCTGAAACAAATTGCATGAATGATTCTTCATCGTCGGCGTATTTTAGGAAATCCTTGTTTCCAAGTTTTGTGCCGTAGAAAAATCCAGGGTCAAACGGGTAAGTTGAACGCTCAGAATAATACAAAATTTGCGGAAGCGAATTTGATATTACAGAATCCGAAGGATTTGAATTTTCATTTATCCATAAACCCGCTTCCATTACTTCCGAATAGGAAACAGTTTTTTGTTCCATCAGGTTTTTAGCAAAAAGAAGGTTTGGAATCATCAAAATTGAAATTATTATAATTACGGATAGAATCGTTGAAGTTTTGCCGCCCATTTTTCCTTCCAGAGCCTTTTCTATTTTTACAAGTGGCGAGACTGCAACCAGAAACAAAAATGGGAGCGCCGCAGTGATATATCTCTGGTCAACATAATTGGCATCATCAGCCTGATTGATATATCCGATTACAAGAAAAACGCATAAAATCCAGAAAAGCACGATGAATTTATTCTGCACTTTTTCATTCTGAAACACTTTATCAAATCCAAAAATCAAATCGGCAAAAAAGAAAAAAAGTCCAGGCAAAAAGAGTAGATAAAAAATCCATGAACTAAGCATATAAGGCAAGTCAAAAATATATTTCAAAATTTCCATAGTTGCGATAGTTCTCTCGTTGCCGGGGCTTACCTTTTCCCCTATTCCAAGATAGTGGCTTGCCAAATCCAAGGCAGGATTTCCATAATGTTGTGAATAAAGATAAACTTGCGGCAGCATCACAAGAACAAAAATCAGCGCGCCAATCCATATTTTCTTATTTACGAACATTTTGTGTTTTTCTTTCAAAAAAACCGGAACCATAAATGCTGGAATCATCATCAACGACTGCATTCTCGTCAAAACTGCAAGTCCGAAAATCGCGCCGGAAATATAAATAAATTTGTTTCCTTCTTTTGATATATATCCTTTCCAAAATAGAAAAAATGAAAATAATATGAAGAAAGCCGCTGGGACATCGGTCATAACTCTCCCAGTGTAGAAAAGCAAAATCCATGAAAATGCCAGAGCCACTGAAGTATAAAGCGCAAGTTTTTTATCAAACATTTTTCCTATTAGGAGATATGAAACAAAAATAAATCCGACTGAAAATAATATTTCTGCAAATCTTACTCCAATTTCCCCGATTCCCAGAGTGAAGAAAGGCGCCGACATTAGCGCAAACAAAAATCCACGACGATAATACCACGAGTCTTGCGTTCCCAAACTAAGCCCGATATTTTTCGCGGCAGACATATAATCCGCTTCATCCCACCATAACGGCTGATTGAAAGTTTTGAAGAAAAACCAAATTCTAAGCAAGAACGCCACGCCCAAAATAGCGAGAAAAATTTTGTCATCGTTGTCTTTTATCCAAGAGAGGAAAAACTTTTCCACCTTCTTTTTTTCCTTCGCGACTTCTAGAATAACGGGATTTTCGTCCATAAAAATACAGATAATTTTTGCTTTTATTTGTTTGTATCTTCCAGTTCAGCAACGGCTTTCAACACTTCTTCCGGGCTTATGCTTTTCACAAGTTCTTCGCTGTATTCGTTCATTCTTTGCGGAAAAAAATCATAAAGTTTTGACGAAACAATTTTTTTTAAAATTCCGTATGATTCTATCTCGTAGGGAGATGTGCAAAAAAATAAAGTTATTGTGGGTTTTTTTAGCGCCAATGAGACGTGCATTGAGAAACTGTCAGGAGTTATCATCATGTCACACATATTTACGAGAGAAAAAAATTGTCGATCATTCCAATATCCATTGTTTGTATTAACCCTTATTCCGTCTTTGTATAAGACATCAATTATCTTTTGCATTTTGCCTTCTTTTTTTGGACTGCCAAAAAGCATAATCTCAAAGTCTGCCTTTTTTGCCAAGCGAACAAAATCAAGCACATAATCCTCAGTCCAAAAACGTGAAGGCCATCTTGATGAAGAATCTATATGAATTCCAACAATTTTTCTATCTTTAACAAAATTATTTATTTTAAAATTTTCACCAATTTCTTTTTCTTCATCACTTAAAAAAATTGGACAATGTTCATTTGAATAATCCAAATCGGAGGCCATGAAATACATTTCCTGAACAGTTTTGTTGTTTTCTTTTTTCAGTTCATCATCAAAAAATGTATTTACATAATATTCCGCCCCGATGTTAAAAGCGGCAGGGTATTCTCCATCAATGAAAAAACCTTTTTTTTCCTTGGCGTTTATCTTCAAAGCCATATCAGACGCCTCTTTATCCATATCAAGAGAAAGTAAAATGTCAAAATCATCATTAATATTTTCATCAGAACTTAAAACATTATCCACATGGGGATTATTGTAAAAAAGTTCTTTTGTGTTGTCTTTCGTTATCCAGGTTATCTCGCTTTCAGGAAAAACTTTTTTTATCTTGGGAAGAATGGAAAGTGTCCTAACAACATCTCCTTTCGCGCCCAATTTTATTATGCAGATTTTTTTCATAGTTAAATTTAAAATAGGTATGCTTTTTTAAGGATTATGAAAGGAAATGGCAAAAAAGTTTACATCGCCGGAAAAATTGGCACCGAAAATGAAAAAGAAATTCTGGAAAAGATAGATTTTTTGTGCAGGCAACTTGGATTTGAAACTTTTCTTCCGCATAGAGATGTCGGAATCGTTAAAGGAATTCTAGACATTGACAGAATTTTTGATGGTGACATAAAAAAAGGGCTTGCTGATGTTGACTTGATTATTGCCAATCTCGATGGTTTGCATGTTGGTGCCGGAACAGCATGGGAATTAGGTTACGCTTATGCAAAAAAAATTCCTGCGATAGGAATAAAGACCGACGAGAGCATTGAAGATTCTCTTGAACAACTTAGCGCAATTTTGATAAGTTCAATGAAAATAGTTTCATCTTTTGAAGAGCTTGAAAAAGAAATCAGAAAAACTCTTTAATCAGAAACTTATTTTTTTATCCCAATAATTAAGTAAGTCATTTAGGGTTTGTTTTATTGGAATTTTAGGTATCCATCCAGTCGCATTTCTGCATTTTGTTGAATCAGGAATTTGGATACCAAAACCTATTTTTCTAACTAGATCTTTATCTCGGATTATCTCAACCTTGCCTTTCAAATTTCTCATTTCCAACATCATATCAAGAACTTCCCCCATAGAATACAACTCATCCCCGCCGACATTATACGCTTCGCCCCTTTCAAATTTCCCGTCCATTAAATCAGCATAGGCTGCAACACAATCTCTCGCATCAACTATGACTCTTTTACTTTCAAGTTTTCCAACATTTATCTTCGGTTCTTGAAAGCCTTTCACTATGCGAGCAATTTGATATGCATCTGAAGAAATTGAAAATTGTCTACCTCTTCTTGGACCAGTATGCGAAAATGCCCTTGTTACAAAAAAATCAAGCCCCAAAGATTTTGCTCTTTCTCTGACATACAAGTCAGCCGCGGCTTTGCTTACCCCATACGGATTGATGGGATTAAGGGGCATCGTTTCTTTTGTTTCTCCTTCAACCCTGCCATAGACTTCCGAAGTAGAACAGAACATTAATTTTGTTTTTGGAGAATAATCTGATATTGCAGAAACGATATTTATTGTACCATTTGCATTCGTTTCAAATGTTCCTACCGGATCCTTAAAGCTTGTCGGTGGGTGACTCTGAGCGGCAAGATGAAAAATTCCATCGTACGCTCCCTCTTGAACAACGCGTTTCATATCCCTTTCAGAAGTTATATCGCCATAAACAAATTTGATTTTTCCAAAATTTCTGTCCGGGACAATGTCTCTTATGTCCTGCTCGCTTCCGTTTGAACACCTTACAAGTCCTTCAACATCGTAACCTTTTTCCACAAGCAAGTTCGCCAAATGTGGACCTGCAAAACCAGTTATCCCCGTCACCAGATATTTTTTATCCATAAAATTTTGAAATTTTATTGATTTATAAGAATTTATCTTCTGAAAATACAGTAATCAAGGAGAATTTGAGTAAGGTGGAAAATGATGGTATTTTGCGATAGCCTCGGCTGTTTCTCTCGGAGACATGTTTGTAGTATCAACATAAAGGCTTTGAACGTAGGGGATTTTTTCCCTGAATCCGAATTTGCTCATTGCCTCTTTTAATTCTTTGACGTTAGACAATTTTTTTACAGAGTACATTTTTCTCGAAGGATCTTGAACTCTTTTAAATAATTCCTCATCAATACAATCCAATTGAGAGAAATATGTTTCAACGCCCCCTTTTCTTTTAAGCAAACCCATAGTGTCGCGCAAGTTATAATCCGAATCCGGTCTAGAGTAGCAAAAAGTCATTATCAATCCGGGAAGATTCATATCAACAGCTTTTTCCAAAATCAAATTTTTCACATCATTTGAAATTCTTCTAAATGTTGTAGGGTCATTTTCAAAATCCAAAATGGACCTAACAGGGTCTGATGCCTGATGATTTATAAAAAATCTAAAACCAGTTAGATTGGATAATTCTTTTGCTACGGTGAGTTTACCCACAGCCGGAGGACCATAAAGAAACACCATCTTCATTTTATTTTGTTTGAAAAAAGAGATTATAAGGTTTCTGATATTGAATTATACACTACTTAAAAAGGATTAATCAAGCATCCTTGTTGATTTGATTTCAGTTTCTCTCCATCCGTCCTTGTAAGCCTTTTTCTGCCTTATCTCCTTGAATGCCTTTGCATAAACAAACAATCTTGCAAAATAAAGTTCAATGGTCCAAATCCTTTCCATAAAATTTTTCGGATAAGTCAGTGTAAAAAGAAAACCTTCTTTTATCTCGTTGAAAAAAGATTTTGTCCTTGGCATGTCTGGGGCAACATTTTTTATATTTTCATGTCCTTTTATGTTTCTGACTTTTTGATTTACCCAATCTTTCCAATTGCTCGGATTTTTCACATAGACTTCAGCCATGTCAGCATATTCAACACGATAGCCTTTTTTCCAAATCAAATATGGAATCAGAACATCATCGGCGGAACCGAGCGGAACTTCAAAAATTATTCCTTTTCTTATTGCAGAAAGATATCCCGTTCCCTGAAAAAATTGTTTTCTAATAGATAGTTTTTTTCTGACTTTATCTATTCCTGAAAAAAGAAGATTTGACCAATAGCCATATTTATTTTCCCTTGAATCAACTGGGACGGGTTTGCCACTTGCAAAACCTACTTTTGGATCTTCAAATTTTTTTAGAATTTCTGAAACAGCATTATCCGAAACGTAAACATCTCCGTCGGAAAGAATAAAAAAATCGTTTTTATTTGTTGAAAAATATTCTTGAAATATCATACTTAGTGCCTCATTTTTTCCTTCCCCGGGATCCAAAAAAAATTTGAATTTCTTATTTTTGACATTTTTCTTAAGAAAATCTCCAACTTCGGGAAATGGGTCAATAACAGTTACCCTGAAGTCAGATTCAATTTTTTGGTTCAGAAAAATATTTACTGCCTTAAGTGTTGATTTTGGTTCGTTATAAGAAGTTATTATTATATCAATCATTTTATCCGGTTTCAATGGGGTAATCTTCAGGTCTTATAAGAACAATTTTTTCTCCAGAATCGGATTTTGCAACAATTCTTATTTTTCTTTTTCCCTGTTTCCCGATATCTGAAATTTCAATTTCATCAATAGGCATAGTATTTCCCGCAATTTTTATTTTGTCCCCTTTTTTCAAATCTTTTGCCTGTTTTTTCATTAAAATATTTAGAGGTTAGACTTATAAAGTTTATTAAGCCAAAACCCACATGAATGGTGCGATAATACTCTGTTCTGGCGGCATAGATAGTGTAACAACTAGTTATTATGTGAAAAAAGTTCTAAAATATAATAAGATAAAAACGATTTTTTTCAATTATGGGCAGAAATCTTTGTTCTCTGAAAGAAAGTTCTCAAAAGAATGTTCAAAAAACATAGGCTCAGAATTCATTGAAATTAATCTTAATTGGTTGGCTAAAATTTCAAATTCCTTAATAAATAAAAATGGAGAATACAAAAAATTAAATTTATCTGATTTGAAAAACACAAAAAAAGAGTCTGAAAAGTTTTATGTTCCATGCAGAAATATAATTTTCCTCGTTCATGCAATGGCTTTGGCAGAATCATTATCAATAAAGAACGAGATAGATTATAATATTTTTATAGGATTTAAGAATGATGGGAAGGAAAGTTACCCTGATACGACTTCAGAATTTGTGAAAGAAATGAATAAATTATCTAAAATTTCTTGTTCAACAAAAATAAATATTTTTGCGCCTTTAATAAAAAAAGACAAAGAAGATATAATTCTTCTTGGAAAGAATCTCGGCGTTGATTTCAGAAAAACTTTTACCTGTTATATTGAAAAGAAAGAACATTGTGGAACTTGTCTCGCATGCCGATTAAGGCAAGAAGGATTTTACTGGAGCAATTTAAAGGACCCGACAAAATATCAAGAAAAAACAAAGGACTACAGATCGGCTCGATAATATTCCATATATTTCCCGTAAATCAAATCCCAGTCATAATTTCTTGATTTTTTGATATTATTTTTTGATATTATTTTCGCCAATCTCTTGTCATCCAGAATCTTCAAAATTTTTTTTTCAAGGTTTTCAACATCGCCATATTCAACAAAAAAACCATTTTCTCCGTCGTTGATTTCATAAGGAATTCCATTGACGGGGGAAACAACTATCGGCAGTCCTGAAGCCATTGCTTCAAACAAAGTCAACGGCAATCCCTCCCTATAGCTCGGGAGAACATAGACGTCTGCAGACTGGTACATTTCTGCAATTTTTTCTTTACCGCGAATGGGACCGAAATATTTCATGTTAGGATAATTCTTTATCAGTCCTTCAACTTCTTCCGCCATTCCTTCATCCGGACCAATCCATGCAAAAAAAACATCATTTCTTTTTTTAGAGATATTAATAGCCGCCAAAGCCAATTTTTCAGGTCCTTTGAGTTTGCTCATCCTTCCAAAAAAAAGGACAAATTTTTTCTGAACAATTTTATTATTTTTTCTAAAATTATTTTTAAGTATCTTTTTGTAAAACATGGAATCAACGCCGGTTGGCAGGGTAACTATCTTTTTATTGTTCGCAAATCTTTCAATAGTCCTAATCTCCCAAGGAGTTATTGCCACTATCCTATCGACCATTGAAAAAGAAATTTTATTCAGAAAAAGTTCGTTCAAAGAAATAAATGGTCTAAGGATGAATGGGCGGAATTCCATTCCAGTCCATGGACAATGAGTCGTATGGACATGCCTTGCTCCGCTTAACATTGAGATAATTCCTGAAATAAAAACATGCATGTGCCCAGAAACATGGGTATGTATAACATCAAAATTTCTATTTAATTTAAATAACAATGATGGCCAAATGAATGTGTTGAATGACATTCTGAAAATATAGGGAATTCTATGGACATGAATCCCGTCAATTATTTCTTCTTTCATTTCAATTCTTTTGTTTTTATCTGAATCGCAACAAAAAACATGAACCTCGTGCCCTTGGGCAATTTGTCTTGTTGCCAATTCATAAACTGTCTGCTCAACACCTCCAAATGTCGGAAGAAAGAACATACTAACATGGGCAATTTTCATGAGGTTCAACATTCATAAATATTTTAAAAGATTATGCATCTCAAGATTTGCAATGGAGAAACTCAATTTTATAATGACCTCGGACGATGTCGGAAGAGACAGCGTCGAGAATTTCAACAGATTTATTGCCTTCCTTGATGAATACAAAATAAAATGCACATTTTTTGCAGTTCCGAAACCAAGAGATAATATTCCTTTAATTGAGAACTATGGGTGGATAAATGCCCTTAAAAAAGCGGTTCAGAATGGACATGATGTTCAGCTTCATGGATACACTCATGAAAAATTTGAATGCGGATTTCCCGGCGATCTTGTTTTAGAAATGCATGAAAAAAGAGCCAGAGAAGAATTAATAAAAGAAATAAATGAAGAAAAATTGGAAATTGAAAAAAATCTAGAACTCGATAAATTGACGGAAAGGTTTTCAAAATCCAAGGCAGAATTTGAAAAAATTTTCGGCTATTCTCCGGTTTGTTTTCGCTCAACTCTTCTTGGAACGCATAAAAATTTTTATGAGGCTCTGTCAAAGGCGGGAATAAAATACAATAGCAATCTAGTCGTTAATCCGACGGGCTGGGGACATATTGTCGGCGAACGAACCGGAAAAAATAAGTGGAGCGGAGATTTTTCCCCTACATTGACGAATGTTGAAAGAGACATAATCGAGATGCCGATTTCCAGCGAGTATACTTGGTTTTTAACTGATGAGCAGATTGAGCCTGCCTTAAAAATAATGAAAGATGATGCGCATAAAATATCCAAGATTGAAAATTCATTCATGATGCCGCTGTCTCATTTTTATGCAGTTGTAAAAAATCCAGCAGGCATGGAAGCTTATAGAAGATTTTTCGAATATGCAACAAAAAATTTTGACTTTAAATCATATACCGTAAAAGAATATATCAAGGAAATTAGCGGCTGATCAGTTCAAACTCTTTTATCGCATCGCAGACATATTTTATTTGTTCTACAGTCATTTCAGGATACATCGGCAGAGATAGTATTTCTTTTGTAATTTTTTCGGCAACCGGAAAGTCCGATTCTCCGTATCCCAAGAATGAATACGCCTCTTGAAGATGTATCGGTTTTTCGTAATGAACACCTGTCGAAATTCCCTTGCTTTGCAAAAAATCCCTTAATTTATCGCGATTTCTATGTCTTATCGCATATATGTGAAAAACAGGCTTATTTTGAGTTTGGATTTTTGGCGTTATCACCACGTCTTTCAGCAGGCAGGTATATATTTCAGCATTTTTTCTTCGTTGTTCATTCCAAGAACTCAAATATCTCAATTTTACGCGCAGAATCGCGCCTTGAAGTCCTTCAAGACGGTAATTGTAGCCTACAACCTTATGCGTGTTTTTCGGATTTTCTCCATGTGCGCGATACAATCTGCATTTTTCCGCCAATTCAAAATTATTTGTAACTATAATCCCCCCCTCACCGCAGGCACCGAGATTTTTACCTGGATAAAAAGAAAACGCAGAGATGTCAGAAAGAGAGCCGACGCGTTTTCCAAAAAATTCCGCCCCATGCGCCTGGCATGCATCTTCAATTACACGAAGATTGTGTTTTCTTGCAATTTCATTTATCTTGTCCATATCGCAGGGATTTCCATACAAATGAACTGGAATTATCGCCTTGGTTTTTTTGGTAATTTTTTCTTCCAGTTTTCTCCAATCTAAATTATAATTTTCCTCATTTATATCGCAGAAAACAGGGGTTGCACCGCAGTGAGATATCGCCTCGGCGGTGGCAAAAAAAGAATTTGGCGCGGTTATTACTTCATCTTCCTTTCCAATTCCCAAGCTCATCAGCGCAAGATGCAACGCAGCCGTCCCAGAATTCACCGCAACAGCGTATTTTGACTCGCAGAATTCCGCAAATTCCCGTTCCAGCGCCTCCACTTCCGGACCCAATATAAAACTAGAATTGTCCATCGTTTTTTGGATTGCGGCATTTATTTCGTTCTTTATTGAATCATGCTGCGCCTTCAAATCCAAATATGGAACTTTCATATCTTCTTTCCAAATTTAATTATTGCCGGATTTCCGTATGCGATTGAGTTGGGCGGTATATTCCTTGTTACGACAGACCCGGCGCCGACTATAGAATTCTCTCCGACCGTGACTCCACATAAAATTGTGGCATTGGTTCCAATTGATGCGCCCTTCCTTATAATCGTCGGAGTTACAATCCAATCCGATTCGGTTAAAAGATTTCCGTTGGCAGCCGCCCGGGGATATTTGTCATTTATGAATTTTACTCCATGTCCGATAAAAACTTCGTCCTCAATCAGAACGCCTTCGCAAATAAATGAGTGGCTTGAAATTTTACAATTTTTTCCAATCTTTGAATTTTTTTGTATTTCCACAAAAGTTCCAATTTTTGTGTTGTCACCGATTTCGCATCCATATAAGTTAACCAAAGACGGATGAAAAATTTTCACATTATTTCCAAGCTTCGCCTCATTTGATATTTTATTCAGCATTATTTCGGCGCCGTTATTCTTCAAGGATTTTTCCACGCTTTCAAGTAATTTTACGACTTGCAGTCCAGCTTCTCCAGGAGTCAATGGGATTTTGTTTTCCTTTAAACAGAAAATGAAATGTTTTGCCAATTCTTTCAGCGGTTCGACAGGTTCAACATTTGGTGAATAGACGTCTCCAGAACGATAACTTATTTTGTTGTCCATATTGTTGACATCGACGCCTTTGTCAAAAATCTTAAGTTGTTCCTGCGGCTGCAATAAATCAAAAGATAACATTTTTTTGCTGCCTACAATAACCATCTTTCTGGTTTTGTAAGGCTCGAGCCAGCTAACATTAATGTTTGCAATTATTTTTCCGGGATATTTGACGATGATGTTGGCCATTTCTTCAAATCCATTGTTTCCGACATATTTGCCACCATTTGCTTTTACTCCCACCGGCTCTTTTCCGGTAACATAATTTATTATCGAGAAGACATGGGTAGCCAAGTCAAAGACGACGTTTATGTCTGGCTGAATTAACCCGAGATTCAACCAGTTTGCATTAATGTAATAAATTTCTCCAAGCTCACCCGACTCTATTATTTTTTTTATTTGTCTTACCGCAGGCTCGTACTCAAATGTATGATCAACCATAAGAATTTTATTTTTTTGTTTTGCAAGTTCAATAAGCTCTATGGAATCTTTGCTCGTTGAAGTCATCGGTTTTTCCAAAAGAACGTGTTTTCCGGCGGCCAATGCCAGCTTTGCCAAATTATAATGTGATAAAACAGGCGTCGCAATAACCACCGCATCAATTTCAGGATTTGATAAGACGCTTTGATAGTCTGTTGTTGTGTTTATCGTCGGAAAAGTTATTTTAACTTTTTTCAGTTTTGACTCGTCCAAATCGCAGCACGTATGAATTCTTGCCTGCTCTAATTGCGAAAACACCCTTATCAAATTGGAGCCCCAATATCCACACCCGATTATTGCAATGTTTGTCATTTTTTAATCCAGTTAAACTCCGTTTCCTTGGAAAAATCAACACTCTGTTTTTTAAGCCATTCCAAATACAATTTAATTCCAGTTTTTATATCGATTCTAGGATGAAAATCCAGAACTTCCCTCGCTTTTGATATATCGGCGTAATGTCTTACAACATCCGCAGGTCTTGATGGATGATATTCTGGAGATATATCGCCGTTCATTGCCTCAAGAATATATGTGGCAATATTATTTATGGAAACTTCTTCTCCCCTTGCGATGTTGACTTCCTTCCCATTAAGCTCATCAGAATTTCCCGCCAAAATTATTCCAGCCACAGTATCTGAGACATATGTAAAATCACGTGTTTGATTCCCATCTCCAAAAATCAGCGGCGGCTTATTGTTATTAATTCTTATCGCAAATTTAGGTATAACTTCCCCATAAGGACCTTCAAAATGCTCCCTTGGACCGTATGAGTTGAACGGACGAACAATTACAGTTTTCAACCCATAGGTATTTGTGAACGCCTTGGTGTAATGTTCGCCAGCTAGTTTGCTCGCCCCATAAACTGTCGTGGGGTTGGTGGAGTGGTCTTCAGACATCGGAATTGTTTCCGCAGAGCCATAAACTTCAGACGAAGAAACATAAACAAATTTTTTGACATTATTTTTCAGAGTAGCCTTCAACATATTCAGAGTCCCTTTCGTATTGACTTCATGCACCAAATCTGGATTGAAAATAGACATTCTAACGCATTGAACCGCCAAATGATAGATGCAATCAATTCCCATGCACGCAGCCTCCATTCTCGGATAGTCTCGTATGTCGGAATTAAGAAATTTAAATTTTGGATTTGAAAAGTGATGCATTATTGTTTCTTCCGTTCCCGTTGACAAATCATCGACGACAACCACATTATTTTCAGGGTTCTTCATCAGTTCATCGACGAGATTGCTCCCAATAAATCCCGCTCCACCAGTAACAAGAATATTTTTATGCATTTTTCAATCCCAAAAACAACCTCTTTTCCCTCATCTTTTCCCAAAAAGAAAATTGTATTTAAAGATTATGAAAGAAAGCTATATACTTGTGAAACAAATTTTGCATTTAAATTAAAATGAAGCTTGCAGAAAATCATAAGTTAAAAAAGCGAATCTATATGGCATTTTTCGGCTGCAAAAGCGTCAGACCCGGGAAATTTTTTAAAATGATATAATTAAACTTGTCGCTATTTTTTTTCAACCAATCCCTAATTGGCTGTTTATCAAATTTAACCATCCAGTCCACCTTATCTCTGTCTTCAGAACCGCCTTCCAAAATTATCAAAGATTTGACTTTGGGAAGCCATTGTGGAATTATTTGTTCAAGTATCTCCCCCTTGTTGCTCAAATCAACATGAAGGACGTCAATTGAATCGTGGTAATTTTTACCAACCTCTGCGGCATCCATTAATTTCAGTTTCGCCGTTCCCGAGTCAACAAATTCCTTAAGATTCGCTTCCGCCTCGGCCATCGTACACGAATGAAATTCATATTCCTCCCACAGATCATAACAATGTATTTCACCAAACCCATTTTCTTTCAATGCTTTCGCCATGTGAAAAGCGCTGAATCCGTTTTTCGTTCCAAGTTCGACGACAATTTTTGGTCTTATAGAGCGAATTAAAGCATAAAAGACTGAATCGTAATTATTTTCCTCGTAAGACGACTTCCACTTTGATTCATCAAGTTTTTTTCTCCATTCATCCATATTGACATAAAATAATTTTATTTTTTAGTTGGAGGTTCAATCTGTAATTTTCCAGATTTTACTCTTCTCATCATGTCATCAAGCAAAGCAAGCTTGTCGCAAGGTGTCGTAACAATCGCCCTGGTCGCCCAATGAGGAAGCCATATCCTGCCTACGCCCTCATACACTCCACAATCAAGAGGCTCTTTAAAATCAGCAACCAAATAATGATCCGTTCTTCCCCTCAACCAGTCAAAATAGGTTGCGGATATGTGCGAATCTTCAAACTTTTCCCTCTCTTTTCCCAAAACGCATGACGGCACTATGCTATACAAATCCGGTCCGAAGAAACTTTCCATGTTGCCATGAAAAAAATCGTCAAGCTCTTGATATAAATTTAGCGTAGATTCCTTGCTCCATTCATAAGTTCTTAATTCTGTGGCGGAAAGTTGTTCCCGATTAAATTCAAGTTTTAATTCTTCACGTATTTCTCTCAAAGCCCCTTGTTCTGGTGTTTCTCCATGTTCAATTCTTCCACCAAAAACAGAAAGAGCTCCGGGCCAGTAGAATGGATATGCTCCCTTTTTTAAATTTGTTTTGACGGCATTTCTCCCCTGAAGAAGATAAGAAACATCAAAACCATTTCCTGCCGTCGCGATGAGATTTACAGATATTTTTTCCAAATCAGCCATTGGTGATAGCAATAAAATTTATTTATAAACATTATGATATTACATTCATCTTTTTATCGCATGGTTTTTATCATAGATATAATTAAAAATGGAAGTCAAATTGAAAAAATATGGATTTTGAGAAAATAGGTTTGAAAGCCCTTGAAGCAGCCTATGTAAAACAAGTGGAATTGTCAAATAACGGAACAATTGGATTGAGAGTTTCCAAAGGGACGGGCGGAGACACTTCCCTAAGAGGAGATATTGAATCTGAAAGTGAAGTAATAAAAGTCCTCGCTGAAAAAAATTTTCCTGCAATCATTTATGCCGAGGAACATTGCGCATGGAAGCCTATGAGAATTGGAACGGACGACCCAAAATATCTCGTTGTCATTGACGGATTTGATGGAAGTTCCGCCCTTGCAAAAAATCCAAAATCTAGGGGTGGAACCATGCTTGCAATTGCAAAAAATCCAAATCCACAATACAAAGATTTTCTTTTTGGAGGTATAACTGATTTCTCAACCAATAGGATTATTTATAGTTTGAGGGAACGGGCCGTATTTCTTAATACCTATGATGACAAAAAAACCGGTGCAAAATTAGAATCTCGTCTTTTGCAATCCCTCAATATGAGCAGACTTAACGCGGAAACAAAGATTCATCTTGATGACCCGGAATATTGGAAGGATTATGCGGAAGGAATAACATCGCAATTAGATGATATATCTATGGTAACTCGAGAAAATTTCACAAAAAAATTGGAAGGCAAAGTTAAAGTTTCCGGTTTGAATTCCAGCGGCGCAATGTGTATGGATTTAGTCATCGGAAAGGTTGATGCAATCTGCGGAGTTTCTGCGAAAGGAGTTTTTGAACAACCTGCAGAATATCCCATAATAAGAATTCTTAACGGAACAATAGCCGATTATTCGGGCAAAGACATAGGAGACGATTATTGGCTCATTGACAGGGAATCGCACAAGAAAAATCCGGTTCCGTCATTGAGGGCATCCTCCCATTATTTGGCAATGGAGATTTTGAAATACGTCAAGTCAAACTAACCTTCTTGTCAATGTAGAATTTAATCGTTTTCTCCAAACCTTCATCAAAAGAAATTTTTGGAAGCCATCCAGTTATCCGAATAAATTTTGAAACATTTGCAATTTCATTTCTTTTATTAATTTCATTTTCGCCGCCAGGAAATGGAACATGCGTTATGTTCACAATTTTTCCCGTAGTTGCCCCAACAATTTTTTTTATTTTTTCCACAACCTCGTTGAAGGTCCTGCCTTCCCCCGTTCCAAGATTGAAAACCTCGCCTTCGGTTTTTTCACTTATTGCGGCAATTATAAAAGCATCAATGTAATTTTGAACATAAGAATAATCCCTTATGAATTCCCCCGTTCCATGAACAGTCAATGGTTCCCCGCGCAGAGCCCTTCCAATCATGAAATTTAAAACGCCTCTGGAAGGATTGTCAATTCTCTGAAATTCTCCGAACACGTTGCTCAACCTTAAAATGCAAAAATTTATTTTATAATTTTTGTAATAAATTTGAAGATACTTTTCCGCAATTAATTTGTTTGCCTCATAAATGGACATCGGATTTTCTCTAGTGTCCTCGTCCTTAATCAGTTTTTCAGTATAGCCTATAACTGTAGGGGTGCTTGTGAAAATTATTTTAACGTTTGGATTTATCTTACGACAAGTTTCAAGGAGATTTAAAATACCAAGGACATCAACCATTAAATCTTCCTTCGGATTTTGCATAGATTTTTTTAAATCATTTTGCCATGCAAGATGAAAAATATAATCCTTGCCTATTGCCGCTTCCAAAATATCGGATTCATTCGTTAAATTCCCCTCAATAATTTTTACCTTGTTTTCTATTCCCAAAATATTTTTATGGTCGTTCCCGACCCTTAGAAAAAGAGTCACATCCGCACCAAGGGCGATTAGCCTTCTTGCCAAATTGCTCCCAAGAAAACCCGAACCGCCGGTTATCAGAATTTTTTTTCCCGCAATTCCTGAGAGATCAAAATCCATTTCTTCCGAAAATAAAAATAGTTTATAAATATTATAGAATCAAGTCACACAAGATATGCAACAAATCTTCATAATCTATTTAAACAATTTTAGTGATTTTGGGACATGGAACATAAAACAGGCATATGCAAAATTTGCCGGGCTCCGAGCCTCATAGAATTTGTCAATTTTGGACAGATGCCCGTTGCAAATGCTTTTCTTAAAAAAGAAGAACTGGAAAAACCAGAGTTCACTTATGAAATGGCCGTTGGATTCTGCGATAATTGCAAAATGGTTCAGCTTGTAAACATCGTTCCTTATGAAAAATATATAGTGCCTGACGAGAAAGGAAAAACGAATTACGCCTTTTTCTCATCAACGTCAAAATCCCAGGAACAGCATTTTGCCGGAATAGCAAAAGAAATTGAAGAAAGATTTCTCAATCAAAATTCACAGGTTCTTGAAATCGGAAGCAATGATGGGATTTTTCTAAAGGCTTTCAAGAACAGAAAGATTTTGGGAATAGAGCCGTCTCAAAATGTGGCCGAGATCGCTCAAAAACAAGGAATTGAAATAACTACCGAATTTTTTTCCGAAAAACTTGCCGAAAGAATCGTTGCCTCAAGGGGAAAATTCGGCGCGATATTCTCTGCAAATGTAATCTTGAACATAATAGACTTGCACGATCTGCTTAACGGAGTTGGTAAGCTTTTGGAAGATGATGGCGTTTTTATTTTTGAAGACCCGTACATTGTCGACATTTTGGAAAAAATTTCATATGACCAAATTTATGACGAGCATGTGTGGTATTTTTCACTGACTTCTTTGAAAAATCTTCTTGAAATGCACGGGTTGGAAATTTTCGACGCTGAAAGACAAGAAGTTCATGGCGGTTCTATGAAAGTTTATGTTTGCAAAAGAGGAAAGAGGGGCAAAAGCGAGAGGTTTTTCAATTACATTGAAGAGGAAAAGAGGAAGGGCATTGACAAACTTCAATCTTATATGGAATTTACCAGGAACGTTGAAGAATCAAAAAAAGAGTTGGTAAATCTTTTAAGAGATTTGAAAATCAAAGGTAAAAAAATTGTAGGTTACGCTGCAGCTTCCAAAGGAACAATAGTGCAGAATTATTGCGGCATTGGCAGAGAGATGTTGGATTACATCGCAGACTCAACTCCGTTTAAATTTGGAAAATACAGTCCTGGAAAACACATTCCAATAATATCCCAAGATGATTTTCATAATGATAAAAATGTGGATTACGCTCTTCTAGGCGCCTGGAATCATGCAAAAGAAATAATCGGCAAGGAGCAGGATTTCCTGAAAAGGGGTGGGAAGTTCATAGTGCACCATCCCAAGGCGAGAATATTGGAGACTGGCGTTGAGGCGAACATTGAAAAAAAATCTAGTGAAATAAAATTTGTTAACGATTTGATTGAAATAAAAAAATTAAATGTCATATCAAATGATCAAGGATATTTGTTTGAAACAATAAGGGCCGACGACAAGATTTACAAGGGAAATTTTGGGCAGGTTCTTGTCTCGGTTTTGTACCCCCCCGTAATAAAAGGATTGCATCTTCATAGATTACAAACTGAATATACAACATGCGTCAGTGGCAACATAAAATATGTCGCAGTAAAGGAAAATATCGACGGAACAAAGTCAGTGCAAATCTTGACAATAGGGGAGAAAAATCCTGTTGCAGTTCATGTTCCAGCAGGAGTATGGCACGGATATTCTCCAATTTATGGACGGGAGGCAATTATTCTTCATTTAATGGATAAACCATTTGATCCTAAAAATGACGACACTATGAGAAAAGACCCTTTTGAATTCGGGGATTTTTGGATAGTCAAAAACAGCTAAATATTTTGCGTGTCAATGATATTCCTAGTGCTTTCCTTATCAAAAAAGAATCCGTGCCAAAATCCGTAAACCCAAATGATATGCTCTAAAATTGCTGCAGGAATGAAAAGAGGAAAATAATATAAATATTTTTTGCGGGGAAAAGTATAGAACACTGAAAATATTCCGAGTACTGGCGTAGCCCTCAGGATTCTCTGCCACATCAAATTTATTCCCAAACCATATCTTCTAACAAGTTTTCCGTTGCTTTGAGAATAGTCATAAAACATTTTCAATCTTTTTTTTACGGTAAGCCAATGCAAGTGTTCTATGAAAACTCCAGTATGAACAATCTTTCCGAATTTTATTATCTTCAGATACATATCGGAATCTATGCCTACCACCTTAGGATCTTCATTAAATAACCCCACTGCCACCAAATCTTTTTTTCTAAAGGCGCAGGCACGCGCGTCCATCAAAGGTCTTGCAATCTTCAATTCCTTGAATGTAAGCATTCTTGTAAGAAAAGAATATTTTTTCCAATACCATTCCGGAGTGTACATGTCCGATACGCTAACAACAACAGTTTTATCCTCCAGCGGTTTTATCAGAGTTTCAAGCCATTTTTCATCAGGAGGCAGACAGTCCGCCGATAATGTAACAACTATTTCCCCATTGGCTCTTTTTATTCCCATATTGGTTGATTTTGCCTCAGGCATATTCCAATTTTCCACAAGTTCAGATTCAATAGTCTGTTTTTTTAAACTTTGGCGAATTTTTTCAAGAATTTCCATGTCAGGTTTATAAATCGGCATAACAACGCTAACTTTTTTATGGTTGCTTTTGGACATGACGGGTGAATCTCATTTAAATTTATAAAGATTCTGAAGATTCTTCATTATGTTTATAAACAACACTTCAAATTTTATTTTATGTCAGAAAATGTCAATGCCAGATGGGAGTTAGCGCAATCCCATGAAAAAGCGTTATGGAATTCCGTAACAGAAAAATATTTATTAGAACATTCAAAACATTATGCCAAAAAGGCAGAAATTATTCTTGAAGAGGCACAAAGAAATTTTAAAGATTTAAGCAAATTGAAAATCCTTCAGGTTGGATGCGGACCAATGGATGTAATCAATGAAATAAGAGTTGGAGAAAAGCATTCAATAGATCCACTTGCTGATTTTTACAAAAAGAAATTTAATTTCAATTACAAGGACACGCATTTTGTAAATGGAATGGGGGAAAATCTTCCATATAAAGATGATTTTTTCGATGTAATAATATTTGCAAATGTTCTTGATCATACCAGCAATCCGGGGAAAGTATTGTCTGAAATTAAAAGAGTTTTAAAGCCAAATGGAATAGTTAGGATTGAAGCGCATTTTTATCAAGAAGGGTTTATACGTTTAGCAAAAGTTTTTGGGTTTTTCAAAAAAAGATTAACCGGAAAAGTTTTCAACCCATGTCATCCGCATATGTTTAGAAGAAAAGAGCTTAATGAAATGATCAGAGAATATTTTAAGATATATTCTGAAAAGACAGGTGAAGATATAGAGAAGGGATTAAGAAACTTGAATGATATAAGGAAATTTATGAAAGGGGAGAAGCTCACTCGAAAGCTGCCAGCTTTTTTTGGTTTGCTCGGGATAATAAATTACACGACGCTTTGCAGAAAAAATTAAAATCTAAAATCAGAAATTTTTCCAGATTGATATTTTGAAATAAATTTTGCAATTTCCTCAAAAAGTTTGAAATTATCCAAAAACCCCATGGTCATCGGGTGAATAAGGATTATGCTTGGAATTTTTCTCTTTTCATTTTCAGCAACTCTTTTTTTCAATACTTCAAACCATTCTTTCGGACTTATTCTTCCCTTGACACAACTTGCAAACGGATCGCGATTTTCCGGGCAAAGTTTACCATAGGAAATCGTATTCTGATCAACCGGAATATTTATAGGCATATGGATAAGTCCATTTTTTTCAAACGGCATATTTTGCCCCAGCAAATCTGAAACAAATTTTACGCCATATCCTTCAAGCAATCTGAAAGTTTCTTTGTTTGATGAGAATGCATGAGTTCTCCAGCTTTTCATCCGCAATCCAACTCCGCTAAATGCTTTTTTGGTTGCGAAAATATCTTTCTTTTGATACGACGCAGAACCATAAACGCAACCAAAAATTTTCCTATTGTAATAATTCTTCAACAAACTCATTTTTCCAAAATTTTCATAGGTGTGTCCGCCAAGTTCAACGTCATAGTTTGACATTTTTTTTATTTTCTCCGGATACTTATCAATCAAAGAGCCGTTTAGAAACAAGGTTGATTTTATTTTGTTTTTTTTCAATATTTCCAGAAATTTTATTGCAGAATCAAGATCATCACAATAGCCGGTTTTTCTCTGCTCCCAACTTCCATTTATTGAATCATGAACATCCCCCGTAATATAAATCATAAAAAAATCTGCAGAGTGGCTTATATAAATTTAATCGAACAATAATTCATTTTCAATCAATCTTTCTTTTCAAGTGTATGAATCATTCCCTTCGCCTCATGGGAAATAAATCTTTTTATCTCTTCGGTGGTTTCTCCAGAATATCTTATTGATGGTCCAGAGTAAAACAACATCATATTGTCCTCATTTACATTCATTTGATGAAGAACCTTCATTGTCTGCAGATTTATTCTTGGAAGATGTTCTGAGCTGCTGGTTATTATTCCGGAATTCCATTTTCTCGGAAGAATTATTCCTTTAAAAGAATTTAAGGTGCAATCGTATGTGTTTTCACCAAGAGGTTCTTCATGTATATTATTTTCGGGAATTCCTCTTGCAACAAGATATTCCTTCATTATTTTTGATAGGGGTATTCCGGTTTCTTCAAAATATCTTTTGTCGCGGTTGTCCAATTTTCCCGCGACTATCATTTCTTTACCCAGCCCATCATTAAACAATTGAAGGCCATAATCAAGTCTTTGCCTATGAATTTTGTTCGGTCTATGATTTTCGTCCAGTGTGAATGCGTGTATCAGAATGAAGTCCAAAACTTTCATTTTTCTTTATCAGTCTATCTATTTTTAAATTCTATGATGCAAGACATTAGAAATTTAACCACATAAAATATTTAAAGATAATCTCGTCCCTATCTGAATTCAAAGACGATGAAAATTTTTTTTATTTCCCCTGATGAAAGGAAATTATGGAATACTGCAGGTGACAGGGCTCCGCTTGGAATAGGTTATCTTAGCAGTTATTGCAAAAAGGTACTTGGAATAGATACAAGGATATTTGATCTAAACCATGATTCCGAAGAAGATTTATTTTATTCAATAAAAAATGAGAAACCCAGTTTTATTTGTGTAAGCGTTACAACTCCTAGCTATCTTGAATGTTTGAGGTTGGTAAGTGAAATAAGAAGAGTTGGATACGATGGAAAAATTATTGCGGGCGGAAATCATATAACGGATAACCCTTACGAAGAATTTACGCAAAAAAATTATGATTATGCAATTGTTGGGGACGGCGAACTTGCTATGAAAAAAATAGTCTCTGGAGAAGCTGCCGACAAAGTAATAATAAGTGAGAAAGTTGACGTGAACACAGCCCCATGGCCAGATTATGGGGGTTTGAAATTCGAAAGATATTGGCTTACATTGGAAGGAAAAAAATGTGCGATGATAATAGGTAGCAGAGGGTGCATATATTCTTGCGCTTTCTGCGGTTCTGCAAAAATAAAAAAATGGAGAGCGAGAGAAGTAAATGATATTGTCAATGAAATGAAATTTCTTATGGACAATTACAAAATTGAGGCATTTTATTTTGGCGACGACATATTTTCCTTTGACAGAAAAAGAGTTTTTGAGATATGCAAACTTATAAGAGAAAGACTAGGCACTGTTAAGTTAAGAATTCAAACAAGAGTAAACCTCGTTGATCCTGAAATGTTGGCAGAATTAAAATTGACTGGGGTGGATGTTATTTCCTTGGGACTGGAAAGCGGTGACGATCAAATTCTAAAGAACATACAGAAGGGTGCCACCGTTGACCAGGCAAGAAAAGCCGTGAGAATGATTCATGACTCCGGAATAAAAGTCAAGGGCTTTTTCATAATCGGTCTTCCTGGAGATACAAGAGAAAGTGTTATGAAAACTATAGAATTTGCGAAAGAAATAAATGTGGATTATGTTGATTTTTACCTTTACACCCCATACTCTAGCACGCCTATTTGGAACAATCCGGAAAAATACGGAATGGAAATAATAAAACCTGTTGATTCAAACTGGAATGAATATTATCAGGTAAATCCAAAAGACTTCAGTCCAAAGGTTTGGAAAGTTAAACACAGCAATCTTTCAGAAGAAGAGGCTAGAGAGTTGATGGATTTGGCGAAGAGGACTGTAATGAAACAGGGGCAGACTAAATAATTTTTGTATCAATAAACCCATAATATATCTTTCAATATATATCTTATAAAATATAGTTACCCCTGTTAATGATTAAATAAAATATAATAAATTTTATAAATCAAGATATGAATTCGTTTTTATGAAAAAATTAAATTTTGGGTGTGGTATTGATGTGTGGGGGGGGGCGGACAATGTTGATGTTCAAGAAAGCGACAAACTTACAAAAAGTTTTGATTTTGATAAATTTCCATATCCAATAAAAGAAAATTCTTACGATTTTATTTATTCAAGAAATGTTCTGGAACATGTTGACAAGCCAGATAAAGTTATAATGGAATTGTGGAGGATTGCAAAACCGGGTGCAATAATAAAAATAATAGTTCCACATTACACAAACAAAGGAGCATATTCAGATGTCCAACATAGACATTTCTACAATGAAATTGCATTCAAATTGATGGAAGACCCGCAATTGGGAAAAAAGCTTGACAACTCTCAAAAATTTAAAGTGAAAAAACTTGTTCTTGTTCCATCAAAAATCGGAAAATTTATGCCTAAAAAATTAAGAGAAAAACTCGCTCTTTTTGTGAACGGACTCCTGTCCGAAATCGATGTGGAATATCAGGTCATTAAATGATTATTTATAATTTTCAACAATTCTTTTCAACCCATCATCAATATTAATTTTTGGCTCCCAGTCGAGAATTTTTTTTGCCTTTGATATGTCTGCATAAACATCAGACGATGAAAAAGAATTATCTGAGAACTTCAATGTTTTTTTTCCGATCGTAGCCTTTTCAGCCAAATCCTTAACACTAAAACTTTTTCCGCTTCCGATGTTTATTACTTCAAATGTTTTAATTTTCATTGATCTTTTTATAGCTTCCACAACATCATCAACATGGATAAAATCGTTCTTTGGAAATGGATTTCTCAATGTGATTTCAGATTTTCCGAGTTGACTAACTATATCTGAAACTAAAAATCCTTTTTTTTGATTAGGTCCATAAACGTTAAACAATCTCAGTATCACTACCGGAATTCCATACTTCTTATGATATGATTCGCAAAGATTTTCCCCCATAAGTTTTGTAAGCCCGTAAAAATTTTTCGGAGTTATCAACGAATCTTCCCTTATAGGGGATGTTACATTTCCGTAAACTGCAGCACTAGAAATGAAAATCATTTTTGCCTTATTTTTTCTGCAAAACTCCAATGCATTCAGAGTTCCAAGAACATTTGTTTCAAACATTTCTTGTTCGCTTTCTCCCCTCATTAAACCGGCCAAATGGATAATGCATGTACCGTTCAAATCAGAGAAATCTTCCTTGTTTTTTACATTTTTTTTGTTTGATGAAAAACCGATTACATCAAACTTTTCCTTTAAAGAATCTTTTAGTCTTCTGCCAATCAAACCATTGTCTCCTGTGATTATAATTTTCTCCGAAGATTTTATGTTCTGAACCTTTTCATAATCATCTTTTAACCCTATATCAACCCAATCACCTTCGTGTAGAAAATGCATAACTTTTCCGCCGCTCATTATCACATCACTCACCAAATCATTCATATTGTAAAATTTATTCGGCGGAATATACATCAGTGCCCTTGGATTTATCACATACATGCCTGTGCCAATCTCTGATTTTATCGTCGGTTTTTCATCCCATGAAATTATTTCATCATCTTTAACCTTCATAACACCGAAATTAATTTTGTTCTCAACCATTTTTGTCACAACAGTTATATCTGCATTATTTTTTTTGTGAAATTTTTCAACTTCTCTTATATCTACGTCTGTTATCAAATCTCCGTTCATTACGAAGAAATCATCATCGAGCAAATTTTCGACATTTTTTACAGGGCCGCACGTTCCGAGAGGTTCTGATTCTCCAGAATAATATATTTTAACGCCAAAATTGCTCCCATCACCAAAAAGTGTTTTGAATAAATAATCACGGTAATTTACCGCAAGAATTATTTCTTCTATTCCTTGCTCTTTCAATTTTTTTATTATTATCCCTAAAACTGGCTCTCCATTCACTGGCAAAAGAGGTTTTGGAATTATCTCGGTATAAGGTCTGAGTCTCTTTCCCTCGCCTCCAGCCAGAATAACTGCTTTCATTTTAAACGTGATAAAAGTCCGGATTATAGTCTTTTATGTTTTCTCGGACATAGTTTATTGATTCTTTCAGTCCTTCTTCAAGCGAAGTTTTCGGTTCCCATGACATCAAGTCTTTTGCAAGCGAATTATTGCTTAACAAAACCATCACCTCGCTATTTTCCGGTCTTTTCCTTTCGTCATCTATTTCAACCTTGAAATCTTTTCCAAGAATTTTTTTTATCATTTCGATAATTTCCCCGATAGAAACAGCCCTACCAGAACCAACATTTACAGTCTTCCCTATTGTATCTGGTGATTCAGCTATTTTTATGAAGCCATCAACAGTATCTTTCACGTAATTGAAATCTCTCTTTGGTGTCAGAGAACCAATTTTTATCTTGTCTTTTGTCAAAGCCTGAACAATTATTGTTGGTATAACTGCCCTCATTGACTGCCTTGGACCGTAAGTATTAAATGGTCTAATTATGGTTATCGGAAGATTGTAGGTTTTCTGAAAACTTTCTGCAAGCTTGTCAGCACCAACTTTTGATGCGGCGTATGGAGATTGGGGCTGAAGCGGGTGTTTTTCGTCTATGGGGGTGTATAATGCTGTTCCATAAACTTCTGATGTTGAAGTTACGACAATTCTTTCAACTTTATTTTGCTTTGCCGCCTCCAGAACATTCAGCGTTCCAAGAACGTTAGTCTCTAAAAAATCTCTTGGATCTTCATAAGAATAAGGTATTGATATTTGCGCACCAAGATGAAAGACCACATCAACGCCCTTCATAGAATTGTTCACAGATTCTATGTTTTTCAGATCTCCCATAAAAATTTCAACTTTTTTTAACGCTTCGGAAGAAATTTTTCTCAAATTTTCGATATCATGATTTGAGTTGTATTTCACAAAACATCTTACAAGCGCCCCTTTTTTCACCAATTCCTCAACTAGATGACTTCCAATAAAGCCTGAGGAGCCCGTTACTAAAATTCTCTTTTTGCCGAGATCCATAAAATTTTCTGTCTAAAAGGTATTTAAAAATTATGGTAATAAAATCTTGTGATTTTTATGTTCAATAGATTAAAAAAGAGTTTTCATGCCTTAAAATCATGATAAGAAAAATTTGTTTTTTTAGCACCTCCTTCGCAATACACAAACAAGTCCGATTGGGATATGCTGAGAAGTTTTTGCCGGAAGACGTCGAAATTTTCATGTTAACTCCGAAATCGCAGAACAAATATCAGGCAAAACGGACAAAAATAATTGAACTCAACAATAATAAAATCAGTTTTACTCTTGCATTAAGAAATTTCTGCTCAAAAAACAAAGTAGACTTAATCGTTAATCTTGGGAGTCCGAATGAATCTTTTGCGATGATGCTATCAACTTTATTTTCAAGAACTAATTACATAATCCATTTTTGCTCTAATATTTTTGATGTCCCATATGGTGTTAATTCCAAACTGGAAAAATTTAAATCTTTTATTGGTAGATTTTTTTTGTCTTTTCCGATTTATTTTGCTAGAAAAGTTATCTTTACCTCTGAGGACCTTGAAGAAATGGGTAAGATAAAATTTAGGAATTCAAAAAGTAAAATAAATTTTGTTCCATTGATAATAGATGAAAAGCTTTTTGTCCCTCAAGATAAAATCAAAATGAAGAAAGAATTAGGTTTGCCTCTAGACAAGCCAATTATTCTTTATGTTGGTAGGATTTCTTATCTAAAAGGTTCAGACATTTTGTTTGAACTGGCACAACAAAATAAAGACAAAATATTTTTAGTAATTGGCGAAATTTTTGATGAAATAATTGGAAAAAATCCGTCCGATAATTTAATCCTAGCAAAACAACAAAAAATGAACTTATTGATAAAATATTATTCTGCAGCAGATTTATTCATATTCCCAAGCAGAATTGAGGCATATGGTTTATCTCCAAGAGAGGCGATGCTTTGTGAAACGCCATCTCTTGTCTCAGATATAACTGCTCTTGGGCTAACGGAATACGCATTAAAATCAAAACCAGAAATTTTAGACATGCAAAAACAGATTGACATATTTTTCTCCATGTCTCAAAAAGAGAGAAATAAACTTAGAAAGATAAGTAGAGAGAGTGTTGTTAAAACAAATTCCTTTGAAAATTTAAAAGATAAATGGGAAAGTATTTTGTTAGATTAATGTTTCCAATCATTCAAATTTCTTCCTATAATTTTTTCAAGTTTTTCTATGTCTTCAATATATGTTTTTTTAAGCTTCTTTTTTAATTCCAAATCCAATTTCGGCTTTTCAAATTCTTTCACATTTACATCATTAATTTTGTTGAAAAATCCACCAATATTAGTTTTTCTTTTTGCATAAAAAACAAAACCTCCAAGTTTACTGTCTTCCATATAATGAGAAATTTCAGCCAAAAAATTTATTGTTTTCCTTAATACCCTAAACCTAGTGCTAGTGGTCTTCGCGGGTTTTTCATGCAAATTTTTTGGGATGTAATTTGAATCAACCCCTAAAAATTCATAAAATTCTTTTGTGATCTTTTCCGGATTTTTTATCAAATCTTCATGCAAAATTATTTTTATATTTTCTTTTGGAAACAAATCAAAATAAGGTTTTAATTGTTCATAATAAAATCCGCGTCTTCTGAATCCGTCTCCCGCAGGATACATTCCCGTCTGCTCTCCAGAAAAAGCCGTTTCGAAATCTTCATTATTTTTTATCTTGAAATTCAAAAAGGCAAGCCAATCGGAATATGCCCTCTCCACAGGCTCCCTCAAACATGCCCAAATTTTTATGTTTGGAAAATGTTTTTTTATGATTCCTGCGACTTTTGGATTAACCATATAATACGAACTAAAATCGCCCTTCAATTTTCCATTTTCGCATTTCCCAAACAAATCAAGATAGCCCTTTATGCCCCTCTTATCATATTCTGAACTTTTATTGTTTGGTCTCGTATTTGCAAAATAATTAAGTTTTCCAAGGGAAGGGCAAAAAATTTGAGGATGTTCTGAAAGAATATTCACTATCCAAGTTGTTCCGGAACGTCCCGCGCCAATGCCAATAAAATCTATTTCATCCACCAAATATCAGTTTTTCCAATGTTATATAAATATAATTATTTTCGACGATTTCTAAATTTAATATTCATAATCTATTTAAATAAACAAATTATTTCCAGCCCATGACAAAAAAGAGAAAGATAATCTGTACCATCGGACCAGGTTCAAACAAAACAATCATTCTGGAAAAACTGGCAGACAGAGGCGTTGATTTTTTTAGGATAAATCTTTCCCATACAGATGAAGACAAAATAGAATCCAGGATAAAAGATTTGCTGGGATATGGAATACCAATAATTCTTGATACCGAAGGTGCTCAAGTGAGGTCCGGCAATATCGAGGAAATTTCTTTTAACGAGGGCGGCATAGTAAAAATGCATTTTAGCGAAACAAAATGCAATTCTGATAATTTGTTCCTAAGACCCGAAGGCGTAGTCAAAAGACTTCAAGAGGGAGATTTAATTTCTATAGATTTCAATTCTCTTTTGCTCAGAGTTTTCGACACTTCCACCAAAGATGACGGATATGTTTTATGCAAAGTCGTCATAAGCGGATTGATTGGAGGTAAAAAGGCAGTTCAGATAGATAGCCCGACTTTTATTTTACCGCCCTTTAGCAAAAAAGATTATACTGCAATACAGTTGGCAAAGAAATATGGAATAAACCATTTCACATTGTCTTTCATGGAATCTTCAGAAGAAGTTTTAGCTTTTAAAAAATTCCACCCTTTGGCAAAATTATATTCAAAAATAGAATCAAAAAAAGGCCTTGAAAATTTTTTAGAAATTCTTAACGTATCTGATGGCATTTTAATTGACAGAGGGGATTTGAGCAGCCAAGTTCCTCTTGAAAAAATACCATTCATACAAAAATTAATCCTAAAAAAAGCGGAAGAACTTGGCAAGGAAGCATTTGTGGCGACGAATACTCTTGAACAAATGTCAAATTCATTAAAACCAAACAAGGCAGAAGTCAATGACATCATAAATATTTTCCTCGACGGAGCGAGCGGTGTTGCCCTTACAAAAGAAACCGCAGTCGGAAAATATCCTGTAGAAACAGTCAATATGCTTGTTAATTTAATCGATCAGGTTGAGTTTATTGAAAAAAATAGCAATGAAAATTTAATTCAAAAAATTCTTGGAACAAATTACCTAACGTCTGAAAATGCCCCGGAGATGCTTATAAAACCCCACGGAAAAGTTTTAGTCAATTGCATCAACTCAAACTATCCTGAACCAAAAAAAGCCATAGAGATTAGCGAGGAGAACCTCATGGATATGGAACAAATTGCAATAGGGGCTTTCAGTCCAATTTCCGGATTCATGAAAAGCAACGATTTTAATTCCATAGTGAACGACATGAAATTGTCCAACGGAATAGTATGGCCATTGCCAATTTTTTTATCAATTGATTTTGAAGCTAGAAAAAATCTTTTTGAGAACGAAGATGTAGGTTTAAAATTTAATGGAGAAATTTTTGGAATTTTGCATCTTGAGGAGATATATCAGCCAGACAAAGAAAATGCTTCTGAAAAGATTTATGGAACAAAGGACACATCACATCCCGGCGTCAAAAAATTCATGGAAAGTGGAGAATATTTTCTTGGTGGAAAAATTACTTTGCTAAAGAGAAGGAATTCAATCCATAAAATGCACGAGTTAACTCCTAAACAAACAAGAAAAATATTTTCCGAAAGAGGATGGAGCAAAGTTGCAGGATTTCACACGAGAAATATAATACATAAAAGTCATGAATTTATACAAATGGAAGGGATGAAGAAAGGGCTTTGTGACGGGCTTTTGGTTCACCCTGTGATAGGAAGCAAAAAGACCGGCGATTTTGAATCGGAAATAATCATTGAATCTTATGAAAAAATGATAGAAGATTTTTATCCAAAATCAGAAGTAGTACTTGGGGCTTTTGCAACTTATTCCAGATATGCCGGGCCAAGAGAGGCATTATTTACGGCACTAGTAAGAAAAAATTTTGGATGTTCGCATTTCATAATTGGAAGAGATCATACCGGTGTTGGAACTTTTTATTCAAAAAAAGCGTCGCATGAAATTTTTGACAAATTTGATGAATCTGAAATAGGGATAAAACCTATAAAATTTGGCGAGGTCTTTTATTCGGATTTGGAAAATAGGCACATCCACGAAGAGGAATTTATAAATCATCCAAAAGAACATAGATTAAGCCTTTCTGGAACGCAAGCCAGAAAAATATTCTCCGATTTAAAAAATCCCCCTGAATGGTTTATGCGTCCAGAAATATCGGAGATAGTTATAGAAAAAATAAAAAATGGGGAAAAAGTTTTTGTGTGATTGGAGTTTATATTTCGAAAAAACACCAAATCGCTACCTTCAAGAATGATCCTTCTTGAAATAAGGTCGCGTTTTATCCACAATCGTCCTTAATATCATCAGGTCATTTTCATCAAATGCCTTCATGACGAAAAGACAAATGAGATAGATTGCCAAAAAGTTTATTGAAAGCATTGCAAATGAAAGATAATTAATTTCAATCAAGCCCCTCAAAAAAAACATAATTCCAGTGGAAATAATTGCGGCGAATAATATTTTCATCATTTCTTTCTTTAGCGGAACTATTCTCGTATATTTCCAGGCTTGAAACAAGAATAAAAAATTAAGAATCAAAAGTGAAATTGCCGTTGAAATTGCAGCCCCGTTTATTCCAAGAGAATTGTCAATTCCAAATATGGACGGCATAGGAATTAAAAAGAAATTAAGGATTATATTCAGCACACTTGCGATAATAATGTCATAAAATAATATCTTTGATTTTCCAGCCATTGACAAAAGATTGTTTGAAATTATAAATACTGAAGAAAACAATCCTGCAATGGAAAGTAATCTAAGAGAATTTGATGCTACAATATATTCTCCGCCAAATAAGATTGAGATTATAGTTTCAGAGAAAAAGATTATCAATATCAATATCGGCAGATTTATCATAAATATCCATTTTCCGATTTGTTTGGAAACTTCCCCGATAAAATTATTATCCCCTGTAGAGTATTTTCTTGTTATTAACGGAAAGAATAGCTGAAGAAATATTTCAGGGGTTAAGTTTAGAAGTATTGCTATCGGAACGACTGCATTATAAAATCCTACTTCCGTTGCCGTTTTGAAATAGCCTATTGCAAATGAATCAATCCAATAAAAAAGGCTGGAGATTATAACAAGAAAAAGCATAGGCCAGGAATACGAAAAAAGATTCTTGGCTATGTCTATTTTAAGTTTTTTGCTCAAATTTGATTTTTTGAAAATTTGCGGAATTTTAATTTTGCAATAAAACAAAGTTGCAAAAAAAAGCACCAGTACGCCGGCAAAAAATGAAAATATGATGGCATTTGTCTTAAATCCTAAATAAATTAAAATCACAAGAAAAGATAATTTCGCAAAGCTTTGGAGAATCCCATCAAAAAATGAAGCCTGTCTTATCTTTTCAAAAGATCTTATTGTTGCAATGAAAAAAATTCCAAAAACCCAAAACGGAATCATAATACTGAATATTTTAAGATAAATTATAAGAGACTCGTTATGAAATATTGACAAGGATATGTACTCAGACAATAGAAATAAAATTGTTGCAGTCAAAATTGTAGAAAAAAATAAGGCCAAAGCAGATATCTGGAATACATAGTTAACTTTATTTTTTTCATTTTTCCCACGAAAAAGTGGAATGAATCTTGATACTCCTTCGGTTAATCCCAAGTAGGAAATTCCTGCAAACCAGCCAACAACAATAATCGCCAATGAGAATAATCCATAAACCTCGGGACCAAAATATCTTGCAATAATTATTCGATATAAATACCCGAATATTTTTGATACGACAAAAGCACCAAAAACAATTATTGCAGAATTTGCCAATAATTTTAATCCATCATTAACACCCTCGTCTTTTTTTTCCATTTTAACAATTGGAAGCAAAAATATCTTCTTAAAATTAGTGAATGCTATTCTTTTTCCATCATCTTTATCATTTCCGTAAATGCCGGACGAGTTATCAAAACTCCGGCAGTTATTCCAATGATGGTTGTTATCGCAAAACCTTTGAACAACCCCGCACCAGCCCAAATTAACGGCAATAGAGAAACAAGGGCAGTTACATACGCAGCCATGATGATGAATATTGCCCTTTTCATTCTTTCTTTCAACGAAGAATCCTTTACTCTTCTTGCTTCATCCAGAATGACAATTTGCTGATCAACTCCAGTTCCAATCGTCGCTAAAATTCCGGCTATGGCAGGCAAATCAAGATTCGTTTTCATAAGGGCCGCAATGCCGAGAATTATTATTATCTCAGAAAATGATGTAAATAATACTGCAAATGATTCTTTTATTTTTCTATATCTTATAAAAACTATAACGCTGACGACCAGTATCGATACGCATCCCGCTAAAACCAGAAGATAAATAAATTGTTCGCCCAACAAAGACGATAGAGTATCTAATTTTACTATTTCCAATTTGTATGGAAGACTTCCTGTAACCAATATTGTTTGAAGGCGATTCATTTCTTTGACCGCTTCGTCATAAGCCTGATTTTGTGTTGCTCCAGCACCGGAGCCTGAAATTGAAATTTGCGTTGTTACAAATCCTTTCAAACCCTCGCTGATAAGAAGGCTACCATCAACAACAAATTTATTGTCAATATAGAAGTCTAATTTTTTTGAAAGATAATTTTGTCCGTTAGAAGTATAGTTTGCCTCCAAGACGCTTGTTAAATCCGCATGCCTTTTTGCAGCTTCAGGACTAAGATAAACTGTAAAGTGAAAGGTGGCAACATAAGTCCCGTCAGCAAGTTGTTGGGGTGTTTCCACATATGCTTCTTGTCCTGAACGGGCGACAGAAGTTATATCTTTTTCTCCGCCGGTGAAAACAACATCATCGCCTATTTTTGCCTCAAATTTTCCTTGCTGTGAAATTAAATTGGTCAAATCTTCAGGTGTTGCTCCCGCAATTTCTATTCTTACAAAATTGTTTCCAGACAAATCTGAAACAGGGTTTACTTTTATGTCTTCAAGTCCATAAACATTCAATCTATTTTTTATTATGTCTGTAAGTTGTTGAGCATCATTTGATGTTAATTCAAAATCTTGAGCTTTAACCAAAGCTCTTGCACCGCCAGCCAAATCCAACCCTAGCTTCAAGTTTGTTTTTGGTATGTCTGAAACGGTCAAAGCAGGTGGTTCTTTTGAAAATAAAATAAATTCAGAATCTTCGGTTATGATAATTATTTTTTCGCTTTCGTTAGAATCAAATTTACCATTAATTACATTTTGATAGTCTATTGAATTAGAAATTATTTTTTCATCCACTCCTATTATTATTTGCCCTTGCCTTAATCCTTGTTCAAAAGCCGTTGAATTTGTTTCAACACTTGAGATAACAGCTCCTTTGTCAAAAATAGTCGGCGGCATTCCAAAAATTGACAATACTGAAAGAGCTAAAACTATCAACAAAAGCCATATTCTCCACCCTAATTTCATATTTTATTAGTAACCTCCGCGTACCATTTCAAAAGCGATGCGTTTGTAATCCAACAATTGAAGATATCAAAACACAATCCTATGAGCAAGATTGTAAACATTTGGGACAGAGTCGGGGAAAGTGAATGCGTGAATATCAAAGCGACTCCAACGGCGGCTATTGCAGTCAATGTCATCGTAATCCCTGTTTTGAAAGCCTCGAATATTCTATGATTTAAAGTTCCTGTTTTTTCCCTTACAACTCTCGTGGTTAACATGATGTCAACGTCAACAGAGTAACCAATCAACATGAGAAGTGCAACAATTCCGCCGATGGAAAGTCTTAATCCAAGGATATCAACAACAACTATCGTCATAATTATGTCTGCGAATCCCGCTAAAATAATCGAGAGACTTCTTATCGGTGTTCTAAAAATTAAGAAAACCACAATAGCCATAAGCGCAAATGAAATTATCATCGCCAATCTAAGTTGTTTATAGAAATTTGAAGATAAAGCAGCACCTGTAAATTCAATCGACGAATTTTCAGAATTCAATTTGTAGTCCAAATATTCTTCCAGGGATTTTTGCAATTCTTCAACGGAAGCTGTTGTTTCAACGATAAATCCCGTTTGTTCTCCAGACCTTAAATCTGTCAAAGAATTTATCAAAACATCCGGAAATTTTTGCCTAAGGTTTTCTTCCAAATCACCCACATCTATTTTTTCAAAAACAGTAATTGTTGTTCCACCAGTTATTGAAACATCTTTGTAAACTATATCACCATGGTTGGTGTAGAAAAAATAAAGATAGACAAATGAAAAGCTCAATAACAGCAACGGCAAAATCAAAAGAAGCTTGTAACTTTTATCATACCAATTCTTTTCATGTGTTTTTGAAATCTTTTGTTCTTCCATTAAATTAAATGCGCCGGCCGGGATTCGAACCCGGACCCCCTGCTCTCTACCGATTTTCTCCGAAAACTGCTGGACGAAAAATCCCGTGGATTTTTCTTGCAACGATTTTTTTCAAAAATACGTTGGAAGGCAGGGATACTGGCCACTATACTACCAGCGCATGAAATAGCCACAAAAAAAGAAGTTTTAAAGTTTA
>ERZ1292629.191-Hain-H43-01um-R1-191-length-64313-cov-9_pt1 | contig 64313 bp, 106 predicted proteins | sample MGYA00564399_ERZ1292629 | MGnify/ENA primary metagenome ERZ1292629 (study PRJEB36523, sample SAMEA6512636) | groundwater metagenome | collected 2019-01-08 | study: AquaDiva: Metagenomics assemblies of 32 groundwater samples
AGGATAGAACATACGTAGAACACCAGATTAGAGAATCTTGACTCTAAGCTCAAATAAGCCTAGAATTGTATCAGAACAGAGGACAGGCCAATGAAGCGCAAGAACGCAAGCCTGAGAGAAAAAATACGGAAGCACTACGAACGAATGGCTGCGTATGTGCGCATGGATTCAGCATGGCTAGACTGTGACCCTGTTGCAAAAAGTCGAGCATCGGAAGTAACATCATACTATAGGATGGTCAACCATGTACGAGACTAGCAATAAAATTCGACTTTCTAAGGTCGTCGATTTTTATTACTTAGAGACTCTACTTTCTCTAGTGTCTACTCAAAAATCTAGTCACCATCCCAGACTAAAAGAAAAATTAGAGACTGATCTACGTTATACGTTATCTGACTTGTCTACTGCATTTTCTACTGTGCTAGTCGATTATTTGACGTTCGCTTGCATGGGTGAGGCAAGTGAGGCGAATGAGGTATGCGATCATAAACTGTCGGAAAGCTTAGAACACTATGAATACACTCGCGAGAGTATCTTAAAAGCATGTAGGGACCTGTTTAATGGCGAATTTAACTGGTCAGATAGTTACGGGGGAGATGCTTGGGGTCACATAGCGGAGTATGCTTTGGAGTACTACTCTATTCCGAGTCTTACGGCATGGTTAGACCATATCTTTGACGTTGAACATAACGGGGGGGAGTTATTTGATAAGAGTCACGCGGCAAAGAAAGCGGGTCTACTTATAGACTTCAACGGAAAAGAAGAATTATGTGACTTTTTGAGCTTTAAATTTGAGTGTCCTAATATTCTGGAGGAGCATACTAAATGGTCGGGATGGTTGTCGCGCTCTACTCGTAAATTGATTGTACGCTATTCTAACATCTTCGATACACCCGCATCTGAGATGCTATTAGCAATCGAACACCATGGATACACTAATATGGAGTTATTTAGAGGCAGTTTTGTAACATGGGGAGAACGGACGTATAGAGGTATACTAATAGAAACAGAATCGCGTGAAGAATGCAGTTATTGCGGTGATATGAGTAATGCAGATAATATGCTTTGTTGCGAGAAATGCAGCGATTACGTTTGCGATGAGTGTACCGAGTCTGTTAGATCATCTTCGGGATTTTCTTATGTATGTCACTCTTGCTACGTCAATTTACCAAAGTGCAAGAATTGTGAAGTTAAGATATTTTATAGCTATGAATCAGAAATGTGTGATGATTGTAATAGAACGAATACCGAATGTTCAGAGTGCGAGGACGTATACCCTAATGAAGAGATAAATGAGGATGGCATCTGCGAAAAATGTGTGGAGGAACAAAAATCTACCTGCAAGATATGTGGTCATAATGATTCCACGTCTACCCCAGTTTACGAGTGTGGATACTGCGGAAAGTGTATCAGTTACGCATCCCTACACTTAGAGACTGGTAAGCCTACCACAGGTATTACCGCTTGGGTTACGTATGACCATTTTGGAGGCAAATATACGCAACGTGATATTCAATTGAACAGTGACGCAAGAGGATACCGCTCACACTTGCTACAGATGCTCAGAGATAATGGCAATGATTACCTAGCTCTAATGATCCTAGACCCACTAATGACATATGACATTCACTGGCAGTATAATCTATTCGATTACCTTACGCTTTACAAGCTAGCTTGTGAGGGGTGAAAATGAAGATTGAATTGACGGTTGAGCAGATTAGGCGCATGTTTGACGCTACAGATACCGCCCGTTTACTTGAAGACGAAAGACTCGAACGTATCCTAAGACGTGAGGCAACCATACCAGAGGAGGAGGATTATTCAGAGTATGAGGATTATCATAGTCCAGAATCATCTCGGCCGCGCCAGTGTGAGGATTGTGAGCTAGTGCGATCCTGTGAGGGTTGTGAGTATAGAACATAAATTCTAGTACTACAGTACTGTATCATCTGAACGCTTGTAGTGGGATAATGAAGACAGGCAATCCTGCCCAATGGAGAGGCTAAAATGAAAATCTACATTCCCATGTACTTGACAGTCGCAGGACAGAAGCCGGTAACGGTTTATGTACCAGCGGAAACGGCCGGCTGGACAGACCGTCAAATTAGGCAATTTAACGATCTAACATATCGCTTGACGATACAAAAATCCGACCCTCAGACCGTATCGAACGCGGTGATCGAATTTGTGTCTAACCTGCCGGGATCGACCGTAGTTATCCACTAAGACAAGGAGAAAACCATGATAAGAGTCGACGACCGTACAGAAGACGAGAAGAGAACGCACCCGCTACTTGTCGTAGCAACCGATAGATTTATGTCGGGATGGGGAGAGGCAAGAGATGGTCTATCCTATGCAGCATGGGCTTGTAGGTCCGAAGACGAGTATCGAGTCGAACGGTGGGTCAGAGCGCGCATAGAGATGTCAAGGGTTAGAATCGTCATGGCTAAAGGATATCGACCGGGCAGGTATTGTGCGCATCTCCATATCTACGTAGTGAACGAGAATCACCCAGCTGTACGCTTATTCACGCCAGCGCAAGAATCGGCATAAGCATCAGACCCTAGTAAGACAATCCCCCGCATGAGAACGGGGGATTTTTCTTTAGTCCATATATAGGTTCAAATTCGACCTCGCAGGAACGATAGCACTAAACGCTACGCTATCCACAGGTATAAACAATAGCCACTACTACTCTAGCGTTTCTCTCAGACCCCCCTGAGCGGTCGAGAATATCAGCCTGATATTATGAGTTTAGGCAGGCAGGCTAGTGTTTGCGGCAATTTTCACAGGTCATACTCTAGGATCAATTCCGGGTTACTACAGGCCGATTCTAGACTAATGCTACTACTCGGGGGCAGTATATCCGATTATCTATATATCTATCTACTGTAGGCCAGTCTAATCTAGTCTAGTGTGTGCTAGTGTGTGTATACAGGTAGCAATCTCCCCAATCTAGACCCTATTTATCTACTAATTAGCGGCAATCTATCCCATTCTACTCTAATTAGTCTACTTCAACCTACTGTTACTAGTCAAAGGCGACCGTTTTTCTCTGATTCATTAGTGTAATCTTTCACAATCGAGGGGGGTACGTCCCCTGTGACGGTGTGGTAGAGTGTGAGGGGTAGTCTAAACTTTAACGGGTATAAAAAATAGCTTCAAAATGGGATACTAAGGGGGTATTGACAGGGTTTGAAGGGATATTGCCTATTGACAGGAGCCTAAAAAGGGCCTATAATGGGTCTAGAGGATAAAGATGGCATATAGATATGGCCCGAGTACCTCATTGGGAAAGACGCCTACAGCCAAAAGCTGGCCCGGAAAGGGTAGCAGGGGGATGTATGGCACTAATAAACCCCTTTTCAGAAAGAGGCGGAGGCACAAGGGCTTCTTACATAAACTTCTTGGCCTGTAAAATCCTGGGTGAGATAGCTTTGGGATATAAGTGGGACATTTTTTGAGTATTTTTAGAAAAACCCATTTCAGGGGTGATATTGCCTATTGACAACCGGCTACAAATATGCTATAGTAGACTTTGGAAAGAGAAAAACAAAGGAGAGTACATATGTCACCAAGGACGGTTCGTATTGAAGGAGGCCCTTTTGACGCTCAGAAAGTACTGGAGAAGTGGGCCTATAGGGATAATCATAACCCCGAGCAGAATGTTCGGAGAGACGAAGCTTTGCATGAAACACGAATGGCCCTAGCGCAAGAGCACGCCGACCGGCTGAAGCTGGAGGAGCAGAACCGCGAACTGGAAGCGGACAGGGAGGCCATTCGGGACGCCAACTTTGGACTGGCCCGCTCTCTGGATAAATCCGCGGAGCGCATCCGACTTCTGGAGCAGTGTCTATCTATAGCCATATCGGGATTGGACGAATATTGGATGGAGGAATTCTCGGGCGAGGTGGAGGCCATGAGGGGCGCGCTATCATCCTCCCCCGCCCCTGCGCCCCAAGATGAGGATGAGTATAATGAATGATGCATTGATCTTGTCAGTTGGATATTTCGTTGGTGCCTTGTTGGCAGAATTAGTAATGTGTGCAATAATGAAGAGAGGACCGTAGAAATAAAAACAGAATATATCCATACCACATGTGGGAAAAGATGCTTCTGGAAAGTTGGCAAGCCCTGGGAGATAGGTGATCCCATATATGCCAGAGATGTTATATACTCGGATGGGAGGGTTCCCGAAGAGCTTACTATCATGGTGTGTGAGGGATGCCGGCAAGAGATCGAAGCACCGAGACCCAAATTCCTTGTCCCGAAGGGGACATTACAGGAGTTAGGTTAACCGGAAAACCGTTGGGCTGTGGCCCCGAAATTGCCGGTCCGAATCCGGCACTCCTGACTCTGTGAGAAATTATGACTAGAAACCGCAAGCATAAAAGTAACCTGATATTCCGGGATGAAACAGATAAAGTATACCATGATGATCTGATAAGACTTGGATTTACTTGTCGGGCGGCTGGGGAGGGGGAGCTTGCCCCAAACGGCCAGAAAGCCTTGAGGGTGTATGAAAAGCAAAAAAACACGACGTAGGGGGCCATGTATTCATCTTTATGAATTAGTTCTGCTACAGGTTGACAATAGTACTATTACTTATTGCTTTGAGTGCGGTTTTTACTTTAGATATTATGATGGTGGTAGTTCACTCTACGTAGCGGAAGCAGGATATTTTACTAAGACCAGAATCGATGATATAATACAGTCAGGATATAAAGAGATTATAGCTTATGATCTAAACGGACTAATACGGTATATAGCTAGAATTGAATCAATAAAGAGATTATTGCGGAGTTAGCTCAATTGGCAGAGCCCTCGTCTCCAAAACGAGAGGTTAGAGGTTCGATCCCTTTACTCCGTGCCTTTTGCCCAGTAGCTCAGCGGTAGAGCAATCGGCTGTTAACCGATGGGTCGCAGGTCCGAATCCTGCTTGGGCAGCCTAAAGGAGCCTGATAAATGAAACGAAGAGCCCCAATGGATAAAGAATTTACAACGAGCCTAATTAGTATTCTGGAATTACGGCTCTGGAGAATCACTTATCTATATAGTCCAACAGACGGTTTAATTTATTTTTATGGCTTATCAGGAACCCTATATAAGAGTACTTTTAAATCCTTAGAGGAATTAAAGAACAATAAGGTATTAGTAGAGAATTTTATAGAATGCATTCGCAGGGAAGTAGCTTAATGGAAGAGCACACGCTTTGGGAGCGTGGTGGTGGAGGTTCGACTCCTCTTTTCCCTACTAGGGACTCGATAACCCCAAAGTGGCGGGTATTAGGCGCGACTGGAATGTCTAGGCAAGATGCACACGAGACCACTTCCACCAGTCTATGAGACCTGTCGAGTCCCTTATGCCCTCGTAGTTTAACTGGTAAAATGGATCATTGCCAGTGATCGGTTACAGGTTCGAAGCCTGTCGAGGGCTTTAGGGCGGATCATCTAATGGGAGGATATGGCACCTGCAATGCCAAAATGAGGGTTCGACTCCCTCTCTGTCCACTATGCGGGCTTAGCTCAATTGGTTAGAGCGTTTCTTTTACACAGAAAAGGTTAGAGGTTCAAGTCCCCTAGTCCGCACAGATGTTCTATTGACAGGAGGCAAGAAATGTAGTATAATGTGAACATAGACCCCTAGCTCAATGGTTAGAGCACCACTCTTATAAGGTGTTGGTTCTGGGTTCGACTCCCAGGGGGTCTACTATGCCGAATATGGTCGGCATAAAATCTGAATAGCGGCTATGATGGACCGAAGACCCCAATTAAGTTTATGTGGCCATCATAAGACGTTGCGGCGGTGTGGATGGTACACACATCCTGACAAGGGACAGGCGATAGAATATCCTTTGACGAACTCGGGAATATATGCCAGAGCCGGTATCGAGTCCGACACGCAACAATCCGCTAATCTTCGAGGGGGCAATGAGTTTACTGGATATTGTACTACTGGTAGGATCGTGGTGGTTATACATTGTAGCATGTAGGTATAATCCCCCTAAAAGGAGATGGCACAGATGATGGCTACAAGAAAAGAACGAGAAGAAGCAGAATGGCACAAGTTGTATCGAGAATACTTGGAATTAGATAGTACTGAGCTTTTTCAGGATTTTTTGGTAAGCAAAATTTTAGACCTTTTTGACAGGCTTGAGTTGGAGGCAGCAAAATGGAACGAAGACTAATAGGGCTTCTGGAGAACATAGAGGGCCTTTTTCTGTATTTGGCCTGGATAGCGTTCTCGTTCATGGATTGGGTACTTTGGCTGGTATTTGACCACAAATATGAAGCTAGACTTTAGTAGTTTGTAGTATTTGACAGAAGGGAGGTTTTATGCAATAATAGGTTATTGACAGTCGGCTTCTGAAACGCCCGAGCTACCTACAAAACTACATACTGGAGGAATTGCAATGTCCATTACTGGCCCGCAAGTCGAGAAGATTAAGAATATCGGCCTAGAGGAATTTATGGCCGGTACGGAGATTATAAGCGGAATAGTCCCTATTACAGGCGCAATAACTGATTACACAGCGGCCAGCATAGCCGCCAAATTAGGGGTATTATCTCGTCTTATTGCTGGCGGAGATTCGGTAATTGATGTGCTAACATTACGCATGTACAGTTGTCCGGGCGGCGACGTGGACGCCTCCTTCGCCATGTTGGATATTCTACATAACTTCTGTGCAGAGCATGAGCTTTCCCTTCGTGTTGAGGCTTACGGAGTGGTAGCTAGTGCGGCAATTATGATTATGATGCAAGCTGGAGATATTAGGGCTGTGGGCCAAAATTCAGTGATCCTTATTCATGAGCCTCGAATGTTCATCTTTGACGAAACAAAAACATCCGACCTAAAGGACATCAAGCAGGGCATGGATATGATGAGTCAGATGATCTTTAAGCTTATGGCGGATCGGTGTGGAAAAACTCTCAAGGAAGTCGAAGATTTTGTAGATCGTCGAGAACGATGGATGACGGCTCAGGAAGCGAAAGACTGGAATCTGATCGACGAGATCATGTAAGAGTATGGCATTTTTAGATGCGGCAGAACAGGATCGACTAGAAGCGAGTAATTATGTAGATGCTGTAATAGCTTCTACTATGGTTGAGCCTTATTTAGAAATGAGCAAGCTTGTAAAAAGTTTGGTTAATGAATTCGTTACCACCCCATCAGATAAGATCACAATAAGGGATTTAAAATACATCATCCGAAATTCTTATCTACGTGCATTTGAGACGTATTCTTGGGACCCTCTTACTTGGTCTCAAGAGAATGTTTATGGAATGCTTAATAGGGGAGTATTTGATGCTGCCTCTTGGATCATGGAACAAGCGCCTGCAATTCAAAAGGAGCAGATATTAGGAAAGTATTTTTTTCAACCAGATTCCTTTCAGCCCATAACCGATGAAATGGCAGAGTCTTTATTTAACGCCATAGCAGATTCTATAGACGAAGACATAGATTATTATGAAAATACTTTTCCTATTACTGGGGAACTGGCAGCAGAAAAGCTCAAATCGTCCATAGATGACGATATAGCCATGGGCATGTTCTGGTTAGCCAACATGGGCTCTTGGTCCATGTGGAATGCCTACACAAATGGCATATTTGATATAATAAGCATTCTTCCTACGCTTATAGGTGGTTGGATGTGGTGGGCTATTCTAGACTCAAAGACTTGTGCATCTTGTATAGTTTTGCATGGCACAATTTTTTCGGCCACGGAATCTTTATTGGATCATCCTCATGGAAGATGTATTCCTATACCGATAGTAGCATCTAATTACTTTACAGACAATGGCATTATACAGCCACCTCTAGATATAGAAACTGGGGAGCAGTGGTTCTCTTCCCAGAGTGCAGAAACCCAAAGTGCCATTTTGGGGCCGTCCGGTTATAGAGCATGGAACAGCGGGGCAGCGAGTTTGAGCGACTTTAGCGAAACGCATGACCATTTCCTTTATGGAAGTTTCAAGAGACAGGCAAGCCTTTCTAGTATACTAGGAGAACATAAGGCTAGGGCTTATTACGGACAATGACGATTTTTGATGTAATTGGAATCATACTAACTATTGCGGCTGTTACAGTAGTCTTCTATCGTATTCTGAATATCCCCACAATTAGCCCCCTGGACGGAAAACATGACGATGTTAAATATGAGCTTTTGGGCTACCCCAGTGTTTGTAAAGAATGTTTAAAACCCTTCATTAAGACTACGTACAGGGATATAGTAACAATACGCTGCCCTAATTATCGAGTTGGCAGTGAGCATGAATTTTTTAGGTGGACTATAAAATAAGAGGAAAAGCATAATGATAAAGCATAAAATTTTAGCTTTAGTAAGGTCTGGTTTTCAGGCAGTGGGACGAACATCCATCTTTGATATTATTACCTTCCCCTTCAAATGGCTTACATTCCGTCGAATATCTGCTATTGTATCCGGTCTGATAGTTGGCAGTGTATGGTTTGGATTCTTTATATTGAGTCCGGTGCGGCCAATCGTAAGAGATGCGGTGCTGACAGTGATAGCCGACAAATTGGCCGGGCCAAATATTCCTGTAACAGTGTGCGAGCCTTTAACTGCGGGGCCGGACTGCGATCTAGTCTACACTGGTGGATCGGATGCTAGTCGTTCGCTAACTCCGGCTGGGGATGCTGAATCAGAATGGGGCTTAGTAACTAATAGTACATTCCTAACTAATATGACGCATATGATTTCACCCTTCTTTACCTATGAGCTTCTTACGGATAAAGTAAAAGACCCGGTTGCAGTTATCTTTATACCACGAGCCGGAGACGATTCGTTGAATAACCTTGGACAAGTAATTTACGGCATAGTTGTTCTTCTAAATGAGAGGATGCTTTATTTTGAGCCATGGAATGACGCTAAAACTATTCAGGCTACTCTAACTCATGAATTGATACATATTCAGGGTGGCAACTTCCTGTATTCTCCAGAACCATTGCCAGCATCGTGTTACGTAGTCATGGACGATGGACAATCAAAATATTTCTGTGCTGTGGAAAGCGACATACCGAAGTTATTTGAATGGGCATCTCGTAGGTCAGTGTGGGTAGAGCAACATACGCAGGCTGCTACAGTGGAAGTGCTGGCCGCTATGTGCAACTCTGGGGACCGGCTTGCATGTAGCTCCTTCTGGGACGATTTTGGGCGAGCAACCAGCGGCAGTTTGGAAGTAGAGCTAAAATCAGTTGGTCTGCAAGCACTATACCAACCATTCATGAATGTGATGACTCGAAATTCCGTGGAGCGATCCAGGGCGGAAAAGGCTCTGCGATACTGGGTACGTTATCCGGGTGGACGGGATGCGATTGTACTCAAGTACGGTCAAGGCCCTTGGGTCAACTACATTCTACCTTATATAGTACATGGTAGACTACTGGATACCGGCAACACATATCAAGTTGATGAAGGATACGGATATAAAGCCGTAATAGGCATGCCTTTTGACGATATAGAAGTACGTCTTGGACCAGTACTTACAACGTTCATTCGCCTAACGAGCCAGTAAAAGTCTATTTGACATCCGTATAAAATCTGGTATTATTATTTTAGAACCAATTGTGAAAAATATCACTTATCGGAGTAATTATTAAATGGGTCAACATTTATCATGGGCTAGTGTTTTGGGAGCTTTTCGTCCTATTGGATCGCACTCAAGCGGGGCCACAGTTTCAACCGCAATAACTTTAACGCCCGCCACGGGGGCCACAAAGCTCCTAATTCAGGCGAATACTCAGAATATAAGATTTACCCTTGATGGGTCCGTTCCCACCACAACCGCTGGATTTGTTCTTAAGGCGGGAGATGCACCTATTATCGTTAACATAGAAAAGGGAATGACTATCAAGGTTATAGAGGCTACCGCCACGGCAGATTTAGAATATCAGTGGGGAAATTAGCATTGAGCAGGGTGGATAAGAATATTGCCGCTCTAGGAGACGGAGTAGCGTCATCTGTTGCTCTAGTTGTGTCTTTAACTGATGTTGTAGACAGCGGCGCGCAGTCTGGGGCCGTAACTACAAGTGTAGTATATACATTTACTTTAACCAATACCGGCAATTCTGAGGATACCTTTACTATAACTAAGAGCGGAGATATCTGGACTACAGTTATCAGTGATACATCTCATACTTTAGCGGCCTTGGATAGCGCAGTATTTACGGTAACTGTAACGGTACCACTGGCAGCGGATACAAATGATACGGATATAGTAACAATAGTTGCTACTTCTGACGCCGATCCGGGTGTTTCCGATTCTGATATCTTGACGACTACGGCGACTGGCGGCTATCTGGTCTACGATACGTTCTCGGATACGGATACGACGGCTTTGGCTGCCCATACCCCCGAGAAGGGCGGTCCTTGGACTGAGAATAGCGGAACATGGCTCATAGATACCAACAAACTCAAGGAAACTGTTGGGGATGTGAAGGTATGTTCGATTGATGCAGGACAGGCCAACATCGTTATGTCGGCTTCTCTTGATAGGCAAGGTGGGTCTGATCCTGGGATGATCTTCCGAATGACTGATATTAGCAACTATTATGCTCTCATTGCTAACTTTTTGGGTGTATTGGCTATCTATAAAATAGTTTCTGGGGCATGGACATTGTTGGGAACGACTGCCTATGTTCACGTTGCTAATGACACGCTCAAAGTGGATGCAAGTGGGACTAGCTTAATCGCTTATGTGAACGATGTCGAATTCATCAATATTACAGACAGTACTTTCCCGACGCAGACAAGGGTTGGACTATTTAATCATGTAGGCAACTGGAGTAGTACTCGTTGGGATAATTTTGTTGTTCAAGCTCTATAGTCATTCATAAGGTAAATATGCCATTTAGATCAAAGAAACAGAGAGGTTATTTATGGGCAAAGAAACCGGCCCTAGCCCGAAAATGGGCTAAAAAGTATGGTTCCAGGATTAAACGACGTAACAAGAAACGTCGATAGACGCTAATTGTACGACTTGACAGTTTAGAACATGTGTGCTAATGTAATGGTATAAACCTAACAAGGAGAAATATCCATGGCTAAACAGGCTACCTCCTCGGAAGAGGGTATAAACTCCGACCCTGTTGAGAATGCTGAGGAACTTGAGGAAAGCACTACCACTTCGACACCGGAAGGGTTAGCGGGTGATAAAACAATCAGCCAAGATGACTTTAATAAGCTGGCTGGTAAAATAAGGCAAGAGGCGCGGGACGCCGCTACCAAGAAAGTATATGCCGAGGTTTTGGGCAAGGCTGGCGTAAAGTCAGTTGAGGAATTGGTAGCTGCTGTTGAAGCACAGAAAACAAGCGCCCAAGAAAAAATGACGGAGCTTGAACGGCTGAATTCTGAATTGGAAGAAGCCCGCGACAAGGCAAGCTCCCTAGAACAAGGGAACAAAGAGCTAACCGTAAAGACTAAAGAGGCGCTATTAAAGTCCTCCGTAGTCGCACTAGCGGCAGGCAAATTCCAAGATGCAGAAGTAGCTTTCAAGCTGCTAGACCGCTCTGGAGTTACCGTCAGCGATGACGGCACCGTGGAAGGTGTTGAAGCAGCCCTTGCTTCTCTTGCTGAGCAATATCCGTTTCTAAAACGTAAGGGAGTATCTTCGACTAACCCTACTAATCCCAATGAGCCTACGGCTCCTGCGGGTCGGACGGACCAAGAACGTCGTAATGAATATTTCGGCCAACAGGGCAATGAATTCTGGAAGGGCCGAGGCGTTCAAAGAATTATAAAAGAAGAAAACTCGTAATTATAAATAGGAGTCTTTTTAATGGCTTACACTACTCAATCAGACCTCAACAGTCTGTTTAATACCATCTTTGAGGATTCCATGTTTGTAGCGCGAGAGAATAACCTGATGACCGCATTGGTCACAAACTATTCAGCCCGTGGTTGGATGAATAGGGTTATTCCAGTGTATGCACAGGTGACGGCCGAGGCAGTAGCAGAAGCCGAAGACTACGCGAACCCCACAACGTTCACGAAGTCCACAAGTGCAACGCTCACCCCGAGTGAAGTTATGGCTCAGGTAGTCCTGACCGACCGAAGGATTGAAACCGATCCTGAGGATGCTCGGCGTGATGCATCGCTCGAACTTGGAAACGCAGTAGCTACGAAAATTGATGTTGACCTTGTTGGAACCTTCTCCAGCTTTACCACTGGCGTAGGGACTGCCAACACAGCATTGACGATTGATAATATTGCGGCAGGAATTTCTCTCTTGAGAAATGCTCTTGCTCCAAATCCTCTGTACGTTGTTCTTCATCCATACGGATGGCACGACATTTGGGACCTGCTCGGTACTCCGGCATCTAACCTTGCTTGGCAAGGCGATATCGCCAATGAGGCCCTGCGCTCGTTTTTCGTTGGGCGCTGGCTCGGCGCGAGTGCTTGGTTCACAAGTGCGAATATAACTGTCGATGGCAGTGACGACGCAATTGGGGCGCTCTTTAACCCTCAGTCAATCGCCTTCGATAGCCGCAAGGCCCCCCTACTCGAACCGGAGCGCGACGCTTCTCTACGAGCCTGGGAACTCAATATGAGCGCCGGATATGCAGTTGGTATTCGACGTGACGGCTTCGGCGTAAAAATAACCCACGACGCTACGGCGCCAAGCTAAATAGGAGACGATTTAAATGTTTAACGGTTCTCGTAAAGTTGTCTCGGTAGTTATTAGCGATCCTACAGCGGATGCCCGTATTCCCGTCTTGGTAGCTCCCTCGGATCATAGCATTACGGTAGAAAAGTTTAGCGCGGCTCTCACCAGCACGCTTTCCGGCTCTACGGTAAACTATGTTGATCTGTCCCTCGAAAATGGTGGGACAGCCGGAACAGCCCAAACCGCTCTTGCAGCCTCAATCGGCGGCACCGCGGGGTGGGTAGCAAATACGATTCAATCTGGTTCTGCAACTGCTGGCTCAGGTCGGCTTACTGCTGCTCAGGTTCTCGTATTGAACTATGCTGAAACTGGTACTGTAGCCCCTGGCTTCATTACCGTTACTGTTGAGTATACTGACGGCCTCGGTGCCGCTCGTAACTAAACCGAACACAATCTAATATAATAGCACTTATCGAGGGGAGGGGGACGACCTCTCCCCTCTTAAGAAGCTCAGGAGGTTAGATGAAGATTTTGTGGCACTCAAATGCTCCTTTCGCCCCAACGGGCTACGGAGGCCAAACTAAAATCTTTGTGGACAAGCTCATAGAGCGGGGGCATGAAGTCACTATATCATGTTTCTATGGTCTTCATGGAATAACCTTAAACCTATCAGGGATAAATGTACTTCCTGCGGCCTACGATCCATGGGGTAACGATATTATAGAAGCCCATACTCTCTTTACTGAAAGCGAGCTAGTAATATCACTAATAGATGCCTGGGTACTAAACCCCGAAAAATGGAAGAGAATACCCTGGGCAGCTTGGGTACCAATAGACCATATAAAAGTACCTGAGCATGTAACAAAGTCGCTACGAGATGGAAAAGCTATTCCGATAGCAATGAGTAGGTCAGGAGAGGCAGCCCTAAAAGAGGCGGGTTTTGACCCTCTTTATGTCCCTCATGCAGTTAATCCGGTATACTTTGATGCCTGCAACAGACTGGAGGCAAAAAAGGCCATGGGCACAGAAGGAAGATTCGTTATCGGTGTAGTGGGGGCCAATAAAGGAAGTCCAGCTAGAAAGAGTTTTAGCAGCACGATAGAAGCCTTTTCTAGATTTTATAAAAGACATCCAGAGGCCATGTTGTACATGCACACAGCAGCAGATACTCCAGATGGAGTTAATCTAATTCATGTGCTAAAACTTAATGGCGTGCCAGATGAAAGCGTAAGATTTGTAGACCCCTATAAGTATGTTGTAGGACTTCCAGATGCTTATATGCTGAATGCCTATAGTATGATGGACATACTTTCAAACCCTAGTCGGGGAGAGGGATTTGGAATTCCAATAATAGAGGCACAAGCATGTGGCACTCCGGTCGTAGTAACTAATGTTACATCTATGCCGGAGCTTTGTTTTTCTGGTCAGGTAGTTAATGGAACCCCATTTTTAACCGACCAGGAGCAGTATCAAATAATACCTCATTCAGATGAAATTGAGGAAGCATTTGAAAATATTTATGCCGGAGATAGACTTGAATATGAATTCAAAGCTAGGGACGGCGCTAAAAATTATGAGTTAAACTATGTCTATGACACTTATATGGAGCCCGCTCTAAATAAGTGTTTGGAACTGGTAAAACAAAGGACAGATTTAGGCGATGACAGTACGCTCGGGAATGGACTACCTAATAGCGGAAGTGAGACGGTTGACGGGAGCAGGAACCAGTGAATACACTATCGTTAATCAGGCCGCCGCTACAGTAACATACTTTACAGATGAACAGATACAAAGAGTACTAGATTCTAGACGAGTTAGACTTGCACGTTTGCCTATAAACTATGAAGAAGAGTATTCTACATCTGGAAGTACTGTTATCTTCCAGCACGCCAGCGTTGGCTATAAATGGTTGGAAGACACTACAGGGGGCGGCTCCAATACCAACTGTAATCTGACAGATTCCCAAGGCTCAATAATCGGAACAGCAAACTATACCCTAACCGCTGAGGACGGGTTTGTTTCATTTACAGCCGATCAAAAAGGAAGTGTACGTTTCTTCACTGGCTGGATGCACAATCCCTATAAAGCGGCCATGGATATTCTTGTTTCCTGGTCAACAGAGCTTGCCCGACAGCCCGATTTCCAGACCGATAATATGCGTGTATGGAGATCACAAAAAGCTGCTGCTGTAAGAGAGCAGATCAAGGTCCTAAAACAAATGGCCGGATTAGCTCCCCAGATTATGATGTCTCCTATGATACGAGACGATATAGATACGCAGGATTGGCCGCCACAGCAGATAAAGTATGATCGGATACCATAATGAGTAGTCTTAGTGATATAGGACTTACTACCGCGGAATTAGCGGATATTAGAAATGACATCAATCAACTGCTTCCCGATACTTGTACAATCAAATACGTTAGTGAGTCAGTTGATACGATTGGACAGCCAGTACGTTCCTATACAAATAGAGGTACTGCCATATCATGTAGACTTGACCCAGTAGCTAACGTTGGGCTTATGGGACATGAAGCTATGAGTGCCATGAAAAACTACTTGGTAACAGAAAATATGTGGATACTGACATTGAAACACGATCAGACCATAGCTACCACGGATCAGGTTATTATAAACTCTACTACTTACGAGGTACGTTTCGTAGATGGGGCAAAATCTTGGAAGGGCTCTACAAGAGCAGTATTAGAGGTAATTTCAACCTAATGTGTAAGATGAAGGTAAAGGTAACTTCTACAGATAAATTTCATAACTTTCTGGGATCGTTACAAACAGATGGGTTTGCTGACGAGTTGACCAGAGGGGCATTAGAAATTGCCGCGGCGGCAGAAAAGTTAGCGCCAGTAGAATTGGGTGCATTGTCATCTTCTATTGTAGTTTCTGGTAGTACTTATGACGACTTTACAAGAAAGTCGGCATTAGCAGAAAATAAACGACCGGGAAGTACAAAAGGAATAAGTCATAAGGTGGCTCCGAATAATAATTCTGTTTGGCTTTATCCGGCAGTGTTCTATGCCATACATCAAGAATTTGGTACGATTAGGAATTCTGCACATCCTTTTCTAATTCCAGCAATAACATCCCTGGGGAAAACCGTTCTTCCCAAGGGCGTGAAGGTGGGACTTAATGCTAGATATTTAAGCTCCCCTCCAATAGTTAGAACATGGAATTTTGGATAAAAAATGATCTTTATAGATACAGCACTTTATAACACGTTAAAAGCAGCTACAGCATTAACAACGTTAGTAGGTGGAACCGCATCGCCTAGAATATACAATACTATATTACCTCAGGGAGCTACATTCCCCGTTCTAGTTTTTCAGAAAATGGGTGGAGGGCATGTACCAGACAATCCAAAGGTAAATGTAGAAGCAGTATACATGATTAAGGCAATAGGTTTTGACCTTCAAACTGCTGAGAATATCGACTTGGCAGCGAGTAATGCAGTTGACCGTCAGAGTCTTGGAGTCTCTACTGAGGGTTACACTGACTACGCATCATTTCGTAATATGGGACTTCATTTTGTAGAGGATGTGGGAGGCGGTAAGGTAGCTTTTCATATCGGGGCACTTTATTCAATTAAGGCTGCTCAAAATCAATCTTAAAGAAATTATTTTGGAGTATTATAATGAGTATCGCAAATAGATATACTGGAAAGAACTTGTATGCCGAGTTTATATGCTCGGCTGGTACAATCGCTCTGACCGGAGATCAGCGGTCACTAACAGTTGACCGTGAGGCCGATCTGGTAGATATAACGGCTTCCTCGGAATCTGATAAATCTTATCTTGTGTCGTTGAAAGACGGTACGGCTGAGGTTGAGGTTCTGGACCAAGGCTCTACGGCGACCGCTGGTTTCGAGGCTGCAATGCCAGAAGGCACTACAGGAACCCTTATCTATGCGCCGCAAGGCACCGCTTCGGGCAAGCCCAAGCGTGGATTTGGGGCAATAGCAAAGTCCGTTAGCGTAGAATATCCGTATTCAGACGTTGTAGTGTATCGGATTTCGTTCCAGAAGACGGGTACGGTTCTGTTCTCTGGTACTGCTGCATATTAAATCTAACTAAGGAGTTTATAGTATGGGCGATGAATCGAGATTTGTTTTTGACCTCAATCGGATCAAATACTCAGAAATTATGGGTGTTAAAGAAGGCGATCCAGAGGCGGTCAATAAGACCGTCGAAATCATGGCTAGATCGTGTGTGAAATGGCCTCTTGAGGGAGAACCTACCAAGGAAAAACTCTTAGATATGGGACTCACTGACTTCGTTGAAATGCAGGTAGCTTTCAACGCTGTGATGGATGCCATGTTTCAACAGCTCAAGGGAAATAAGTAAATCTATCTTTATAGCAGGCAAATTTAGTGCGGGGGACAATATAACTTGGGAAGCCATGAGAGTTATACTAGCACTAAAGTTTGCCGTACTTCCTGATGAAATAGATAAGTTAGGAGCACTAGAAATTAGTCAAATAATGGGTGTACTAGATGGTCAGGCAAAAGCCGGAGGCGCTGGTAATATAGATGGCAGATAGTAAACTTGAAGTCCTAATCTCAGCAGATGCGGGGGGAGCACTCCGAGCTATTGGCTCGGTTACTTCCGCGTTAGGTGGTGTTGGCGGGGCTTTAGGTAATATTGCTCAGTTTGTTTCCGGCTTCCTGATCGGTAAGTTAATAGTAGGCGCATTCAATATGGCTATAGGCGCGGTAGAAGCGTTTGCAAAGAAAATGCTCGATGCAACGTCTACCATGCAAATGCTTGGATTACAGATTCAAACTCTGCAAGCTAGAGAATTATCTGGTCTAATAAAGGCCGGAATAGAAACCTCTACCGTGATGGAGAAGGTAACAAAAACCGGCACAGAATATACAATAAACCTAGAAACCTTACAAAAGACTTTGGGATCAGCTAACTTCAAGATTGCAATGCAAACGGGTTTATTGGGCGATCTATCTAGAGCACAAGACGGCCTAATAAAGGTTACTAAAGACTCTAATCAGACCTGGGTCACTGCAAACCAACTCTTTGATTCGGTGGGACCATCGTCAGAAAAAGTAAAGAATGCTTTAATAACGATAGGCGTTCTATCCCCGTACAATATTCAAGCAGCTAACAGCGTTTTTAAGTTGGCCTTGGCCTTTCAGTTTTCAACAGATCAAGCTATGCGCATGACTAAGGGAATGTTAAACTTGGCAGCAGGCGTTGGTGCATCAACTGAACAGTTGGAACGCATGACGTTCAACTTTGCACAAATCAAAATGCAGGGCAAGATCATGGCTAGAGACTTCTGGGAATTAGGTAAAGCAGGCTTTGACCTGTACTCCGTATTAAAAACCCTGGAAGAACAAACCGGATATAATATCAAGACACACCTGGACTTCAATAGGCTTCTAAGTCAGGGCAAAGTTACATGGGAAGATTTTGTTACGGCCTTTGAGACTACTACAGAACAACAATTCGGTAAAGCATCGGAACGAATGGCCTTTACTGTACAGGGCATAATCAATACATTTGGCGATCTGTTTACCCTTCTGTCTCAGGTTTTCGTTCCGGCAGCTAATGAGGTAGGTAAATTCGTACAAATTTGGGTTAGTAAATTACTAGGAATGGTAGAGGGGGGAACACTCGATGAAATTGGTAAGAAATGGGCGGCCTGGTTAGCAGAAAAACTAGATAAACTAAACACATTTGTAGACGATGCTACTTTAGCTGTTGACCGTTTTGCCTATCATAAATCATGGGAACAGGCCGGCCATGCCTTTGATAATCTTCTCACAGACGAGCAGAGTGCCAAGTTGGCGGGCCTTGGACGAATCCTGGATGGGATATCGGCTACTATTAGTACTATTGCAGGTAATGTTGGGGGCGTCGTAGATTCACTAACAGGAATAGGTGAAGCGATTCTTCAGCCACAAACATTTGCCCCGCTACAAGGACCACAAATTCCTGGCATACAAAACCTGGAGCAGGGCGCTATTTCAATGGCTGGTACAGATTTTACTAAGATGTTCCCACAAGATTCTGCCTTTGCTCAACCCTTTAGCGATGGACTTAATACCGTAGGAGAAATCCTGTTCAAGGTAATAAAGTTTATAGAGGAAAAAGGTCCGGTAATTATTGATACGCTAACTCCTATGGCTATAGCAATTGGAGCAACATTTGCAGGTATAGCTGCCGGAGTAAGCGGGGCATGGGCAGCCCTACAGCCTGCGATGGACATGCTTAAAGAAGCATTGGCTAATCTATTTACCGAAGAAAACTTTAAAACATTTGCTGCACTCTGGACTATGTTCGTTGCAGTTTTAGGTTTTGCATTAAATATTTTAGTTGCCATAGTAATGGGAATAGTAGGACTCGTTATAGGATTTCTAACTCTTCTCGCAAATCAAATGACTAATATAATTACATTTGTAGGCACCATAATAGCGGGCATTAAAACTATATTTGGAGGAGACCTAATAGGCGGACTCCAAATAATACTTCAAGGTTTAGTAGACTTCATAGTAAGTGTAGTCGCTGATGGGCTTTTGGGAATAGCCGTAGCGGCAATTGAGTTTATGACAGGTCTATTTGGATACTTGGCAGGCATACTAGAAAAGATAGGAGCCAAAGACTACATAGATAAATGGGTTAAGGCCGGTAGAGACCTTGTTTGGGGAATTTGGCAGGGTGTTAAATCTCTGTGGGACACATTTAAAGAATGGCTGATTGGCAAAGCAAGAGATATAATTAGCTCTGTACTAGATGTTTTTGAGGTGGGTTCTCCATCAAGAGTATTTGAAGATATAGGAAGAAATCTAGTGCTGGGACTTCAAGAGGGAGTTAATGGGGCATCTCCAGAATTAGATAAAGTAGCAAATAAATTTCAGCGAGTAATGAATTTTAGTGCCCCTAATGTAGCCAATGCAATCTCTACAAGTATACCTATGGACATGATGGCGGGGGCTATGACTAACTCGGCAGATAAGAATATGTCCAGGCAACTTTTAGAGCAGCAAAAACAAAATGACGCATTAGCCGCTAGATTAGATTCTATACTGCTTGCATTACAGGGCATGGGTACTGGTAAGGATAACGCCAGAGCAATGGCTGAGGCCCTACAACTGGCAGAGATTAGATAATGAGTACTGTAACGTTAGATTTTGTACGTATAGAGATGAAACTAGATGGCGTTAATTGGACTGACGTAACTGCCGATGTAGTTGGGGCGCAGGGTATAAGTTTTAATTATGGAATTTCTGGTCATGGTCCTGTAGATCGTTATGCATCTGGCGGCAAACTAAACTTTGTAATGGACAATAGTCAAAGCAATAGCGGAGCCGTTCTAGGATATTACAATCCTAGACATGATAACTGTAGGTCTGGTTTTACTCTTGGATGCCTTACTAGGGTTGTTCTGGCTGCTGGAACCTACTACGGAGAAGAGGAATATAGTGATCTATATTATGGCGCTCCTTGGTACAAATTCCATGGAAAGATTACATCTATAACCGTCGATTCAGCAAGTTATGGGGAACGTAGAAGTCGGGTCGAGGTTAATGACTTTGTATACGAAATGGGTCGACAAAAAATGAATTTACTGGACGTTCAATTGACTCGACGTTCAGACCTATTTTTCGGTGACATCATAGGAAATATGACTACTGCGCCTACAAGTACAACGTATTCTCAGGGACAGGAGACATTCACCTATGCGGCAGATGATCTTAGGGATGAAAGAAATACAGCATTAGGTGCGGCTCAGAAGTGTGTTAATTCGGAGTTTGGGTATTTCTACATAAAAGGAGATGCCGGTGGAGGGGACCATTTAGTATTTGAGGACAGACATCATAGAGTTAATAGCGATCCCGTATCAGACTTGAGTAATTCAAACACAGTGTATCCAGCTACATTATTCTCTATTGAGGAAGTCTATAATCGAGTACTTACAACCGCCTACCCTAGAGAGATTGGAGTTAGTGCAGAAACTCTTTTCACGCTGCAAAAGGCATTATCAATACCCGCCGGAGGAACGGCAATAATTAGAGGTAGGTACTCAGACCCAGATCAACGCACGGATAGAATTGGCGGCGTTGGCATGATAACTCCAGTAATAAGTACTGACTATAAATTTGGGTCTACTGAGGGTCCTACAATCGAAGATTTAAATGCATATCTTACTATTGCTGCTACATATGGCGGCAACGAAGTAGAATACTCTCTTATAAACACCTTCGGCAGTGGAGGTTATTTAAATCTATTGAGGGCAAGAGGAACAGCTATACGTATATATGAACCAGTAGTAGCAACCTCTGAGAATGCTGCAAGTCAAGCATCCTATGGAGTACGAGAGTATGCCTTAACCTTACCCTATCAAACCGACCCACTAACTGCTAAGGATTTTGGGGATGTTACTGTAGCTGCATATGCACAGCCAATAAAGTATCTTGATGGAGTATCTGTAGTAGCTAAATCTGGCACGGTACTAAATCAAATAGTAGGACTCGAACCGGGACATAGAGTAACTCTACTAAATTCTGACATGGGACTAGATGACGATTTCTTTATCAATAGCATTAGAATAGATATACTTCCAGGAAGCATCTTAAAAGCTACCTATGGCTTACGTATTGCTGCATCTGATCTTGTTTGGCTACTAGGTCAAACTAGCTATGGGGAATTGGGTACTACTACGGTATTAGGAGCATAAATGAAAAGAGACGATAGATTAGATAATCTAAGATATAACGGATATCAAAGAAACCTGGACGAGATTCAACAGGGAAACATGCATTGGGAAATGGTTGTAGGAAAGAAGGGAGCCGACCTATCAGAGTTTATTACTACCATATTTAGTAGAGGTCGTCGTTCGCCCTGGGGGGCGGAAGTATTCACTCAACAACGTTTACTACAAGCATTAAATAAAGCCGATGCAGCTAACAAGGTATATGCTTACATTAATCGTAACAGATGGATTGCTGACTGTCCCTGTGGGGGAGCCGAAGTAGTAAATGAAAACGAGCCATTTTTCTATTGCTTCTCCTGTCATAATGAAGGAAATAAAGGAAGATTGTATAAGGTAAGTTTTCCAAAGAAACATGATATAAAGAAAATAGAGACCGCACTAAAGGCTAGAGATAAAGTTAAGAATAGAAATTGGAATCTAGATGAGCCCATTTCTAAATTAGATAAAGAAAATGAACAGCATAAGGATGTGAAATAATGGCATGGGTTACACCTTCTACTAGAACGACTGGCGATCTTATTACTGCCGCCATATGGAATCAAGATGTTGTAGCTAACCCTATTGCCATTCTTCCTACTGGTATTGGCATAATCATAGACGGGGCTGGAAGTACTATTACTTCAGGTATAAAGGGAGACATGCTTGTTCCCTATGCTTGTACTATTACCACGGCTACCCTTTTAGCGGATCAGACTGGCTCAATAGTTATAGACATATGGAAGGATACATACGCTAACTTTCCTCCTACTGACGCTGATAGTATTACGGCATCCGCTCCTCCCACGATAACAACCTCTACTAAGGGACAAGATTCAAGTCTAACGGGCTGGACTACTACAATAGCGGCAAATAGTATTCTTAGATTCAATGTTGATAGCTGTACAAGTATAACTAGAGTAACCTTATTCTTGAATGTGACTAGGACTTAGTATGTCTGGATATGTAGCTACATTTATTGGTTCGGACCATGGCACAGCCCCCAGTGATAAGGATATTACTGTTCCAGCTAACTGTAATTTAGTCCTAGTTGGGATAGGAACAAATGGTAACTTTAGCACAACCTCTGTAACCTTGGGAGGGGTTGCTATGACACAGGTTCCTAATACTAAAGCTACTGATATCGGTAGCGGTTGTATAATGTTCTACAGCATAAACAAAGCTCCCGGAGTACATACATTACACATTGATCTAACTCAGTGGGAAGGATGGGTATGTGCGTTTATAGGACTAGCTAAACCAGATTCAGGTTTTATAGTAAGCTCAGCTAGCGAATTGCGTGGATCGCCTACTCAATTAGACCTTACTGGGGCTACCGTGGGACAATTACTTATAGGGTTTGCTGCCTGGGACCCCGCCGTAAGTGTTGGGAATGATCTAACTACTCTACTTACAACCGATGCTCAAGCAGCGATGGGATATGGTTATGCTACAGATTCTACTCCACTACTTACCTTTACTCTTAGTGGTACTGGTGGATCATCAATAGCTAACTGTGGAGTAGTAATACAGGGCAATACACCAGTATCAACCGGAATATTTTACTTATAAGGAATATAAATGACAGCTAGTTTTCCAACTTCTTTAAAGACCTATACAGATAAAACAGATTTTGTAGACCTTGTTCAGGCGGCTCATGTAAACAGTCTGCAAGATGAGGTAGAAGCGATTGAGGCAGAATTGGGTACCAACCCATCTGCCGGATATTCTACTGTGGGGGCACGCTTTGTAGCCGTTGAAACTAGCGCATTCGAGCTTAGCTTCACCTTTGGAGATGGAGTAGCTGTTATTGGTACTACAAATATAGCCGGTGTTTGTATGCCCTTTGCTGGGACTATTACATCCTGGAAAATTAGGGAATTGGGTGGAACTTCTGGAACAATAACCTTTAACCTGAAAAAGGCTGCATACGGTGGGGCCTTCTCTGATATAGATGGCTCAGAACCGGCCCTGTTATCTGGTGCATCAGAAAATCAAGATACATCTGTAACTTATACTGCTTTTGCAGTCGGAGATTGGGTTGTATGTGAATCTACTGGAACTCCGGCATTAGTAAAGGTCGTCACGGTAAGCTATAAAGGAAATAAAGCATAATGACAGCTACCGCTAAACAGGGAACCTTTCAAATATCTACTGGTGTAGCAACTACACAACAATCTATAACTGGAGTGGGGTTCAAACCTAATCTGGTTTTATTCTGGTATTCTCTTAATACGTCCGGTGCAGATGCGGCAGTCGATGGAAACTCAGGTATCGGCTTTGGAGCCGCTACTTCTTCATCCAATCGTAGGGCAACGTTCTCTGGATGGGTAGATGCAGCTGCTTCGGGCACAGATAAACATGCAAACTCTATGCATGATGATTCCTGTATTGTTATTGATACTCTAAGCGGTACTCCGGCATTGGATGGGTTGGCAGATTTTGTTAGCTTTGATAGTGGTGGTTTTACTCTAGTCATTGACGATCAATTCTCAGCAGGCTATACCATTCATTACCTGGCCCTGTCCGTGGATGTTGCAACATTAGCTACAATCACAGAGCCTGCCGCTACGGGAAGTCAAGAATACAATATCTCGTCTTTCCAGCCTGAGTTAGCTCTTATATTCAGCGCGGGAAATGGTAGTTTAAATGTTATTGAGAATGATGGTGTTGCTCAAGGTCTCTTCATTGGAGCCGGGGACGGCACTAGGCAGATAGTAACAGGATGTGCAAATAACTATTCGGCCAGCTCTGCACAGGATACTAACTACTATTCGGCTTCTCAAATCCTCGTCCGTCAGACGAATAAATCCGATGTCGCACAGGCATCCCTAACTACACTGGATGCGGATGGGATAACACTAAACTGGGCAGCTAGGGCAACAACAGGTTCGCAATATTTTGTCTTGATGTTGCAATCTACGGGAGTGTATGTCGATGCATATGTAACTGCAACAGATACCAGCAATCACGCAGAAACGGGTTTTGGATTCGCTCCTACGGCCTTATTTGGGGCACATATCAATACAGTGTCGGGCGGTGATGATACACGATCAATGACGATAGGGGGAGGGACCGGCCCAACTGCTAGATCATGCGTAGGCGCTATGATGGCTGGGGCAGGAGCGTCTGTACAGGTTTCATACTGGCAAGAATTGGACGAGATCGGGGCCATATACGATAGTACTGCCGCAGTAATTGCTCTAATGGATGTTGTATCCCTAGATGCAGACGGCTGGACGCACGTCATGGATGACGCGGATGCCGTAGCTTCTTTAGGGTGGATGATAGCAATAGCGACGCTTCCGGCCCCCACTGTAACAACGTGTACTCCTGCTAACGGTCCTATTGCTGGTGGTACAAGCATTACAGATTTAGCTGGAACGGGTTTTGTCAATGGCGCTACAGTTACATTTGGAGGAACTTCTGCTACAGGAGTAACATTTGTATCGTCTATAAAGTTGACGTGTACAACGCCCGCACATACTGCCGGGGCCGTAAATATAGTAGTAACTAATCCCGATACACAAACTGGAACACTTACTAATGGATTTACTTATACGTCCTCGGGTCGTGTTCATGTACAATTACTATACTAACTGGAGATCGAATGATAGAATTCGGTTTAGATGTATCTAAATGGCAAGGCAAAATGAACTGGAAAATAGCTGCCGATGCTGGCGCTAAATTTGGTATTATAAGAGCTGGATCATGCGATAACGTAACTGGGGAGAATTATACTGACTTTCAATTTGAGAGAAACGCATCCGAGGCTCCGGCCCTTGTTCGTACCGGCTACTATTGGTACTTTAGACCAAATTTTAATGCAGAAAAGCAGGCTGACTACTTCACAAAGCTAGTCGCCACAAAGATTTACACTGAACCGCTTGCAGCGGATTTTGAGTTTAGCGGGGGCAAGTCCCCCCTAGAAGTTTGTAACGCACAGTTAGCCTTTCTAAAGAGACTAACAAGTAATGGTGTTCTTCTATCTGGAGGGGACATCTATACCAGAACGAGTTTTTGGAATATAGCAGTAGCACCGCATGCTGACTGGAAGAAATATGGCTTACATGTTGCTCGTTATGTTCTTATTGATCCTAACGATAGGCCGATTATTCAGGGTCCATGGTCGGACGGTAAGTTTAAAATCCGAGACTGGTCGGAATGGAAACGTTGGCAATTCTCGGCAGATGGAAATGGAAGAGGAAGAAAATATGGAGCAGAAAGCGACGCTATAGACTTAAACATACAAATCGTCCCAGATGTTCCCACGCCTACCCCGGTTGATACTTCAGTAAAAATGCCGAGGGAATTGGCGCTGGACATAAAGGACTGGATAACAGAGGCACTAGATTAATGACAGCATTAACGGAGCAAGAACGACATGATGAGCTGATGCGATCTCTTGAGAACGTAGCTAAAGCCCTATCAGAGAACCAGCGTGAGGTTCGCCAAGAAACTACGGCAGACATTCGACAGGACGAAGTTGTTCGGGCAATCTCCAGCCGTCTACAAGAACATGAGCAAAAAGAGTTTGATATCTGGGAAAAATCCATGGACTTTCAGCAGAAGGTGGGGCAATCTGTTATTGTCCTAAATCACGAAATGGGAGCTGTGCAAGGACAGTTGTCTATCATGCTCTGGTTAATGGGCGGTACTACTCTCGCGGTTGTAGCCGCAGCATTTAAGATCATCTTCTTTGCCTAATATCTATTTCTTTCTAACGTTTTTCCGTCCCTTAGCTTTACCGTAATCTATCGGCGCCCATTTAGTTTCTGGGCATACATGTATTTTACCTACATAATGCCAGCCGCATGACTGGCATCTTTTTATTCCTACCCTCGCTCCGCTTCTATGGCTCATTTGTATCTTCCTATTACACAGGATCGGTACCCCTCCCCTATATCAATTAGCTCCACGTTTTCTATGCCGATATACCTAATAAGGCTGGTAGCTTTCCCGTATTCCCCCGCCCAGTAATTGTGTGCATCGTCTACAAGTATAACAGCATTAGGCACTAGCTTATCTTTTGCTGCCATATACTGATCTAGGGTATCCTTTGGATCATCCGAGGAATCCAAGTACAAAAATCCGATCTCTTCCTGCAACTCCTGTAGAGCATAGGTACCATTCTTACATACTACAAGCTCCGGCAGGCCCCGTTCTTTAAGTATGCTGTTAGCAATGGTAACATGATCTACCAAACTATCAAAACTCCTGAACTCCCGGCCATTTACATGACAGTATTTGGCAAGATAGAAGGTACTGAAACCCTCGCTGCCCATTTCGGAAGTATAGCGGATGCAGCCTATTTCTACGACGAGTCCATCCGGTGACACGTCTATGCAATCCAATAATAGGTCCTTCTTCTCCATATACTTACTCATTTTGGTTTCCTCATAACAAGAAAGTATGAATGGTTACGTCTAGCATGCTTCTGTTGTTCGGACTTATGCCGCATAGTTGGCTGGCCGTTTTGCATAAGCACAAACAAATCTGCATTGATACACTTTACGCAAGAAAGAACGTAGTCTCCGGCCATTATCCTAAAACCTCACTAGGATCAAGTACGGTGTGTTCTGGCTCTAGAAGTCCAGCAACCCTAATTGCATCTTCTTTACTAACAGCTTTTACTAATTGATCTGTTCTTACATCCAAGACATCTACAGTTGGTATTCCATTGCGTTTAAGAAGTTTTGAGAAGCTGCTTCTATCTCTATCAAAGTAATCTGCTAAATCCTTAACCAATACAACGTCAGCCATCTGTTCCTCCACTTTTTGTTTAGCCAAATCAAGCAGGTCCCAGATATTCGTTGGAAGTTGTTCTCGATGTGGATTAACCCTATGCCAATTCATTATCGAATAATCTCTGGCTCTACGGTTGGGTAATCTAAAATTTGAGATGTCCAGGTATAAGTACCGTCGGCCTTTATATCGAACACAGTTATACCAAAATCTATAATTCCACTAATCCTTCTCTCCCCATATCTGCTTCCATATCCCTGCAAGGCCGGAGTAGTAATAGCAAGATACCCAGGCTGAATTACGCCCATATGATAATGTACATGGGACCGTACAATTGCATTAGCCTTACTAAAACCCTTCCTCGATGCCCATAGCTCGTTCCATACGATCTCTCGGGCTAGGGATGTTGACCTACCTACCGGAGTTTGTGATCCCCCAATATGATGCCGGAAATTAAACAGGGTTCCATTAATGTCGAGATTTATAATATCCCCAATCTTCTCTGCGTTTACTTCCTTGGCGATAAGATTTTCCCAGGATTCTGCATGACCAACATGATAGTCTGTACCTCTCGTAATATAAGTCCTTGGAGCATTGATGTGCCCGATTATATCAGCAGCCATTTCTGCTTGTTTCTGCCTATCAACGTATATAAGCTCTGTGCCCCCAGATTTTTCTCCTCTCCCATCTATCAAGTCCCCATTAACAGTACAAATATCAAAGGGTCGAAATAGATTAAGAAGCCTATCAAAACTACCATATAGAATTTCTCTATATTCATGCATATGATCTGCAAGACCGGCTTTTACATTCCAGGCTGGAGGCGTTAGACCCGATTCATGCCCACAATGGAAATCCGAGACTACCAGAAGTCGTAAGTCTCTATATGGATTTGAAATACTGTCATTTGCTTCGGTCTCTTGATTGTTCATATCCTCATTCATTATATGTTTTCTCCTGATAGGGTAGGGGGCCGGTTGATCCGACCCCCTATAGGACATCCTATATTATTTCTTGCTCTTAACTACAAGAGGCTCGTTGTTCAGATCGGAAACAGAGAACAGATTTCCGAACAGTTTTTCCAAGCCCGGTTTGGCTACATACTTATAGCCTAGACCTGCACTAGCAGCCGACAGGGCCGTACCGTAGACGATCAGCCCGAATGGGACGAATGCCGGGAATACATACCCAAGGACTACAAGAACGCCCTCTACGCCAGCCGTAATCATGGCCGCTCTACCCGCCCATTCCTCGGTCGTAATGACCCTAAAGACCTTGAGCGCCTGCACAATGGCACCCACTCCCAAGGCCATAAAAGCAGCCAAGGCGAGAACGGTGTCAATGTTGAGAGCAAGCAGTTTCACAAACTCATCAAAATTCATACTATTCCTCCTTATAAGGATACAATTATCTTACCACGATTTCCATAGATTGTCCAGCGTTACGAATGACATCAGCATTGTCTACTCTGCCCCTAGCAACCTGCAAAACGTTCATCTTGTCAAAGTAACGTTCTGGCAGGGTGAATGGCATGTGAGCATATGCATTGTCTCCCATTTTGGCTACATCTCTTTCCTCATAAATCTTCTCTCTTTCCTCGATTGACTTAACCAAGTACTTATGATGCAGAATTGACACTGGGGCGAGACCGCCCATCCCATAGGGCGCTCCGGCATGTACTTCTGCTTGCCATTCTCTATATCTCCAAGTAAACAGACGAGGATGATAGTCCGGCCATAGAGGCGGGTTTGTTATAAAGTGCATGTCATCGGGCCAAAGAGCTGCCGTAGGAAAGCTCCAAATCTGAGTTTTGCCTTTAGTGTATTCCCTGTTTCTTAGCCACTCCATCATAGCAGGAGAAATCTCCTCATCATCATCTAGGCGTAGTGTCCATATCCCCTGACAAAAATGATGAGCCTCCTGTAGTATGCTTTCTACATACCCCGATGATTGCATTATCGCGGTCATGTCGGCATATTTATAGCACCTTGATAGATTATTCGAGCCATTTATACTGTCGAAGGCTATGACGAGTTGAGCACCTAGTGTAGTAGCAGCATTGCGCATCTTTAATAGAAAGGGTTCTGTACGTTCCTCCGCCCTAGTGACGCACAATATAGAAAGCTCTATACTGTCTACTCTTTCCCCGTCCGCCATAACTACAGAATCGTTAAGACTAGAGGGGCGTCTAATCTCCAATGGTATCTTACCTAAACAATGGGGACACTGTATTAATACTGGTTTGAATTCTCCGCCCTCTAAGGCGTCGTCATTAGACATATCATTATCTCCATTCTGGATTTACGTAAGCGTTTCTCATTATGCTTTCCCAATCGGGACCATATCTTTGACTAAGTACTTCTTTCATATTAGCGTAAGCCTTTGCTCTACGATCATAGGCCGACATATTCATTCTATTCATAGAGTATCCTATATCCGTAGTCTTATTTACAGATATATTATCGCTAACCATTAATACTTTATTCTGTTTTCTAGCTAGATAACTTGTTTCAAGATCAATTCCCCATGCATAAGTTAGCCTTGGATCAAACCTCCCTATACTATCTAACCAGTCTTTCCTCCAGAAGGTAGCTATATTATCCAACATCCATACCCTACGACTGCCGAATATAAAAGGAAGCGTAATCGAATCCCTAGAGAATAGATGCATCCATGCAGACGAGCTTGCGTCATCCAATGCTGGGGAGTACCCGACCAATTCTTTAATTGTCATCATGTACTGAATACCAACAGAAATATAATCTATATCCGGCTTCAAAGTAGTACTGGTAATGACTACCCAGTACGCCAGATAGTCTTTCATATGCTTATTTATGCTAACTTTCTTACCGGCTGCGGCCATTCCACAAAGAATAGCCCCCGTAGTTTGACAATTAATTGGTAGACTAACTGTAGTATGTTTGGCCTTTGCTACCAAATCAGAACCATTATCAACTAGATAGATGTCAAACATCCTGTGATCGCTGCTCCCTAAAATAGTATCGACTATGGCATCGGCCTTCTCTGGCATGTTATAGTTAGGAATGATAACAGCTATTCTATTGGCGGGATCATAGCCTACCATATTTTTAGGTCCTCATAGTAAGCGCTCAGCGGTCCTCCAGTAGTATTATACACCTTTATGCCCGCTTCTTTCATTCCGCAATAGGCCAAGGTATGCGCCAACATTTGATCCTCATTTAGCTGCCTAGCATACTCTGGAGTAATCTTATTGCTAAAATATTCGCCTGACCAATAAGAATCATAGTAATGATTTGGGTCGGACCCGTCATCGTTTAGGGTCTTATAGTCCATGTCAAATCCGGCCAATAGTATAATACTGGCTCTTTGGTGTACTAAAAACTGAAATGTAACCAAATGCGACATACCAAAGTTACAGAATGGCGGATGTGGATTAAAGGAAATTGGGGCCTCCTCAACAGCTACTACAGTATACCACGGGGGAATCTCCCTCTCAATAAATACCTTCTTTAAGGTAGTAAAGGTTTCTGGACTTGCAATAACATGACCAAACACATTAGAATTTAATACTTTTCTTGCATAATCTATTTCTGTAAATGCCGAAGATACCGCCGTAAGGGAGACCATTGCGCGTCCATCGTACAATGTGTACGGGTCTGCTACTGCTTTACTGGCATCATTACAGACGAAGATTGAAATAGAATTGGGTATGTTTCCAAAATGACTGCTAAGTACAAACCGTGCGCTATTTAGGTTGGCCATAATTGGCTCGGCTGTTGGACCATTTCCTATAACTAGGGCTATGCCCCCCATTTGCCAGGAGTACCCGGATACATCACGCCTAGTGAGTTGTGCTAACCCTGACTCTCTGTTACTCTTCTTTTGTTGGTCTGTCATAAAACTCCTTCTCCGCTCTTTTTTCTAGTGCAGCTAAGGCGCGTTTATCAGATAACTCCTCAAGAAGTTTCACGCTCCTGCCGTCCACTACCATTCCCTTCTTGCGTTTCTCTATCTTCTTTTCCCGTCTCTCCCACTTCTCTGTCGGCCTTGCCATTACAGTCTCCTTCTGAATTGTTCATTAGTTTTTTCCAGGGCATTTGAGGCCAGCCCCCGAAAAAATACTTGTGTATACTATCGCTCATACCTTATATCCCGCTATTACATTACGCCTATTCTTAATAAAGGTTCTACACATATCGTCTACATCATCTGCCTGGACATAGCCATCGAAACCGGAGGAAAAGTAGTCATCTTTATAAATCTCTGCTCTAGCACATTCTAAACAAAATCTTCCGTTTGTATATGATTTCTTCGGTTGAAGATAGGCCCATTTATGTATACCTGTCCTACAGAGCAATCGAAAAACTTTAGTATCCAATGTAGGACCTCCATTCTACATCAAAAATAAAGTCCGGTACTGGGTTATTATCCTTACCAGGATAGGGATGTATGTTTCCGTATTCTTCCAAAGCCCTTCTGGTGTTCTCTTGAGTAAAGGGTGCCCAAGTCTCTATACCGGGAGTTTTTCCTACCTTACATCTTTTTGTATGCATGAAACTAAACCCAGGACAGTACATGACACCAGGAGTATTTCTGTAGTCAGACATGTTTATGCTTTCCCACTTATCGGCTTTCACGCAATAGAAATCTGGGCGGTTATTGAAAACCGATTCATCCCATCCAGCATTTCTAGGGTTAGTCATGGATATCATATCTAAGTAGGGGCCGGCAAGATTAAGCCCAACTCTTCCATAGTGCCTAAGCTCGTTTGGAAACATATCAACAAGGTCTCGTATAAGCTGGAATGTTGGTAATGCTATTACATCTCCCTCGATCTTGGCTACCCATGAGTATCTGCACCTAGAAATCCCATAATTCGTAAGATGCATCATAGTATATACCGAATTATCCGGCGAGTCAAAATGCCCAGCAGAGCCTATAGGATGCACGTTAAAGGGATAACATTCTACCCTTATCTTATCTGGGTACCTGTTGCGCAACTCAACGGCCTTCTCGATGGTATCATCTTTCGATTCCTGTACCAGTAGTACAACCTCATCTAACCATTGAATATGAGAGAGTACTGAGGCATCCATGAATTGACCCTCATCCTTTAGACGAAACAGGCCGCTTATTCCATGTGGCTTATCTCGTTTCCAAGCAGATAGACTCACATCGAAGGCGCTATGCTCCCTCTCAAATACTTTTATGTCTTTTTCTAGTGTCATTCTAATCCTGCCCCGTAGAAGTGCATAGCTCCCTCAAGAAAATACTTGATGGGCCACGCTAATTCGACTGTTGGATCGGAAGCTACAGCGGGAAATCCGCCGCTTGCTAATTGTGTTCTAGCCATGCTATCAAACAATTCTACATCATTAAGCTGTACAGACATTTGGAAATTTCCTACTACACATATTCCAGATCGAGTTGGTTCGGCCCAATTCTTAATACCCCTTGAATATGCGAAATCAAACGGCCTATCTAAGGTTCGTAATTTACTTAACAGACGCTCATGCTCTTTCATTCTTTCCAATATAGCTAAGCCCTCTAAAGCATATGCTATATAATGTATTCTTTCTGTACTACCAAAAATCCAGGGTATATCATCTACAGATAATTTGTCTAGCCAGTAATCGTATCCTCGCTCCAATATTGCAGCCGAACGGAGATTGTAGGCTTGTGGTGAATCTCCTCCCTTAAAAACCGCCATAAAAGACTTTCCTGAAACTGGGTCTGTTTCTATCATGTCCTTCAAACATTCCCTGGCTGCAAATAAGGATTGGTAATAGCTTTCCGGCACTCTAGTATCCCCGGCCCTAAATGCAAGAAATTCTAAGCCCTCTATAATGGCCGAGGTATCAAACGATCTGCACGCACCCTTGTTTGCACAATTATTTTCTCCCCATCCAGGCCATCCACCGCATATTGGGCATTGAGTTTCAATAAGCCATGCTGCGGAACGATAGGCCATTGCTTTTAGGCCAAAATTAAACATAGATGGAATTAGATATCCTGTTACTTCTGGATAAGCCCTCCTATCGTGATTAGAACCCATAATACCACCATGGGGCATCCGATGACCGGCTAACCATAGACAGGCTGCAAGTACTCGGGCATTAAGCTCTTTACTATTCATGGACTACTTTCCCAATACACAATGATAAACGCAAAGATTGAATTCACTGTTGTACAACCTTAGATTCATTGGGGACTTATAAAAGGGTTGATCGGTCTTTAGTCCCGCTTTATTCACTGCCGCTATAAATTTGGATAGGTCTACTCCTTTATAAAGCTCATGCTGTGGCTTATCGTTGTCATGCGGCACATCAAAAGTTAGAATGATCTGACCCCCAGGAGCAACAATTCTTTTCATCTCGGTTAATGCTTTCTCGATACCTAGAGGCCCTACTACATCCTCTAAGACGCTCAGACAGAATACTCTGTTCACAGAATCGCTATCAATAGGAAGAACACCCAGAAAACTACCAGAAACGTAATGCATATTTGGGGCAAACTTATCTACATCTTCTGGTACATGAACATCCACTGCATAGACGGTCTTACTAGCAATAGCTAGAGCATGACGAAATGGCCTAAAGGTAAAGCCGGTACCTAGATCGGCAGATACATCCCCATCCTTCAAAAAGGAATATGCCCAATCATACTCATAATGACGACTCCACCATCCCTCTGGCAGTTTCCAACTTAGAAATTCCCTGTTATGGTAATCATCCATATGAAAAAAGTCATTAGTCTTTGACATCAATTCTCCTGATTTCTTTATGCATTAATTCAGGCTCATCTTGCCTGTGAGTATCGCACAACAAAGCGCCCTCTTTGACATCGTTACCTTTTAAGTAGGGGTAAAAATAATGCAAACCAGCGGTACATTCGCACTCTCTGCATTTACGTTTATAGACGTGATTGATCTTAAATTCCACCCCCTCGTAAGATCGTACTGTTTCTGTCTTGGGTCGTCCTCTTTTAGCCATAAGTCTCCTTATTCTAATCTAGCCATAATCTTTTTGGAGAGATTATTAATTAGAATTGACGCGCCCTTCTCTACCTCTTCTTGTGTAGTAAGAATCCACCCCTCACCGAAATAATCGGGGTCCTGAATAAATTTTTCTGCCCAGTCAGTATTCCAGTTTTTTACTTCTATGACACATGTGCTGTAGTTGAATATTAGGACGGGCAGCGATCCATCCCTACATTCCTCCCCTGTAACTAAAACCGTGGCAAACATATGAGGATGTGCTTTTTTTACCCATCTCAGGTCCTGGAACTTTTTAAGAAGCAAATACGTTCTAGCTTCTTCATACTTTTCAACAATTTCCTTGGCAGTTTCATTGTCCATATTCTTTACTCCTTTACAATTATACACTAAATAATTCTAAAGTCAATAGAACATCTGTTCTAGGAACCAGCGGCAATCGCCATACTCAATGCGTCGGCTTCATCCTTTTCTACGCCCTTGAAGTCTTTCCAGATGCTTAGAGGTTGTGTAGAACCCGAACCAAAAACCTTTAGCCTAATCTGGGTAGGCTGCATTTCTACCACGCTGCTAAATCCGGCATTATGAAATCCAAGAATTAGGGCTGCACGTATCTCCCCAAGTAGGGGCTGCCCATACTTTGCGTCATAGGCTGCACCCTCTACAACTACAGGAGTGATCTTCGATACATTACCATTAAACAGTACCGGCACGTTGTAAAAGATTGATAGCAGATCAGCAGAGGATAATCCTGCCCTCTCTATAAAAATTCTCAATGTGTGTGCTGTATCCCCTCCCTCTATAAAGGATAATCCAAGATGTACTCCTGGGTCTGCCCCTATTCCCCCCTCCGGCAATACTGGTTGAGGAAACGCTACTACGTGTCCCCTAAAGGATGATATAGAACCATCTGGTACCATGTCAATAAATTTATCTATATCCCATACTTGTTTAAGTACAGCATCATTCAAACGTTTAGCTTGACCGTCCTTTAGATATCCCAAACTTACCAATGAATCATAATTATACTGCATGTAACTTATCCTTAAAAGGCTGGAAGATTTCTTCATTACCGGATGCAGCCTCCGTTACCAACTTTTTTAGGTATCCATAACTTTTTCCATCTAGTTTTACCGTCTTTCCTTCATCAACCAGACCCATCCATTGACACTCTATCACAGCAGTAAGTCCTAGATGTATTCCTAGACCAGTTATTGATGCAAACCTAAATGTACCACCTTCTCCTCCATACCGACATTTATCTACCTTGCCCTCTGTAATTCGGTACTCTTCTTCTTTCTCAAATGCTTTTAGCTTTAGTCTAACATGGGAATTATTATGAATGGCTACGCCTCCAGATGTAGATGCAGCCCCAGACCCAAGGCTCATTATAGGATGAAGATGATTTATGATTAAGAAGACACATTCATTATTTCTCTTGAGCCCATACAGGGCGTAGCGCATCATCTTAGACATGAGTCTTGGTTTTACTCCCATGTTAGCGTCTGTAACTTTCCCTTCAAGCTCTGCCTTTGGAATAAGAGCACCTACACTATCAAGCATAACTGCTCCGAATGTGGTATCCATAAGAGAATCTCGAATATCTCCTACAGCCGATTCTCCATCTGTTGTATCCGCCATTTCTATAGGCCCGGAACCACCAGCATTACGTATAGCGGACTCAAGATAGTTTGGATCGAAATGCTCGAAGTCAGCAATCAGCGTACACTTTGACAGGGCCACTCTACCCGCAAGATGATAGCCTAAAGTACTCTTACAGGAATTTGTATATCCATATATCTCATAGATGCTCCTGGTAGGTAGTCCACCATTAAGAGCACGATCCAGTGTAAAAATACCACTAGATACCACAGAAAAACTTTCTTTCTCTTTATTGAGAGGTTCAGACATTATTTCTCCTAAATGGGCAGGATGCCAGCCCCGCGTTTTATTCTATCTATGGCCTTGAAACGGATAGGATTGTTTAGGTCCTTTGTTGACGTTCTTAGAATGCCCAGTTTTACATGAGAAGAATAATCATCTACGGCTACCAAAGTCCCATCATCGTAAAGAAAAATCTGTAGAGTGGGATGCCCCGCAGCGGCCGTCCCAGATAATTCCTCTATCTTCTGCTTAAACTCACTGTCATCTACTGTGCTAGCTAATTCCCTCCAGTCACTAGGCGCCGTCAGGTATCCATTGTTTACTGGGCGAATTACTCTACGAAGAGTATTAATAGGACGTTCCTTCAAGCTGGGCTTTACCTCTTCTGGAACATTAGGATTAGCGAAAGTAGATTTCCAAATACTTACATACTTCTGTACAGTCTGCTTACTGAATCCCCAGTTATCAAAAATAGCTTCCTCGAAAGTGCTTCCCAAACCAAACTTATCCCATTCCTCCCACAGTCTATAAAGAAGATGGGCCAATGCTATACCTCTAATCTGTATAGACTCTATAATCTCGGCGCCCATCCTTAATGCTACATCTGGGTTTCCTTCATCTATAGCTTTCTTCATAATAGCGTCCGCTAAATCGAAAGCATCTTCAAATACTGGAAGAGGCTGATCCAGTCCGCCGCCATGTACAATAGATATTTCTTTAGTCATAGTTAAGCCACCCAAGAATTGTTGGACCTTTATGATGAGCGTCCCAAACATACCAAGCAAAAGCCATCATACTTGTAGTTTTCTTCCCTTCCCAGAATTTTGCATGCATTCTAGGAAGTCTTTTAGAATATACCCAAACTCTAGAAGGAGGATAGTCTGAAAAGAATTTGCCTCTCTTAATTCCCTCTAACCATTGTAACTTATTCAGCATGGCAACCTTTCCATTTGGGTTGTTACTAATTACTTCTAAGGCCCTTATAGCAAATTCCAAACTACTGGCATAGGGAGGGTTAGTAACTATATTGATATTATGACCATCTTTAGGGGTCTCTGGTGTTGTTTTATTAAACATAAACATCTTCATTTCCGAGTATTGAGATAAAAAATTTATTCCGGCGCAAGCTTTAAGATACCCATAATCATATAGATCGCTTGAGTATACGGAATATCCAGCCTTCAATAGAATTTCAGAAATTGCCCCGTCGCCACAGGCAGGTTCCCAAATAGGGCCAGAGAATTTTTCTACCTCTAGAAGAGATGTTACTGCCTCAGGACAGGTCGGATAAAAGTCTGCTATCTCTCTGTACTGACTATTAGCCCCAATATTTCCGGCCACATGTTTAAATGATCTTGCCATTCGCCACATCCTTTTGTAGTTTATCTGCTACTTTGTTGCTCTCTCTTGGTATCCAATAGAAACGTACAGTAGTACCGAAACTCTCTAAAACTTCTTTTACATAGTCTATGTTTTTCAACAATTGTTTGAGCACTTCATCATTAGTTTTATATACTCTGTTTATCTGATTAATTACTAATTGTGAATCCATAAATACATTTATACGTAAATTATTATAACGAAGTGGAGTATAAGTATTGTCTAGTGTGGAAATACCCGTTCTGATATTAAGAATGTACGACAACATTAGCAATACAGAAGCATATTCTGCTTGATTACTAGAATGAACCGCAGACGTACTCAGTAGATGAAACGTCGCGGGCACCGCATTTAGCTTCTCCCCGTATCTATATAACAATGTCCCGTCCTCGGTGTAGAGTACAAAGGCCGCGCTAAACCCCGTTAGATTACTCCCCCCTCCATCGCAGAATGCGCTTACTCTAGGCTGCTCTAAGCTGTTCGACGACATCTCTGAATTCTCCAATGCTTGTAGTTATTGTCTCCTCTAATGATGGACCAAACAAAAGCGTCTTATCCCTAAAATACTTTGTGTTACTCATTGGCATACCGAATATAGATGCTGCGTCGGTTATATGGTCCCCTATAAAGATTTTTGGCAACTCTCTACCAAAGAATACAACCTTATCATGACTGTTTATTCTTTTTATGGTCTCCAATAAATGCCATTCAAAATGATTGGGTTCTTTATAATACTCTAATTTTATGCTGTGCTTCCATAAAGACGTTATACGTATTTCGTGTTTACCAAACCCCGCCCTTTCTAGCTCTGGGAATAATAGATTGGTTATTACGATATCCAATTCCGAGTCATCTTGACGCCAGAAGGGTTTGTACAATACTACCAATACTTTAGAATCACTGTATCCATAGTCCTTATATAAAAATCTTTTACAATACGGACATATAGGTATACTAGTCCTATAGACTGGTTGGGACATTTTCATCTATCCATTTAGCCATATCATATAGGCCATCAAATCTAGCTACATAAGGAAGATCGGATACACAAGCATTCCAAGGCCACTTAAGACATAGGCTACCAGCTACTATACTAGACGCATATTTAATGGTATTGGGATTGTCGTCTATGACCAGATCGCCCCGACCTATTAGAAAGTGCTTATCCCTTCCAGCATATATTCCGTCTATTGGGCCTATTTTATTTGTACTAAGCCACTTAGCTAGCCTATAAATTAGGGCATTGTCCCTATTTGATGCAATAATTACTTCTATATTCTTTTCATTTAAAATCTTGAGAAGCAAATCGGCACCAGGGAAAGCAATATAACCGACCTGCTCTACATGAGTATCGAATACCACATTAGAAAATTCTTCGTTAGTCATGTACTCCTTAAACCAATCCCATTCGGTAGGTAATTTTGTGGGCATTCTAGGAAAATGATAATGAAGATTTTTTATCAGGGGATTATGAAAATCCCATAGGGTGCCGTCTACATCTAAAATGGCCTTCATTCTTCGTCCTCCTCTATATTTCTACCCAATAGAAGCTCGTGCAGTAAACCCATTAAATTAAATAGAGCACCACATATGGCCTCATCGTTTGTTGGATCATACCACACATCCCAGAAATGTCTCCAAAGACTTTTTACATAGACCTTCCTGGGCATGCCACTTTTCCAGTTGTCAGAGCCCCTCAACTGCCCGTCAGCCTGTTTCCTACATTTGTGCATATACTCTGCATATCGTCTTATCACAAGGGGACTTAAGAATCCCTCATAGTCTAGCTTTTCATCATCTACATCTCTTGTTGCGCCAGTAGTAAATTTTCTCATTCTAATCCTTTCCTGCCCATGAAATCGGAAACTCTTTAGGGGAGCTTACCGTCCAGACTATACCAGGATATAATTTATGCCCGGCTGCTTCCATACAATGCTGTAGAATTCCTCCTATTGACTTGGCTGATTCTTTTGGTACGTCTATTACTATCTCGTCATGTACTACCGCCACAATAGGTAGATCAATTCCAGATGCCTTGCACGCTTTATCAAACATCACTATAGCCAATTTCACCTGATCCGCTGCCCCTCCTTGGATTGGATCATTTACTGTTATATTCTTCCAATTGAATGAATACGGATTCAAATATCTCCTACGCCCCATAGCAGTAGTTACATAACCTTGATGTTCTCCCAACCATTTCTGATGTTTGGACCACTCATCAATTCCTGGATAACTTTCAAAGTATGCCTTAATAAGATCAAGTGCCTCCCTATAGCCCATGCTCATATCTATATTATTCTCCGAGTAATATATATTTACCTGCCGTCTAAGAGCCGCCGGGCCAAGACCGTATGTAATTCCTAAGTTTAGAATCTTCCCCAGAAACCTTCTATAATCATCCTTAGTTATGGATTCATCCTTAAATACTCTTATAGCCGTCTCCAAGTGCAGGTCTCTGTGATTAGCTATTGCATCAATTAATGCTTGATCCTGTGATTCAAATGCGGTTATGCATGGCTCCTGTTGATGGTAGTCATATATTCCGAGTACATTACCAAGAGACGCCACAAAACATCCTCTAAAATTCTTGTCAGAAGGTATATTTTGTAGGTTAGGATTCGATGATGCCATCCTTCCACTGTCCGCACCGACTGTCCAGTAATGAGAAAATATTTTACCGTTTTCTACAAACCGATGCAGAAATTTCTTTCCATACGTAGACGCTAGTTTCGCAGTTTTACGATACTCTAGTATCTTTTTAACTATATCATGATGGATAAAGTCAAGTAGATCGGATTCTTGGGTACTAAAAACAATAATTCCCTGTTTTGCTAATGCATCTTTTACTTGTTTGGGAGAACCGGGGTTAAACCCTAACTTATTCGCCAAAGCATTCTTTATAGACTCATTCTTTTCGGCCATTTCCTCCCATTTATCGGACAATATGCTAAAGCCTTTAAATCTCTGGACTATCTCGATCATAGGCCCTTCTATTTCATTCCATAACTTATAGATATTATCGTCTTTACGTAGATCAATTTGTCGTACTTGATATTCCCAACTCATGTACGTAGCTACTGCATCTTCCATGGCATATATACGTTGTTCGTTGGTAAGTACTGAACCCTTCTTTGAAAACTGCTCCCGAACCTTTTTATCTAGCACTACCTTTAGATAACGTCGAGCCAGATCGGCCAAACTAAAAGAAGTATAATAGCCACTCCATAATAGCCTTTCAAAAATCATCGTATCCCATAACTTATCTGGGCTTCTCTCGTCTATATTAAACCATCGTCTAAGATGAAAGAGATCAAATGGAGCGTTATGAAAAATCCATCTCTTTTCCTGTACAGCATTTAATGCGGACTGTACTTTACTCATATCATCAAATAGTGTTACCCATCCAACCCCAGACATGGTAACACAAATAAGATTTCCTGTAGGTCGATGCAGCTTTTCCTCATTCATGCCTGTAAGCTCTGTATCAATGGCTACATGAGAACCAATCATTTCTTGGGACGGTAATGTATTATACGGGAGTACCGTTACTTGCTTCAATAACTGACTCGATGACATCCTTTAATCCCTTCCTTTTAGAATCCATATTAAATTTCCTTAGCATTACTTTCATCCCATATTCTTCTGCATCGGAACATCTCTTAAACTCGCGTCTGGATAGTTTTTCCTTATGCTCTACCACGTCCACTAAAACGGGTCTGTACCATTTTAGTCCCCTTGCCCGATCTCTTGTCTTGGTAATACGTATAAATCTCTGCTCCATAGTATCTCCTATAGTGGTCTCATTTGCCCGGGGGATGTGCCCCAGCCCGATATGCCATCCCATTGAACCTCGATAGCAAATCTTCCATGTCCGGGATGATTATGCCCATACCGAGATTTTCCCATTATAATATAACCTGTATTGGGCTTCCTTGGTAGGGCACCCTTGCTGTCCTGCGCTACAAATACAGCAGATGGATTATAGATAAGCAATATCAAGCTAGCAAGAGCCTCTGCCATACCAGTATAACGAAGATGTGTAATTTGTGGTATTGAATCTTGATAGTCCCTGTTTAGTTGAGATAGAAGTACTATCGGAACATTCAACATTTTAGCGGTGGTAGCAAGAACACGATATATTTCTGCCATAATAGATTCTGAATTACTGTTCTTGCCACCTCCACCATACATTAGCTCTGCAAAATCTACTCCTATAAACCATGTATCGTTACCTATTGTTGCGGCTAGAGTAGAAAGCTCTGTTGGAGATATGATGTCGTCACAAATACTAATAAGTGCTTTTTGCTCATTTGTAATAGAGCTATCTAACTGCAAAAAGCGGTACATCAATTGCCTATTGGTCATTTCCATAGAAAACAGCATTGTAGCCTTACCGTTCTTAGCTGCTTGAATAGCCATACGTATGAGTAAAGATGTCTTGCCTACCCCAGGCGGCGCTCCTATTACTGTTAGACCGGCTTCGGGTATTCCGCCAATATGAACATCTATTGGGTCCCAGTAAGTTTTTCTGAAGGGTACAATACCCGGATCAATCTCATTACCCTTTAGTATACGAAACTCGGCCTGATCCAGACGATAGGCAGTATGTATTAATCTGCCCGCATCTACAGACTCTCCCCTGATTAGAGAATCTGATGCTTCTTTGAAATCTTTACCAACCTCATATCGTATTGCAGACTGCCGTAATAGTTTGGCCCAATCCGTGTCTAAGGCTTCTACTTCCTGCGCGGCCTCTATGGCCTTATTGTAAATAAAAAAGCCTACATCCTCCAAGATCATTTCAGGAGTCCAATTAGACTTCTGAGTCAACTCTACTATTCGATTAAAAGGCGGTACCACATCTCTTGCATCTACTGATGTTGGTATTATCTGACCTAAAAGTATCTTACCTGCAATAACCTCGCTATATTCATCTCGATTCATATTTAATTTTTAGCCTCTTTTTCTTTAGAGAGTATAGTACGATATACATAAACAATATCACCAAGTTTAGCCGCCCTTAAAAAGCCATTTATAACCAGTTGAGCCATAACACCATACCAATAGCTGCAATTATCTAGACGAATATAAATAGTAAATTGATATGTTCCTTCAGGCCCCTTGTAACACTTCCCTAAGTTTGCCTCTTCCCATGGCTGTAGCGAATTCATTGGGGTCCTTTGTAGCTGTGGCATCGTAATCAATCTCCAGTATTCGGCCTCTAAGCCCTAACTTACTTACCAGCATCAGGGCATCATGTTCTTCCCCTTTATCTGGTATAATATATATCCTTTTATTGATTTCGTCAAACCATCTAGGGTTTACGGAATCCTTGCCTACGGTTGGGGTACACGAAGCAAACCCCAAACTTCGTACTGTGAGAGCATCGAAAATACCGAAGGTCAAAAATATATGATTAGATTGTTCCAATAATTCCCAATCTGGTACGTATAGCATGGGTGGCTGACCAGGGGGTGAATCAAAACGTAATTTTTTGTCATCACAAGTTGATCCAGACCTAGCTATACCCCCCATTATCTTTCCGTCTCGGTCAAATACAGGCACAGTATACTTATTATTATACCAACCTAATTTACATAGTAAACTAATATCATCCACCCCCCGTTTTTGTAGGTAGAAGTGTAAATGTGCTGATGCCATTAAACGATCATGAGCAGAAAGAAGCAGGTCCCTGAGACCGTCCAAATCTTCATAAAAAGGAAAGATGCTTTTATGACCTGTCTTTTCCTTTATCTCTTTTTTTCTGGACAGCATAGGATTTAGTTTATCTTGCAAGGTGGATAGATTTCCTTTGGCCCCACAAGATTTACATTTATAACCTCTATCTGTTACTTGTAAAGAGGGATTATGGTCATCATGAAAGGGACAAAGGCCCATGGCATAATGACCATAATCTGTTCCGTCTACTAGAAGAGGAAATATATCCGCCTTCTTGACCATCCTACCTCCTAATTAACTTTACGTTGGAACCTCAACTCAAATGTAAATGAGTTACCATCTTCCCAATACCATGGGTAGTTTCCAGATAGGCGATTCTGCCGTGACTGAAATGCAGACTCGGGACCCCATCGCAGGTTGATGACAAGCTCGCTATTCGGATCGGCCTCGTCAACACGCTCGATAAAGACGTTGCCACCCGACAAGCCACGTTGTTTGTACTCGCGGTCTAGGACCAGCGAGCCAACGGCGCACTCGTACACATTGAAGTCTCTCTCGGGCTGGAGATCACCCACGAAACGCAGGCACCATTCATCCCAGTCCTGTGCATCGGGGTTGTCCTTCGTCCATGTGCTGCGCAGGATAACCTTACCCTGCATGCGGACCTCGGGACCGTCGATAATACCCTGGATCACATAGCTTGCAGGAATTGCAGTCTGTACCTTCCCGGCCCCTCGGGTGAATAGGCGAAGTTTGTTAGATAGATTGAGGAACGCGGGAACCTCCGGTACTGGGTCTGGGACTGGATCGGGAACGACTATCTCAGCAAAAACAGCCTCCAGGTCTCCATTCTCTTTAATCAATTCAATTGTTCTAGTCATACTTATCTCCGATCAAATTTTTTATCGCCAGGGGACATTGTAAGGTCCACTGGGTCGAAATCTTTCTTTACTTTCTTGGATGACTTCTTCTTTTTGGGCTCGTCAAGCTCCATAGCAACTTTTACTTCCAGCTTGAGCTTGCCGTCAGCAACCTTTTTATAGATAGCTACTCGTTGATCTGACTGTACATTATTATGTAACTCCTCAAGATTATGCACCCCATCGAAAGCCACTAATGTTGCATCAGAACCATAGAATTCATCATCCCATGCAACATAAATTTGGTCTGGAAACTTTTTCTTACCCATTTTCTTATAATCTCCTTTCTTTCTAATCAATTAAATCCCCTTGTTCTAGGGAGCAAAAGCAAATGCCGAAACGTATCCATCATTCACAATTGCCATAAAAGTACGCCCTCGCTCTACAATAATCTTCTCTAGCCAAGGTAGAACATTCTCACTTAGAGGAATGCTGTCTGCATCAAAGTCCAGTCCAGCGCATTCCAGAAAAACTACTGCTGTAGAGTTATGCTTACCACCTAATTCCAAAGACGCATATTCCCCGTCCCCAGAATCAATGAAGGTATAATGAACGTTGACCGGAATTACTGTACCAGTCCATGCACCAGTAACTACCTCGAGCAGAACGGTATAAGCATCATAAATCCATAGGCGCTTTCCCCCGTCTACTGGAATTTCGTAGTGTCTGGGTGCCGGTAGTTGTCCTTCCGGCTTTGCAAATTCCTTTACCTTTACGAAAAAGGTACCAACAAGCGGTCTTACACTCATTAGCTTTGACTTGTCTGAAGAAACATCAGTAAAAACTCTTCCGTCTATGGTCGTCGCCGGATTAAAAAGAACCTTATCTGAACCTACCTGAAAGCTAAGCTCCTCGTCCAGGTCATCTATCACGACTACCAATTCTGTATCTGACTTTTTGTATGTGGCTGCTCCAGAAATCTTGGAACGCCTCTTCGAATTTTTCTTAGTACCAATTGCCATTGTATCCTCCTAGTCGGTTTTTACCGAGATATTGAATCTTATGGCTTTTGCCATCTGACTAAGTATAGCACAAACCCCTTCTGGCGTCAAGACGACCGCATCTATGGGGAGTGACTGTTTCCCTTCCTGTAAAATTGCATCATCCGGCACATAAAATCTAACATATACGTTAGGGGCCGACAGCTTGGGCGAGTAAGGCTTAAACTGTACCGGATCGGTGTTACATTCATCAAATTTTAAATATACGCTTTTCATTCTTATTAGCCTCCGAAAGCTGTTGTAGTGAAACCTTAACATAGGTAGTAAACTTCTCAGGGCTTGGAGCTGAAGCAATAACATCCATTAGTTCTTTATCCCCGTCCCTAAACTTATTTGCTAAAAGCCAGCCCAATATAAAGGTAGAAAACATCTTATCAGACATTGACAAAGTAGACGTAGCATTATCGGCCATCAATGTTACCGCTATACAGGTAAGGCCCGGACTAGAATCAAATAAAGCTATAGTTTCGTCGAAGTTTCCAGGTCCCTCATTAACGTCTAACATCTTCCTAATCCGTTCTTCATAATTAACCAAGTCAATTAGATTCATCGGCATCTAAGTCGTCTCCATCGTCCATTCCAATATCGGCCAACAGTCGATTAAGCTCATTACCTACATCTGTATCGTCGAAGGCCATGGCCCCGAGTAACCACATCCTAGCACATAGGTTTCCCAGAGCTTCCACCGGATCGTCAGGATTTGATAGTACATCAATGTTATACATACCAGCTACATGCCTGAGAATTTCATCCCATTCGTCCCCCTCACACATATCATAGAACATGGAATCATTTTCGCTAAGCATTCGTTCTAGGACTTTTGCATTTGTCTTATTCATTATCTATCTCCTTGGTTTTTTCTATCCACATACCTAATTCTTCATCGAAAATCCTGCCCGCTTTTAATTGGGCCTCTGTATCATTCCAGTTAAGCTCCCGAGATACTCCACCCCTTGAATGAAAATCATGGAACCAATCAGACGTTGTTCCCTTGATAAGGTCCCTATTTTTAAGGGCTTCAGCAATTGCATCAAAGTCTATTTCTCTAATATTGCCGGACTTATCAATATATTTAGCCATTACCATTTATCCATTCCGCGGGAAAGATTTTCTAGTATATTCTTTATTTCTTGTATATGAGCATATAACATGGTCTTCTGTTCTCTAGAAAGATCGTCTATTCTTTTGTCCCTATTTCCCATCATATAATAAAGCTCCTGCAAAACTTCTACATACTCAGAACCCGTATCCGTAATAACAACCGCCCATCTAGGAAGAACCGTAGGGGTAGCTCCAATAATCTCTTTGCTTCTCATTTCCAGAGCGGTAGAAAAACTCTCCGCACTCTTAATACCAATTTCAGCGGGGAGAGTAATGATCTTGTTTCGTTGTGACTCATTAGATGCTCTCTGGTACTGATCTACCCAAACCTCAACCTCATCACTACTAAACAGTCCCTCATCATATACAGGGAGAGCGGCTTTTGGCAGGTCTTTCTCGACCATCTTCCGAGCTTCTTTTCGGTCCTGCTCAATGAACCATTCCTTACCATGCCGTATAGCCGCCCGTCTGGACAGGTCTCCAGTAGCCTTGGCCTGAGTAATCCAAGCCTCAAATACTTTATCAGGCATATTTGCCAGCGGATACCATTCGGCCTTTATAGTATTACGGGAAAGCCCTATTTCCTTTAGAAGACCCTGAAATTCATCGGTCGGCGCGCCGACCAGTGATTTCCCCCCTGGACCTCTTTTACTCTCCATGCCCTTGAAAAACTGTCCTGCCTTGCGCTCGGCCCTAAGTTGTAGCTCTTTGGCCTGAGCAGCGATCTCGGACGCCCCCTTAGCGGCGGCATAGATTTCTAGCGCCTTAGCCCTATCCTTGACCTCCAGAACATCATAAACATTCTCGGCCCTAGCTAGAGCCCTCTGTACATCATCTAGTGCTATAAGTCCCTTACTCATAATCTAACCTCCTTGAGATATATAAAAGTATACCACATAAAACCCGCTTAATCCAGTGTCCCGCTATTACCTCAAATGCTCCATTCCCTTGAACCTGGCAATGTGGGTCATAGCATCATAAGCTTCTCTAGCCGATCTTCCAGCTTGCCCAGCCTTCATCTCCTCTTCTCTTTGGTCTAAATAGTGTGGTCGCCTTATGTGAGACATTTCATGGGTAAGCATCCACAAAACCATTCTCTTTGACGCTCTTTTACTTATCCACACATGAACGATCTTCTTGTTTTCTACCCACCCCCAGCATCCCAACTCCCTAATGTCCTTTAGACTCCTCTTCCAACTATCATGGTGTAGTTTACCGTCCTCATCAAACCAATCCCAATATCCCGTCTTGGGAATCTCGCCACAAAACGCCTCTACACAGTCTTCTGGAGTATCATAAAGAATAATGTCTGGATGCCTTTTCTTCGTCATTCGGGTACATCTCCTCTCACGACTAACCATGCCACTACCGCGAAACAGTATATGAGGGTGATTCCCGCCAGCAGCAGGCGCGTCGGCGGATAGAGTTGGAGTGTTAACAGAACCATGGCGAGGACAACAACAACAACTAGCATTGATCCCATCATGGTGCAAATGAGACAACGATACCGCCAATGAAAACCCCAAGTGCAAAAGATGCGGCTATCAATGCGAGCTTACGAGCGCCACCAAAACTTGCTACAGCACAAACTCCAAGTGCTGTCCAGCCCAATAGGTTTACGAATATCATGTTTGCCTCCATACAAAGCCATTCCGGCTTAGTCTATGTACCATTGCTCTTCTACTTCACCGTCTAGGCTAGAGATGCGCAGCCAAGTTGTCTGAGCATGATGGTGCTTGAGTACGATGTCGCCACGGCGAAATGTGCTTGGCGATTGTGGATACGGAGTATTCCACGGCTTAGTACTGATGGGCCTTCCCTTGCCGAGTCCATGCTTGACAAATAGCCCATCGTCGTCCTGGTACACACGACATCTACTCACGTTGCCCCCACAGAGCCAGTGGTCGGACTCGAGCCGACGACATGGGACTTACAAGGTCTCTGTCCATCCAGCGCACTGGCGATCAATTCCCCTCCCACGGCATAGGTACTAGGTCTGATGCCCAAAGTGCATTGGCGAAGATGGGGTCAAGCTCCTTCGTTTTATCCATGCAGTTTATGACGAATTGCGTCCGCTGCTCAGTAAGTTTGTCGGCATCGTCACCATACAGAGTTTCGGTCACTGGGTATTGCTCAACTGCATCTATAGTACACATCATGGTGTCGCTACCATTCAGGTACCCGGCGACCCAACCCATACGCCATGATGCTGTGGCTATGGCAGATATTGCCAACGCGGTAGCGATCACAACTGAGAATTTGATAATCATGCTCTGCTCCTCTCTATTGCTGCTTATTGATGTTACTGCGGCTCAGGTGCTAGGGTACATCTAACTCGATATCGGGAATGATCTGGACGGGCCGGAAGATAACGCGATACTGATATGAGTTGACCGGCAGCGGCTCCAGTTGTTCCGCGAAATAGGTAACATTGTCTGACAGGCCCAGAAAATGCTTCTTATAGGTTCCGGGTCCAACCTTACAAGTGACTGTCAACTCTCCGGGATCGTCGTAATTGCGAAGAGAGCATAGGCCATCTATCTCCAGCATGTACTCATTGGTAATACCGTTGTAGAATATGATGCGTCGATTGACCTCGAATTGATCGGCTGCGATGGAAATGTTGTTAGAAGCCACATCGGCCTCACGGGCCTCACGGGCACACCCACTCAAGCCAAAGACCATAACGCTTACTACTAATGCTAGAACACCGGCAGATATTTTGTTCATTATACATCCTCCTTGAAAGAATTTTCCATCAGCTTATTCTTATACCACTCTGGCAACCCCCTAGTAACTCCCCTCTTTATATCCGGCCAGAACCTCTTAAACAAGGCATCTTTGATCTCGTCCTCGCACTCCTTAAGTATATCATCAGGTACCTCTCTAATCAAGCCGCCGATATCCCTCGGAGACCCCTCTAGCTTTCCCTGATCCCGAAGATGCTGGACGGCCTTCTCCCATCGGGCATCAGTAGTGAGGCTGTCAATTAGGATTTGTATGCTTTCTTTACCAGATGGATTATCAATCTTCCAGGAGGTACTATGCTTTTCCTTGAAAGCCTCGGAGACGTACTTGCCCATCATAACCTTCTTTTCATGCTCGGTAAATCGGTAGTAGTTTTTTACAACCACGCCCTCTATCTTTGTTCCCCCCAAAATGCTCTCCGTATCCATAAGCCCCATCAGCATTTCAGGGGAATCTATAATGCCAGTATATAGAAGAGGAACGCAATCTATACCAAGTCTGCATGCCTCAGCATGCTTCTCGGCATATGACATAAAAGTTTGGTCCCCGGTTTCTACGTCAAACAGGATCAAATGATTTGTAGGGACTGTATTGTATGCCAATGTATTATGCTTCGGTTTTTGCAGATATTCACACCTATAAATATACCCGGCAATAAGAGGAAGCATTTGTGCTACCCCGATAGCATGAGAAAACATGCCAGTAGGATTATCAATATACAACGTAGCATTCTTTGACTTAAGACTATAGCTACCATCCAGACCCCTTGTCATAGAGAATTGGCTACCGTCTACTTTTTCCTCTACTATAACCGGCTCAGAGAATAAGCCCCCTAGGGCCTTATGTCCAAGGTTATAGATAGATGGGTATGATTTTATTTCCGTCACTGGTATTTTCTCCTTCCAGCATCTCCCAAAAAAGGCGCAGAATTCCGGGCATATGCAATCATCTTCCAAAATAGGCATTCCAAACTAGCCGCCTAAATTCCTTGTCCTTCGTCTGAGATATGTAGCTATTACTCTCAGAGAGGGCGTCCTTTAAGGATAACTTTCGTCCCTTTTCTTTGGAGAAGTTATCAAGTGGGCTGCATCTTGCAGAACCTAGAGCGACGAGTCCTCCCTCAATTTCATAAATCCTACAATCCGTATACCTAACATTAGTTGGCTTTCGTCTTACTGTCTCCCCAAACACGGAATGATAAAACTTGATCTTGTACTCTTTCTCCTGGTATGTAAATCTTAGCCTACTCTCCATTTTCTTTCCTCCCAGTTGGTTGAACGACCTCGGGTTTCATTATAATGTCAAACCCAGAAAAATGCAAGGCAGAGGTATACGCCTTACGCTGAAATATAATGGCATCTGTTTTTACTCCACTAAGAAAGGTGTAAACAAGAGCAAGAATATAATTCAGGGTTTGAAATATTAGCCAGAATACAAAGTCCAGAATTCTTACTGCCCAATATAGTGCCCCTACAAATAGCAACCAAACTTTTAGTACAAGGTCTATGAGTACATAAGATACTATTCCTATAACGGGTCGTATATTGCCGCCTCTGCCAGTATCTATGATCTCGTAGTCTTTCATCTATCCTGCTCCTCTCATTTTGATGAAGCCTCGGCAACTTGTACAGTGATCGTTCTCGGCACAGTCCAAGCAAATATCATGCCCGCAATTCTCATCTTGTGGCGTGGTCCTGTTGCATATTGAGCAGGTGAACCCAGGTCGAGGAAACAAGCTTTGAATGGCGTCGCACTCAGCCCATTCTGGGATAGACATTGCATACATGACGATTCCGATCATGGGGTAGTTAGTAAGCCTAGCCTTTAGAAAAAGATTTATTGCCTCCTCAAGCTCTTGCTCGTCACTATCATCAAATACAATCTCGATACTAATGCTTTTCATTTTTCTCCTCTTCTCTGAGTGTCGCCACATCCAGGGAAAGTTGCGACAGAAGAATATCCAACCACTCAGGAACCTCCATGGCATCATGGTTCGGAGCCTCATCCATAATTCTATAGCACGTCTTCTTCATGGCTACGAGGTTCTTCATACTGCTAGACTGTTTAATCATTTTACCTTACTTTCATACTTGAGTTTTAATGATTCGTAAAGAGCGATTTCCTTTCTCTCCTTAATTTCTTTTTTTTCTTTTTTTCTTTGTTCAAGTCTTTTCTTAAGGTCTAATCTTTTCCATTTTTCTTCTTTAGTTTCTGAGCGAAGACCAGTGATTTTAAAATTAGGGTTATCGCCCAAATACTCAAAAACTATAACTACCTCTACATCAGTATATTCCCTACGCTCAGCCTCTATCATCATGTCGGTAAATAGTTTGGCTGCTTTAATAATAGGTCCATCTAAATCATAAACTGTGAAAGTGGCTAAGGTTTCTTTCTTTAGTATAACCTTTTTCATCGGCAATTCCCCAGAGTCAGAGTGTATGTCTTAACATGTCTCTTCTGTCCACTAAGTATATAGCAGAATGCTCCAATGAAAAGAGGCAATGCCCCTATACCTACACATATGGTTGCAATGCCCAAAGCCAACATAGCTCTGGCAAACGATCTCAAGGCACTGTCCTCTACCCAGGACTTTTCAAGAACAGTTACATACTCCTTCGGCTGACCCTTAATAGCCCATCCTAACTTTAGCATGGACTGTAATCGGGCTACGTACATCTCTTTTAGATGCCACTCGTTTCTAGCAAATTCAAGCTCGATAGCAGCCTGAGTAGCCTTCTCACATTCTAGTCTAACCTTCTCAGCGCTCTGAGCCGAAATGGCCTTTTCCTTCTGAGCGGTTGCTGCCTGAAATCTTTCCTCATTCTGATCCATGCCAACAGTATAGCACTTTTGAAGGGTTTGTCAATAGAACAAATATTCCAATTAGAATCTATTTGGAGAGAAAAGGTCCAAATTCGCCTATAGATACTATAGTTATGTAAGGTAATATTCTTTAATATTCTTATAAATATTCTTAAATGTATTAAGCTATAATCTCTTACTGGCTCTCTAATTATACTAGGTTTCATATGTTTCTCTACCTGTATTAGGGATATATAGGAAACCTATTATGTTTTACGGGTCCGACTTTGCCCGACCCTCATATCTGGCGGTGTGACTCCGTTTTTATGTCTTTTTTACCTGTTACCGTGTAGAATGTCAGAATATCAGCCTTACATTGACCGGACTGGGAATCATCGGTCGGCGCGCCGACCAGTAGATACCATATGATAGAATTATGATATGTTTGATTTGACTTATTATCTGTCTCATGCTATTCTAGGGAAGATAAAGGTCCCCAACAAGTTACCCAAAAGGTTGACCGCTTCAGGTCTGCGCTCTGCGCTTATGTTTGAGAGTAACGGGGGACCTCTGTTTCAGGAGAAGTTGTGTGAGTAGGGAAGTAATCTATTGTGTGCTATGCTTAGGCTACGCAACTTCTGAGCATCATATAGTGCCTAAGAGTGCGGGAGGGTCCGACACCGAGGACAATAAGGCTCCCCTCTGTACCGATTGTCATAACATGGTTACTCCAGAATGGGAGAAATGGATAGAGACTTTGAGAAAAAGAAAGGAACAGTTAAGGGATGCGTTATACAACTGATGCCGAGTTTGGTCTAGTACAGACGCCATTAAAATTGTCAGCGTCATCTATGTCTGCTTTCTTAGATTGTAGGGGCAAATATTACCTTTCTAGATTCATTCAGCCAAGGGGGGGCACTACATCCGAGAGCCTTCAAATGGGTCTAGATACCCATAAGATCATGGCTGGAGATGGGACATTGAAAGACGCCCCTAATCAATATGTAAGAGCAATGGCAGGATCGTTGCAAGAAATGTGCGCCAATTTGCGCATAGATATAGTAACCAATGAGATAACTCAAGTGTTTCCTCTTGATCCTCCCTATGATGACATTCTTTTCGAGCGCAGGATTGACGCATTAGGGGTAGATAAGAACGGTATACCAGTAATCATAGATTGGAAAACATCTCGATCCGGCTGGGGCAAGCTGGAAAAACCAACGTCTCTATACTCCTTGCAGACAGTGGGATATTTCTTGAAGCCCCCAGAAGCTACTATGAAGGAGTTGCAGGAGCTAACGGGCTGGGAAGACCCCTGGCCTACGAGAATGATGTACATGGTTGTTTCTAGGGCGGGGCAGGTTAAGCCCTATACCATTTCAAAATCCGATTACTTTCCTAGAGACGATTTCTATAATGTAGTAGAGGACATGCTTCTAGTTACATCCATGCCTAATTTTCTTTACCAGAATAGGGGCTATAATTGTACTTATTGTGATTTCTACAAATATTGCTATTCAGAGAAGCCTTGGACCGAATCTTATGAGAAAAGGATTACGAAGGAGGTTAGATAGTAATGTCTATGACTAATGGAGGTACTAACTTAGCTGCTGCTTGGAATACTGGTCTAACAAATGCATATGGGACTGGTACAGTAATCTTCCCTTCGCCTCTTCCTGCTCCCCCCATGAATACTTATACAGAACAGCCCAAATTTTGTAGGAATTGCGGAAGCCCTCTACTGATTTTCAGGGCCAGATATACTTATAATATTAGTAATGGCACTCCAGATAAGAGTATAAAGCATTTAGCATGCGGAAAGATTTTATCTTTTGTGCGACTTCCTATAGTAACTAATGTGGTATTACATTGGATGAAAAATCATGTATATGAGTACGATGGTTTAATTTTACTTGGGCACACTATAGTAACAATTAGTGGACCATTCAAGGACACCGATGTTTGATTTGACAAAAAAGAGAGGAGGGTGTATAAAGTATATGACGGTCGCTAAGACTGTTAACGTCCGTTTTCTTAACCTCCTTTCTCGCAGGGTCATACCGAACCCCCTATTCGGCTTGTGACCCTGCTTCTTTTAGACTACAGGAGAGAATATGAGAGATAGAGTTAAAGGACTGATAAGGATTAAGGCCAGCGATCTTATCCCTAATCCAAATAACTGGAGAGAGCATCCGGTAGAACAAGTATCTGCTTTTAGGAAGATGCTTGATGAGGTAGGGTTTGCAGATGTTCTTCTGGTCTATGAAAATAAAGACGGTAAATATATGCTGATAGATGGACATATGAGGGCCGGACTATTGCAGAATGAGGAATTGCCGGCCGTTGTTTTGGATGTTACAGAAGAGGAAGCAAACGATATTCTTATGACCCTCGATCCTATAGCTGCTATGGCTAAAGCAAATAAGGAGAAGTTAGAGGAATTGAAGTTGTCGGTAGGCATAGATTTAACCGGGGTTCTTAGTAGATTGCCTACACTTGTTAGGGATATAGAAAACAAGAATGCTAGTACGGCGCCAATGAAGCAACCTAGAAAATGGTTTGTTACTTGCCCCAGTTGTGGGGAGGAATTCGTACCGGGGGAAGATCATGGCACAGACTAAGTTTCCTTGGGATAAGATGGACAACGAGCCGTCAGTATGGTTTGATAGGTTCTTTAATTTCTATAGGCCATTAGGGAGAGAACGTACACTAACAGCGGCATATAGAGATTACTACTATGAGACCCATAATGAGTACCCTACTCGACCTGGATACTCTGCTGATTGGGGTAGGAAGGCCCATGATTGGCAATGGAAAGATAGGGCCGAGGCTTGGGATGCCGAAATGGCTAACGAGCAGATTGAAAGAGAAAAAGTAGATGCTGCTGATATGTATAAGAGGCATAGAGAAATAGGGCAGGCACTCGTAACTTTAGGAATGGATGTATTGCTTAAGAAAGGAATTTCAGATGAGGGTACGGCGCTTCGGGGGGTACGTTTAGGGGTTGAAATAGAACGAGGCGCTAGTGGGATACCTAGTAATATAGCAGGAATTTCAGATATGACAGAGGAAGAAATTGACAGAGAAATCGCAAAGCATCTTGCCGCCGGAGGGATTACAAGAGAAATACCGGCAGAAGATAGCCCCAATGAATCGGAAACAGAAAGAAGAATTGTTAGCGAGTCTGATGAAGGCAAAGAGCCAGAACCAGTCGATCAAGTTTCCGGGTCAGGGGTTTCCAGTAGCGACGAAGTATCAGAGAAACCCAGCTAAGTTTGTTGAAGAGATTTTGGGGGTAAAGCCTCGTTCTTATCAACGAATGGCTCTCAATTCCCTAATCAAACAAAAGCGGGTCTGCATACGCGGGCCTCATGGTATTGGAAAGTCGGCTCTAGCCGCCTGGATCGTTCTGTGGGCTGTTGCCGTGTTTCCAGAGGTCAAAGTACCTACTACTGCTACAGCTTGGCGACAGCTTACTGAATTCCTTTGGCCTGAGATCAGAAAATGGTCCGAGAAGGCGGATTGGGCAGCTCTTGGCATGAAGGTTAGAGAGAAGGAACATGTAACAGCACAAAGGCTAACCTTTTCGTCTAACAGATTTGCCTTTGCTCTCTCTTCTAATGAGCCTGCAAGAATAGAGGGAGCGCACGCCGAGAGGATCGTATACGTATTTGATGAGGCCAGAGAGATTGATCCAGCTATTTGGGACGCGGCAGAGGGCGCGTTTGTAGGAGGAGAAGGATTTGCTTTTGCTATTTCTACGCCTGGAGCGCCGGCTGGAAGGTTCTATGAAATACAATCTAGGAAGCCGGGCTTTGAAGACTGGTTTACTATTCACGTAACTTATGACGACGCTGTAAGTGAAGTACCAGGGTTTGCGGCTTGGGCGGTACAACGTGAGAGGCAATGGGGCAGAGATTCATCTGTATTCAAGCGCAGAGTCTTAGGAGATTTTGCAGAGGATGAAGAGGGCGCTCTTATACCACTCGATCTTATTGAGAGGTCTAATGAGCGATGGATAGAAAAGTCCAAGAAATCTAACAGTGAACGTGTTTTAATTAAGGTAGGTATGGATGTTGGAGGGGCGGGGGCAAGTCAAACTGTATTGGCCCGCATGTACGATGATAACTATATATCTATACTAGAAAAACATTCTTCTATGGACACAGATCAGAATGTTGGGTGGTTAAAGTCCGCTCTAAATGAAAGTATACAGCAAGGAATTATGTCGGCATCGGCATGTGTGGACGCAATAGGTATCGGAGTAGGAGTTACAGATGTAGCCCAGAATTTGGGACTTCCTGTAGCCGCCATTAACATATCTAGACCTGCAAAGAATAAGAAGGATAAAACAGGAGCATTTACTTTTAAGAATGTACGCGCGTATTTAGCATGGAAGCTTAGAGAAAGACTTGATCCGGCATTGACACCAGAAAGCGAATTGCTGGCCCTGCCGCCGGATGATGAATTAACTGGAGACCTAGTTACTATGAGGTACAAGAATACATCGTCAGGTATACAGGTAGAGAGTAAAGAGCTTATAAAGAAACGCCTGGGGAGATCGCCGGATTCTGGGGACGCTGTAACTCTCCTAATGGCAACGCCAAAAGTTCCGGCAACATTAAGGGAAGATGGAATCAACCCATTTTTCAAATAGCAATTTTTAACCCAAATTTGGGATATGAGAGGCATTATTATGGCAATTGATTTTGACATACTTCATAGTATGTTCGATTCGGAGGGATATAAAACCGACGAATCAGCAAGAAGGCTTAAGCTAGAAGGGTTTTGGAAGTTTTACAATGGAGATCATAAACACTTCCTGAAAACCCCTATAGATGGCGTAGATGACAACGTTACGATCAATTTCTGTGGCGTTCTAGTAGACAGGGCTGTGTCTCGTTTGTTTGGGGATTCAGTACGTGGCGATCTAATTAAGATGGACGTAAGAGATCGGGAAGAGAAGAAACTAGATACTGCAAAGTTAGATGAGGGAGAGGAGCCAACTAAAAGCAAGGATTCAAGAGAAGTAGAGGCGAGAGCCTTTCTAAATTCTGTCTTTGAGCGTTCCGGGGGCCTGCAAAAGATATATAACAGGCTAGGAGTATATGGCGCTGTAGGAGGACACTACTTCCTAAAACTGATGGTCGAGGATTTGGGGCCAAGGGTTATCATTCTCGATCCTATGATTACCAGTATTCTTATATCCCCAGACGACAAAGATCGTGTTCTAGCATATAAGGTAGAGTATGAAACTATGCGTAAGGATGCTAGAAATCGAGTAGTAGAGGCTACTTTTAGGCAGATAACCGCACACGATGTGGAAACAGATGGATGGGAAGTAGCAGATTTTATTCGCATGAATCATAGAATAGACGACGCCCCCGATGCAAACAAGACATTAGAGGATACTACTTCTACTCCAAAATGGGTGCAAGAGGGAAAGACTGATCTTTGGGATGTATGCCCTATAATGGACGGTCAGAATCTTCCGAATGCTAATGATATATATGGCAAGTCCGATATGGACAATGTTACTGGATTAAATGACGAGATTAACTTCCTGATGTCTAATGTTAATAAGATCGTTCGTTTTCAGGGGCATCCTCGTACTGTAGGTATAGGTGTAGATGCTTCCGGTATTCAGGAAACTGCCATAGAAAATTTTTGGTCTGTTCCAGGGGCAACCCCAGACGAAGCAGAGATTTTCAATCTAGAAATGAAGTCTGATCTAGCGGCCATTTTTGGATTCTTTCAAATAATAAGAGAAGCCTTCTGGACTATTGGCAGAGAGGCCGATCCGGCTACTTTCAAGGAAAAGATAGGAAACGTAACAAACTTTGGTTTGCGAGTTCTGTTCTTGGATGCCTTAAACAAGCTGGGGCAGAAGCGTCAATCGTATGGCCCGGCATTGATTAGGCTATCTGAAAGTTTGTTTGCTTTAGGGGATTTTGGAAATATGACGGTAGATATACTTTGGGGAGACCCACTTCCTTCTGATCCTAGAGAAGCAGTAGAGACGTTGACTATAGAACATACGCTTGGTATTGTATCTAAGGAAACTGCCGCTCAGGAAAGAGGCCGCAACTGGTTGGAAGAGGAGCAGCGCATAAAGAAAGAACAAAGAGATGAAGAAAGTGTAACTGCCAAGTTTGTGCGCAACATGCAAAGAGGCGATCCAACTAATATGCCTCAGAACATGAGAGGACAAAATGCAAGATTACCGAAAAATACAACCCCGCCTAGTGACGTATAAACAGTTACGAAGTATATTACTTCCATACGTAACTGGGTGGTCCTGGGCTGAGGATGCCATATGGGACTTGTGGACTTTTGGGGCTCCAGTACCTCAAGATAGATGTCCAGGGGATAAACCATGCAAGCAATACCCTAAATGCGAGCATATAAGGCGCATACTTTCTGTAGCTAAGTTTGCTCAGTGGTGGGATGAGGTATCGTTAAGGCAGGCAAAAGAAATATCTGTGGCCGAGGTACTTAAAAATACCAAGGTATAAGATTATTTCTTATTGTCTACATCAACCCTATCGGCCCATGTAGGTATACTATCTATGCTGCCTCCCCAGGAATAGTTACCTTTAATTAGGCAGATGATAACTTTTGATAGACCTCTAGGCTTTGCTACCGGCCATGGGGTATATCCATCAGTCAAAACAATAGCTATGGAAGGATGATCCTTAGCCATCTCTTCTAGGACGGCCCCCATATCAGTACCACCGCCTCCGACAAGCTCGATTTCCTCCGGCTTATATACAGACTGATGGGTATATGCTCTCGTATCCCCAGCTACGACTTTAATTTTTGTTTGCACGGTATCTAATATACCCCTAACCTCCGACAATGCCGATACCAAATCTTCTTTAGACATGGACCCTGATGTATCAATCCCAACGCTGATATCTGGGACAGGACCAACGAGTCTAGGAAGAATAATCCTTGGCATGGCAGATTGCCGCCTAGACGGCCTAGAATAGGAATAATCCATCATTCCTGATGCACTCATTACTGCGCCCCTTATCTTGGCGGCTAGCAACGTTCTCCAGTCTACCTTAGGATTAAGTCGTTCATTTGCCCATCGTTTCGCATACCCAGGCGCGTTACCAATATGCTTTTCCTCAATATCATGCGCCGTTTGTTGCCTAATCATTTCCCCCTCTACTTCATCTTTCTTTTCAACTTCATTACCGTACATATCTTGCATGTTTTGGTTGCCCGGTTGCCCGACCTCCCACTCGCCTGCATTTCCTCCGGCGCCTGAGCCGTCGTTGCCCGCCAGTCCGTTATCTTTCCCGCCGGATTTTTTGTCGATTGCATCCTCGGCCATTTTTTGTAGCATTTCATAGTACGTCTCTGCTACAAGATCGGGCTTAAACCCAAATGATTCTGGGTAGATAACACCCTTCGGCAGCGGAAATTCTACCTTAAGGTCGTCATTGATCTCACAGTCCCCGGCAAGATTCCATATCCTGTGCCCTAGCCTATCGTCTTCCAGTATGCCTAGTCTCTCCGCTCTTTTTGCATGCGCTCGAAGCATGTGCCATACTTCATGGGCAAGGACTGAGCACATTTCATCTTGTGTCCATTGATCGAAGATGCCTGGGTGAATGTAGAGATTCCAGTACTTATCTACTCCCATTGTAATAAACGGAAGTCTCTCCGTTATAACTGGGGTTAGATTTAGTAGTGCAGTAGCAAGATACGGGGCCTTAGAGATAGTCCGCAGCTTTAGCGCCTGTACTTGTGTTATCAACTCGTCATTAGTCATCGCCGAATCCGTCTACTAGAGCATCGAGGGTTTCATTCAGCATATATTGGTATTCAGCATATAGCTCTTCATCTGTTCTGCTATTAATGAGGTTAGTTACATGCTCATCCGAGGCGCAATGTTGAGTCATGATGAAGGCCGATACCCCATTAACAATACTTGCCTCTACAGCATCACAGCATGATTGGCGTTCTGTATCCAGAGGTCTCCAGTACATATCCTTGAAAAAGCCGCGCATGGATGTAGAGATAACTTTAGGTCTGTCGTTCGGACCAGTGTAAATACCCATCCACCAGAAAGATTCTCCCTTCCTTCGCATATTGGAAATGAATGTTACTAGCTCAGCCTTCTCTTCTTCTTCTGTGATCCTTTCTTTGTTGCTGCCTCTTTTTGCCATTTTCGTATTCTCCTTTGAGTATCCTTCTAGTTTTCCATTGGTAAGATCAGTACAGTCTAATACCATCTGTTTTATTAGACGTTCTACTGATGCAGTCTTGCTAATCCCGCCCGACGCAAAAAAATTCACCAAACCTACTTTTATACTACTGTACATCTTTATTATTTCGAGATGTCTTTTCCTATCCTTATCCATTAAAGACATGTCATAAAGATACATTTTAGCCGCTGTCCTTCTAATGTCTTCAAAAGACACAAAATTTTTCTTTCGTCGTTCTGGTATTTCAAAACTTCTTGTAGCTTTTTTTCCTCTTCCAAGTATAGGCATATGCTTATTTTCCTAGCAGGCCGGCAGCAGATAGAACCGGCATAAAAGCCTTTACATCCTTCGGGATCGGGAATTTCTTATTGACGTTAGACTTAGCCAGAACCTTTGCAGGAATAGCAGCAAGGTCTGTCTTTCCTCCCTTAGCTGCGACGCCCATAATGACCCATCCAGCGTTCCATCTGGCGAGGGTGGGGTGTCCTTTTACTGCTTGGGCTACTGACGATAAAACAGCGAATACTTGATCTCCACGCTTAGGAAGTACAAAACTATCTGGATCAGCAAGCAAGGATTCTGGGTCGGGAAGGTCAAGCTCTCGTTCCCAGGTCAAGAATTCAATAGCAGCCCCATCTCCGATAATGCCAGATAGAACCCGAGAGGTAACGTTATTGTCTACTCCAGACACTCTACAAGCTGCTATGAGCCTTGAGGCATAATCCCATGTTCGGGGAGAGGGCCAAGCCTTGCCACAGTCCTCTACATTATCCGGTTGTGCGCTCAGAAGCGTAGGACGTGCGGATATAAACGACGCGACCAATGATCTATATTGAGGAATGGCATCTTCCCAATCTTTTGGCAGAATGATTACATCATCGTCCACTTTGAATCCGTCTATCATGCCCTCGATCCACTGCTTGTTATCAACCGTCCAGTCGATATGGACAAACCTATTAGCAAGAGCCGCCGATAGAGTCCATGTACCTGAGGACGTATCGGTAGGGTTAGATGCAGCTATGATCCATACGTCATCGGGTAGTTTCAGGTCTCCAACGGTCCTCTCGAAGATGACTCGCAGAAGCGCGGCCTGAACGGCTGGAGGGGCGGTAGAAAGCTCGTCCAAGAACAATATACCCCTTCCAAGCTCGGCAAGATGGGTAGCCCAAGAAGGAGGAGCAAACTTTACATTGTCGTCCTTAGTAATGATGGGAAGACCGGCAAAATCCGAAGGCTCCCTAATGGAGGCAATAACGGTTATGACCTCACGGCCTGTTACCCTGCCGAGAGCATTTACAAAGCTAGTCTTTCCTGTACCAGGGCCTCCCCGAAGGTGTACAGGAATGCCCGACTGTACCGCTATGATCGTTTCTGCTCCGTTCATTTCTGTAGCCTCCTATAAGGGTTAGTGTTCACCGGCCCCAAGCCTTTGGCCCGGTTGCCCACCAGTGTACAAGCTCCTCTTGATCTTCTGTAAGAGGCTGCTCGAACAGCATGGTAATCTCAAATGGGAAATACATCTTTATAAGCTCCAATGTCTCGGCATTGAATACCTGGAGCCGCCATGATTTAGTAACGTTCAGGATCACCTTTACCATATCAGAAGTATACTCCATTTTTCCTTCCCTGTCAATACCCAAAATCTTTAGTATTAAGCTGCCTAAAAAAGGCTAGAGTGAAAAGTATATGGTTATTAACGCTTGAATATATGTAACCGCACTTAATACAATAGTGCCAAGTGGTAGGATTCGTTCCGAATACTTTAGCCCCCTGTACAATTATGATATCATCTTTATCATGATTACATTGAATAGCCTCTTGTTCTGTTACAGGCTTAAACGGTATCCGTCGAATACCGATATCACTCATTGAATGATCCTGTACTTTCTTAGATGGTCTAAAGCCGCATCCATGACTAGAAACCTATATACCAGAGCATCTATTAGCTTACAAAGTAGTTTTCTCATTTTAGGCCGTCCCTGTCAAATGGGTTGCGCCTTTCCGGGTGTAACGACAAATCGTTTAGTATGGCGCATAAGGTTGTCCTGTATAGAATACGTTGTACTAGCCATATATTACCTATTCTAATTTCATACCAACCCTTTGTTACGTTGTATCTACACGAATCAGTTATATATTCATATTCGTGTTTAGGTTCAGGTCGCCCTATCATGCCTTAGACATCCTCAGACCAAACCCGTCACAGTCTGGGCATATCGTGTAGTGGTTATTCAGGATGCTAAAGGCCGTTCCCTCACCGCCGCAAGTTTCGCAAGCCGCGTCATCCGGTATATTGTAGCTTCCGTCATCCCTATCACTAGACACATCAATAGCCTCTATAGACGCTAATGGGGCCGTATATGCTCCCGCGTATGCCGTTTTAGCTTCCTCCCTAATTCTCTTGCCTATATCGGCCCAAGATACTTTAGTTGCAGACCTTACAGGAATTGGCAGGCCAAAGAATTCTAGTACAAAATCCTCTTGAATAGTGCTTTCTATGGCTTGGTGGCAATAGATCATTCTTACATAGTCGATAATATTGATCTCACTGTTTAGCTGCACTAATTCGGGGCGTAGTTGCCCGAGTATGCAGGCAAGAATCATTCCTGTACGTCCATGCCCACCAGAACAACATATAATGACGTTCTTATGAGCTTCCAGAAGTCGTCGGATATCATTAGCAAGGTCTATTAATACAGCAGGGTCAAAGGAGGGAGCATCATAGTCGAAAATCGGCATATTCAGCCACGCACCCTCTAGGAATGTAGACTTAGCTCTACTGATGGTTGCTTGGAACGTCTCGGTTGCCTGCTCGTTTAGGGCGGCAACTTTCATACTTCTGGTATCTAAAATTTTGCGCCCATCGCCGGACAGGTCTATGACATTCCAGCTATTTCTAGGGTTAGCCCACTTGCTCCAACCACCAGCAAACAATGTACCTCCACCCTCTACTTTATATATAGCAACGTTCCCCTTATGGCAGGGAACGTATGGCACCTTCTTGATTCCTACCTTAGATGCGGCGGTCGCGTCCACCTTTCCGAATTTCCCGTACTTCTTATTTTTTCCCATACAGTAAGTATAGCAGATTAGGAGACAAAAGTCAATAGAACAACCGTTCTAGCTTGTGACTACTCTTATGGGGTGTACTGTCCATTCCCCGTTTGCGCTTTGGTTCCAGTCCTCGGCTAATTTAGCCGCCTCATTATGCCCGCCCAGAATATATACATACCTATTCTCGATTGTCTTCTGAGAATTCTTATGGTATATGCTGTAGAAGAACGTATTTACGCCATGCCCTAAAGGACTATCAGGGGTTGGCTCTTCAAAGGTATACCGTACTCCGCTATAAGATTTAAGCCACATCGTGATTTCTCCTTTTGCTGCTATTATATCATGCTTGTCAATAGAACATTCATTCTGGAAAGGCCGGCTCTATAGTGATCCTGTCTGTACCTGTTTCCATATACTGCAAAATATAAAGACGCATGAGAGGAGTAATCTTAGTCACCCTACGTAGAAGTTTCTCTTTTCGGGAACTAAAGAATAATTCTAAAGTACGGTACCTACTTAAGTCGTAGTCATATATAGACGATAACTTAAAGAGACTCAGAATCGAATCACCATACAGCGGAACGAGGTAGTATGATTCATTGAACATGCCCAATAGGTAAGTATCCTTCTCATCATTGTTTTTTGCTGCGCAAATTGCATAAAACTTGTTGTCTTTCATGATATACCCCTCATATAGAATACTTCGATATATAGCCCGCGGAATACGCGATATATAGGGAGATAAATCGCCCGCGGAATACGCGATATATTAGAAAAGACCACTCCAAGAAATCCTACTAAGACATTCCTTAACTTTTGCCCTGCCTTCATCATCCTTCCTAAAGATTCTTATACCTCTTCTATTACTTACTACATCCGCCAAAAAAGTTTGCAAATCCGTTTTCGACAGTACAAGAGGAGATGGACCATATCTTTTTTGATCGGCGTTCCAAACTATAAACATATATTGATCTTTTTTACAGTGGTAAGTTATTATAAAGAAAGTCTCCGAGACACCATATAGATTCCAGGCAAGTACGGGAATGAATTCTCCCGCCGCCTCGGCAGGAATGGCTAATTCAGGTTCTATGTCTTCTTGACCCATTTTTAGCTTATTCGATTGCATGGTTGCCTGCCCGGTTGCATGGTTGCATGGTCATTCGGTTGCACGCGGTTGCATGCTTCCACGATTCCACGGTTGCATGGTTGCCCGCCTAAATTCTCGCACCTAGTCTCCCCGCGTTCAATAGTACCCAAGTACCCATTGTGAAATTTGTCATACCCCCTCAATTCGGACAAAGTTTGTCCTAATGGGGGAGAATGTGTCTAACCCATGTTCCTGTATTCGCATAGTCACAGTATACACCTTGACTATGCGAATGTCAATAGCAGTATCGCAGAATCCGACCTCGCAGGAGCGATAGCACGCATTTTTGGTGGGCATATAGGATAGAACATAC
>ERZ1292629.193-Hain-H43-01um-R1-193-length-64166-cov-8_pt1 | contig 64166 bp, 57 predicted proteins | sample MGYA00564399_ERZ1292629 | MGnify/ENA primary metagenome ERZ1292629 (study PRJEB36523, sample SAMEA6512636) | groundwater metagenome | collected 2019-01-08 | study: AquaDiva: Metagenomics assemblies of 32 groundwater samples
TTTTAACATTCAAAACCATCAAGGCGGCAAAAAAATTCGGCGCTAAGACAATAATGTTGGCTGGCGGCGTGGCGGCTAATCGCCGGCTTCGTGAAAAACTGGAAGAAGCGGCTCGCCGCGGAGGGTTTGAATTTTCCGTGCCTGAATTCAAGCTTTGCACGGACAACGCGGCGATGGCGGCGATCGCCGGATATTATCTGTCTTTGAAATCAAAGCCACGGCTTGATGAGTGGAAAAGAGTTAAAGCTGATCCGAATTGGGAACTGACATGAAATGTCATCCCGAGCGTAGCCGAGGGACTCGCAATGACAGTTAAATATGAAAATAATTACCAAATCTGAAAAAGAAACTTTCAAGCTAGCTCAAAAATTCGCCACTAAGTTGCGCGGTGGCGAAGTGTTGGCATTAATTGGCGATTTGGGCGCCGGCAAGACCGCGTTTGTTAAGGGCTTGGCCGAAGGTTTAGGCGTGAAAAATATCATTACCAGCCCGACTTTTGTGCTGATGAAAGGATATACGGCACAAAAACAAAAAAACAAAAAAGCAAAAAAACAATTAATTCATATAGACGCCTATAGATTGTCCAGCGGCAAGGAGTTAGAAGATATCGGCGCCACCGAATATTTCAGCGATAAAAATACCATCGTCGCCATTGAATGGGCAGATAGAGTAAAGGATATTCTGCCAGCCGGAGTGATTAAAATAAATTTTAAAATTTTAGAAGGGGATAAAAGAAAAATTGAGATAAAATAAAAGAGCCCGCGGAGTGTAACCTCGCGGGCTTTGCGATTTGGATACATGGTACTTACCATCGTTCCCATGGCATATGAACTGTCTGACCGCCAGGCAGACGAACGGTGGTATGGCCACTACTGACTTGACCGGATTCATCAACACGGAAAGTATCATGGAGGTCGCCGCTATTGGGCAACCGCTCGATGGGTTGAATGCCCCATCCATCCTTCCGTTTTATAAAATCGTCGTTTGACATTTCTTTCACCTCCTTTATAAGGAACGCATCCTTACTCGGTTTCAAAGAACCACCTAACAGCTAATCTTATCAAGCCAGGCGATTCCTGTCAATAGTCGTTTGACAGTTTTATTTGTAAATATTATAAAAAGATTGAAATTTAAACGAAATGTCATAATAAAAAAACGGCGATTAACCGCCGTTTTCTGGTTTTTTCAAGCTATTCCGCCACCCTGAACACTTCCTCCACCGTCGTGATGCCGTCAAGCGCTTTGAGGATGCCGTCCTGGGCCATGGTGATGACGCCCTCGTCTCGGGCCATATTTTTAATGTCGTATTCGGAGAGGTTGCCTTTGGTGATGAAATCTTTCATTTTTGGCGTAGCGGCAATAATTTCAAAGATGCCGATGCGGCCTTTGTAGCCCAGTCCTTGGCAACCGTCGCAGCCCTCGCCTTGGTAGAATTTTAATTTTTCCAGTTTTACTTCATAGCCGGAATTTTTTGGGATTTCTGCTAAGAGTTTTTTCACTTTGGCCATCGTTGTCTCATCAAGTTTGGTTTCTTTTTTACACTGGTCGCAAACGCGACGCACCAATCTCTGGCCGATGGAGACATTGAGCGCCGGCGCCAAGAGAAACGGCTGGGCGCCCAAGGCGAGAAATCGGGGAATGGCGCCGAAAGCGTCGTTGGTGTGGATGGTGGATAAGACTAAGTGTCCGGTGAGCGCCGCTTGGATGGCGATTTCCGCCGTGTCCAAATCGCGGATTTCACCAACCATGATGATATCCGGGTCTTGGCGGACGATGGAGCGCAGGCCTTTGGCAAAAGTGTAGCTATCAGTTATTTGGCTTTGGTTGATGCCTTCCAACTCATATTCAATCGGATCTTCGATAGTGATGATTTTAGTATCGGGCTTGTTTAATTTTTTCAAAACCGCGTAAAGAGAAGTGGTTTTGCCGGAGCCGGTCGGTCCGGTCGTTACGATCATGCCGTTGGGACGGAGAATTTCTCTTTCCAAAACGGTAAAGGCCTGGCCGCGCAGTCCCAGATCTTCAAATGATAATTGCGCCGCCGAGGACATTAAGAGGCGCATGACGATGCTTTCGCCGAAAGCGGTCGGCAGCGCCGACACGCGGACATCGATTCTTTCTTTTTTGAGATAAATGGAAAATCTGCCATCTTGCGGCCGGTCGCTGACATTGATTTTCAATTTAGCCAGCTGTTTGATGCGCGAGTCCACCTTTTGCCATTTATTTTTTTCCATTTCCGCGACGTCATTTAAGACGCCGTCAATGCGGTATCTCACTTTAATGCCTTTTTCTTCGGCTTCAATATGAATGTCGGAAGCGCGCGATTTGATGGCGCCGGCGATAAGAAGCGTCACCAACTCGGTGATGGAGGTGCGTCTTATCGCTTCGTCCAGATCGCGGAAACTTTTGATTTCTTTTTCGAATTTTTGGAGCTCTTCTTCTTTGATTTCAATGCCGGCGATGAATTTTCTGACGCGGGGCAAATTGGCGTAGAGCCGGACGGCGATTTCAAAGCTGTGCTCGGAAATGAGATAGGTGGCCACGTCAGCGTACAGGTTTTCTTTCAGTTCTTGCTCCAATTTTTTCACCTCGTCGCTGTAAATTACCGCGCCCAGTCGGATTTCTTTGCCGTTGTTTAAAAAACAGAGTACTTTCAAGGCGCGCGATTTTTCTTCAGCAATCGTCGTCAAGGTGTCGGGAGAAATCGCAAAGCCGGCCAGGTTGATGTAAGAGAGCCCCTGCCCTTTGGCGTGGCGCTCCACTTCCTCCTCTTTTTCTTTAAGTTTGATTTCCTCCATTTTTTCAGCGAGTTCACCGGTTGGGGAATCTTCGTCCTCGTCGGTTTTGTTCTTTTTGGGCAAGAGATCCTCCAAAGATGGTCCAATTGGCATATTTTATGGTTTATTTGTCTTGATTTAATTATAGGAAAAATATTGGAAATTGTCATTAAAAAAATCCCCCTCACGGGGGATTTTTAATATTCTATTTCCGATTAAAAGGCGTCGGCAGCCATTGGGCGGCTCTGACGATTTTACTCAAAACTTCACCGCCGTCAAGGCGCATAAACAAAAGCGTCCAAGCGGTCCATTGATAGGCGTTTAAAATCGCGTTGATTAAGATGGCGACAACAATGACCAGGAAAATGGAGCCCAAGGCGATCAAAGCGGCCAGCCAGAAAGGCAGAGCGACATAAAGAGGCAAGATAATCGGCGAGGCGACGAAAAGCCCGGCGAGAAAAGTAGTGACAATGACCGCGATGAGATAAATCACAAACATCACGAGCGCCATCTCAATGGAGATCAGCCAATTTTTAACAAACAACCGCCAGCCGGATTTGAGCGCGCTGGTAAATTTTTGGTTTTTTAAAATCAAGTAGAAAATTTGGTATTTGACTAAGAAAGAAAAAACAAAGGTTAAAATGACAAAGATGACAAATAAAATTAGGTAGACAATTAAATTGACCCAAGTTGGGGCGCCGAGCATCACTACCGCTCGTCCCAAGATAAAAAACAATAAAGCCAAGATGACTCGCAGGGCGGCGTTGGCCAGAAAGACCGGCCAGAAAACTCTGACGGCGCCGTCGATGCCCTCGTTGATGGTCGGACTTTTTCCTTTGGTGATCAAGCCCACGTTTTTAATCAAACCGATTTGCGAAACAATAGCGAGCCAGACGACAAAAAGGGCGATAATTATGGCCAGGGCCAGGATTAAAAGCGGAAAGATAAGATCAAGGGGATTTTTGGCGATTACCTGCCAGATATTCAAGAAAATATTGCCGCCCAAAATGGACCCGTTTTGCCAGCCGAGTTTGAAGGTCTGCCAGATAGTCCTGATGACGCCGGCCTCATTGTAGGGATTGGAGACGGCGCGGGAAAAAATTTCGTACTCGCCGCCGGCGCCCAAGAGCGCGGCAAAAAGGCCGAAGAACCAAAGATTTTTGAATTTTTTGACGATTTGCCAGCCTTTTTTCAAGATTGGCCGATAAAGTTGAGTGTCCTCCATATAGTTGTTAGTTTATAAAGTTATAAAGTTGAAAGTTTTTGTTTTTATTATTATATCATATATTATAGCAAATCCATAAAGAGATTAAAATAGAAAATCCCCGATTTTATTCGGGGACTTTTTTTGGTATTTTATTTTTTAATTTCTACTTCTGCCAGTTTCTTTTCATCTTCAAACAGCGCCGCGAATTCCTCGGCTTCCAGCGTTTCTTTTTCGATCAAGGCGGCGACGATTTTTTCCAAGTACGGTTTTTTGTCGGTGATGATTTTTCGGGCGAGTTTGGCCGCGTCTTCAGTGAGCCGGTGGATTTCATGATCAATCTCTTCGGCGGTCTTTTCCGAATAGTCGCGTTGTTCATGGAGTTCGCGTCCCAAAAAAATCAATTCTTCCTTTTCGCCGAAAGTGCGAAGTCCCAGCTTTTCGCTCATCCCGTATTCGCCGACGATTTTTCTGGCCAGCTTCGTTGATTCCCTTAAATCGCTCTGGGCGCCGGTCGTCACATCGCCAAAAATCTCTTCTTCGGCGATCCGGCCGGCCAAGAGCACCGCGAGCTCCGCCAAAAATTCATTTTTACTGTGGAGTTTTTTATCCTCGGTCGGCAGTTTCAGGGTATAGCCGGCGGCCATCCCGCGAGCGATGATGGAAATTTTTCTGACCGGGTCGGTGAGGGGGAGCTCGTGAGCGACCAAAGCGTGGCCGGCTTCGTGATAGGCGGTGATTTTTTTCTCCTGCTCGGAGAGGATGTGGCTCTTGCGCTCTGGGCCGAGTAAAACTTTGTCAATTGATTTAAGGATATGGTCAAGACCAACCTCTTTTTTATTTTCCAACGCCGCCAAAATTGCCGCTTCATTAAGCAGGTTGGACAAATCCGCGCCGGAAAAGCCAGGGGTGCGTTCAGCCACGCTTCTTAAGGTGATATTTTTGGCCAGCGGTTTTTTGCGGGCGTGGACTTTAAGAATTTCGTCGCGGTCGTTGATGTCGGGCATATCCAAAGTGACGCGGCGGTCAAAGCGGCCGGGCCGCAAGAGGGCGCTGTCTAAGACATCGGGCCGGTTGGTCGCGGCCATGATAATAACATTGGCGTTGGGGTCAAAGCCGTCCATTTCCACTAAAATCTGATTGAGCGTTTGCTCTCTTTCATCGTGCGAGCCGCCCAGTCCGGCGCCCCGTTGCCGACCGACGGCGTCAATTTCGTCAATAAAGACGATGCAGGGGGCGTTCTTTTTGGCGCGGCGGAAAAGGTCGCGGACCCGGGAAGCGCCGACGCCGACAAACATCTCCACGAATTCCGAACCCGAAATGTTAAAAAATGGCACATTGGCCTCGCCAGCCACGGCTTTAGCTAAGAGTGTTTTGCCGGTGCCGGGCGCGCCTAAGAGTAAAACGCCCCTGGGGATGCGCGCGCCGAGGGCCAGGAATTTTTTCGGATTTTTTAAAAAGTCAACGACTTCCAACAGTTCTTGTTTGGCCTCTTTGACGCCGGCGACATCCTTGAAGGTGGTTTTTTCGTCTTTATTGGGGTTGAATTCGCGCGCTTGGCTCTGGCCGAAGCTCATGGCGCGGTTGTTGGCGCCTTGGGCTTGGCGCATCATAAACCAGAAAAAGCCGACGATAAAAATAAACGGAATCAGAAACGGCAGAATGGCGGTGAGCCAGAATTTAAGCTCGCTTTCCGTCTTGACGGCGATGGCGATTTTTTTGATTTTGTCCGGATTGACGTTGTAATTTTTAAGCAAGGTACTCAAGCTCTCGCTCGTTTCCTTTTGGACGGTTTCTTTTTTGCCGTCCGATAAAGTCACTTCCAATTGGCTGTCTTGGATATTGATGGATTTGATTTGTTCGCCTTCTATCTGCGAGACCAGAGTGGTGATGTCGATTGGCTGCGGTTTTTCGGTCGGGAAGTTATACAAGCTGAACAAAGCGGCGATGGTCAAGAAAATCACCACCGCGATAATTATATTTTTAGTCAGATTTTTCATTTATTAAAGATGTTAATTTAATTATCGTTTTTTATTTTACTATTGTTGTTTACTTTAAATTCGTGGCTTGTTTTTCCCACGAATCTACGAATCTATTACGAATCTACAAATATTAAATTAAACATAAGTTGAAATATTCGTTCGATTAGTAGATTTGCAATAAAATTTGTAGATTTGTGGGAATTTAAATTATAATATAAGTATAAGCCATTATAATTATTTTTTGTAAAAATGTCAAATAAGGCGCAAAAACAAATTGACCGGTTCTGGCAGAACGCCATTTTTCAGTTTTTGCCTCATTGGGTCTCGCCAAATCATTTTACTTTTGTCCGGCTGGCTTTGATTCCGCTCGTCTTGGCGCTTATCTCGGCCAAGGCCTTTATTTTTTCTCTTTCTTTGTTTGTTTTGGCGGCTTTATGCGATTCCATTGACGGCGCTTTGGCGAGAGAGCGAAAAATGGTGACCGCCTGGGGCTTGATTTTGGATCCGATTGCCGATAAATTATTAATAATTTTAGCCTCGCTTTTTTTGGCGATTTATTATCCTTGGCCGAATGTTTTAATCGCCATCGTGCTTTTGGATTTCCTGATGATTTTGGGCGGCGTCGCTTTGGCCATTTTCCGGCCGAAAAAAAATCTGCCGCCGGCTGACTTCTGGGGCAAAGGAAAAATGGTATTCCAGTCCGCGGGGATGATCGCGATTTTTCTTTTTTTGGCGTTTGACGCTTTGTGGCTCGGCCGGGCTTCGCTGGTGCTCCTTCTCTTCGCGATAATTTTTGCTTTGGTCAGTTTGGCGAATTATGGGGTGAAGGCGGTTATAAAAATATAAAAATACGGACGGTTGACAATTTTTATTATTCGTAGTAAGGTGGAGGGAAGTACATTAATAAGTAAAAAGTTGAAAGTTAAAAAGTAAAAGGTGAAAGGTAACAACAAAAAAGGAGAATGAGAGATGAAGAAGAAGGAAGTAGTGGCACGTTGGGTTTTTCCATTGTCAGTTTGTTGTTTAATAATTGGTGTAGGGTTCGTTCCTTTTTCTGAAAGGGGAGAAGGAGATTTTGTCATCGCGATGATGACTTTTTCTTCTTTTGGAATGTTGGCCGTGTGCCTTTTTCATTTTATTCGTCTAAGAGAGGTGGAGAAGCATTTCTCGGACGAACCGCCGGAGGAGGGCCAATATCAGATAGCGGCTCTTTTCCCCAGTGACGATAGCGACAGTTTTTTTGAATTGATGCTTGCCGTTCCGGGAAAAGATGAAACCGAAATTAAGCATTATCGGTTGCCATTCCAGCTTTTTTGCTCGCCGCCGACCAGTTCAATTTCCATTAATGAAGGGCGATGGCTTAAAGTGGTGGCCGGAGGACATTTGAAAATCACCCATCAGGACGGCGAGGAGATGGTTGGGGTCCACGCGAGGCCAATCGCCCAAAAAGAAGCGGAGAAGGGAGAGGCGGAAGCGCAGCGCGCGCCGGAAGCGACAGCAGATTCAAATGGTTCATCAGCGCCGCCTCAAGCCGAACGCGACCATGATGATGTTTTTGATGGGGCGGAAGAAATGGATAGAATGATTCAACAAGCGGCACAATCGGCTCCGCCAACGGCGCCGACAAAAGGATAATTTTTTCACAAGCCCGTTTTCCAAGCCAGGAAAACGGGCGTTTTTTATTATTTGTTTTTTCTTCACGCCGCCGTCGTTTTCGTCGTCCCGTCATGCGAGCCCATGAAAAATTTTGAATAAGCGAAGCCTAAAATCCGTTACTAAATTTTTCTGTTTGAACCCCCACTTTCCGCGGAAAGTGGGGGTGAGTTAAAAATTTTGTTAGGATTTTAGGCGAAAGCGACAAAATTTTTCATATGCTCGCGCTTTTGGCGCCACCTTTATAAAAAGGTGGCAAAAAGAGATGTCTTAAGAGAAATAAACTATATAGTAGTTACTTGCTGTCCAGAGAAGGAAAAATAATAAAGACGAAAAAAACCGCCCCGATTTTAGTCGGGGCGGTTTTTGGATTTTATTCCGTCTTTACTTCTTCTTTTACTTCTTCCGTTTTTATTTCCTCTTCTACTTTTTCTGGCTGGATAGTTTCCGGAGCGATTTCCGGCGTTGCCTCGGTTGGTATTTCTTCAGTAGTCGGTTTCTCAACCGGCGTTTCTTCTTTAACAACTTTTTCCTTCGGTTTCGTGAGCCCCAATCCCAAGCGATGGTTTTTGACGTCCATGGAGACGACATAAAATTCCATTTCGTCGCCCGGTTTGGCGATGGTAGCGATATCCGCGACCGGTTTGTCAGAAAGTTGGGAGATGTGGGCGAGGCCTTGGATGTCTTTTTCAATTTCCACGAATAAGCCGAACGGGTTTGACTTGATTATCTTGCCTTTGACCTTCTGGCTGATTTGGTATTTTTCTTCCAAGCCGTCCCACGGGTCTTTTTGCAATTTTTTCATGGACAAAAAGATTTTGGAATTTTCAATGCCGATGATTTCCGCCTTGATGGTCTCTCCGACTTTGACAAAATCATTCGGGTTGTCTATCCTTTGCCAAGCGATTTCGGAAATGTGAATCAGGCCTTCCAGTTTGTCAAATTCCACGAAGACGCCGAAATCAGTGACGGCCGTGACGCGGCCCTCCACAACATCGCCGATTTTGTATTTGTCGATCACATGTTTTTGCGTCTCTTCCCAAGCCGCTTTCTCGCTGACAATGAGCTTGTCCTCGGCCTCGTTGGCGTCAAGGACTTTAACGTCGAATTTTTTATTGATATAACTTCGCAAGATTTCCAAAATGCGATTTTTGTCGCCGCCCGGAATGCGCGGATAATTTTCCGGCGAGAGCTGGGAGACGGGCAAAAAGCCCATCGTGTTTTCCACCTTGACCATCAGTCCGCCTTTGTTGGCGTCGGTCACTTGGACCGAGATAATCGTGCCGTCTTTTTCCAGTTGCTTGATATTCTGCCAAGATTTTTGGCGGCCGGCGTACCGGAAAGACAATTCCACTTCGCCGTTTTCATTTTCCAGTTCCAAAACAGTCGCTTCCACTTCGTTGCCAACTTCAAGGTTTCGGTACTCGTCGGATTCGCCGTACCTTTCTTTGCCGCGGACGATGCCGGTCGCGATGCCGCCCAAATCAATGTGGACTTCGCTTGAGTCGGCAAAAATTATCGTGCCTTTGACCAAGTCGCCGACTTTCGGAAAATTAAAATACTGCTTTTCGTCAAGCAGTCTTTTCATCTCGGATTCTTTTTTGTTTTCGTCTGAAATCATAACTTCATATATTAGCCCCGCTTTTACAGAGGAGCCCCATTTGGTTTTGGCCGAACGGGAGGTTGATTAAGGACTAAAAGGCAGTATAGCAGGTCTTTTTCTGGATGTCAAAATTTGGCTTTTATTGGCTTGAGTTTGCGTGGCGATATGATATAGTTGATATATTCTAAGTAATTTTTAATTTTGTAATTTTTAAATAATGATTTAATTTTTAATTTTTAAACATTAAATCATTAAAAATTATTTACAAAATTAAAAATTAAAAATTCTACACCATGTCCACTAAATTTATTAAAAAGAAGGAAAATTTTATCTGTGAACATTGCGGGAGAGAGGTGAAGGGCACCGGCTACACCAATCATTGCCCGAATTGCCTCTGGTCTAAACACGTGGATGTCAGTCCGGGCGACCGAGCCGAGGAATGCGGCGGTCTGATGAAGCCGGTTGATTTTTATTTGAAAAAGCAGGAGTGGGTCGTCGTCCATGAGTGCGAGAAATGCGGGGAAAGAAGGCGCAACGTATTGTCGGATGAAGATAATTTTGACGAAGCGGTGAGATTGAAAAAGGAGATAAACGATAAGGTTATAAAGAAGAGCGTTTGACAGAAATATTTATTCGTGCTATAATTAACAGAGTTAAAAATAACAGTTGGAATGGTTCTTTTCAGAAAGGAGAGAGGCGATGAAGACGGAAAAATTGTCGTTGGCGTTGGTGATTATTATTCTGTTGATTTTGATGGTTCTGGGCACTTGTTGCGCGCACAACCCGAAGAATTTTTTGTCGATGAACAGCGGCGAATATCGCGCCTTCCTGTACTTCAAGGAGGTATATTTCGCCACCAAAGTCGGCAAAGCAGATTTAGAAAAGGAGGCGGATTGGCGCCAGGATTGGGCCAAGTCGCCGGAAGATTACGCGGCGTTTTTGAAAAACAAGCTGCCGTTTATGAATGTCGTGGAGCCGACCTCAAAAGACCTCAAGTTTTTAACGGAGCAGAGCGAGCTGTTGGAACTCTTCTGGGAGTGGAGCAAAATCAATCCCCGCCATCTCACCGCCGACCAAAGAGATTTTTTTGAACATTTCCGGCAATGGGAAAAAGTCCGGACGATAGAGGAAGAAAAAGATGACCGGGAATTTATTAGCGCCTTTCCTTGGATTGATCCTGACCAACTCTCTATTCGGGACAAGGTATTTCTGTCTGAAGCCGGCTCAGCGATTGTCTATTCGATGTAACTCACAAAAAACCAGCCACCAAGCTTTCGCGCGGTGGCTGTTATTTTTTTATCTAAAAATATATTCAATCTGTTATTTCGTTACATTGATTTAAGAGACTATAACAATAGGGATAACCGCTTGGATGGCGCATGCATTCTTCAGCTTTAGCCATATCGCATAATTTAGTGCGATCTGAATATCCACCAGTGCCCACGCATAATGTTTTACATGGTGGTACATTTGTCCTTTTTGGTTGACAAAACGGAGGCAGGCCAAGCCTATCTTTGCATTCTTCGTTGTCTCCGCAGCAGATTGACTGTCCATCTCTGGTTCTTCCGCAAGGATTACTGCATGTACGATTGGGTATGCAGTACCCGGCTCGCATTCCCATGTAAGATGCTTGAGCACACCTTTGATCTGGAGAACAGCAATTGTTTTGGACTTTATCCCCATCTTTATCAGGTATTCCTCTGCATAGTGTATTCGGCGATTGGCAGCTTTGTTCAGTTGGTCGGCAGAATTTATAGCCCAAATGGCTATCTGATTCTTCTCCGGGCGCGCAGCAAGCATCGCCATTCAAGGTATAATTTGGCGGGCAAGTGCCAGCGGGAGGGCTGCAAGCTTCAAGATTGGAACAGACGTGGACTTCACTGCTTGTTTCTCTTTCAGCTTCGCAGGTGCTTTTAGGCATTGGCAAATGCGGTATCATTATGTCGCAGTTAAAAGGCGCTAATTTACCCATCGTGAAACAACAAACAGTAGGATTTGGCTCGGGCTCTTGGGGTGTTGCGCAAACTGTTTGGCCGAATATCTGGAAGCAAAGCGATGGAAAACTAAATGCCATTTTAGTGGCTGCAAAACCGATTCCAATAGCGACTGCGGCGATAGCCACAAAAGTGACGGCCATTATCGCGGTTTTGTTTTTTGTTTTAGTGAGGGTGAGTTTTGGGGGCATGGGTTTAATTTTTAAACTGATGTAATAATTATATCAAGATATAATAAATAAAAAAAGCCATCCGAGCGGGAGCGGGGATGGCGTGATTGGTTGAGGGTTTTAAATTTGACAAAATTTGACAAAATTATCCATTTTTACTAAAATGTAACGTTAGCCAAAAAATCACGGTTATGTGGTATGATTTGGGTGAGTACATTGAAAAAGGAGGCCGCCATGAGTGGCAATATTCGCATTGGAAAAGGAATGGCGGCGTTTCAAAATACGGCCGTCAATCAGAAAGAGATTTTGGTTAAATCTTCTTTTGTCCAAGTCATTCAAAATAGAGATCGGGCCGTAATTTGGCACTCGCTCTTTGGCAATCCCCAAATTGTCTCTAACGAAGTGGTTGAATTGTTTGATTTTTTCTCCAGGTCTAACTCGCTTAGCTCTCTTACTGATGAGTATGATATTAATGAAGACGGTCAGAGAGTGATTCGCGGTTTGATTGCCACTTGTTATCTTATCCCCGTTAATTTTGACGAAAGAGGAATTCTCTCGGCCAGAATGAAAGACAGGGAAGCGGAAGTCATCAGTGGATCGCAAGTTGATTATCTTGGATTGATCATGGCCGAAGTTTGTAACTTCGCTTGCGTTTATTGTATTCATTTCAGCAATCTCGGAACGTCAGATCGAGTCAACAGCCCCCAAAAAATCATGGCTTTTGAAACCGCCAAGGATGCCATTGATGGTTATTTGTCGATCTTGCGGCAACATGGCAAAAAAACGGCCAATATTAACTTTGGTGGTGGCGAACCGCTTCTTGCTTGGCTGATTATTGAGCGGTTGCTCCGTTACTGTCAGACAGAGTACGGTTCGGAATTCGAGTTCAAGTTTTCGATTAACACGAACGCCTCTTTAATCACTCCCGCAATCGCGAAAAGACTCAAGGAACATGGAGTGAAAGTATCCTCAAGCCTTGATGGCCTTCGCGAGGGAAATGATTTGGTTCGGCAAACACAGTCAGGCCGAGGGACCTTTGACGAGATTACGCGCGGCTTTGATTGTCTCGCCGAACATGGTTACCCTTTGGACGGAATTGCGGTTACGATCAATGAGAGGAACTTGCCGTTTCTTAACGAGGCTATTATTGACTGGGCTGCCGCGCATCACATGGGCGAAGTTCGAATCGACATTGACGTGGTCGGCATAATTGATATTTCAATTGACAAAATTGCCACCAGGTTGATGATGGTAAAGCGACATGCCAAGAAATACGGAATTGAAATCGCTGGTTTTTGGTCTCGACCAGTGGAAAATCTGAATAATTCCGCGTTGATATCGCATGTTGCTTTTTGTGGCGGAGCTCGTGGCAACAGCTTATGTGTCAGTCCTGCTGGTGGCATTTACAGTTGCGGTTATAGCAACATTCAAATCGGCAGCTTGGATAAAATGGCATCGTTACACGAAGTTGGAGGGGAATATCACCATTTTGTCCTCGGCCACCTTACGGGCAATATAGAGATGTGCCGCGGTTGTGCTATCGAAGGTCAATGCAATGGTGGTTGCAATATCACCCATGAATTCGCTGGTGTCAATAAAACGGCAAAAGTTGAACGCATGTGTTCTTTTTATCGCAGAATGACAACGGAGCTTCTTCTTGAACAGCTTAAAGATGTAGGCAGTTAAGTTGTTTCAGAAATTATTAAGTGAAAGGAGGTGAATGCGATGAAGAAGCAGAAAAAGCAGTTGCGTCTCACAGCTGAGGCCTTGCCCAAACAAAAGGTGCTCTGCACCTGTCGTCAACCCAGCAATTGTCACTGATAAACAGTGACACACCCCAACTTTTTAGTTGGGGCTTTTTTATATGGTATTATTTTTTGGTCGATAAACATACAAAATAAATCCTACGCTAAGCGTGATTAGGCCTAAAAATATCAAGCTGTTTGTTATGGGCAGTCGATCAATCAAGAGGCCAAAAATAGGAAAAAAAATAATTCCCGCCAGGCTGTCAAAAAAATTTTGAATTGACAGGACGGTAGCACGGGTATCGGAAGAAATTCGTCGTTGGATGTAGTCCTTTAAAATCGGATATTGGAATCCTTTACTAAAATAATAAAAAATGAAAAAAAATAAGGTAATCGCCAATGTCGGGTATGACATTAAAAGAAAAGATATTCCTGGAATGAAAAAAATTAAAAAAAGCGCTGATTTTTCCCGCAAAAATGCTTCAATTTTGTGAGCGTACATTGAACAGACAGCTTGAAAAAATAAAATAATTGAAAATATATAGCCGATAAAAACAACATTAACGCCCTTAGCTATTAGGAGCGGCTGACTTAATAAGCTGGCAAAAATTCCCATCATTAGAGAAAGAAAAACAGTAAATATTATATACCATCGTATAATCGGGGCTTGGATGGAATTTTTTAAACCCAAAATAAGAATTGTAAGGTAATTATCATTTGATTTTTTATGGGGTTTATTTTTTGGTTCATGCATTAAAAAATAAGATAGAGCGGCGAAAAAAAGCAAGAGGCCGTCAATAAAGAAAGGCCATTTATAATTAATAGAAAAGAGATAAGCGCCAAAAGGTGCAGCGATAACTCCAGCAATTGAGAAAAAGGCATAACTTTTTCCTTCAATTTTATTGTAAAGATTTGATTGATTATTTTCAATTAGTGAATCATATATGAGCGCCGTATCGGCGCCAGAGCGCAAAGCCGCCCCGATGCCAAAAATAATTTGCGCTAAAGCAAAAATAAGAAAAGAATTTCCTAGGCCGATTAAGACCGTGGCGATAGCGACTATTAATACGCCCATTGAAATAACGTATTTTCTGCCAATCCGATCTGCCAAGGCGCCGGTGGGAATTTCCAATGCAAAAGAAGCGCATAAAAATATGGATTCCAAAAGTCCAATTTCAAAATAACTCAATCCTCGTGCCAGATAATATAAAATGGTAATAGGAACAATAAACGAAGCGCCAGAAAATATATGCGCCACGTAGTATTTTATAGTGTTTGATTGAGTATTAGCAGAAGCCATAAATATGATAATTACCTTTTATAATTACTTTTTTTATATTGACAAATGATTAAAATTATTATATCCTATCTTTTGGGATTTGTATATTAAAAACAAGGAGAAAACACATGAATAGCGGTCGGATTTTTGCGGAAAGTTATGACTGGGAATATCGGAATAAAAAAGACGATTTAGAGTTTTACCAAAAGCTTGCCGGCAGATTGGGAGGGCCGATTCTTGAATGCGGTTGCGGTACTGGCCGAATAGCGTTGGCTATGGCGGAAAAGGGATCGCCAGTCGTTGGCGTGGATATTGATCCGTATTCCTTGCAAATAATGAAGAAAAAAATCAAGAAGATTAATCTTGGAAGTCGGTGTTCTGCAATTTGCGATGATATTACAAAATTGGACGCTAATGCCGCGCTTAGTCAAAGGATGTTTAAAATGATTTTATTTTCTTTTGACATTTTTTCGTATCTATTTCCATCTACGCGAGGATTATATTCCACAAAAGAAGATGTGCAAAAGGTCCAACGGTCTGTTCTGGAATGGAGCAAAAGACATTTAGATAAGAATGGAGTGGTTGTGATTGATGTTTTCGGATTAGGGGAGCATATTGAACCATATGTTCTTCGGCACCATTACACGATGACAGATAATCAGGCGGGGATTGTGAGGAGCTGTTTTTCTGCTTTCCAGCCCGATCAAGATCCTGACTTTTTCCAGCTCCATTTTTTTATAGAAGAAATAAAGAATGGAGCCATGAGGAAGTTTCACCGCATGTTGCGCGGATATCGGCAAGATATTATTGAACTGAAGAATCTCGCCGAGAGCGTCGGTTTAGAGATTACGGAGGTATATGATAATATAAGTTTCCGTCCATGCAAATTAAAACCGAATATTTATGGGGCAGTGATAATTTTTAAACTGCCATAGAATGATTTTGAGCTAAAGAAAAGTTTTTATACTTTCTTTAGCTTTTTTTGTTGTTTATTATGGTCACTATTGGAAAAAGTAATTTTTTAAATAGATTGAATAGAAAAAGCCATCCGAGCGGAAGCTGGGATGGCTTGTTGGTATTAAAAACTGAAACTTGACATTCAAATCCTGAAATCAATTTAAAACCGTGCATTAAATCAGGTTTTCCAACCCCAATTCAGACAGTTTATTTTTCATAAGTTCATTTATCCTTTTTTCATTTGTTTGGTGATCGTCCGTGTCTGAATAAGAACCAAGAAGATGAGTTATCTCATGAACTAAAACATGTTGCCACCATTCGTCATTATTAATGTCTCTTATTCGCACATAAACAGATGAAATTTTTGGATTGTAGCTTCCTCCCGGGCCGAACGGTACCAAGATAATATTATATTTTTTCGGTTCTGTCACTTTCAATTCTGCCGCCATTGATGTGGCGAATTTACTTCCAATTTCTTCCCACCACTTTTTTATTTTTGGAATTAAGGGTTGGATTTCTGTCTTCCAATCAGTTTGATTAAAAAATCTTATGGCCGCTTCAGGGTATGTTTCATTTTTATTTTTTTCCGGCATTATCGGTTTTAATCCCCATTTTGAAAAATTACCGTTTTCAAAGTTTTTTACGGTTAATTCCAAGTCGTTCAATATCGGTTCCAGGGAAATTATAATTAATATGTCGGGCATAGTTAACAGGTATGTTTATTTGAATCTAATTTACCACAGATTTATTTTTTTATTAAGCGGAATTTAAAAAAAGCCATCCGAGCGGAAGTTGGGATGGCTTGTTGGTGTTTCCCCTCCTTTATTCAAGGAGGGGATTAAGGGGAGGTCTAAAATTTCCACGAGGCAGAAATGGAGCCGGTGAAAATGTCCGCTTCGTATTTGCCGGGAGCTCGCTTGCCCCAGCCGGGTTTGACTTCTCGGTCGCCCCAGCCGTAGGTGGCGCCGAAGTTGAAAGAGAAATTTTCTTTTTCATATTTTGCGCCCAAAGCCGCGCCCCAGCCACTGGTATCGGGAGTGAGCTGGCTTACGGTCGTGTCCGGAATGGCTTTGGTCATATAGCCAGTACCGGCGTTGACCGTCCAATAATCGTTTAACCGATAGCGCGCTCCGAGATGGATGCTCGCGTCGTCCCGCCAATCAAGATTTTGTTTTTTCTTGAGTGGCAGGTCGTGGAAGCGAAGCGTCATCTCATTCACAGTGTTGGAGTAGCCCCACCAGTTGGCGTCTATGGCCAAAGTGAGGCGGTCGGTCGCTTGCCAAGCGATGCCGGCGCCGATTCGCGGCGGAAATGTGAACTCGCTGTCAAAGCCATCGCCGAAATTAAGCACTGTTGGCCCGATTTTAGTGAAGCCGATAAAATTGATTTTTGACTCGCTCATATAGGTGAGTCCGAGCGTCAATTTTTCTGTTGGCCGATACATTACACCGACAATGCCGCCGATTCCCCAGCCGTTGGCTTCGCTATCGGTCATGAGCGGAGTGAATTTATTTAAGATATCGTAAGGGGTTTTGTATTTGAATTGGCCCCAGCCGATATTTATTCCCGCGCCGACGCATAGCTTGTCGTTCAATTTCAGCGAGAGAGCTGGCGTGACATTGACGAGCCCGATCATCCCCTCGCTTTCCACGATTCCCGCTTTTAGGTCGCGACTGAATTTTCCGCCGAGTCCGTAGGGAGAGGTGATGCCAATTCCCCAATTCGCCCAGTCGTTAATCGGCGCGACAAATCCGAGGAGCGGCATCAGGTAAAAGACGCCATCGTCGGATTTTTGCGAGCCGCCTTTGGTGGTGATTTTAAATTTAGGCAAGACCAAGTCAACGCCGAAATCCGCGTAAGCCGAATCAAACCGCGACATCCCCGCCGGGTTGTAGTAGAAGAGCGACGCGTCATCCGCGATGGCGTTGTAGGCACCGCACATTGAGCCGGCATTGGGACCGAGCGAATTATCAATCCGATTAACCCCGCCAGCCGTTGCCGGCAGGCAAAAAGCGCCAGCGATTAAAATTGAAAGAACGGTTCTCATCTTTTTTCCTCCTTTTCCTCCTTTTTTTTGCCAAAAACCACTAATTTCAAGAACTTATTATTTTAGAGTATTTTTGACAAAATGTCAATTGGCAAAATTTTTTAAATAATAATATTCCCCGCCCCCTTGGGGCGGGGTAATTCATTGTGATTAAATTTAATAAGAATGGTATAATTAAAGAAATTAAAAATGAATTAACCTTTTATGCCCAAAAGAAAGGCCATTGTCAGAATTAAAATTAAAAATAGAATTATTAGTGGTGTTTTTATTTCAGTTGCTATTATTATGGTGATTGTGGGTTTGAGTTTTTCCATTCCTTTACTTTCAAATAAATTACCGGCCTCAATTTGTATCCCCGGTTTTGGTTGCTGGTCTTTTGAATTGCCGGTCCATTGCCTGTTTGGCCGGAATCCCAATTTTCTTTGGGGTGGTATGCTTGAATCGGTTTGGGGTCTTAATACAACCGATAGTCGCTGCCAAAAAAATTATTTTGAAGATTACGGCTATCATTATAACCCAGCCATTGAAAACTGTTCCTTACCGATACATACGGCTTGGTGCGGAAAAACTGATGAAGCCAAATACTATGATTGGCTTGGCTATTGCGTTTTGGCTTCAGTCCCTTATAACAACCCGCCTTGCTCCTGTCGCGACGGTACGATGGCAATGAGCGGCACCTTAAGTTCAATTGTCAGCGGTCGGGAAGGTTTTATCAGAACCATAGGCCAAAAAACTTATGACAGCAGCTTTCCCGCTCAATTTCCTTTAATCACTGAAGAGGAGATTAAATTGTTTCAAGGCGTGATGAGCGGCTGTTTTTGCGGCCGCGGCCGAGGGACACTGCCCCAGCCCGGTTGGAAAAAAGATTTGACCCAGGACCCGTCCCAGGCGCAAATCGTATCTTCAGTAGTCTTGACCAGTAGCGGCGGTTCGGCCGGCTTTGTCAGAAATACCGTTCGCGGCCAGTATTATTTTATCAATAAAGCCGAAACGTTATTTGCCCCAATGGGAGGAAACATTGACCCGAAGTATCTTTCATATTCAGGAGAATGTACGCCATTACCTGCTGGCTGCCAGATAACGGATAGCTATACCACCGCCGGACATACCACCCCGGCTTCAGCTCATTATTTTGGCGCGGCTTTAGATATCAGTTGCGGTGAACCGGCGGTAGCTTCCGGAAACTGCACCGGTAAGACCCTTGAAGTTCTAAATAAAGTGATGAAGTATAATAATGGCTTTAATATTTTGCGCGAATGTAATCAAACTGAAAAGAGTTGTTGGAGTATTGGCGGAACAACCCAGATAATCCACATTGATTTGAAAACCACCCGGGATGGTAGCCCGACTGATGGGAGACCCTGTTTGTTTACTGATTGCAATGCCAGGAATCCTGAAACCGATTGCGGTCCGGCCAATACTCCGTAATATTAAATTTAAAGTTTTATCACAAAACGAAAACGACCCAGATATCAGAGACACCGGGTCGTTTGTTATTGAGGAGTAGAGTGATTAGGGACACGCCTTTTGTCCCATGAGAAAGACCTTGTCTTTATTGGTCCATTTTTTTGGATCTAGCCGGATCCACGGCATATTTCCGAACAATTCTTTCTCATCTTGGGTCAGTTCTCTATTGCCCCATTGGCAGGCGGCTAAGTCTTTTTTCTGCCAGTCGGTCAAATTGTTCATATTAATCTGGCAATAAGCCCAGTAAGCCCAAAGCTGAGCCTCACCTTTGACCAAGAACTCGCAGTCCCGGATTGCTGACTTGTCTACGTTGACAAAGCGGAATTTTTCGCCAACAAACTTTCTGAAGTCTGCTGACATTGCTTCGACTTGGACTCGCAGAGCTTGTTTATCATTCAACGTTGTTGAAGGTATCCGACTAGCTTCTAGGACTTCAAACGCCTGATAGACGCTTTTGAAGTAGGCAAGGGCCCGGGTCTCGGTGGGGTCGACGGCGTAATGAGATCTCGCACAGCCGTAAATGGCCGTGCACGCCGTGAAGGCAATAAATACCATCACAATCCTTTTCATTGCTAATCTCCTCTAAATATCGCTCTAAATCCTAGCCACAACAGGCAACTAGGACTTTTGAGACAGTAAAATGAACATATTATGATTATATCATATATATATAATTTTGTCAAATTTTAACCCAAGTTCAATGATCAAGTGCAACACTTCGTGTATAATAGCATTTCAACTATTAAACATGGAGTTATATGGGAAAACAATATAAACAGTTGGATTTAAAAGAAAGAGAGCAACTTCATCTATTAATTTGGGACAAGCTATCGATTAGGCAAATAGCTAAAATAATGGGTAGAAGCCCCTCGACAATCAGTCGAGAAATTGAGAGGAATACTCCACCCCTGGTCAGACGTTACACGCCCCATTTAGCCCAAGAAGCATACCATGAACGCAAAGTGAAAGTCAGACAAAGGCCTCGTCTCAAAGATCCTTTGATTGTCGCTTACTTGATTGAGAAATTGAAACTGGATTGGTCGCCCGAGTTGATTGCCGGCAAGTGGAGCAAGGATCATCCTAATCTGCCCATTAGCCATGAAGCGATTTACCAATACATCCACGCTTCAGCCAATCCGGGCGATGAGAATGATTTGAGACCGTATCTTAGACGAAAACACAAGAGAAGAAAAAGAAAATATATACCTTTTAAAACCGTGAGAACCACGATTCCCGAGCGAATTGGCATCGAAATGAGGCCACTGGCCGTGGCAGACAGAAGACAATATGGCCACTGGGAAGGCGACTCCGTAGAGTCCAGGCGAGAACAGAAAACTTGTTTAAGGACTTTAGTCGAAAGAAAATCAAGATATTTATGCGCAGTTAAAATTGAACGCAAGACAGCCGAATTAGCTTCGCAAGCGACGATTGATTTATTGGGTCGATATCCAAAATCGATGCGACGCACCTTAACTCAAGATAATGGCACAGAGAATGCCAGCCACAAAATTATTACTCAAACCATCGACACCAAATGTTATTTTGCCAATCCATACCGTTCCTATGAACGAGGCACTAATGAACAAACCAATGGATTAATCAGGCAGTATTTTCCAAAAGGAACTGATTTCAAACAAGCTTCAATCAAAGACATTAGAGAGGCGGAAAGAAGGCTTAACGGCCGGCCAAGAAAAGTATTAGATTTTTACACCCCATCTGAAAAGTTTTATGAACTAATCACTAACCAAAATTTAGCGTTAGAAACTTGAATCCAGCATTTTATGATTAAAAAAGCCATCCGAGTGGGAGCTGAGATGGCGTGCCCTTAAACTATTTTATTTCCAGAACCATTTTCAAAGTTTTTGGCAGGTTTCTATTTTCTGGGTATTTTTTTATTACTAATTTTTTAAATCCGGATTTTTTATAGCTTCGAATAGCTCTTGCGTTATCCGGCCTGACTTCAAAATAAATTTTAGTAATACCAAGCACTGTCGCTTTCTTAATAACCGATTGGATGGCTTTCGTGCCGTAGCCCTTGCCCCAGTATTTTTTTTCGCCGATAATGATTTGGGTTTCAAACCAGCTGTTTTTTCTTTTCGCCAAAGAAATGTGGCCTATCATTTTTTTATTTAAAGCTATAATGAAATGATGGTCGTTTTTATTTCCAAGCATTGCTAAAAAATATTTTTTCACTTCTTGGTCGGACAACCGTTTAAAGACCCCGCTCGTCAATTTAAGTAGCTCTTTATTCCTCCACCATTGAGAAAAATATTTTTCGTCCGAGGTTTTAAGTTTTCTTAGAGATATTTTAGGCATAGATTTATAAGTAAATAGTAGCATTTTTTATGGAAATGTAAAAAAATTTTCTAAATACGGAATTTGACAAGCAGGCTATTTTATCCTAAGATAGCGTTGGATTCAGAATTGTAAATTCTGACTGGAACATTGACAATTTCATTCCAAAAGGAGAGATAGACATGCGTACTAATAGAGAAACTGCTTTCAATACTCTTGATAGTAAAGGAAGCGCAAAAGCGGATCAGATGCACCAGCTCTTTTTGGAGTTGGGCGTTGATTTCGCGTCAGGGGTGCCTTGTGGCGTATTGAGGCACATCATCAAGAATTTTGAAGATGATGCTAAAATACTCCATATCCTGGCAAATAGTGAGTCAGAAGCCGTAGGGTTGGTTGCAGGAGCGTATCTTGCCGGTAGAACGCCCGTTATCTATATGCAAAACTCGGGCCTTTTTGCGGCCTCAAATGACATTGCATCCCTCCTAATCCCGTACGAGATTCCCATATTTTTTGTGGTATCTTACCGTGGATGCGAGGGTGAGGATGCTGTTCAACATTTGACGACTGGAGGATCAACGGAAATGTTAATAAAATCATTCGGTTTGCCATTTATGGTTTTAGAACAGCATGATCTGGATAATCTTATTAGATCAATGTTTAAAGAAATGCACAAAAGTAGACTATCGACAATTCTACTACTAAAGCGAGGATGGCAAAAATGAACAGAAAAGAAGCGATCGAGACCATAATGGCCACGATTGACCTAAAAGATGCCGTTGTTTCTACTACGGGATTAATCTCTCGAGAAATTTTCGAGAAATTTGATTCTAATAGAAACATTTACGTTCCTGGTTCAATGGGTCTGGCGTCATCGATTGGGTTGGGTCTGGCCATTTCGTGTCCGGACAAGAGAATTGTTGTGATTGATGGGGATTCAAGCTTACTAATGAATCTTGGCACTATTGTGACAATAGGCAATAAACAACCCAATAATCTGCTTCATATCGTCATTGATAATAGTGCTTATGGTTCTTGCAGTGAAGAAAAATCCATGTCCGATTCCGCTCATTTTGACAAGCTGGCGTTAGATGTCGGTTATCAATATGTGCGGGTGGTTAGTAGTCAAAAAAAATTGAAACATGCTATACTGACGTTTAGTCGAGGGCCGGGATTCATTCTGGCGAAGATTAAACTGGGCGGACGTCGAGATTTTCGTCGTCCGCTGGATCTGGCCAATGTCAAAAACAGATTCATGCTATTTTTGCATCAAACTTAGAAAGGAGAAAGACCATGATGTTTAAAGGAAAAAATATCTTCAATGCGTCTTTTGACGTATTTGCCAACAACTATCATTCCGTTCGACCCGGATATCCCGCCCTCCTATTCGAGGATGTTAGGGATCGGTGTGGAATTGATGTCAATTCGCGTCTATTGGAAATAGGCGCGGGTAGCGGAATCGCAACCATCGAGCTGGCCAAGCTCGGTTGCCATATTGTAGCTATTGAGCCCGGCGCTCATTTAGCCACAATAGCCAGAAAACAAACTAAGAGATTTAAAAATGTCGAAATTGTTGAAGGGACATTCGAGAATTTTCAGACAGCCGACAAGTTCGATGCTATTCTGGCTTTCACGGCTTTCCATTGGCTTAGCGAGGGCGACAAATTTCAGCAAGTTCTTGATTTACTCAATGATTCGGGCAGTCTTATTTTGGTCTGGAATAGCTTTTTCCAGAGCGACTCGCCGGCAACCATCGACGTAAACAGGGCTTACCGCGAATGCCTGCCCGAAGTCTACCCGGAAGAGTCTATCGTCGCTGACGTCAATAAGGGTGTTTTATCAAAATTGAATCGCAGAGAACAGGAGGCGGTTGCTAACCCCCTCTTCTATCCGGTATTTTTGAGAAAATACCTTACTGCGTATAACTACGATGAACGGACGTATCCGAAACTTCTCAACACTTTTCCAAAAGTCGTTGAAGTTGAAAACAAGAAACGCCTGGCATTCCTTGAACGCATCTCCGAGATTGTTAAACGGCATGGAAAGATTTCCGTACCGGTCATGACAACCCTCATTGTCTGCCAAAAAAGAAACTACCTTCTTGAGGCAGTCGCAACCCATTCCAAAGGAGCGTGAGCCATGTTAGACATCAATGTGATCGCACGGCTTGCAGAAAAGTATGGCGCACCTCTGGAAGATGTTTTGTTTATTGCTCTCAATACGAACGGGATTAACCTCGATTGCGACTACAACAGAATGCGGACGGCCTTTCATTTGGCTGATAGCAATCTATTTAGTTATGCAAAACAGCGAGGCGAGCTAGATTACTACTTCGCCTTGCCGGTGAATCAGGCAAGTCCATTCACTCTGGTCGACAAAACCCTGTTTTTGCAGGATACGGTCATTGGCCAGACGATTGGGCAAACGGAAGACATTTGCGACTCCCATTATCCTCGCAGGAAAGGGACGTCGCTGAATCTTAACCCAAACTCCCGGACATCCTGTCATGGTTGTCAGTTTTGCTACACCGCATACCAGGTTCCTTATGACAGAAAGAGACTGAAAACCGCCTCCGATCTAAAGGACTTCTTCGAAGATTGGATGATCAAGTTCGGTCTGACCGATTTGTCTCATCTGATCCAGGTTTCTGTCGTCACTGGTTGTTATGAGAGCAGTGACGAAATCTGCCAGTTTCTGCGTACATTGAAAGGCGTACTCTCGGAATATAAGTTTGCTGGCAAGATTTTTTATCTCGGTTCCCAGATTACAACCAAGGAACAACTGAGTATTCTGTCCAAGATCAAGCCCTTCGGCATCTGCCTGTCGCTTGAGACTTTCGAACGACGAGAACTGTTGCGGGACAAAAAGAGACTGATCGGTCTCCAGGATGCCTGCGAATTAATGGATCTCGCCCAGGAGTTGGGATACGAAGTCAATTTTACCTATATTGTAGGTATGGAATCATTGCGTGTGATGGAGTATCACTTCGGCGTTCTCAAGAATCACGTCAATAAGTTTCCCACCATCAATGCTCTGCAGATGCATAAGTATCACGAGGCGACGTTAATGGCTCCGGACGCCCACCGTCTTGAGTATTACTTGGAGGCAAGGCAACTTCTCGAACGACTTTTCGCTGAGACAAGCATGAGGCCACTGGTATGGGAAGATTACCGTAGTTTATGGTTTCTAACATTCAACAAGGAGCCGCTCTATGGAATCCGTACTCCCTAACCATCAAATATGGGTTGCACTGTCTCAGCGGATAGTGCAATCCTTTTTATTTACTCGCCTTAGAAAGGAGGTGTTCATGTCTAATCAAATCGGATTCGAATACAGCAATGAAGGAGGAGAGACGGCATTTGAGACCTTTTTAAGATACAGCAATGAAAAAGATAAATCATCCGAAGTATTAGGGAGAATTCTCAATCGTTTGCTTGTTGAAGAAGGCATGACTGTCTTGGATATTGGAAGCGGTAATGGCGAGTATCTGAGACTATCATTAATCAAAGCCAAGATTCCAAGGAAGACAATGCTCACTCTTCTTGAGCCGAGTAAGGATCTGGCAGAGCGATTGATAGTTGCGACAAAGCAATTTCCGGACGGTTCCATTGCCAAAGTAATACATTCAACACCTGAAGATTTTGTAACTGAAGATCGGTTTGATGTAATTTTGATCTCGCACGTTCCTCTCGCAAAAAATCAGGCAGATAAATTGCCGGCGATTTACCGGAAAATACTTGGGTTGTTAAAACCAAGAGGCTCTCTGATTATTGTATTGAGAGGAAAAGATGACATCCACGAGTTTAGAACCGTGTTCAAGTCTCAGCTTATGGGTATAAATTATCGATCCATGACGATTGATGACGCAGTGGAAACACTCAGCTTTCTTGCTAAGAGTGTTCCATTGAATATATCTATGCACACGGCTAAGGCCGAATTGCACGTGCCGTATTGCGATAATATACGGGACGCAATCTCGATTGTCGAATTCTTCTTAAATAAGAGGTGGGATGAAATTCCGAACAATATTCGCGAAGCAATCATGAGTTATATTCGTCAAAAAAATGGCGTTTTAAAGCACATCGATTGCTTTGCTGTTGCAAGGAAAACTAATCCTTTTATGTCTGCTCCTTAATCAGACCGGTTTCAACGAGACGCCGGTCTTTTTTATTAGTAATTATTTTTTCTAAGATTAGGTGAGTTAACATTAGTCACCCTTATCTTACCAGAGAGTAACCCTTTAATGTTAACTGTTTTAATTTTGGTTTTTAAAAGCCATCCGAGCGGGAGCCGGGATGGCGTGGAAGTATCCCCTCCTTGTTTTAAGGAGGGAAATTATAATTTTTAGGTACTGCTGGCATTTAATTTTTCTGCGCCACTAACCTTACTACTCCGTGCTGATGTGGTTCTTCGTAGCCGACATGACCATGGTCATCTATTAATTTTTCTTCGTAAAGTATAATCTCAAAATCAGAAAATAATCTTTTTAGTTCTCCTGGCTCAAAAAAGCAACGATGCTGGTTAGCTGGTATTTGGTATAAGGGATCGTCCTTGGTGAAGCCAGCAATAATTACAAAACTGTCTTTCTTTAAAGCCTCTTTCATTTTCTGAATGATGGCTAAAGCCTCATTTTTTTCTAAAAACTGCAAGGAATTAAAGGCATTAATAATTTGATATCGATCCTTTTCAATATTAAAATCTTTAATATCCTCACAAAATAATTCAATCGCGTCTTTTAAATGATTATTTTGTTTAAGATATTGTTTGATTTTGTTAATATTAATTTTCGATTGATCAACGGCCGTCACTTTAAAACCATATTTGGCCGCAAATAGAGAATCTCGGCCTTGGCCGCAGCCCAAATCCAAAAACCCGCCACTGGGTTTTACCCGCGGCCAAATTAACTGTAAAAGCTTATTGGGTTTTTGGCCCAAAACACCATTCTGATTTATTGAATTATTATTCATAATTAAAATTTATTATATAACCCATATAATTTTTGAGAAAAAAGCGATAGCTTTCTCTGTTTGCTATCGCTTGAAATTCAGCATCGCCAGCATTGCGGATCCTTATCAAAGAAATTGCCGGTAGTCCCTGCCGCAACGGCATGACAACCCCGGCAATAATTTAATAGGTCGCAATCTTTGCAGCCGGCTAGATTTTCAATTCGGCGATATTGTTCCATCGCCGGTGAAAGAAAAATTTCTCTGAAACTTTGTTGATCAGTGTTGCCGACCAAGCTGTCAAATCGCCGGCAGGCATAAACAGTCCCATTCGGCAAAACTGTCATATGCTTAATGGCGCAATTACAGCCATCAATGACAATACCTTTCTCGACACAAAGACTATAAAGACCATTTTCATAGAGAAAAGCAATCCAGAGATGGTCTTTTAGGGAAAAAATCGTTCCCTTGTCGCTTAACTCGCAGTAAACCTGCCACATATCAGTGAGAAATTGGCGGTATAGCGGTGGCGGCATATTATATTTAGAATCTTCGCGTTGATTAGGACAATAGCGAGCAAAAGCAAAACTATTTACCCGATGTTCAACGCAAAGTTTGGCCACTGCCGGAATTTCTTGATAATTAAGAAGTGATACCGTCGCCATAATCATAGTCCGAATGTTGGCTTCAAGTAAAAGCGGCAGTGCTTCTAAAGTGGCTTTAAAGGAACCCGACTTACGTAAAGAGTCGTGGGTCGCCTTTAAGCCATCCAAGGACATTTGATAGCTGGCGCAACCAAGTAGCTTGAGCTGTTTTGCCACTTCAGAGCTAAGATGGAACGGGTTACCAAGAATAGTAAATGGTACTTTCTTACTTTGGATATATTCCAACAGTTCCCAGATGTGAGAATAAAGAAGTGGGTCGCCGCCAGTGATTGAGAAGTACGGCGAAACCGACGTTTCTTGGCAAAAACTAAGGAAATCATCCACAATATTTTGACATTGTTGAATATTGGGTTGGGTGTGCAAACTTTCATTTACAAATTTCCTCCAAATATAGCAATGTTGGCATCGCTGATCGCATTCATTGGTTATATGCCATTGCAGTCCAAAAATTTTAGGCATCACCATCTCCTTTCTCAGAATAGTGGTGGGGGAATATAGTTTTTAATATTCCCCCGCTCTCGATCGTTTTTTGATTAGTCGCCATTACAACTGCCACATTCACCATTGCAACCGCCGCCACAATTGCAGGAGCCGGCGCCGCAGGAATTGGCGCCAGCGACATCTCGTGCGAAAGCGCCTCTAGTGGAAGCGTTTGCTTGACGTAAAACAGCTTGAGCACTATGGCAACCAGTCCAAGCAACTTGTTGATTCCAGAAGTTAAAAACATTTAGATCTGGCATATTCTCACCTCCCTTCCGTTTCATTGATAGACCATCGTTTGTTTTAAGGTGCAGTTTATAACAGACTCCAAAGAACTATTTGATTTTTATCAAATAACCGATTTAATGTCAAATGCTTGTCAAATGTTTGACAGATTTTATCTTTTAATATAAAATGCATTGTTTAAGTGGTATACTTAAAAATGTAGTTCTTTCAAAACCTAAGTTTTAACCAAGAAAGGAGGGGTTAATAATGAACGGTCAGGCTGCTTCAATAATAGTGGAAATTGCCACCATTCCGGAACTGCCGGAAGTTGAGACCGGTACTGTATCTATAACATTGCCGATTAAGTTGGCTAAGTTTGAAAGGCGGCGTTGGCCGTATGTTCTGACCATACCGATCTCTTGGCTTCTGACCCTTTGGGTTATTATTAAGAAGTCAATCTGTCGGTGGCAGGACAAACCCGAACCGAACATCAACACCTTCTGGTTTGATGGATTGGGTTTGTCTAACCGTGTGATCAAGGAAGGCGCTACATCCTGGAAAGCTCTGGATATCATCTACAATCATCCGTTCGGTCAAAGGAAAAGTATCGGCGGATTCGTTGATGATTTCTGGATTGGGATGATCAATGCCCAAGCAGTTAGAAATCGTCTCAAGCTCGTTAAGCAAGAAATCAGGCGAGCAATCTTGCGGTTTAGCAACCACCAAGAAATTCGATTGCTTTCACTGGCTGCCGGCTCATCTCAAGGCATCATTGAGGTAATGGCCGAGTTGAAAACCAAGGGAATTCGAGTCCGCGCGTTACTATTGGATATTGACCAAACCGCTTTGGATTATGCTCAAGTTATGGCTAAACGCCATGGAGTTGACGATCAGATCGAGACGGTCAAAACAAGCATTGCGCAAGTGGCGCGAGTCTCAAGGGATTTTAGACCGCAAATCATAGAAATGCTTGGTTTGCTCGATTACATCCCACATGACAAAGCCATCCGGCTGGTCAGAAAAATTTGGGAATCCCTTGATTCTAAAGGAATTTTTTTGACCTGCAACATTAACCACAATATAGAGATGTACTTTCTGAAGTGGGTGATTAACTGGTCGATGATTTATCGTACTCCAGCTGAATTGGCGGAAATAATCACCAAATCTGGATTCAGCGATTACCGGCTCATCTATGAGCCGCTCAAGATCCATGGTTTGGTAATTGCCCAAAAGGAACAATACATATTAGTGGCTCAAGCCTGAGAGAAATGCTATAATAGTAAAGTAGCAGATCCTCAGGCTTTTATATTTCAATCGTAATTAAACTTATGAATATTTATATAATATCCACTCTGATAAATTTTTCTGCTAGTTTGTTTTTAGGTTTTTTTATTTTTTTTAGTAATAAAAAAGAAAGGGTTAATGTCTCTTTCTCACTTTTTTCTTTTAATGTAGCTTTTTGGAGTTTGGGTTATTATTTTTGGCAGATTTCTAATAATTCGTACTGGGCCTTATTTTGGTCTCGTTTTTTAATGGCAGGAGCTATTTTTATACCCTTAACCTATCTCTACTTTGTTTATTGTTTTACTGGTTTATTAAATAGAAGAAAGAAATTTTTAATTTTTAGTTTTTTTATTTTATTTATATTTTTTATTTTAAATTTTTCCTCTCTTTTTGTTAATAGAGTAGAACCATTATTAAATTTTAAATTCTGGCCGATAGCTGGGCCCGCTTTTTCCACTTTTTTATTTATTTGGTTTTTTTATGTTATATACTCAACATATATACTTTATAAAAAATATATTGTAGCTGAGGGTATTTTTCGAATCCAAATAATATATATACTGGTTGGTATGGTTGTGGGTTTTATTGGCGGCTCAACAAATTATTTTTTATGGTATAAAATTCCCATTCCTCCGATAGCTAATATTTTAGTAGCTTTTTATGTTGTGGCGGTGGCCTATGCCATAATTAAACATCATTTAATGAACATTAAAGTTATTGCTACAGAATTATTTGCTGCTTTATTAATTTTGATAACTTTTATACAAATATTTCAAACCTCCATTTATTCTATTGTGATTAGAATGGTGGTTTTTGTAATAACTACCACTTTTGCATTTTTATTAATCAGATCCGTTCTTTTAGAAGTCCATCGGCGCGAGGAAATGGAGCGCTTGGCTAAAGAGCTCCAGAAGACCACCAAGAAATTAGCCGCGGCGAATAAAGAACTCCAAAGGTTGGACGAGGCCAAGTCCGAATTCCTTTCCATCGCCAGCCACCAGCTCCGTACCCCCTTAACCGTCATTAAAGGTTATATCTCAATGATCCAGGAAGGCAGTTTCGGCCAAGTGCCGAAGCTCATCGGACAGAGCTTGGAAAAAGTGTACATTTCCACCGAACGGCTCATCGGCTTGGTGGAAAGTTTGCTTAATATTTCCCGCATTGAATCCGGGCGATTGGAGTTTGACATCAAGCCGTTTGATTTGGCCGAGACGGTCAAAGTGATCGTGGATGACTTTCAGTCAAAAGCAAAAGTCAAAAATTTAAAGCTTGAATTCCATAGCGAGCCGAATTTGCCGTCGGTTTCCGCCGACCCGCAGAAAATCAAGGAAGTCATTTCCAACCTGATTGATAATTCCATCAAATACACCACCAAGGGTAGCATCATGGTCGGTCTGCATCAAGAAAGCCAATCAGTGGTGTTCGCTTGCCAAGACACGGGCATCGGCATTTTGCCGGAGGATTTGCCGCGGCTGTTCAATAAATTCACGCGCGGCAAAGGGATGATGCAGGTCTATACCGAAGGCACGGGACTGGGGCTTTATTTCGCCCGCATGGTTTTGGAAAACATGGGCGGCCGCATCTGGGCCGAGAGCGCCGGCAAAGGCAAGGGAAGCAAGTTTGCGTTTTCTCTGCCACTATCAGATAAATCGAAGGCCAGAAAGATAAAATAGCGGGCAAATAAAATTCCGCCTGAAAGGCGGTTTTTTAAACTTTATAAAGTTTGCCTATTTTTGACAAACTTTATAAAGTTTGGTAACATACCAAAATGGGATAGGAGCATATGACCACGCAACAAAAACTTAAAACAATTCAAAAAATGCTGGGATTGACGCAGACCGAGTTGGCCAAGCGGTTTGGCGTGTCTTTTGTCGCCTTTAATAATTGGTGGACAGGCAAATCAGTCCCCCGGTCCAAAAAACATCTTATCATAGAGGATTTATTTCTGGAGGTTACCGGCCAAAAGATAATCCCAGCAGATCAGTTGGCCAGCAAAGAACGGGCTTTGCGCCAGAAATCATCCGAGCATAAAAATATTTTGCAAAAAATATTGGATAATCCGGACATCCGCGACCAGTTCATCTTGAAACTTACCTATAACAGTAATCGCATTGAGGGTAGTACGCTTACCGAGCCGGACACGGCCGCCATTATTTTTGACAATGTCGCTCTGCCCGACAAGAGCTTGACTGAACAGCTTGAAGCGAAAAATCATCAGGCGGCACTCTTGTATTTATTTGATTATATCGCTAAAAAAGGGATGATTGACGAGGATTTGGTTTTAAAATTGCATGGTATTTTAATGAATGGCATCCGGTCGGACGCGGGCGTGTACCGCCGTCACGCGGTGAGGATCATCGGCGTCAATCTGCCTACGGCGAATTACATGCGAGTGCCCGATTTGATGCCGGCGGTCGTGAAGAGCGCGGCAAAAAGAAACAAAGATATAATCAGTCAATCGGCTGAAGTCCACAGCAAGTTTGAACAAATTCATCCATTTTCCGACGGCAACGGCCGTGTCGGCCGGTTGCTCATGAGCGCGATGCTGTTGAAGGCGAATTTTGCCCCCGCGATCATCCGGCAGGAGAAAAAACAGCTCTATTATATCTATCTTTTTAAAGCGCAAACCGGAAATGATTTTAGCCAATTGGAATATTTTATCTATGAAGCAGTTATGGATGGATTTAGGATTTTGGAGCGGAAAGATATGGAATGATGTTTGGAAAATATGGGCGGCCGCATCTGGGCCGAGAGCGCCGGCAAAGGCAAGGGAAGCAAGTTTGCGTTCAGTTTGCCTTTGGCGGATAAGACGAAGGCGAAGAAGATAAAAACGCAATAAAAAAGATAATAAATGTCAAAAGAAATAAAAAATAAGCCGATTGGTGAAATAGTCATTTATCAGGACAGAGGCAAAAATATTAAAATTGAAACAAGATTTGAAAACGAGACCGTTTGGCTCAATCAAGAGCAGATTTCTTCATTATTTGACGCTGAAAGGAGTGTCATTACCAAGCATCTTGGAAATATTTTTAAGTCTGGCGAGCTGGATGAAAAAAGCAATGTGCAAAAAATGCACTTTGCAAATTCTGATAAATTGGTTAAATTTTACAATTTAGACGCGATAATTTCCGTAGGCTACCGCGTAAATTCCCGTCGCGCCACCCAGTTTCGGATTTGGGCGACAAATGTCGTTAAAAATCATATTATAAGGGGCTATACAATAAACAAAAGCAGAATTTCCGACTTGAAAGAGAGGCAATTGTCGGAATTGGAATCAGCCGTCTCTCTGATTAAGAAAACAATAGAAACCAAAAGGTTATCGGGCGCTGAAGAACGGGGGTTATTGCGAGTGATTACAGATTATGCCAATTCTTGGGTGTTATTGCAGAAATATGACAAAAATGAATTAAAGTTGCCCGGAAAAGTTAAAATCGCTAAATTCAAACTCACTTGCCAAGAGACGGAGAATGCCATTTTTGAGTTTAAAGACAAGCTTATTTCCAAAAGGATAGCGTCCGATTTGTTCGGAGTCGAAAGAGACAAGTCGCTTTCGGGTATTATTGGAAATTTATACCAATCCTTTGGCGGCAAAGAACTTTATTTCAGTATTGAGGAGAAGGCGGCGCATTTGTTGTATTTTATCATCAAAGATCATCCGTTTATTGACGGCAATAAACGGATCGGTTCATTTTTGTTTATTTTATTTTTGGCGCGTAATAATTATCTTCTAAAAAAGAACGGGGAAAAGAAAATAAATGACAATGCTTTGGTCGCTTTGGCGCTACTGATTGCCGAAAGCGACGCGAAACAGAAGGAGGTCATCATAAAATTAATAATGAATTTTATTAACGGTTAGCTCGCTTTATTTCGCCCGCATGGTTTTGGAAAATATGGGCGGCCGCATCTGGGCCGAGAGCGCCGGCAAGGGCAAGGGGAGTAAGTTCGCTTTTAGTTTGCCGCTCGCGGACAAATCTCAATCGAAGAAAATAAAAACTTCTGCCCCCCAGCGATAGTCGCTAATTTTTATGAGCATTTGACTATTTACCATAATTATGGTAATATTATACCATAACTATGGTAATTATAAATTTTATGAATTTTAAAAGTGAGACAGAAAATAAGATATTGAATTATTTTTTTATCAACTCCAAGGCGAGGCATTATATCAATGAACTGGCGAGAATTTTGGTTCTTGACCCCAAAAATACCCATCGCAAATTGGTGGAATTGGAGAAACGGGGAATTTTAAAAAGCGAATTTCTGGGCCGGCAGAGGTATTTTTTTCTGGATTCTGACAATCAGCTGACCAAAAAGTATCGCTCGATTTTTTTTCAAACCGTCGGGTTGGAAGCGCGATTAAAGAAAATAGCGGCCATGAATAAAAAAATAAAATCGGCTTATATTTTCGGCTCATACGCGATTGACAAAATGGATGCTTCAAGCGACTTGGATCTATTGGTTATAGGGAGCCATTCTTCAATTGAGCTTCATAAAGCGTTTAATAAAATCCAGCAAGAAATCGGACGGGAAATAAACGTGATTGACTTCAATGAATCGGAATTCAGACTTAGAAAGAAAAGAGGGGATGGTTTTTTAAAGAATATTTTTTCTCAAAAAACAATCAAGATAAAATGATAATTTTTGAAGACGATTATTTCCGGTTGACGAATTTTGATGCTAAGCAGATTGGAGAATATATTGACTCGGCAGAGAGGGATTTATCAATCGCCAAAGAGTCGGATATTCCCGAAGTGGTTTTTAGATTTGCTTATGACGCGATGATAAAATTGGGTATTATTTTAATCGCTAAGCAGGGATATCGAGTGAGAAGCGCGCCGGGACATCATATCAAAATTATAGAAAAAATGAGTTTAATTGTGGGAGACGAAGATATTGGAATAATAGGCAATAAAATAAGACAAAAAAGGAATTTGGATTTATACAGTGGCAAATTGTCTTTCTCGGAAAAAGAGAGTAAAGAATATTTTAAATTTATTGAGAGTATTTTTAAGCAGGCGCGTAATTTATTTTAAAAAATCCCCCGCCAAGGCAGGGGAGTTTTTTGTGAATTATTTTTTTTCTTGGATTTCTTTTTTAATTTCTTCCACAAATTTTTCCAATTTCCGCGCCCCTAAATCTCCCTCGCCCCGTTTACGCACTGCCACCGATTTTGAAACAGTTTCTTTTTCCCCGACCACCAAAATGTAAGGGGTTTTTTGTTTCTCGGCATTGCGGATGCGCTTGCCGAGTGATTCGTCGCTATCATCTAGTTCGGCGCGGATGCCGGTTGATTTTAATTTTGATAGGACTTTTTCGCCCCAATCATTGAATTTTTCCGAGACCGGAATAATAACGACTTGAACCGGCGAGAGCCACGTCGGGAAGGCGCCGGCGTAATATTCAATCAAGAAGGCCATCACTCTTTCAATCGCGCCGATGGAAGAACGGTGGATGACAACCGCTTCTTGTTTTTTGCCTTTCTCATCAATATAGTTGAGCTCAAATCGCTTTGGCATGACAAAATCGTATTGGACGGTAAAAGCGGTGTCTTCTTTGCCGGCGAAATTTTTTATCTGGATGTCAATTTTCGGGCCGTAGAAAGCGGCTTCACCTTCACTCTCAAAAAATGGCGCTCGGCGTTTTTTCAAAACCTCTCGCAAAATATTTTCCGCGTTGTCCCAGGCCTTGTCGTCCTTGTAATATTTTTTTTCTTCTTTCCGGTCGCCGAGAGAGAGGCGATAACGGAAATTTTCTCCCTTTTTAATCCCCATGACCGAGGCGACATATTCGATCAAATCCAAAGCTTCGTTGATTTGCTCTTTGGCTTGGTCAAGACGGCAGACAATATGGGAATCGGCCAGGCAGAAAGAACGTACGCGCATCAGGCCCGAGAGTTCGCCGGATTTTTCATAACGGAATTGTTTGGCCAACTCCGCGATTTTCAAGGGGAGCTCTTTGTAAGTGCGCGGCCGACTCAAGTACAGCTCAAAATGATGCGGGCAAGTCATCGGCCTTAAGATCAGTTCTTCATCGTCGATTTTCATCACCGGATACATTGAATCTTTGTAGTATGGATAATGGCCGGATTTTTTGTACAAATCCACTTTAGCCAAATCAGGCGTGTAGACATGCTGGTAGCCGCGTTTGATTTCTTCGTCAACGATAAATCGTTCCAATTCCCGCCGGATGATAGAGCCCTTTTCGGTAAAAAGCGGCAAGCCCTTTCCGACGAGTTCGGAAAAAACAAAAAGGTCAAGGTCTTTGCCGATGACGCGATGGTCTCTTTTTTTGGCTTCCTCTAAAAGTTTTAAATAATCAGTCAGTTCTTGCTTGGTCTCATATGCCGTGCCGTAAATTCGTTGGAGCATTTTGTTTTTCTCGTCGCCGCGCCAATAAGCGCCGGCGATTTTCATCAACTTAAAATCTCCCAATTTTTTGGTGCTGGCCACGTGTGGCCCGCGGCACAAATCTTCAAAATCGCCGACTGTGTAAAAACTCACTTTTTTTCTTGCCCCGTGTTTATCACCGGGGTCGCCGGCTTTTTGAAACTCTTTGATTAATTCAATTTTGTATGACTGGCCCTTCATCTTCTTCAGCGCGTCTTCAATCTTTAATTCCGTTTTTTCAAATTTCAGATTTTTTTTAATCAGCTCCGCCATCTTTTTTTCAATTTTCGGCAGGTCGTCGGCGGAAAAGGTTTTATCTCCCAAATCAAAATCATAATAGAAACCATCTTCAATAGTCGGGCCGATGGCGAATTTTATTTTATCACCAAAAAGCTCTTTGACCGCGTAGGCCAATATATGCGAAGTGGAATGGCGGATAATCTCCAGCTTATTTTGTTTTTGAGGCATATTCTAAAATTTTTAATTTTATAAATAAATTTAGTCTTCCCCTCCTTTCCAAGGAGGGGTTAGGGGAGGTTATGAAAGTCACGAATTACAGAATAACTTTCAAAACCCCTCTTAATCTCCCCTTGGAGAGGGGAGAAATTTTATTATTTAAAATCATATAATTATCTTATCAATTTCGCTTATTTCCGTCAATTTTTTAAATTCAGGCGGCGGCTATTGACTTTTCTTTGGTTTTTATTTAAAATGCGGGTAGTTATTGGTTCTTATCAATTAGCGGTTTAGCGTTTTTGTTGAAAAAACAAGGGAAATACAAGCAAAAACAAGGAAAGGAGGGATGAGCTTGACCTGATGAAATAGGAGTTTCTAAGGCAATTTCCGTTGGAAAACATTGGCAAAAGGTGAAAACTTGGCAATTGGGCCAAGTAAACATAAGGAGGAGTTTGAAATGAAAAGCAAGCTGTTTTTGATGACGATAGTTATGTTGATGATCGTGGCGTTCGTGACCCCGGCGGCGTTCGCGAGGGACGTGAAGGTCGTGCGGCACGGCAGCGAAGTGACGGTGGTGCCGGTGAAAGACAAGGCGCCGACGGTCGTCGCCCAGGCGAAGAAAGAAGCGAAGCCCGAGGCGGAAGCAACGGTGCCGGCTAAGAAGGTGGCGAAGAAGGCAGAACCGACTTTTAGTAATCGCGAGCAGAGCGTCGGTCGGCTTATCTGCGGACCGCTCAAGGCGTGTGGGAAGGTTTTTGTGGATGTGGTTGATACAATAACTTTCCAGAGGCCGGCGGCGGTTTTCAATATCCTCCGTGACGTGCGTCGCGAAGGATTCGATATCGGCGAAGGTATTCTCCTTCTCGCAACCGGCGATGAGCCCATTCCGATTGAAGACATGGGCGAGCTCAACACGGCGATCACCGACGCGGGCGTGGACTGGTTGGTTGACGGCATTTTGTACGGCGTCGGCACGGGCGTCGCGCTTCATAACTCTCATTACGAAAGCCAGGTCTTTCATCATCTGCGCGATTGGAAGATAGGCGCGTGGACGGCGGCCGGCGTGGCGGCGTCTGACCTCATCGGCTCAACCGCCGACGAAGATTAAACCGCAATCGCGGTCAATAATAATACCAATTGGGCGGATTCCAAAGCAAGGAATCCGCCCTCTTTTTATCCTCCACCTTTCTTAAGGAAAGGTGGGGATTTTATTGTCTAATTGATAATTTTCCCCCTGGGGATAAAGCTCTTGACCTTTGTTTCGTCTTGTTTTAAGATGTTCGTATAATACCTTGGTCTTTTAAAAGATAGTGGATATGTAATTTTTTGGTTGAATAGTCAAAACTCTGAAAAGAGTTTAAAAGAGAGGAAAGGAGGGATGTGATTGACTTAAAAAAAATAGCTTAAGTGAAAGTTGGTTTGGAAAAACCTTGGCATTGGGCCAAGACAACAATGGAGGACAAAACAATGAGAAGCAAACGTTTTTTGACGATCACTCTGGCGATGCTTATTTTGGTAGCGTTTTTGATGCCGGTGGCGATGGCCAAGGAGGCAAAGGCACCAGCGAAGCAAGAAGCCAAGGCCGAAAAGGGAGGCGGGGCGGACAATGTGGTCAAGAGCTTTTTCACTCTGGTCGGCCGTCCATTGCTGGCGCCGTTCTTCGCCATCAAAAATGTGGTGGACAACGGCGGCACGCCTTTACGCTGGGTGAATAGCGCGGTCCGGTCAGTACGGGAAGATGTCTTTGACGCGCCGGTTGACGCGGCAAAGTTCCTCGCCTCGCCTTTTGGCGTAGAACCGACGCCTCTTGATGATGTTGGCGAGTTGAATCAGGCCATACGAGACGCCGGTCCGGTCGCCGAAGCCATAGCCGATGGAGTGTTTGTCGGGGCGGTCGTTGGGGTAGCGCAAAATAATCATCGCGCTCTCTTTGGTGCCGGTCACCTAAACCATAAATGGGAAAAAGCGGTCATGGTTGGTGCCGGCGCTTCGCTCGGGTCGCAAGCGTTGGATCCGACTAGTTCCAATTCCAACAGCGATAGACCAAAGGGCGTATTGGGCAAGCTCGTGCGACACGGCACCGAGGCAAGACGCGTCGTCGAGAAGAATTAAGAGATCAATAAGATGATCGTCTATTGAAGTTAAACGGGCGGGTTCCAAAGAAAAGGAACCCGCCCGATTTTTATTTTTAAGTGAATTTATATGACAAATCTGTAATTTTCCGCTAAACTGTTATTAGTCATAAGCTAAAAGCCATATGTCAGATTACGCGATTCAAAAGTTAAAATTCCAAATCCTTGATTTGGTGGCGCAGGCGTTCGGCCCGGAGACGGACCGAAAACAACTGGAAATCACCGTGCCGCCGGATTCTTCGCTGGGCGACTTAGCCGTCCCTTGTTTTTATTTTTCCAAATTATCCCGCCGTTCGCCCAACCAGATCGCCTTGGAACTGGAAGAAAAAATCCATCCGGGCGGCGTCATCAAATCAATTAAAGCCGTCGGGCCTTATCTTAACTTTTTTATTGACGCCAAAATTTTCGGCCGGGAAGCGATTAAAGAAATAATTAAAAAGAAGGAAAAATACGGCCAGCTCGCTTTGGCGGCGGAAAAGATAATGCTGGAATATTCCCAGCCCAACACTCATAAGGAATTCCACATCGGCCATTTGCGCAACGCGGTTTTGGGCGCGAGTTTGGTCAATGTTTTGCGTTTTTCGGGATACAAGGTGGTGCCGGTCAACTACATCGGCGATATCGGCGCTCACGTGGCGAAATGCCTTTGGGCGCTTAATCGGTTCCATAAAGACGAGAAGCCGCCGGAAAACAAAGGCAAATACCTGGGGGTAATTTACAGTGAAGCGGTCAGAAAGACCGAAGCCAATCCGGAGTTTAAAAAAGAAGCGGATGAGGTGCTGATGAAATTAGAGCATGGCGATAAATATTTTATCGCTTTATGGAAAAAAACGAGAGAATGGAGCTTGGACGAATTCAATGAGATCTACAAGTTGCTCGGTGTTTCGTTTAAGCGGGTTTTTTTTGAAAGCGAAGTGGAGAAACCGGGCAAAAAAATCGTTTCCGAACTTTTGGAGAAAAATATCGCCGAGAAATCAGACGGCGCGGTCATCGTCAATCTGGAAAAATACGGCCTGAAAAATTTTATCCTCTTGAAGTCAGATGGTTCGTCCCTTTATTCCACTAAAGACCTGGCTTTGGCGAAATTGAAATTCCAAAAATACAAGATTGAAGCAAGTTTAGTGGTCACCGATTCACGCCAGAATTTTTATTTTGAACAATTATTTAAGACGTTAGAACTAATTGGTTTCAACCCCAGTGATAAACACGGGGCAGGTAAAAAATTGGTTCATATCCCTTATGAGTTTGTTACCCTAAAAGAAGGCGCGATGTCCTCCCGAAGCGGCAACGTTGTCTTGTTTGAAGATTTTTACGCCCAAGTGCTGGCGCAGTCAAAAGCCGAGACTAAAAAGCGGCACACCGACTGGCCGGACAAGAAGATTGATGAGGTCGCCGGAAAAATCGCTTTGGCCGCCATCAAATTCAACTTGCTCAAAGTCGGCAACAGTAATATAATTGTTTTTGACATTGACGAGGCGTTGAGTTTTGACGGATTCTCCGGACCGTACATCCAATACACCACCAGCCGAATTATGAGCGTTCTTAAAAAAGCGAAATTTGTCACCGTCGGGTCGGCGGATTTCGGCAGATTGAAGGAAGAATTGGAAAAGGAATTGATTTTGAAAATCGCCGAGTTTCCGGAGGCGGTGAAAGAAGCCGCGGAAAATTATCAGCCGAGCGAGGTGGCGAAATATTTATTTGAACTATCGCACCTATTCGCTAATTTTTATCAGGAAGTGCCGATTCTATCCGCTGAAGAAAAAACGAGATATGCCCGTTTGGCGCTATGCGCCGCGGTGAGGCAGGTCTTGGTAAACGGCTTGGAGCTCTTGGGGATTGACGCCTTGGAGGAGATGTAATAAATAAAATATTGAAAATATTTTATTAAATTCCAAATCCCAAATTACAATTTCCAAATAAATTCCAAATTATAAATATTCATTAAATTTCTCCCCTTTCCAAGGGGAGATTAAGAGGGGTTTTGAAACTCACTCTATAATTCGTGACTTTCATAACCTCCCCTAACCCCTCCTTAGAAAGGAGGGGAATTTGATTTGTAGATTTGTGGGAATTTTTCTATAATATACTCATATGCCTAATCCTCGCAAAATATTACTCGTTGAAGACGAGCCCGAACTGATCCATATTTTCGGGGCGGTTTTAAAGCAGTCCGGTTTTGAGGTGGAGATCGTGATGGATGGCGAAAGCGCTTTGAAAAAAGTAAAGAGTTTTCAGCCCGATTTGGTTCTCTTAGATTTGGTTATTCCGGAAATTGACGGCTATGAAGTGCTCTCTCGGATTAAAAAAGACAAAAAAACCAAAGATATCCTGGTTTATGTCTGGAGTAATTTGGCGCAGAACGGCGAGATTAAGAAAGCGGAAAAATTGGGCGCCGACGGTTATCTCATCAAGACCGATTACGTGCCGACTAAATTGGTGGAAAGAGTCAAGGAAATACTAGCGTAGCTTTTTAGGTTGTAGCTTGTTAGCTTATTAGGGATATTTATAAAAGTTGTTGAAAACAAATCCTAAAAAGCTAAAAAATTAAGAAGCTAAAAAGCTAAGAAGCTAACATTATGAAACCAATCGTGAATGACACTTGTATTGCTTGCGGTACTTGCGAGGCGATTTGCCCCGCAGTTTTTAAAGTGGAGGAAAAAGACGGCAAAATGATTGCCGTAGTTTTAGCTGCGGATTACGAAGCGGAAAAAGCCAAAATTGACGAAGCGATTGCTTCTTGCGCGACGCAGTCGATTAGTTGGGAATAGGATTAAAAAATTAAGAAATTAAAAAATTAATAAAATAATGTAGAGACGCCCCGTTGGGGCGTCTTATCTTTTTGACAAAAACAGCCAAAATTTGTAAGATACATTTATAATTTTCAGAAATTTTTAATTATCAGATATGAAAAAAGTCGTTATTATTCATGGCTGGGGAGCGGATCCAAATAGTGACTGGTTTCCTTGGCTCAAGGGTAAATTGGAAGAGAGGGGGTTTTCGGTTTTTGTTCCCGCGATGCCCAATACGGATAATCCGAAAATTAAGGAATGGGTGGATTTTTTAAAGGATAATTTGTCCCCACTTGATGAAGATACATATCTCATCGGGCATAGTATCGGTTGTCAGACAATAATGAGATATTTAGGATCGTTTGAAGAGGCAAAAGTAGTGGGTATTATTTTGGTTGCTCCTTGGTTTAGCTTAATGAATTTGGAAGAAGGCGAAGAAGAGATAGCAAAACCTTGGCTTGAAACACCCATTGATTTTGAAAAAGTAAAGAGAGCGACCGAAAATATTATTGCCTTATTTTCCGACAATGATTCGGTAGTGCCGATAGACAATGAGAAAAAAATAAAAGAAGTTCTGGGCGCAAAAACAATAATTTATAAAAACAAAGGGCATTTCAACGCCGAAGATGGGGTAAAAGAATTACCGGAAATTTTAGAATTCATAAAATAATTATGGATAAGTCAAATCTTATCATCAACAAGGAAAAAGAAATTCAAAAATTTTGGGAAGAGAATAAAATTTTTGAAAAGACGCTTGAGGCCACCAAAAGCGGCAAAGCTTTTAGTTTTTACGATGGTCCGCCATTCGCGACCGGCACGCCTCACTATGGACATTTGGTCGCGAGTATCATGAAAGATGTCGTCCCGAGGTACCAGACGATGAAAGGACGCTATGTAGAGCGCCGCTGGGGCTGGGATTGCCACGGACTCCCGATAGAAAATATCGTAGAAAAAGAATTAGGATTTAAAAGCAAGAAGGATATTGAGGATTTTGGCGTGGAAAAATTCAACGCCCAGTGCCGATCAAAAGTTTTGATTTATGTGGAAGAATGGAAAAAAACCATTCATCGCTTGGGGCGCTTCGTGGACATGGAAAATGATTACAAAACGATGGATTTGGATTTTATGGAAAGCGTTTGGTGGGTGTTTAAACAGCTTTGGGATAAGGGTTTGATTTATGAAGGATACAAATCCATGCACATCTGTCCGCGTTGCGAGACGACTTTATCGCAATCAGAGGTGAGTGAGGGCTACCGCGACATCAAGGATTTATCTCTCACGGCAAAATTTGAGCTCGTGGACGAGCCCGGCACTTTTATCCTAGCTTGGACGACCACGCCTTGGACGCTTCCCGGCAATGTGGCCTTGGCGGTGGGAGAGAAAATTGATTATGTGATGATTAAAAAAAAGAATTTGGAAAAAGGCGAAGAAAAAGAAAATTTTATTTTAGCCAAGGAAAAATTTTCCGTTTTACAAGATGATTATGAAATTATAAAGGAATTTAAGGGCGAAGAATTGATTGGCAAAAAATACCAGCCGCTTTTTCCATACTATAAAGATAAAGATTTAAAAAATAAAGAAAATTTATATTTGGTGGTCAGCGCGGATTTCGTGACGACCGAAGACGGCACGGGCGTGGTCCACATCGCGCCGGCTTATGGCGAGGAAGATTTGATGCTGGGCAAAAAAAAAGATTTGGCCTTCATCCAAAATGTCACTTTAAGCGGTCATTTCACCAATGAAGTGGAGGATTTCAAAGGCCTCCACGTGAAGCCGGCCGGACACACCAAAGAAACCGACAAAAAAATCATCAAATATTTGAAAGATAATGATTTGCTTTTTGACGAACAGGAATACGAACACAGTTATCCGCATTGCTGGCGGTGCGACACGCCGCTCATTAATTACGCGACTTCGTCTTGGTTTGTGAACGTGACGAAAATAAAAGATAAAGCGATAAAATTCGCCAAAGATATTAATTGGTCGCCGGCGCATATCAAAGAGGGCCGTTTCGGCAAATGGCTGGAGGGCAGCCGCGACTGGTCCATCTCCCGCCAGAGATTTTGGGCTTCAGTCATCCCGATTTGGCGCTGCGAGTGCGGAGAAAAAAAAGTCATCGGCTCCATTGCCGAATTGGAAAAAGAAAAAATAACCAAAAATAATTTTTTTCTCATCCGCCACGCCGAGTCGGAAAAGAACATCCTTGGCATTTTTGATGGCAAGAAAGACAGCGCGTATTCCTTGACGGAGAAGGGCCGAAAACAAGCGGAAGAAGCGGCTAAAAAACTGAAAAAATTAAAGATTGATTTGATTATTTCCTCCGAACTCCGGCGCGCCAAAGAAACGGCGGAGATTATCGCGGGAGAATTGGGTTTGGAAGCGCAGTTTGATCCTCGCTTAAACGAAGTGTATTTGGGAAAGCGGGAAGGAAAGCCGTATTTAGACGAAGACGGAAAAAGTTTCACCCAAAAATGGAAAATGGAATATGATAAAAGGCTGGAAGAGGGTGAGAGTGTAAAAGATGTGGAAGAAAGAATGTTGTCCGCTTGGCAAGAACTGGATGAGAAATACGCCGGCAAAAACATTTTATTAGTTTCGCACGGTGACACTTTGCGCGCTTTAAAAGGCGTTTTATTAGGACTAAAAAACGGCGAGATTTTCAGCCGCGAGAAAGTATTGGATTTTTGTGAAATTGAAGAATTAAAAGAAAAAGTTTTTGACCTTCACAAAGATTTCATTGATAAGATTGAAATTAAATGTCCGAAGTGCGGCCAGTCAATGAAAAGAATCCCCGATGTGATTGATTGTTGGTTTGAATCCGGCTCAATGCCTTACGCCCAGCTTCATTATCCGTTTGAGAATAAAGAAAAATTCGAGCATAATTTCCCCGCCGAGTTCATCGCCGAAGGCGTGGACCAGACGCGGGCTTGGTTTTACTATCTCCATCTCATCGCGACGGCGATAAAAAATAGCCGCGCTTTTGCCAATGTGATCGCCAACGGCATTGTTCTGGCCGAAGACGGCAGGAAGATGGCGAAAAAACTGAAAAATTATCCGGAGCCGGATTTGGTGATGGAAAAATATGGCGCCGACGCTTTGCGGTATTATCTTTTATCTTCGCCGGTGATGGCCGCGGAAAATCTTAATTTCTCCGAGTCGGGCGTCAAAGAAGCGTTTCAGAATGTGGTGATGCTCATGGGTAATATTTTGAAGTTTTATAAGATGTACGAAGATAAATTACAAATTCAAAATTACAAATTACAAATAAATTTAAAATTCAAAATTCAAAATTCAAAATTTAATGTTGATAATGTTTTAGACCTTTGGCTTGTCGCCAAGCTGAATTCGCTCATCAAAGAAACGACCAAAGCGATGGAGGCCTATGATTTGCCGCGGGCGACCAGGCCGATTGCCGGATTTATCAATGAATTTTCCACTTGGTGGCTTCGCCGCAGCCGCGACCGATTTAAAAACGAGGGCGCGGATAAAGATAATGCCTTGGCCGTTTTCCGCTACGCGCTTCTCTCGCTTTCAAAAGTGATGGCGCCGTTTATGCCATTTATCGCCGAGCATGTTTATCGTGAAATTGACGGAGAGCTTGAATCTGTCCATTTGGAATCGTGGCCCAAAGCGGAAAAGATAGATGAAGATGTTTTAAAACAGATGGAAGAAGTGAGAAAAATCGTGGAGCTGGGACTGGCCAAGCGCGCCGAGGCGGGGATCAAGATCCGACAGCCACTCGCTACGCTCAAAATTCCAAATTCAAAATTCCAAATTCCAAATAACCAGGAAGAATTTATTTCTCTTATTAAAGATGAGCTCAACATTAAGGAGATTATCTTCTCTAAAGAAATTGAAGAAATTGAATTAGATTTGAATTTAACCGAAGAATTGAAGGTGGAAGGCGTGCTTCGCGAATTGGCGCGCTCCATCAACGATTTAAGGAAGAAGCAGGGGTTGACCGTGGGCGATAAAGTGAAAATCCATTGGCACAGCGACGGCGAACTGATTAAAAAAGTTTTTGCCGACCAGAAATTAGTTGAAGAGTTAAAACGCGCGACTATCGCCGAGGAATTTACCCAACAAAAAAACGATGGCAAGGAGATCGGGGTGAATGGCGAGAAAATAATTTTATTATTGACAAAATAGTTAAGATGTGCTATAATTGTAAGTTGAATAAAAAATCCTTTTTTTCGTCATTGCGAGCCCTGCAAAGCAGAGCGTGGCAATCCCTATTTTTAAAGATACTATAAATGAGCCGAGCGTTTTGGAAGTCAAATTGGCTTTTAAAACGTTCGTCTCATTTGGAGAGACGAAAACCTTCATCTCCGGGTTGAAAAAGGAGATATGTTCGTTTCAGAAAAGGAAAGGAAACGTCCATGAGTAAGAAAAGTGGAAATGTCCTGTTGAGTCCGGAGCAGAAGTTGGAGTTGGGTCTGGCGATGACTAAGGCGATACCTTGGGATATGTCCCCGGAATTGGCTCAGAAGTGTATTGGCAGTCGCTTTCTCAAAAGCGGCGTGCGGCAATTACTGATGCCATCAGAACCGGAAAGATCGATGGCAGTACTGGATGCCGACAGTGTCGTCGGTCAATTCGCCGAGGAGTGGGAGCGGCTCTACCGCGACAAGTTCGGCCTAACCGCTGACTTCTCGCAAGTTCGGGTGCCGGTTGTGCCCACAAATTTCAGCGGGTTCAACTGGCTGATGTTTGTAGCCAAGGGATTGACTCCCAACGCCGTGTACGCGGTTTGCGAGTCAATGTTTCCTTGCTACCGATACATATCGGATTTGGACGCGGCGGTGAAGGGCAGGAACGACCGCGAGCCGATCGAGCATTATGCCGTCTGGCTTCGCGACCGCGCGGAACCTGACGAAGAACTAAAAAAACTCTCGGCCAATCAACTGGCGGCCTATGGCGTAGCAGGCAACACCTTATTGGAGGCGTTGCTTCTGGAGCCGTGGTATTTCTCCCGTTCCAAGGGCCAGCACCTCAATGTGGCCAATTGGAATTTGTGTAGTGGTTCGCGTTGCTCTGATGGCAGGGTCCCGCACGTCGGCTGGCGCGACGGCAAGTTTCGGGTTTATTGTTGCAGCTCTGACGGTGCCAACGGCAATTTGCGGGCTCGCCTCGCAGTTTCCTAACCCTTCGTTCCCTTTTTAACTTTAACCCTAAACCACAGTGCTGTGTTGATTTTTCAATATGGCACTTTTCTTTTATAATAAAATAAGGTTAATATAATCAGTCCTGCCCTTCGCGAAGGGTAGGACAATGGTTTACCTTTAAATTTAGGAAACTGCTTATCCAATTCTGGCGGACAGCTATTTTTTAAAATAGTCAGTCCCAAACAGAGCCGGCTAAGAGCCGGAAAACCCAGGCGATTTTATATAAAATTGCCGGTGCGAATGATGGAATTGGATGATATAAGTGGTTCGCGTTACTCTGATGGCAATGTCCCGAACGTCAACTGGAACGACGACAAGTTTCAGGTTAATTGTAACAACTCTGACAATGCCAACGACAATTTGCGGGCTCGCCTCGAAGTTTCCGGCAGAGAAAGTCCTATTTCGGACTTTCTTTTGCTATCCAATTGAGCCAATCAGTATTCATTTTGGAAATTTCAATCAGCCGGCCCTCAAGGCCAAGATAATTTTTTCCATTTATAATATTTGATTCATTGGCTAGCCGTACTAATTGTTTTAGCACCTCAATTTTTATGCGCAAAATTTTTAAATGATCTGACTTTTCGTTTTTCGGCAAATAGGCGGCAGTGATTGATAGCTCCAGCGATTCCAGACACATATTTTCTATCTTTAAGCCAAGACTGAAACGATCCCTCTTGTTTATTTGCTTATTATTTTGATAAATTAGTTTATAAAAATCAGTTATCTTATGAATCAGAGGAATATTATTAGACATAATTTTAAAGATATTATTTCTTTAGAAAACTTATTTTTATGTTGGAAAGAATTTAGAAAAGGCAAAAGGGAAAAGTTGGATGTCCAAGAATTTGAATTCAATTTAGAGGATGATATTTTTCAGCTTCATTTTGAGTTATCCAACCAATCCTATCACCACGGCCTTTATCACACCTTTAATATCTGTGATCCCAAGCCCAGAAAGATTTCCAAGGCATCAGTCAGGGACAGATTAGTTCATCACCTTATCTCCAATGAACTTTATCATATTTTTGAGCCAAGTTTTATTTACCACTCATATTCATCTCGTAAGGATAAAGGCACCCATCTGGCAGTTCTGAATTTAGAGAAGGCCCTAAGAAAAGTCAGCCGAAATTATCGCCAATCAGCTTTTGTCCTCAAGTGCGACATTAAGAAGTTTTTTGCCAGCGTGCCTCACCAGAAACTATTTGAGATAATAAAAAGAAAAATCAAGGATGAAAAATTCCTTTGGCTGATTGAGGAAATTATAGAGAGTTTCGCTTAAAAATCCATCCTGATAAAATTATCATTATAAAATTCAGGCAAGGCGTTGATTTTCTGGGTTATGTCGTCTTGCCGCGTTATAAAACACTGCGGACGAAGACCAAAAGGAGAATGTTTAAAAAATTGTTTGTCAAGAGCAAGTCGGTAAAAAATGGAGAACTAAATGAAGAGCGATTCAGGCAAACAATCCAATCGTATTTAGGTTTGTTAAAACATTGTCGAGGATATAAAATTCAGGAAAAGATAAGAGAATTGGTAGTCATTGAAAAAAAACCGATAAAAGATTAAGATAGAAGCATGATCGCTTACCTAAAGGGCCAAATTAAATCCAAATCAGCCGCGCTCAAAAAAGACGCCTGGCTGGTTTTGGTCGCGAATAGTGTGGGATACAAGGTTTTTGTCTCGCCGTCATTTTGGGAAAAAGCCAAAGAGGACGAGGAGCGGGAAATTTTCATTCATACTCACGTGGCCGAGGGCGTCTTGGATTTATACGGTTTCGCGACTCGCGAAGAATTGGAATTTTTCGGCGTCCTGATTTCCCTTTCCGGCATCGGGCCGAAAAGCGCGATGGATATTTTGGCCAAAGCCAAAGTGGCTGATTTGAAAAGCGCGGCGCAAACGGGCAACGCCGATATTTTAAGCAAGGTTTCGGGCATCGGGCCGAAGACGGCGCAAAAAATCGTCTCGGGGCTCAAAGAAAAATTCGGCGGCCTTGACGGCGATGTCTCCGGCTGGGAAAACGGCTTTGGCGAGGCCTTGGAGGCCTTAATCGGCCTGGGCTACAGCGCTTATCAAGCGCGCGAAGCGCTCTTAAAATGCCAATCTATAGATATCGGCGATAAAGTGAAAGAAGCGCTCAAGATTTTGGGCGGAAAATAAATTTTTAAATTAAATAGCCGCGGGAGATATTATTCTCACGCGGCTTTTTGTGTCTTCAAAGGGCTTGGGCAATGCTGATCATTATGAGAGGCGTCATCAGCCGGATGTCGTCTTCGGTCATGCCGGATTCCTTGTCTTTCATGGCCAGGATCGTTTTGTCGCAAACCAGTTGGACAGCTTCTTTATCCGTCATCGCAATCTCAAATGATTCAGGGATGGATTTCTTCGCTTCCTTGGCCTGCTTGTATTTGGCCCTGATCAGAGTCAAGACATCGGGATCGTCTTTTAAGACGTCGGTAATTGCCTGCTCCAGTATTTTCAAATCCACCATCATGGACAGATCTGATTCTTCACTCCCCTGCTTCATGGCTTCGAGTTTTTGTTGCTTCTCTTTGATTCGTTTTTGTGTTTCTTCCAAGGCAGCCTGTTTTTTTTCCAGACCTGCGTCTATTTTGTGAAGATAGTAAGCAGCTGTCCCCACTCCTCCTACCAATATCAGTATTGATATTAGTACCACTAAGGCGTTTTTAGTTTTCTCTTTCATGACTCTTTCCTCCTTTGTTTTTCCCTTGTTAATGTCCAAAAATATTGTGGCTTTACCCTACCCTAAAAAATAAATAATGTCAAGCGGTCAAGATTATTTGAAAAAATTTTGAATTAGTGTTAAATTCTAATTGAGTTAAGGAATAGCACTTTTTATTTTCAACTTGGGAGGGAAAAAAGATGAGTATTTCAGCGGCCGTGATGATTCTTTGTCTGGTTTTTTCAGCCGATGGCGGCGAAGGCAATTTGGAGAAAAATGAACCCACTTTTGAGATCCAACAATTGAGCGAGATTTTCACTTCGGAAGTATCGGATTTTCAGCCGGAAGAAGATTATGTTCAGTTTGTTAAGCAGGATATTTTAAGCCAGGTGAGTGGTTGGTCGGAGAGCCAATATTTTGTCTATGCCGACAGAAATCCGGAGAAGCAGCTTATTCTGGTCGGTTTTTGGGACAGCGGCAGTCGGGATATTTCTATTATCGGCTGGGACAAGATTTCCACCGGTGATCCGAAACACGGCAAAGATTACCATCTGACGCCGACGGGGATTTTTGAGAACACGACGGACAATGTCGGCTATCGCGCGCGAGGCACGAAAAACAGCAAGGGCTGGCGAGGGCTCGGCGCGAAAGGCAGCCGAGTTTGGGATTTCGGCTGGCAGAAAACATTCAAGCCGAGAAAAGGCAAGCTGGAAGAGCGGACGATTCGACTTCTCTTGCACGCGACCGATCCGGATCAAGGCGAATTGAGATTGGGCAAACCCGACTCTAAGGGTTGCGTCAGAATCACCGCCAAGCTCAACAAGTTTTTGGACCATTTCGGCATCATTGACGCCGAATATGAAAAGGCGGAGAAAGAAAAACCTTCTTGGTTGCTCCGCAAAGACCGGCAGCCGGTTGAGCGCGCGGGGAGGTATCTCATTGTCGGCGATTCAGCGGCGGCGACAGAAACCGCCATCGCTCAAAACAAGCAAACCACTCCCGATTGATTTTCGGGAGTTTTTTTGTTAGAATGTGCCAAGATAGTAGCATGATTTGAATTATGAAACTATATTCCCCCTCCTTACGAAGGAGGGGGTTAGGGGGAGGTTAAGGGGTTTTTTATTGTTTTAACCCCACCCCAACCCTCCCCTTCGTAAGGGGAGGGGGAAAAAGAGAGAAGTTTCTTAGTTAAAAATAATATGATAAAAAATATCATCAAAAAATTCATCCCCCAATCGGTTTTGGGTTTTTACCATAAGTCGTTGGCAATCGCGGCGAATGTTTTATTTGGCCGGCCGTCGGAAAAAATAATCGTCATCGGTGTTACCGGCACCAACGGCAAATCCACGACGGTGTCGCTTATCGCCAAGATTTTGGCCGAGGCGGGACACCAAGTTGGCGCGACTTCCACCGTGATTTTTAAAGTGGGCGAGCACGAATGGCTCAATGATAAAAAAATGACGATGCTCGGCCGATTCGCCTTGCAAAAATTATTAAAGCAAATGATTGACGCCGGTTGCCAGTATGCCGTGATTGAAACTTCATCCGAAGGCATCAAACAATTTCGTCACTTAGGCATCCACTATGATGTTTGCGTCTTTACCAATTTAACGCCGGAGCATTTGGAAGCGCATGGCGGGTTTGCCAATTATAAAAAAGCGAAATTGAAATTATTTGAGAAGCTGGAGAAACAAAAAAACAAGAAATCAAAAAATCAAAAAATCAAAAAAACTATTGTCGTTAATGGCGATGATAAATATGTGAGCGAGTTCTTAAACTTTAAAGTAGATGAGAAAATTATTTTTGGATTGAATAATAATAACCAGTTACCGGTTACCAGTTACCAGTTACTGATCGCCAAAGATATTGAATTTAAAAAAACAGGAATTTTTTTTGTTGTTGAAAATATTAATTTTGATTTAAAATTATTTGGCAAGTTCAATGTGTATAACGCGTTGGCCGCTATCGCGGTGGCAAAATCGCAAGGCGTCAGTTTGGAAGTTTGTAAATCGGCTTTGGAAAAAGTGAGCGGGGTGCCGGGCCGAATGGAGTTTATAGATGCCGGACAATCTTTCAAAATCTTAGTTGATTACGCGCCGGAGCCGGAAAGTTTGAGGCAACTTTACCAAGCAATTGCGGACCATCAACTTTCGGCAGGAGGGAAAATAATTCATGTCCTAGGCTCTTGTGGGGGCGGTAGGGATATTTCCAGAAGGCCTGTTTTAGGCCAGATTTCAGCCCAGAAGGCCGATATAGCCATAATCACCAATGAAGACCCATATGACGATGATCCGGCCATTATTATTGACCAGGTGGCTTCAGGGGCACTATCAGGAGGCATGGTTTTAGGACAAAATCTGTTTAAAATTTTAGACCGGCGCGAGGCCATCCGGAAAGCGATCAGCTTGGCCAAGCCGGGCGATTTGGTGCTTCTCACCGGCAAAGGCGCGGAACAGGCGATTTGCGTGGCCGATGGAAAAAAGATTCCGTGGGATGAGAGGGGAGTGGTGAGAGAAATATTGAAAATTTCTAATTTCTAATTAACCTAATTTTTAAATGATGAACGCCAATTTTTTAATATATTGACATATTTATTGGTTTTTGATAGTCTTAGTTCATAGAACATTGGACAATTTAATAAAAGGAGGAAAGAAAGATGATGACAGTATCAAGGCAGCTTAAAGAATTTTGGAATTCGTTCGCGGTGTTAATCAATTTGGGCGTGCCAGTATCGTCTATTTTGATAATTTTGACCGAAGGCATAGGCGGCGGTCCGGTCGGGAGGGCCGTTAAGTCTATAATAGAAGGGTTAAATACCGGCTCAACTTTATCTGCGGAGATGGCGAAAACGCGCATGTTTTCCAAAGTGGAACTCAATATGGTTCGGGGCGGAGAAATTGGTGGCATGCTGGATGTAGTGATTAGTAGAATTGCTTCAGGAAAGATGACGACCATGGCCTCGCAGTATGAGAGATTTTGGACCGATTTGCATCAGCTTCTTTCATGCGGCGTGCCCATCTTGTCGGCGATAGAGATATCCTCGGCGCATTGTGAAGACCTCCTTAAAGAGGCCATTAAGAAGATTCGCAACAGCGTCAAAGAGGGCGAGGTTTTCTCGAAGTCGATGAAGGAATCGGGCATGTTTTCCGAGTTGGAAATAACATTAATTGATGTTGGCGAAGAAACTGGCACTCTTGATAGTGCGATTCAACAAATCGTAAATCTTTGCTAAGTTATTTTGTTGCTAAGTTATTTTGTCACACTCATTTCCAAAATTGGAAGTGAGTTTTTTTATTTAGGCGTCTAACAATAGACAAGGGAGACGTCCCAGCGGGCCGTCTCTACAACGGCACCACGAAAACGGTTGTAGCAAATGTAGAGACGGGGCGTTGCCATGCGTCTCAAAACAAAAGGCAAAATACAGAGACGCATTCAATGCGTCTCTACAATTTTTATTAAAAAAAGAGGCGGTTCCGTAAAAACGGAATCGCCTTTTGGGTTTGAGGGATCATTAAGATCCTAAATTGTTGTTTTGTTTTTTCAGTTCAGCTTCCGCGGCGCGAAGCCGGGCTGGAAAATCGCCCTCGGCGTATTTCTTGAGCCAATTTCTGACAATAAGCGAACCGCCAAAGCGAATGGCTGAAGTTTGGAAGAATTTTCTTCGCCAAACTCGGAAAGAAGTGGTGATATACCGAACTTTCAGGGTGGGCAAGGTCAGGACAGAGGGAGGGACAATAACCATAAAGCGCAGGAAACTGTCGATTATTTTGACCAGATGAACGGGATTGTAGAAGCCGGCCATAATCCGAATCACCGCTCTTTGGTATTCTTCCGGCAAGGCGCCATCATCAGGAGGGATTATCGGATATTGCCCGTCATAGAATTTCCAGCCGATTTGGCTAAGAGGATAAATCCGTCCTTCAGCCATCAAGCGGTCTCGAAGTTCAGTGCCGGGAAGCGGAATGGTGAACAGCACTTGGACGGTTCTGATTTTGGCGTCTTTAATGAATCGCCGATAGATCCGCACCACATCATCAACGGCCAGCTTCGTTTTTGGTTCATCTTTTTTTCTGGGGTAGAAGATGATGAACATGCCATGGATATTAAAACCGAGACGGTGGAAGACCAATGTCCGGTCAATCATGTCTTTGGCGAGAAGTCCTTTTCTCATCGCCTTCAAGTCTTCGTCAATAGGCGATTCATAGCCGATGCAGACATTATCCACGCCGGCTTTTCTCATGGCTTTGAGGAGATCCAAATGGTCAGACCCAGAGAGGCGGATTTGGACCGTGAAAGACAGACGGATGCCTGTTTCTTTCTCATAACCCGCGATCAGCTCAAAGGCCTTAATAGTTTCCTGGATATCGTCGGTGAGTTGGTGATTGCCGCCGACCTGGTCATCCACGAGGAAAAATTTTGTCGCGCCGAAATTTTCCACCAAGTAGACGATATTTTCAAATAATCTTTCCGCCGGCGAGCACCTGGGCTTGCCTTTGACGGCGCAGAATTCGCAGTTGAACGGACAACCGCGCCACCAACTGACCGGAAAAATTTTGACCTTGGCATACATAAGCAGGCCAAAGTCGGGGAACGGGTAAGCGCTGAAATCGGTGATCGGGGGCCTCTTCTCGGTCTTGACCATTTGACCGTCCTTGTCGAGATAGGCAACGCCCTTAACGTGATTGATCGTTCCGGCATTTTGCCAAGCCGATAAAAGCTCCTTGATTATTTCTTCACCATCGCCGCTGTTGGCTACTTCAACGCCGTCTATTTTCTCATGGTAAGCATAAGCAACCACATCAATATTGTTTGAGAGCGCTTCTTCGGGCAAATTGCTGACATGGCTGCCGCCGGCGATAGTTTTGACGCCAAGCGATTTGTAAAGAGCGGCCACCTCGAAAAGACGAGGAATAGTGGAGCTTAAAGAACCATAAAAACCGACGACATCAGCCGGCCTCATTTCTTGAAGCTTTAAGTGGTCCGGCCGGCCAAATTTGTCTTTCGGACAAAAATGACCAAATCTGCTTTTGCGGCGCGACCGATGGGAACAATTGTTTTCATCAACTATTTCCACCTCCCAGCCGAGTAATCTACTGACAATGGTGGCAATAACAATCGCGCCAAGAGTGGTTGTTCTTCTGGCAACGTGACTGTAAATATTGCCGGAATCCGGATAGGCCGGAATAATCATTCTAAACCTGAATCTTTTCATGAAAGTTCTCCTTCTTTTGGTTTTTTGCTTGCCTCGCCATAGCCCTTGGGCGAAGGCGGGTCGGTTTTGTAAGGGAATGGTAGCATATTTCACAAAAGCATAAAAGCATAAAAACACTCTCTTGTTTTAATGTTTTTTGTATTTTAATAAAATGAGAGTCGCATTTGGGTATATTAAATCAACTTAGATTAACAAAACAACTCACAAAATTAATTCTGTGTTTTTGTGACGGTGTGGATAACCTATGGATAATAAATAATTAAAAACAAGAAATAGTCGTAAATAGAGGAATAATTTTTTAAAAAAATATCTAAATTTAGCCAAAATATAATTAAATTTGACAACCAAAATATTTTTTTCCGCCAGCTGGCGGATTACGGTTGACTTTTCAACAGGGTTTGTGTTAATATTGGATTATCTGGTTTTTAGCGGTATTTTTCAAAAAAAATTACCAAAATCCCGCTATAGAAATCATTGGGTTAATAACCTCAATTGATAGTGGGTAAACGAAAAAATCAAAACTCAAATTAGAATAAACTCATTTCTTTTTCTCGGCTTTGCCGCCTGACCTAAGGCCCAACTAAGCGGGGAAATCAGAAAGAATGAGGGTTTTTTTATGTCCGCTCAAACAAAAAAAACAATTCACGAGAGAAAAAGCTTTTCCGCTAGAAAGAGCATCGTGCCGGTGCCTGATTTGATTGACCTGCAAAAAAAGTCCTACCAGTGGTTTTGGGATGAAGGCCTGGCCGAGCTTTTTGAGGAAATTTCCCCCATCACCGATTTTATCGGCCGCGATTTGGAAATCTATTTTGGCGATTATGTTTTGGACGAGCCGAAATTCGACGAGGTCACGAGCAAAGAGAAAAATATCTCCTTTGAATCGCCCCTGCGCGTCAATGTGAAACTCGTCAACAAGAAGACGGGACAGAATATCGAGCAGGAAGTGTATTTGGGTGATTTTCCGATTATGACCGACCGCGGCACTTTTGTCGTCAATGGCATTGAGAGAGTCGTCGTTTCCCAGCTGATTCGTTCCGCGGGAGTTTTTTTTACTTCGCAAGTTGGCGTCGGCCGCAACCTCTACGGCGCGAAAGTGATTCCCAATCGCGGTTCGTGGCTGGAATTTGAGACCGACGGCGCCGGCGTGATCTGGGTGAAAATCGACCGGAAAAGAAAAGTGGCGGCGACTTCGCTCCTGCGCGCTTTCGGTTTCGCGACCGACCAAGAGATTTTGGATTTGTTCAAAGACACGGATAACAATGTGAGCACGCGCTACATCGAAGCGACGATTAAAAAAGATATTACCAAAAGCGAGCCCGAAGGCCTGATTGAAGTGTACAAGCGCATCCGGCCGGGGGATTTGGCGACGCCGGACAACGCGAAGCAATTGATTGATAATATGTTTTTTAATTTTTCCCGTTATGATTTCGGCCGCGTCGGCCGGTACAAGCTTAATCAACGTTTCAGCCAAGAGATGCTGATCAACAAAAAAAATAGAGTCTTACTCAAAGACGACATCGTCAATATTTTAAAAGAAATCATCCGGCTCAACAACAGCCAAGAGGCAGCCGATGACATCGACCATTTGGGCAATCGGCGAATCAGGGCGGTCGGGGAACTGGTCCAGAACAAATTCCGTATCGGTTTGGCGAGAATGGAAAGAATCATCAAAGACCGGATGAGCACTTTGGATATTACCACTTTAACGCCCAACAAGCTCATCAACGCCCGGCCGGTGATTTCCACGGTCAAGGAATTTTTTATGTCTTCCCAGCTTTCGCAGTTTATGGACCAAGTGAATCCGTTGGCGGAATTGGAGCACAAAAGGAGATTGTCGGCGATGGGTCCGGGCGGTTTGTCGCGCGAGCGCGCCGGCTTTGAAGTGCGCGACGTGCACCAGACCCACTACGGCCGCATCTGCCCGATTGCGACTCCCGAAGGCCCGAATGTCGGGCTCGTCGGCCACTTGGCTTCTTACGCGAGAGTCAACGAATACGGCTTTATTGAAACGCCCTATTATAAAATCGTCAAAGGCGAAAACGGGCGCGCCAAGGTGACGGCTGAAATCGTTTATCTGGACGCGTTTGAAGAAAGCAAAGTAACGACCACGCCTTTTACCGTCAAGCTGGACGAAGACGGTTATTTTTTGGAAGAAAAAGTGGAAGCGAGAGTAAAATTAAATCCGACCGTTATTGAAGTGAAAAAAGTCGATTATATGGATGTGGCGTCCAACCAAATTGTTTCGGTCGCCACCTCGCTCGTGCCTTTTTTGGAGCATGACGACGGCGTCCGGGCGCTCATGGGCACGAATATGCAGCGGCAAGCGGTTTCCTGCATCCGGCCGGAAGCGCCCTTGGTGGGCACCGGCATGGAAGCGAAAGCGGCTTATGACAGCGGACACTTGATAATCGCCAAAGAAGACGGCGAAGTCGTTTCCGTCGGCGACGGCAAAATTGAAGTCTTGAATAAATTGAACCGTTTGGATGTCTATCGGATGAATAAATTCATCCGTTCCAACGCTTCCACCTGCATCAATCAAACTCCAATCGTAAAAAAGGGCCAGAAAGTGAAGAAGGGCGATATTTTGGCGGACGGCCCGGCGACTGACCATGGCGAACTGGCTTTGGGCAAGAATATTTTGGTCGCTTTCATGCCTTGGCAGGGCTCAAATTATGAAGACGCCATTATTCTCTCCGAGCGTTTAATCCATCAAGACCGGTATTCTTCCATTCATATTGAAAATTATGTCTGCGAAGTGCGCGAAACCAAGCTTGGTCCGGAAGTGGTCACCTCCGACATTCCCAATGTGAGTGAAGAGAAATTAAAAGATTTAGACGAGGAAGGAATAATCAGAATCGGCGCCAATGTGAAATCCGGCGATATCTTGGTCGGCAAAATCACCCCCAAAGGAGAAACCGAGCTCTCGGCGGAAGAAAAATTGTTGCGGGCGATTTTCGGCGAAAAAGCGAGAGACGTGAGGGACTCGTCTTTGTATTTGGAGCACGGCTCTTCGGGCAAAGTGATTGACATCAAGATTTTTTCTCGCGAGAACGGCGACAAATTGCCGGCGGGAATGATCAAAATGGTTCAGGTGACCGTGGCCTCGCTAAGAAAAGTCCAGGTCGGCGACAAGATGGCCGGGCGGCACGGCAACAAAGGCGTGATTTCGCGCGTGGTGCCGATGGAGGACTTGCCGCACTTGGCCGACGGCACGCCCATGGACATTGTTTTGTCTCCTTTGGGCGTCGTCTCCCGCATGAATTTGGGGCAGATTCTGGAAACTCATTTGGGTTTAGCGGCCAAAGCGCTGGGATATAAAGTGATGACGCCGGTTTTTAACGGCGTGTCGGAAGATCAGATTCGGGAAGAACTTAAAAAAGCGGGTTACAGCGAAGACGGCCGGATTCAGCTTTATGACGGTCGCACCGGCAATCCTTTTGCCAACCAGACGACCGTGGGCTATATCTATATGTTGAAGCTCAATCATTTGGTTGAAGATAAGATCCATCAGCGCTCCATCGGCCCGTATTCTTTGATTACCCAACAGCCCTTGGGCGGCAAAGCGCAATTCGGCGGCCAAAGATTCGGTGAAATGGAAGTCTGGGCGCTCGAGGCTTACGGGGCGGCTCACACCTTGCAGGAAATTTTAACCATAAAATCGGACGACATTATCGGCCGTTCTAAGACCTATGAAGCCATTATTAAAGGCGAGCCGATCAATAATTTAAATATTCCGGAAAGTTTCAATGTCTTGGTGCGAGAGCTCAAAGGATTAGGGCTTAACGTGGAGCTTTTAAACAACGGCAAGGTGATTGCCGAAAAAGTGGATCGGGAAGAGAATAGGAGATAATTTTTTAAAAAGATAACAATAACTTTAGACTTTCGACTTTAGACTTTTGACTTAATTATTATGTTTGACGATCGCGAACAAAATCTGAATTTCAACGCTATTCGTTTGCGGCTGGCTTCGCCGGAAAATATTTTGTCGTGGTCGCACGGCGAAGTGTTGAAGCCGGAAACGATAAACTATCGGACGCAGAAGCCGGAAAAGGACGGTTTGTTTTGCGAGCGGATTTTCGGTCCGGTCAAGGACTGGGAATGCTATTGCGGCAAATACAAAAAAATCCGCTATAAAGGAATAGTCTGTGACAAGTGTGGCGTGGAAGTGACCAAGTCATCAGTGCGCCGCGAGCGGATGGGGCACATTAAATTGGCGGCGCCGGTTTCCCATATTTGGTTTTTGCGCGGCGTGCCGAGTCGCATCGGCTTGGCGCTTGATTTGTCGGTCCAATCCTTGGAAAAAGTGATTTATTTCGCCAGCTTTATCATCATCAGCGTCAATGAAGAATTGAAAAATGAAACCTTAGGCCAATTAAGAAGCGAATACAAGCAGTACAAAAAACAGATTGAAAACGATTTTGACCGCAAAATCAACCAAATTAAAGAAGCCAAAGGCGAAGGAGTAAGCGAGGAAGTGATAAAATTAGTCCATCAAAAAGAAGAAAAACTCAAAGAATTGGAAAACACGATGATTTCCGCGGAAGCCGAGCTGAAAGAAATCAAGCCGCTTAAAATTATTTCCGAACACATTTTTCATGATTTATCTTTGAAATACGGCCACATCTTTGATGCCGGCAACGGCGCGGAAGCCGTCCGCGACCTTTTAGCCAAAATCGATTTAGACAAGACGATTAAAGAGCTCCAATCTCAAATGGCGGAAGCGACTGGCGCGAGGCGCGACAAATTGATTCGCCGGATTAAATTTTTCAATCATCTGATTAAGAACCAGCTGCGGCCGGAATGGATGATTTTAGTAGTGGTGCCGGTCATCCCGCCTGATCTGCGGCCGATGGTGCCCTTGGACGGCGGCCGTTTCGCCACTTCCGACTTGAATGATTTGTATCGCCGCGTGATCAACCGCAATAATCGGCTCAAACAGCTATTGGAGCTCAACGCGCCGGAAGTCATCACGCGAAACGAAAAAAGGATGCTTCAAGAAGCGGTTGATTCTTTAATTGACAACAATGCCCGCCACGGCAAGACCGTGGTCGCTTCCACCGGCCAGAAACGGATGCTCAAATCCATCGCCGATATGCTCAAAGGCAAGCAGGGGCGTTTCCGTCAGAATTTGCTCGGCAAGCGCATTGATTACAGCGGCCGGAGCGTCATTGTCGTCGGTCCGGATTTGAAGCTTGACCAATGCGGCATTCCGAAAATCATGGCCTTGGAACTTTTCAAGCCGTTCATTATTTCAAAATTGATTCAGCGCGGGATTGTCCACAATGTGAGAAGCGCGAACAGATACATTGAGGCGGGACACGACGAAATTTGGGACCTCTTGGAAGAGGTGGTTAAAGGCGCTTATGTCCTCTTGAACCGCGCGCCGACTCTCCACCGGTTGGGCATTCAGGCCTTCAAACCGATTTTAATTGAAGGCAAAGCGATCAAGATCCATCCTTTGGTCTGTTCGGCTTTCAACGCCGACTTTGACGGCGACCAAATGGCGGTCCATGTGCCCTTGACCGCCGGCGCGATTAAAGAAGCGAAAGAAATCATGCTCTCCGTCCACAACCTGCTCAAGCCGGCGCACGGCCAGCCGATCGTCACTCCGAACCAGGACATCGTCTGGGGCTGTTATTATTTGACCGATTTGAAAGAGGCGAAAAAAATCAAGGCTTTTGTTTCCGTGAGTGAAGCCCAAATCGCTTGGGACAAAGGCATCATCGGTTTGCAGGACAAAATCAAAATTAAATTCAGCAAGCATCCGGAAAAGAAAAGGCGGAAATCAGCCAAAGCGGCGCCCAAAGCCGAAATTTTGGAAACTAGCTTGGGTCGGATTTTTTTCAATCAGGTTTTGCCCGAGGATTATGAATTCGTGAATGAACGAGTTAATAAAAAATTATTAGGCAAAATTTTAGGTGATATTTTTTATCGTTTCGGGCCGGAAGAGACCGTCCGAGTCCTTGATAATTTAAAAAATTTAGGTTTCAAATATCTCACTTATTCGGCCCAGTCTTTGGGCATGGGTGATTTGGTTCAAGTAAAGGGACGCGAGGAATTAATTGTGCAAGGCAATCAGGAATTGGACGCGATTGAACAGCAATATCAGATGGGGCTCTTAACCGAAGATGAACGGCACCAAAAAATTATTGACAATTGGCTTGGCGTTAACAATAAGATTTTGGAAAAAGTCAAAAAATCGCTTTCGCCGGACAATCCGATTTTCGCGATGATTGACTCGGGCGCCCGCGGTTCTTGGGGGCAATTGTCCCAGATGATCGGCATGAAAGGCCCGGTGGTCAACCCGGCTTATGAAGTTATTGAATTGCCAGTCAAAGGCAATTTCAAAAAAGGATTTGACGTTTTGGAATTTTTCATTTCCACTCACGGCGCGAGAAAGGGCTTGACCGACACGGCGCTTCGCACCTCCTCGGCCGGCTATCTCACTCGCCGTCTAGTTGATGTGGCGCAGGACGCAGTAGTCAACAGCGAAGATTGCGGCGACACTGTGGGTTTGGTACTAACCAAAGCGGAAAGTGAAGCGATGAATGAGACTTTGGCCGACCGGATTTTAGGCCGCTATGTGATCGAGCCGATCAAGCACCCGAAAACCGGCAAGACGGTGGTCGGTAAGGGAGAATTGGTGGATGAAGAAAAAATTAAAGATATTAGGGAATTGGATTTGGACGATGTGTCCATTCGTTCTGTTTTGACTTGTAAAAACGCCCGCGGCGTTTGCCGCAAATGCTACGGTTATGATTTGGCTTACAATAAGCCGGTCGCTTTAGGCACGGCCGTCGGCATTATTGCCGCCCAAAGCGTGGGCGAGCCGGGCACCCAGCTCACGATGAGAACTTTCCATACCGGCGGCGTGGCCTCCGAGGGCGACATTACCCAAGGTTTGCCGCGGGTGGAAGAAATTTTTGAAGCGCGCGCGCCCAAGGCCAAGGCGATCATCGCCGAAGAGGGCGGCCTGGTCAGTATTAAGGAAGGCAAGCGGGAAATCAAAGACGCTAAAGGCAAAAGCATTATGGTCGCTTCCGACCGGGATCGGGTTATCCAAGTTAGCTATCAAAATAGCGTGGAAAAAAAGATTCCTTTCGGCGCGAAAAAAGACAAAATCCAGCTGAAAGTGAAAGACGGCGCGAAAGTGGAAGTCGGCCAGACGGTTTTTGAAAACAAAGACGGTGGCGCAATCAACTCAACCGTGGAAGGCAAAGTAAAAATTAATTTGGACTCTGTTTTGATCGTTGGCGAAGAGTTGGCGATCAAGGAATATGTGGTTCCGTCAAGCAAACTTATTTTAGTGGGCGAGGGCGATTCTGTTGAAGCCGGCGACGCCTTGACCGAAGGCAGTTTGGATTTGCATCAGATTTATCGGCTTAAAGGCCAGAATTTCGTCCAAAGATATATTGTTAAAGAAATTCAGCATATTTATTCTTCCCAAGGCCAGAAGCTCAATGACAAACATGTGGAAGTGATTATCCGCCAGATGTTTTCCAAGGTTTATATTAAAGACGCCGGCGACAGCGACTATATGCCCGGCGAAGTGTTGGAATACATTGATGTTCAAAACGCCAACGCGGAATTGGTCAAGCGCGGTAAAAAAGAAATTATTTTTGACCGGCTACTGATGGGCATTACCAAAGTTTCTTTGTCCACCAGGAGCTGGCTGGCGGCGGCGTCTTTCCAAGAGACGGCGCGGGTTTTAATTGATGTGGCGGTGACCGGCCGCGTGGATGACCTTTCCGGCCTCAAAGAAAACATCATCATCGGCCGGCTCATTCCGGCCGGGACGGGGTTTAACCCGCAACTCCCAGCCAGTAGTCGGTAACTGGTAACTGGTAATTGGTAATTGGTAATTGGAATATTTTTTAATTAAAATCCTCGCAGAGATGCGGGGTTTTTTTGTATTTGGATTTCTAATTTTTCGCGCTTTCTGTTAAAATAAAGTCATGAAAAAGGCGATATTTTCCTCAATTTTATTATTGATTTTCCTCGTTTCCGGCGGCGGGATTTTTGCCGCGATGAATTCCACCAACTATCAGATTTGGGCGGATACTTTTTCGGTTGGCGGCGATGATATTTCAAGCTCCACGAGTTATAATCTGCGTGACACGCTCGGCGAACAGTCAATTGACCGCGCTTCCTCCACCAATTACGGCGCTCGCATCGGTTTTCGGGAAATGATTAAAGACGGCGTTCTTTCCCTAAGCGTGGGAGCCGCCTCGGTGGCTTTGGGGACACTAAGCCAGACCAGCGCCAAGACGGGAACGCACACTTTAACAGTAGAAAGCAATTCTGATTTGGGATTGAGCGTCACTTATTCGGGCGCCACTTTGACTTGCTCAAGTTGCGGTGGTACTAATACAGTTACCGGCATCGGTACTACGGCGGTTGCTTCTTCAGTCGGCACCAGCCAGTTCGGTTTAAACTCGATTTATTCCAGCGGCGATACCACGCCCTCGGCTACCGCTCAATACAGCGACGCCGCCAAGTACGCTTTTAACAGCGGTGCCCAAATTATCAGCGCTTCCTCGGCGATGGCTTCATCAGCTGTTTTTAATATCAATTATTTGGCCAATATCAGCGGGTCGGAGACGGCCGGTTCTTACACGACCACGATTACTTACACCGCGACCGCTAACTTTTAGTTCATAAAGTTCATAAAGTTATAAAGTTCATAAAGCTATTTTATGAAGATAGAAAAATTTGAAGATATAATCGCTTGGAAAAAAGCCGGGGAATTGTCATATACTATTTATCAAAATTTTAAAAACTGTAGAGATTTTAGTTTAAGGGATCAAATTCAGAGAGCGGCAGTTTCAATAATGAATAATGTTGCTGAGGGTTTTGAAAGACGCACAAATAAAGATTTTAAAAATTTTCTTTTTATGGCAAAAGGTTCTTGTGGTGAAGTAAGATCAATACTTTATTTGTCATTTAAATTAGAATATATAAATTCTAAACAATTTAAAGGAAGCTACGATTTATCCGTGGAAATTTCAAAATTATTGTCCGGTTTGATAAAAACTTTATAACTTTATAAACTTTATGAACTTTATAAACTATAGAAAATGTTTATTTTTCTTGATTTGTTTTGTTTCAGTTTTCTTTTTTTCAATTTTTTCCGTTTCCGCCGCGACGATTTCTCCGCCCATTATTGAAGTCGAGGTTGACCCCGGCCAGTCAGTTACTAAAACCATCAAAGTTTTTAACGAGACTGACAGCGATATCGCGGTCAAGGGCTATTTGGAGCTCTTCAAACCAAAGGGGGAAAGGGGAGAGGTGGAAATTTTGCCGCCGGAAATCGGCGGGCAGGTTTTATCTTGGGTGAAGTTGCCGTTAAATTCAGTTTCTTTGGAGCCAAGCGAAATAGTTGAAGCGCCGGTGATAATTACTATTCCCAAAAACATCCCGGTCGGCGGCTACTATGTCGCGGCAATGTGGGAATCGTCCGCTTTTCCGGCTGACCAAACAAAACAAGTAAAAATTAACAGCCGGGTCGGCGTTTTGCTTCTCATCCGAGTCAAAGGCGAAGCGAAAGAAGAGCTGTCGATTCTGAATTTTCAAGCCGTCGGCGCGAGTCCTTTCTGGGGCGAAAATTTTTACCGCCGTTTGCCGGTGAACTTTTACGCCCGTTTGGAAAATACCGGCAATGTCCATTTGAAGCCGACGGGTTTGGTGATTATTAAAAATATTTTCGGCCGGGTGGCGGCAAGCATCCCTTTTAATTCTGACGGCCGATATATTTTACCGCAAAGCAAAAAGCAATTTGACTCGGTTTGGTCAAAGGGCGGCAATAGCGGCAGCGGCTTTTGGCCAGGCCTCAAAGCGGAAATCACCGGACTTTCCCTCGGCCGGTATACGGCCCAGGTCCAAGTGGATTATGGCGCGAAAAAGGAACGGCTATATTCGGGCGAGGCGAGTTTCTGGGTGGTGCCGTGGCGGACAATTCTGATGGCGGGAATTATTTTATTTATAGTTGTTATTTTTAGAAAGATTTTTAGATCAAGAAAATAAAAATCCCCCCTCCTTGTTTTAAGGAGGGGGCGAGGGGGAGGTCTTGAAATAATTTTATCTTAAGACCCCTCCCTACCCTCCCCTTAAAACAAGGGGAGGGACGACTTTATGAAGAAATTTTTATTTATATCAATAATTCTGATCGCTTTCGTGGTCTTTGGCCATTTCGTTTTCGCCGACACCCAATCCGGCAGTGTGGATGTGACGGCGACCGTGCCGTCCTCGGTTGCTTGCGGCAATGGCGTAATTGAGGGCAGCGAGGCCTGCGATAACGGGGCCAGTAATGGCGTGTGTTCAGCGACCTGTTCTTCAAGTTGTACGGTAAATAGTTGTGGCGGCGGCGGTCCGCCTCCTCCGCCTCCGCCGCCACCTCCCTGCGAAGGCGATGATTGCCCTCCTCCGCCTCCTCCGCCTCCGCCGCCACCTCCCTGCGAAGGTGACGATTGTTTTCCGCCTCCACCACCGCCATGCGAAGGAGAAGATTGTCCGCCTCCTCCCCCACCCCCACCCCCTCCTTGCGAAGGCGAGAGTTGCATTCCGCCGCCGATTCTCCCTC